>Ga0116218_1000654_pt1 | contig 23696 bp, 23 predicted proteins | sample Sb_taG_2_FD_88966 | JGI IMG/M metagenome (GOLD analysis project Ga0116218, IMG submission 88966) | Peat soil microbial communities from Weissenstadt, Germany - Sb_50d_5_LS metaG | ecosystem: Environmental > Terrestrial > Soil > Wetlands > Peat | place: Germany: Weissenstadt | collected 2010-09-21 | reverse complement strand
TACGGCAAGGCTGGCCGCCGCGTCTCGGTCCGGCTTAAGCTCGAGTCCGTTTCCCTCCGCAACGACTGCAGATCGCCCTTCATCGCCAGCGCGTTCTGGTAGCGGTGTCCGCGATCTTTTTCCATGGCCCGGCCCAGAATGCCTTCGAGGTCCGGGGGCAGCGACGGATTGATGCTAAGCGGTGAGACCGGCTTCTGGTTCAGGACTGCGTCCAGCGTGGTGATCACGTTGCCCGTGGCAAAGGGCTTCTTGCCGGTCGCCATTTCGTAGAGCACAACTCCGAGCGAGAACAGATCGCTGCGCGCGTCCAGGGTCTCGCCGCGCGCCTGTTCCGGAGACATGTAAACCGCGGTTCCCGGAATTACACCGACGGCAGTCAGCGAGTCTTCCAGCGCAGCTTCGCTCGAACCCGGTTCGGGCACCGACTTGGCCAATCCGAAATCGAGGATTTTTGTCTGCCCGCTCTCCGCCACAAAAATGTTGGCCGGCTTGATGTCGCGATGAATGATCCCTTTGGCGTGCGACGCCGCCAAAGCATCCGCTACCTGGATGCCGATGTCGAGCATCTCGTCGAGTTCGATCGGCTTTCCGCGCATCCGCTCCTTCAGGCTCACCCCTTGCAGCTTCTCCATGACAATGAAGGGATGCCCGTCGTTGTCATCAATGTCGTGAATCGTACAGATGCCGGGATGGTTCAACTGGGAAGCGGCGCGAGCTTCGCGCACAAAGCGGTCCAGCGACTTGCGATCGTGGACCATATCCAGGGGGATGAACTTAAGGGCAACGTGACGGGCCAGGCGCGTGTCTTCCGCCTCATACACCACACCCATGCCACCACCACCGAGTTTTCCGACGATGTGATAGTGGGAGACTGTCTGGCCGATCATTCTAAGGGCCTCAGTGCCGTCGGCGGCTATGTTAGGCCGTAGGCGAAGCCCCGGTCAACCCTCTGTCCCCGTTCCGGATGATGATTGACCCTCGGCCGGGCGAAAAATCGGCCCGTTTCCAACTCCAGCACCAGCCTGCTCATGCATCTGCCTCACTTTGCCGATCCTTCAAGAGGTACCTCAGAATGTACGGGCCAGCCAATTGCCAGCCCTCCACCAGCGCCTCGGTCTTATGATGAGTGGGGTCAGTTTCGCTGATCTGCCACGGAGGTCTGAATGGGCGGCTGTTCGTTGTTTCGTACAGCGGAGGGCGGGGGTTCAAGCCTCATGCAGGCCTTGGTGGTTGATGATTCCGTCGTCTACCGCAAATTGATCGGCGATCGTTTGCGGGGCTGGGGTTTTGCCGTGACCCTCGCGCCGACCGGCTCCGAAGCATGGGACATTCTGCAGCAGCCGGATGCTCCCAAGCTCGTACTGCTCGATTGGGTTCTGCCCGATCTGGACGGCATCGAGCTTTGCCAGCGTATTCGCCAAGCCGGATCCTCCGGTCCCTACGTCTACGTCATCCTGCTGACCTGCAAAGATGGCCAGCAGAATATGCTCGAAGCCATGCAAGCCGGGGCGGACGACTATCTGGTCAAGCCCTTTGACGAGCTGGAGCTAAAGGCGCGCCTGCTGGTCGGCAAGCGCATTCTCGAACTGCAGGAGGAGCTGGTTTCGGCCCGCGAGGCCATGCGCCACGCCGCCACCCACGATAGCCTCACCGAATTGATGAATCGCGGAGAGATTCTCGCCATGCTCCAGCGCGAATTGGAGCGAGCGCGCCGCGATCACAAGCCGCTGGCCGTGATTCTTGGCGATATCGACCATTTCAAGAGCGTGAACGATACCCTCGGCCATCTTTTTGGCGATGAGGCGCTCCGCGAAATCAGCCGCCGTCTGCAAGCGCAACTCCGCGTCTACGACGGTGTTGGCCGCTACGGCGGAGAAGAATTTCTTATGGTTCTTCCCAACTGTGACTTGCCCAACGCGCTGCAGCGCGCAAACGATCTGCGCGAAAACATTGCCAGTGCGCCTGTGGTCAATTCCGGCGTGGAGAGATCCATCACCATGAGCATGGGAGTCGCCATCTCGAATAATATTGGAAAGGACGAACTGGAAGCATTGCTCAACCAGGCCGACGCCGGCCTTTACGCAGCCAAAGAGAAGGGCCGAAACCGGATCGAGCACTTCACCCCCACCGCCAGGAAAGCGGCCGCTGGGCGCGGGCGCAAAAGCTAAACGCCTTTTCTTGAGGCGACGGCCTAGAGCACACTGCCGAGGCGAGCCCTTGAAGCATACTCGATCAGATGAGGCCTGAGGTCTTTGTGCCGCGTGAGAAACGCATCCACGATCTGCTCGACCTGCTCCGGGTGGTGGGCATGCCAATGGCCGAGGCCGTGAAGGGCGCTGAACTGGCAAGTTTCGGAGGGCAAATCGAGGACCTCTGACATTACGCTCAAGGTTGCTTGATGGATCTCGGGCTCAATCTCCAGTTCCAACTCGTCGGCCATTTCCTTTAAGACGGCGTTATGGAGTTCTGCTCCAAGCTTCCACTTTTCAAGTATGGACAGCATCGCGGAGGGCCCGGTGGGCCCAGGTTCGTGACTGCGCATGTAAAAATGCATGGGAAAAATGTCCCACCACATGTAGGCTGCGCCGGTCACTCCGATTGTGGGTGCTTTGGGGTCAAAGTGGTCGGGAGCTACGGTGAGAATGAAGTTGCGGAAGAAGCTGGACATTGCATGGATGCCGGCGACACGGTCAAGGAGCGTCGCTTTGCGCCTTAGCAGAGCCTTGCTTGAGCAGCCCGGGGACGACTCTCCGAGCAGAAACCACAGACCCTGCTCAACTTGGTCCAGCGAATAGGACCTCAAAACTCCCGGCTCCAGGAAAAGCCGCGTCATGTATTGGACGATGAGTGCATCGGTGAGTTCGAGCGCCTCCCATCGGGAGTCGAAGTCCTCATCCCAGTACCACTCGCGCTTGCGAACGGGGTTGTTGAAGACGAATTCAAGCCACTGCTCGAAGGTCGCGCTCATCGTGCCCATTGTACCGGGGCTAGGTTTCGCAGTTAGAAATCGTACACTCAAGTTGTTGGCGACAACACGATTACGCTCAAAACGCGTCAATGAGTGTTATCGGGATGCCACGCCAACAACCTAACGATAAGTCAGGCCTGCAAGTCGACCGGCCGGTGTTGGAAGCCGGAGGCAGGCGTGGCTATGGCCGCCCGCGTTTAGGGTCGTACACGAAATCCACGAGGCCGTCGCGGTAGTCCAGTTTCAACTCCAGCTTCCTGAGCATTTCAAACCCCAGAAAGCCGGAAACCTCCGTCCCGGTTTGGCCGCTTACATTGGAGAGGTCGAAAGTGATGATGCCCAGGTTCGACTGCCGAAAGTGCCCAAAACTCAGAGTCGCTTTCTTGGAACTGTAGACCTGCTTTACCTCGCCGCTCACTCCTTTGACCCGATCGCGGTAATCGGATCCTACCTTGGCGACCTGCCGCCCAGCACGCAGCGAAAGAATATTGCTGAACGCGCCCGTGTCGAGCTCGAACAGCATGGGTTTAGAGTCGTTCACACTGGTCGGCACCAATATTGCGTGGCCAAAGCGGAAGACCTTTGTCCAGCTGTTCATCTCCGGCGCAATATAACGATCTCGGGGCAGGCGACGTGTGGTTTGCGTACTGGGCGGGGAAGGTTTCTGCCCCTTTGGAGTCGGTTCGATCGCGCTCCTCTCTTTCTGGTCTGTCTGATCCGCGTTCGCTTGTTCCGCTCCCTCGCTGTTCAGCGATGTTGGCGCAACTGCGTCCTCGGGACGCTTCGGCAAAGGAGACAGTTTGAGCCGCATGCCTGGAAAATCGATGTCAACCAGATAATCCCCGAACACATCGGCGCCGATCAACCCGTCTCCGACCGCCAGCGAAGGTTGACTAATAACCTCGACCACGCAGTCTTGGAACTCTAGTTCGCCGATCCGGATGTGATCCGCGACCGCCGCATAGCCGCTTTTCAGCCCCCGGTCGCCGATACCTCCATAGTGCAGGGCCGAGAGGCGGGCCAATCCCGCATTTTCCGCGACCGTGCGGCTTACTATGATCCCGCCTGCTCCCGTGTCCAGCAACAGATTGACATTCTGGTCATTGAGCTTTGCCGACAGGCCTATGCCGCGCGCCAGGCTTATCCCCCTGGTGCGCCTTTCGTCCTCCGCATTCATGGTCTCCAGCTTCGTCTCGGTTTGTTCCACCTTGCTGACCAGGCTGCATGCATGAATGGGCTTGTCTGCTGTCGCTTTCAGGAACTCCAGATAATCGGTCATCCGCTGGGTATCTTCTTCAGCCTCGGGGTGGGGTCCATTCAGGTAGGCTTCCAGTGCCGCCCGTCTTTCTCTTCGCGGAAGCATGCCCAGCCACGCCCTTTGCACCTCGATATCGTCAGGGGCGATTTCGTGCGCGATCTGCAGCTCGCCATAGGCAATGCCGTACATGGAGTAGGAAGTGTAAATCCGCGCCAACCCGAGATAAGCATGCACTTCCTTGTGGTCGAGCCTCTTGGCCGCGAGGTATGACAGCTCGGCATCCGACATCTCAGCGCGACGAAACTGGACATCGCCCTTCGCCGCCAGCAACGCCGCCGAATTGGGCTGTGTGGCCAATGCGGCGTTCGCCGCGTCTAACGCTTCATCAATCTTCTGCTGCCGCAGCATCGCCCGAACCAGCCCAACGTGCGCAGGCGTCAACTTCGAGTCGGTGTTGAGCAGTGCCTGATAGCTGGCCTCGGCTTCCGCAAACTTGCCCGCTCGATAAAGCTGGTCGGCAGCCGCCAGTTCCGGATGGATAGCTGGAGACTTCGTGTCTTCGCCGAGTACTAAGAGCTGCATAAAGAGGAGCAAGAGAGCGGTGACGAAGGGCGAACGCAAGAAAAAGAACATGAGGGAGGTACTCCGGGTCGACCGGAGTAGCGTGATTTCGGGATTCCGCGAAGCCGCGCTGGATGGCCTTGCAATCGGGGTAATCGCCATTTTGCGGATTCTAGCAGCAACCGCTGGCGGACAGTTGGTGTAACCAGACGACTACATTCATTGACCCGGTTCTGAGTGCAATCGGGATTTTGCGACAACAACCGCAGCTCAAGGCTCCGTTCTTACTCCAGAACGGCAACGGCTTCAATTTCGATCAGGAAATCTTTGCTGGCCAGGGCGGATACCCCGATCCAAGTGCTGGTCGGCAGATTCTCGGCCGGGAAGAAGCTAAGTAAGGCTTCACGCACCGCTCGGGCGTTGTGGATGTGGTCGCCCACGATATACAAACGCAGGGACACGATGTCAGTCCGCCTCCCACCGGCTGCTGCGACGGCAAGCTCGATGTTCTCCAAAGCTTGACGGGTCTGAACCCCAAGGTCAGCGCGACCGGTGATCTGTTGGACAGCGTTCCAGCCCACCTGACCGGATACGTACACCGTAGTTTTTCCCAGCGTGGCGACTCCCTGAGAAAAACCATACTGCTGACTTGGGAAGAGAGCTTGGGGATTCAGATATGTCTTCGACATGGTTACTTCCTATGGTGAGTGCAAACTATATGACAAGAATGCCTCGCGGGCTAGCCTCGCAGTGTTATTGTCCCACTAAATCGCCGGAGGACACCGGTTTTGACGTAATCTGGCGTTTACACTCAGAACCCAGGTTGTGAGTGTAATCGCGATTTTTCACCAGTCAGCGGGCATTGCGGGCTTAACATGGGGATTATGAGCAACAAGCACTATCGACTCGCGGACAAGCGACCCCTCACTACAGAAGAACGCACCCTACTCGACTGGCTGGTTGCTCATGGGCTCCCAAACGCTCGTCGGTACGCGGCACAATTAGACCGCGCCACCGTAGCGAGCCGTTGCACCTGTGGCTGTCCGACGGTAGACCTTGCGGTTGACGGTAATCAGGCGTCTGGGGCATCGGAGCGTATAGCCGACGCAGAAGGCCGTTCCCCCGAAGGTATTTCGGTGGGGGTTATTCTCCATTGCAGAGAGGGGCAACTCTCGGAGCTCGAAGTGTACCCAATCGATAAAGTCGAGGGACCATTTGCTTTACCGAATCCCAGCACTCTTGTTCCGCTCAGCGACACTCCACAATAACGGTAACTGGCGAAACAAGGAGATTACACTCAGAACCCGGATTGTGAGTGTAATCGCGATTTTTCGCCAACGAGTGTGCTGACGGGGTTAACATTTAGGCGTTCGTCGAGTCGAAGAGGTCGTATTGTGAAGCGCCTAATTTCCGTATCCGCTCTGCTGGTCGCAAGCACGCTCTTTGGCTTCGTAGCGCATCCGCTCCGCTCTGCTGCGCAAGAATATGGCGACAGTCCCAAGCCTAGTCCCCTGTCACGGCTACACATGACAGAGAGTGTTTCCGAAGAACATTTGCTAGAGAAAGTCGAGCCCAAGTATCCGCCTGCGGCTAAATCCAGCCAGGTCGAAGGAGACGTTATTTTCACGATCATCATCGGGAAGGATGGCGTCGTAAAGGAGATTCACTTGCGACGCGGGAATCCGATGCTGATAGAAGCCGCTGCGAAAGCCTTGTCAAAGTGGCGGTATGACACGATTAAGCTCGACGGAAAACCCGTGGAAGTGGAGACTCTTGCGACTGTTCGATTTCGGCTTGCTACGACTCACCCGTGAAAGTCCGTGATTGTTGACGCTATCAGGCGTTTACACTCAGAACCCGGTCAGTGCGAGATCGTACTCGAGCTTGTTGGTGGGCGGGATCACTTCACCGCTGCGAGGCAGCTCGAGAGCTCGGCCTCGATCTGTTCGGTGCGACGCTGACCCTCGGCTCGATCCTGGTTGACCTTAGTGAGCTTGAGCCTCACGCCGTCGATCATGTGGTTCCGACGTTGGTTCACGGCGTCGTCGTCTGTACCGTCCAGCTGATCGATCACGTCTTGGTCGCGTTGGATCTCCTGGACCTCGGTGTTGATCGTCGCCGTCGAAGGTTCGAGGGAGTTGAGCTTCTCGAGGTTGGCGCGGTTGCACGCCTCTCGGTGAGATCGAGCGTCGTATCGCCCGCGCACGCCGTAAACGATCGCGACGATCAGCGACAAGAACAACAGCAGGAATAGCTTTACAGCGATCGGGTGCTTCTTCACCGTGAAACCTCCTGAACGATCGACTGTGCGTCGAGCAGGAATCGCATAGCTTCTCCGAGTGGATCGTCCTCAACGGCTACTGTATCGCCTCGTGGGTGAAATAGCGATATTTCGCCAGCCGCGTCGCGGAGGGCTTTTCGGGCAGGTCCTTCCGTAACGTTCTACCGTTCGGAAGCCCGGAACATACTGGCTAACTGTTGTAACCAAGGAGCCTACACTCAGAACCCCCCGGGAATGAGCGCAATCGCGATTTTGCGCCAACGACCCCATCGCTGCCGAGTTGCCGCCATGCCTGACTCCCACTGGCAAAACTGAGGCGACTCCGATAAAGTAATGCCCGCGCTTGAAGGGCCGAAATTGGAGGGCCGAAAGATGTTCCGTGCAAAATCGCTTGGGTGCCTGCTGGTCTGCGTGTGCGTCCTCTGTACCGTGCCCGCGTCAGCTCTCGATGATGAAATGCACCATCATCACGAAGCGACCGAGCAACTCGGCAAGGTTTCTTTTCCCATCTCGTGCGCGCCTGCTTCCCAGAAAGCCTTTGAGCGCGGCATCGCCCTGCTCCACTCCTTCGGATATGAAGAGGCGGAGGAGCAGTTTGTCGAAATCGCCAAGAATGACACGACGTGCGCCATGGCTCACTGGGGCGTTGCGATGAGCCTGTTCCACCAGATCTGGGAGCGGCCGCAGGAGTCAACGTTGAAGCGCGGCCACGAGGAAATTGAGAAAGCGCAGAAGATCGGCGCCAAGACCGAACGCGAGCGAGGCTACATTTCCGCGCTGGCCCTGTTCTACCGTGATCCGGCCAACAACGACCCGGCCAAGACCGATCCGGCCAAGAACGACTACCTGAAGCGCGCCACCGCCTACTCCGACGCGATGGCAAAACTCTACCAGCAATACGCCGCAGACTTGGAGGCGGGCGCCTTCTATGCCTTGTCTCTGCTGGCGTCCGCGCCCCCGGACGACACGTCGCTCACGGCAGAAAAGAAAGCAGTCGCCGTGCTCAACCCGCTGTTCCAGCAACAGCCCGATCATCCTGGTCTAGCGCACTACATCATTCATTCCTGCGATTCACCTCAATTGGCGCCCATGGGTCTCGACGCCGCCCGCCGCTATGCGGAGATTGCCTCTTCGTCGGCCCACGCGGTCCACATGCCATCGCACATCTTTGCCCGGCTGGGGCTGTGGCAGGAGGACATCCAGGCCAACCTGAAGTCGGTGGCTCTGATCGAGCAGTCCGGTGCAATGTACATGCATGGCACGAATTACACGCCATGCACTTTCTTCTTTATGCCTACCTGCAGACCGGACAGGATGAAGCGGCCAAACAGGTAGTGGAGCAAGCGAAGCAGATTCTGGCGACCGCGCCCACCAATGGCGACGATACAGGAATGATGGAATACTACGGCTTTGCCGGGGCGCATTTCCCCGCGCTCTATGCCTTGGAGATGCGCCACTGGACGGACGCCGCAGCGCTCCAGCCCGCAGCGAACGCATCGCCACATTTTCAGATGATCACCTATTGGGCGCGGACGATCGCCTCCGCGCATCTGGGCGATGTGGAAGCAACCCGCCGCAATACGCAGAAATTCGACGAAGCGCAAGAGGCCACTCGCAAGTCGAAGTATGCCTATCTTCTGGATGGGCCGAATTCGTCGCGCGGGGAAGTTCACGCGTGGCTGGCTTTTGCCGAGAAGAAGAACGACGACGCGCTGCAGCAGATACGCCAGGTCGCCGACACCCAGGACAAAGTGGGCAAAGCGGAAGTCGATATTCCAGCGCGTGAGATGCTGGCCGATATGCTGCTCGATCTCAACCAGCCCGAGCAAGCCCTGTTGGAGTATGAGAAGTCCATGAAGATTGATCCCAACCGCTTCAACGGTTTAGCCGGCGCCGCGCGCGCCGCCGAGTTGGCTCATCAACCGGCAAAAGCGAATTCTTACTACGCGCAACTGTTGAAGAACTGCGACGACGGAAAACACTCAGACCGCCCAGAATTACGCAGCGCCAAAATGGTGCTGGCCAGGAACGGGCAGTAGCGGCTGCGGAAACGTTCGTTAATCGCCGGTCATCGAAATCAGCCCGTTTCCCTCCCAACCCCGCAGTGGTAGCCTCTTGAAGGATGTGACTGCATCCCGCGGCTGCACTTGTCGCCAGCTATTGCCCTTTGCTCTCCGACCTTCCAACCCGCATCAAGCAGTGCGCGCGCGCCGCCGGATTCGACCTCTGCGGCATTGCGCCGGTCCGCGACTTCGCCGAACTGCGCGTCTTCCCCGCTTGGATCGCGGACGGGAAACACGGCGAAATGAAATACATGGAAGCACGCAATAACGATGCCGCCGGAGAACTCAAGCGCGCCTCGCTGGCCCGAGTCGCTCCCTGGGCCCGCAGCGTGGTAGTGTGCGCCATCAACTACAACACCGCCCATCCCTACTCGACTCAGACACAGCCAGAAGAAGCCGGCCGAGGCTGGATTTCGCGCTACGCCTGGACCCGTGAGGACTACCACGACGCCGTCCTGCACCGCCTGAAGCAGGTGGAAGACGCGTTGCGCGGACTAATGGAAGCAACTGGGCACTGGGTACCGGGTACTGGGTACTTGCTTCGTTCCTATGTCGACACCGGCCCGCTCATCGAGCGCGTGTACGCCAAATACGCCGGCATTGGATGGATCGGCAAAAACACCTGCATCATCAACCAGCAGCTTGGGTCGTGGCTGTTTCTGGGCGTAATCCTGACCTCACTCGATTTCACGAAAGACGCTCTCACGGCCAGTGTGGGAGCGGGCGACTCGCCCGCTCAAGTCTCAGCCGATCTCGCCGCCGATCTTCCCGCGCCCGATCGTTGCGGAACCTGCACCCGCTGCATCACCGCCTGTCCTACCCAGGCTATTATTGCGCCCGGCGAGCTCGATGCCCGCCTCTGCATCTCTTACCTGACCATAGAAAAGCGAGGCGAGATTCCAGAAGAACTGCGCTCGGCCATGGGACGGCACGTCTTCGGATGCGATATCTGTCAGGACGTTTGCCCCTGGAACCGCAAAGTGAACCGCAAAGCGCCGGTGACCACAGCGCCGGAGTTCGAGGCGCGCGAAGGCCTGGTCAACCCGGCACTCGATTGGCTAGCCGAAATGCAACCGGAAGAATTTCAGAAAGTATTTCGTGGATCTCCCGTCCGCCGCGCCAAGCTTTCCGGCCTGCGGCGGAACGCAGTGATTGCCATGGGAAACAGTGGCGACAAAAAATTTATGCCGACGCTAAAGAAACTCAGGGAGGATCCGGACCCAGTGGTCGCAGAACACGCGCGCTGGGCCTTGGCGAAACTTGAACAAAGCAGTATCCAGCAACCAGTGCTCAGCAAATTTTGACTCGTATTTTGATTCGTATCAGGGCATCGCTTTAGCGATACAGGAAAGTTTGATTCATATCAGGGTATCGCTTTAGCGACACCGAAAGCGGCAGAAAAACTCGACAAAAGCAGTTTTCGGGAAGGGCACGACTTCAGAGCTTGCGGAAAAACTCGCTGTTGCACTTGATTTTGGGTGGCGCAGTGGTTTACCGCTGCGATAACTAGCCTATTTTCATCGACGGCTTTAGCCACTGAGGTCACACTTCCTGCGCGGGAACGAGTTTGTCCGCAGCCTCTTCAGTCGCGCCGTTATGTCGTTCAACGTTGCCGCTCTTTAGCGCCCGAGGAGCGCTCTTTGCGGCGGCCTGACGTACAATGGCGCGGACCGATGGAACCACGGCCTGGGAGACTACATGTCACGGAAAGAGCTAGCGTTTCTTGTGAGTCGTGCATTCGCGCTGCTTTTGATCACCTGGGCATTGGTTGATGTCACGTACTTGCCCGAGCGGCTGTTTGCGCTATCCCATCACATGAGCCTGCGGAGCGCATTGGCTACGCACGATTATTGGAGCAGCTATTATTTGATAATCACGACCTTCAGCCTCGTGCGAATCCTCACTTTGCTCCTTGCCGCTGCTCTGTTTTGGAGATGTGGACCGCGGGCCGAAGCGCTCTTCTCGCCGCTGCAAGGCAATCAAGAACCATCGCAGTAGTGGCGCGGGCATTCCCGAGGAGGACGGCGATCAATGTTCCAGAAAGATCTGCTCCAGCACAAGCGCATCCTGATCACCGGCGGCGGGACCGGCCTGGGCAAAGCCGCCGCCCAACGGTTTCTTGAGCTAGGCGCCGAAGTCTACATCTGTGGCCGTCGCCAGGACGTTCTGGCCGCGCCCGAGCAGGAGCTGCGCGAGCGCACCGGCGGCAAAATCCACTCCCGTCCCTGCGACGTGCGCGACGCGGCCGCGGTCGAAGAGATGATCGGGATCATCTGGACCGAAGGTCCGCTCGACGTCCTCATGAACAACGCGGCAGGAAATTTTCTGGCCCGCACCGAAGAGCTTTCGTTAGGAGCGTTCCAGTCAGTGATAGGCATTGTCCTGATGGGGACGCTGCACACCACGATGGCGTGCGGCCGCCGGTGGCTGGCATCGGCGCGCGGGGGCGTGGTCCTGAACATCACCACCACCTATACAACGACGGGCTCAGCATACGTGGTGCCATCGGCGGTGGCGAAAGCAGGCGTCCAGGCGCTCACGCGCAGTCTGGCCGTCGAGTGGGGAGATCGAGGCATTCGTATGAACGCCATCGCGCCCGGCCCGATTCCGACCGAGGGCGCGTTCTCGCGTCTGTTGCCGCGTCCGGAACTGGCGGAAACGGCCAAGAAACGAAATCCTCTGGGACGGTTTGGAACGACTGAGGAGTTTGCCAACCTGGCCGCATTCCTGATCAGTGACGGCTCCGGCTACGTCAATGGAGAAGTCGTGACCATGGATGGCGGCGAGTGGCTGCAAGGAGCCGGCGAGTTCACAGCGCTGGGACGCGAGTTAACAGAAAAAGAGTGGGAAATGATGCGACCAAAGAAAAAGCCGGGTGCCCCATCCTAATGTCGCGCCTTTTGCGACGTTAGGGTGGGATTCCACTAACGCCGAAACCTCAGGATTTCCCCCGCCCTCGCGAAATCCCTCGCAAGACACGTCCAAAAAAACGAAAGCGCCCGGACTCGTTAGAGTCGCGGGACGCTCGTTTGAACAGCCCTCCCCCGAAGTCTGCTCACCACCTACTCTACGTTTAGATCGCCAAGGGGGGAATGGCACAAACGGGGGACCCCTATGGGACATTCTGGTAGGCCCGGCAGGAATCGAACCTGCAACCCTCGGATTAGAAATCCGATGCTCTTTCCAATTGAGCTACGGGCCCACGTTCACATCTATAACAGCAGAAACAACAGTTTGTGTTGTGCTGGATGGCCTCAGTATCGCATAGCCTCTGGACCGCCGCTAGCCGATGCTGAGCGCGCCAAATGTCATTGTTATTGTTTCTTGGTCTAGTCCGCCCGGAGTCCGCGGGCTCGCGGGCAGAGTTGCCCTGAGCGCCACGTTATTTGGCCGAGGCCGTCCGCGCCCTTCGAGCCAGTTCCTCGATGTCGGGAATGGACTTCGGTTCGGTCACCGTGCAAACCGGAGGCATGGTTCCGCTTCCCATGAACCGAGCCATCAGTTCAATCGCGATCCCGGCCGTCGGAGGGCTGAACACGGTGGCCGTCAGAAGGCCGCTGCGAACCCACGTTTGACCTGTGTTGGGCAGGCCGTCGATGCCCAGAAACGGGATCTTATGCCAGGATTCGCGCAATTCTGAGATGGATTGCTCGAACGCTTTACGGGCGCCAATCGCCATGGAATCGTCCTGGGCGCACACCGCCCGCAACTCGGCTGCGCGAGACGTGGAAAGACAGAGCCATGAAGTAACCGCCTTGTGCGCACTCGATTCCGTCCAGTGCGCCTTGAGCACCCGTAACTGAATGTTTTCCGGCTTTGTTTCCAGAATGCCCGCATACCGCTGCTTGGCAGCGAGGCTTTGGCTGGGGCCCTGTATGTACAGGACCATTCCTCCCCCCGGCAGCAATGCGGCCAGTTGCCGACCCTGGATTTGGCCAATTTTCTCGTGGTCAGGGGTAACCACAAAAGCGGGTACATGATAGATCGAGCGCAGTTCGTTGAGATACTCGGCGTTGCGGCTCAGCACGGCCCAGCCAATCCCCGCAGCGGCGGCAGCGCGAGCCACCTGGGGAAGCGCGGTCGATCCGGCCGGTTCGAACAGGATGGCGTTCGGGCGAAGATCGACCGGGGACTGGATTCTGTCGAGGAGTTGCTGGCTTTGCAGGATGCCGTCATCCCGCGCGCACACGATCTCGATTTCAACGCCGGCCTTGCTGGCTGCGTGGCGCGCAGTCTTCACCTGCTCGATCTGGAAATCGTTATCGTCGTTGGTCACCGAAAGCAAGAATCGAGGCTTGGGCATGGAGGCCGTAGGTGCTGCGAAAATCATACTCCCAGAGGCATCAAGCGGCGCATTACGCTAGTACGTAGTTCTTGGCGTTCATGGCAACACGGGTTTGGGATGAGCCGAAAACGGGTGTTGGCTGGGCTCGCAGCCGCGGATTGAATTGGCCTTCCCCGCTCCGAAGTAGTCAGGGAACAGCTAATCCTTCAGCGGGACCATGGTTCGATCGCCACGGCAGAAGGTTGCGACTTTTGCCAGGCCGCCTTGCCCCTGCGGCATGGTCATCACCGGTCCGTAGCAATACACGGCGTGTCCATTGGCGGCGAAGTACCATCGCCCTCCCTTTCGCTTTGCCTGCTGCTGCTGGCTGGGGGTGGGGGAGAGCTGAGCTGGTGGTGCCAATTTCGGGACGGGAAGGGACAACGCTAGAGCTAGGGCTAGGGTCTTCATGATTGGGTCTCACTTGCCTCACGGCCCCCACATAAGGCCGCGTTCCACAGAACCGCTTCTTTTTTGCCGTCTTTACAACTTTTTTTGTTGTCCTTACAACCCGAATCGCTTTTGCTGCTTTCCAAATCCTGGATCCTTACGACTCACGCCGAACGACCACTAGATCACCTGCGTAGAGCGCCGGACATCCTCTAAATCCGCAGCCGGCTTCCCCGGAACTTCCTTCGTCGAGTGAGCCGACTTGCCTGGTCGCTTTGCGTCCTTGTCGGGCGATTTGGCCCCCGCTGCAGGATTAGGGTTACTGGAATTCGCGTCCTTGTGATCCGCCTGCACCGCCGCCTTGTCGTGCATCCCCTTGCCGTCGTCCCGGGCCAGCTTGCCTTTCAGTGCCGCCAGTTGGGTGCTGTCCTTCAGCATCTCGCGGATCAGACTGCGCTGCGATTCAATGGTCTGGCCCTGCTCGAAAACCAGCGTGGTCAGAATGCCGTAGGAGACGATGAACAAAATCACCAGCAGCGGCAGTATGGCTGCCGGACGCGCCGTGGTCCGAGGAGCTGCGCTTTCAGAGCTGTAAATGACGGTCAAGGTGCCCCCAAGAACTCGCCCATACACTCTGGGCTTCATGAAGGAACAGTGCACCCGTGAAACCATATTAGGGGCAGCGCGTAAGTGAATGTTGCGAATGGAGTTAGTAATCCGAAACAGGATCAGCCTGAGCCCGCGGATGCAAGCATCTGCACTTTATGAGTAACGAACCCACGTTACCACGGTAAGTTGCGCGAGAAAATTGACGGTGGAGAACCGGGCGCCCCCGTCCGGCCGGACGTACTAGGCACCCCGTTATTCTGAAACCTTGAAACGCTGGGTAGTGGCTCAGTTTCGATTTGTTTTGAAAGGGCACGACCTCAGTCGTGCCGTAAATGCCGCATAATCCGTAGCGGCTTTAGCCGCTGGGGGAATGCTTCCAAACTGAGCCACTACGTAAGGCTGAAACCTGGCCTCTAATCCGCCTTCACCACCACATATTTCCGCCCGGCATACAGCCGGTATCCCGCACCGTCTTTTTCAAATTTCAGGGGAACCGGATGTTTGAGCTGATCGTCGTTCTGGCTGGCAATGGAGAGCACATCCGTTGCCGCCACGTTCATCACCGTAAACTTGCCATCCTTGAAGCCAAATCCGTAAGCTCCCGGATCCAGCGTAGCTCCGTCAAAGCTGAGCTTGGTTTCGGTGATCAGGAAGCCCTGGTATTTTTCCTGGATTGCGGTTGAATACCCCGATGTATCCACCAGCCCCGCCAGCGCCAGTTTGCCGGCAGAGTTCTTCAAACCGGCCGTGTTCCGCACCTGCACGGCCGCACTCTGGCCGGCAAAGAAAAATGAATTCGGAGCAACTTTGCTAACCTGATCGCCAGTGAGAATTTGCGCGCCCGCCTGCGCCACCAGCGCCCCCAGCAAAACCATCCATATCATCATCGACCGATTGCATTTCATATTACCGTTCATCGAGATCCTCTCGTTTTCCCCTGTGTACCTCTGTTTACTCCTGTGCCCCCAGTGGTTAAGATTTTCTCCACCGCAGCGGACACAGAGATTCACAGGCCTGACAAGTTCGCAGTCCGCTACGAAAATCGTTTGACCGCAACATTCGGATAGTCCGCGCGCTACGACTGCCCTATGTTACCTCCATGGCCACCAATGCGATACTTGCAAAAGAAGAAGAGATGAAACGAACTCCACCACCAACGGCCGCGCCCAAGGCATCCGAAGTTGCCGTTCAGATAAAAGACCAGCTAAAAGACCAGACAAACGCCCGCCGCTGGCAAGCCGTCCTCGATCGCGACGGCGCACTCGACGGCACGTTCGTCTTCGGCGTGTCGAGCACCGGAATCTTCTGCCGCCCCTCGTGTCCCGCCAAGCGCCCGCGCCCCCAGAACGTGACCTTCTTCGATCACGCGCTCCAAGCCGAGCAGGCCGGATATCGCGCCTGCCTGCGCTGCCGTCCGAAAGCGGTGGACGGAAATCCGCAATCCGCGCTGGTTCGCGCCGTGTGCCGCTACATCGAACAGCACATCGCCGATCAACACGAAGACCGCCTCACGCTCAGCCGGCTGGCCAAAGAATTCCGCCGCAGTTCGTTCCACCTGCAGCGGACTTTCAAATCGGTCCTGGGAGTCTCGCCCAAGGCCTACATGGACGCGGTCCGCCTGCGCCAGGTGAAGCAAAATTTACAAGCCGGACACTCCGTGACCACCGCCCTCTATGCCGCCGGATACGGCTCCAGCAGCCGTCTCTACGAACGCACCGCCACCCAACTCGGCATGACTCCGGAGAAGTACCGTCGCGGCGCCGTGGCCGCCGTAGTCCGTTACACGATCGCCAGTTCGCCGCTCGGACGCATGCTGATCGCCGCCACCGACAAAGGCATCTGCGCCATCCAGTTCGCTGACTCGGATCACCAACTGCAGCAAGGTCTGATCCGCGAGTTCCCCTTCGCGGTTCGCCGTCGCGACGATGCCTCCATGTCCGAATGGCGAGAGAATCTCGCGCGTCTCATTCAAGGACAAGAGACCAATCCCTCTCTCCCGCTCGACATCAGGGCGACCGCGTTTCAACGCCGCGTCTGGGAAGCTCTGCAAAGAATTCCCCGCGGAGAAACCCGCTCCTACAGCGCCGTGGCGAAAAAGATCGGCATGCCAAAAGCCACGCGAGCCGTAGCCCGAGCCTGCGCCACCAATCCCGTAGCAGTGGCAATCCCCTGCCACCGCGTAGTCCGGCAGGATGGCGAGTTAGGTGGCTATCGTTGGGGCATCGAACGCAAAGAACAGTTGCTGGCAATGGAGAAACAAGGGTAGAGACGGGGCTTGCCCCGTCTCAAGCAGCGGCACGAAAATGTACCTTCCTCCGAGGATTGTAACGCCGCTTATCGGTACACCCGCGTCACGGCGCCTTCGTCCGGAGCCGAGCCGCGATCGTTTCCAGCAATGCGGCGCCCGCTTCACCGGCATCTTGGGTTGAAAACTCGCTGCCCAGTTCGATCACCGGGAGGCTGGCGCACGCGTCCCGGAACGATTGCGGCGAGGCTGGCGACGCGGTCCTGTCGGGCCCAACCATCAGCAGATCGAAGTGCGTAACGCGCATCAGGAGCAGAGCGTCGCTCACGCGGCAACTGCTCTGGACGTCGTATCCGGCGCGTTGCAGCAGTTCGCGCAAGTAGGCAAGCACGTCGGCATTGGAGTCGAGGCAAAGAACCCTGCGTCCTGTCGGAGCCGGCGTCTCGGCGCGGACTCCGGCGCGGTAGAAAGCGGCGACCGCCTTCTCCTCCGATTCATGCGCGTCAAACACCGTCGTCAGGCGTGTCATCTCCAGAACTTTGCGCACATTTTCCGGCACGTCGCAGAGCTTCAGCTCCCCGCGCGCCTGGCGGGTACTGGCGTGGGCGCGGACCATCGTGCCGAGGCCGCTGCTGTCAATAAATCTGACCTCGCCCAGATTCAGGACAATGGCGCGGCGGGTATGCAACAACCAGGCAACATGCGCCCGCAGGGATTCGCTCTCGCCACCCGCGACAATCCTTCCATTGCAGCGCACTATGGTGACGCGTCCAACTTCACGAGTGTCGAGCGAGAGGAGCAAATGGGCCTCCGATGCGGCTGTGATCAAGCCCGCGAAATCGCCACATTATATGCCTGCGGGCGAGGTCTGGCTTATCGCGATTCTTCGACCGTCATCTCGCGTCGTACAGACGCGGCGAATGCAGAATGTTCCCCGCTTTCGAGGCCCAAAATGAGATTATGGCTAGATGGGTTACAGATTCCAGTTCGATCCAGTGAACAAAATCCTGCTGGGTCGATTTGAGGGACGGTTCACTGAAGAATTAGGGGCAGAGTTTTACGGGGCGATTCGGAAATGTTCGATCGCCACCGATGCCAACGCGGGTATTTTCGACTTCTCCGCCGTTACTCAGATCGCCGTATCCTCAGACTTTGTTCGTCACTTGGCACATTCAGAACCTGCCAGGCCGGACGTGACCAGACGCCCTAGTTTTTTTGTTGCTCCCATGTCCGCTGGATTTGGCCTGTCGCGCATGTTTCAGATCCTGGGAGAACCTACCAGGCCGCTCCTGAAAGTCGTACATAGCTTGGCCGAGGCGTTGGCTGAACTCGGCGTTCAATCCCCACACTTCGAACCTTTGGAGTGACACCGTTGACGCCAGCAGGCGCCGATGTACCCCTTGACAATCAAAGCAGCCTACCTCCGGGTGGTCCATTCGAACGCCGTGCTCTTCGACGGTAGCGTGGGATTCCACCCATGCGTGAAGCTTGGGATTTTCTTGGACGTCGAAGAAAACCGCTTACTCCGCCTGCTTCGTGATATTCAGCAGCACGCCCACGCACATCAGGGTCACGAACAGCGACGATCCCCCGTAGGAAACAAACGGTAGCGGAATCCCTTTGGTAGGCATCAGCCCCAGCACCACGCTGATGTTGATGAAGGCCTGCAGCACGATCATGCTGGTGATTCCCACGGCGATGAAGCGTCCAAAGTTATCCTGCGTGCGCAGCGCAGCCCGCGTGCCGCGCCAGAGAAAGATCGCAAACAGTATGATGACGGCCAGCGCTCCGACCAGGCCCAACTCTTCGGCAGTAACCGCAAAAATAAAATCCGTGTGCGGTTCGGGAAGATAAAACAATTTCTGCTTCCCTTCCATCAGTCCGAGTCCGGTCACCCCGCCGGTAGAGACCGCAATCAGCGACTGAATAATATGGAAGCCAAATCCCTTGGGATCAGCGTAAGGATTCAGAAACGCCAGAATGCGGTCTTTCCGGTACGACACATGAAAGATCAGGAAATAAAGCGGCAGTAGCGAGAACGCGAAGGCGTATCCGAAGTAGCGCAGTCGAATGCCGGCCACGAACAGGACGCAAGCGGTAATACCCGCGCAGGCGATGGCGGTGCCGAGGTCCGGCTGAAAAACAATCAGCCCAAGAAAAGCCGCGGTCGGCACCACCGCCGGGATCAGCGTATTGCGCCAGTCGTCCATAGCCTTGGTTTTGTTTTCGAGAAACCACGCGAGAAACAGGATCAGTGCGGGCTTGGCCAGCTCCGAAGGCTGCAACGAAATCGGACCCACGTGAAACCAGCGATGCGTGCCGTGGGCGCGATCAAGAAAAAAAACCGAGATAAGCAGCAGCGTAGTAAAGCCAAGAAGCGAGAAAACCAGCGCCGGATGCTGCAGGCTTTTGTAATCCACCTTCATGGCCACGATCATCACGACCAGCCCCGCGACCGCCCAAACCAGCTGCTTCAGCAGGAATTCGTAAGCCGAGCCAAACCGCTCCTTAGCCATCACGGCGGAGGCGCTGAAAATCATGACCAGTCCGATAAAAACCAGGATCGTGGTCACGGTGAACACCCAGCGGTCGACGCTAACCCGTTTGGCCATGGAGATTCCATTTCACCACGGACACGCAAGGGCATGGAGGAGTTTCAACCGTGAATTTTGCGGAGGGGATAACTGAGTTGGTTCCAACGAAGCTTGATCGTGGAGAGCCGGGCGCTTCGCCCGGCCGCCACACTGCCGGGGACGCCCGTCGATCCATTGGCCTTACGTGGAGCGAGACATCGCCAACGAGTGCACCGTTTCTTTGAACACCCGCCCGCGATGTTCGTAACTCTGGAACTGATCAAAGCTGGCGCAGGCCGGAGCAAGAAGAACAACGTCGCCCGGCACAGCCGATTCGCTGGCGCGTCGGACAGCGTTTTCCAGGGTTTCTGCATGCTCGATTTCGGCAGCACCCTGAATTTGCGACTCGATCTTGGCCGCCGCGGCTCCGATGGTATACACGCGCTTTACGCGCTGCCGCAACAACTCATTGAGCACGGTGTAGTCGCTCCCCTTATCCTTGCCGCCGAGAATAAGGTGCAGGTGCAGATGGTCGCCAGCCGGAAACGCCTCCAGCGCCTTGACCGTGGCATCCACATTCGTGGCCTTGGAGTCATTGTAGTAATCAACACCGGCGACCCGCGCCACGAACTCCAGCCGGTGCTCGACGGCTTTGAAAATCCGGACCGCATAGCGGATCTGCTCCGGTTTGCAGCCAACCAGGCTTCCGATGGTAACTCCCGCGAGTACATTTTCCAGATTGTGCGCACCTCTCAGTGGCACTTCCGCCAGCGGCATGATCTCGCGTTCGCCGCGGCCATCGCGAAAATAGATGTGGGCGCCCCGCACAAAGGCGCCTTTTTCAACCTCTATCTTCCGGCTGAACCAGAACAAATGCGCGTGCGTACGGTCAGCTAATCCAGCGGTGCTGGGGTCATCCGCGTTGAGGACAGTGAAATCATCCGCTCCCTGGTTCTCAAAGACGCGCGCTTTGGCGTTGAGGTAATTGGCAAAAGTCTTGTGGCGATCGAGATGGTCGGGCGTGATGTTCAGAATCACCGCGATCCGCGGACGAAAGGTAACGATCGTCTCCAGCTGAAAGCTCGATACTTCCAGCACGGTCCAGGTCGCGGGCCCGGCTTGATCGACAAAACTGATGGCCGGCGTGCCGATATTTCCGCCCACCAGCGTGGAAAATTTTCCGGCGGCAATTATTTCGCCGGTCAACGACGTGGTTGTGGTCTTGCCGTTGGCTCCGGTAATGGCAACGATCGGGCCGGACAGAAATCGCGCCGCAAGCTCGATTTCGCCAATCACCGGCTCTCCCAGGTTGCGCGCCTGCACCAGTTGCGGCGCATCCACCGGCACACCCGGGCTGACCACGATCAAATCTTGTCCACGAAAGGTGCGGTTGCCGTGACCGCCAGTTTCGACCGTAATCCCATGCTCCAGCAGCAGCAGGATTTCATCGCGAAGCTCGGCTTCGGGCTTGGAATCCGACACGGTGACACGAGCGCCACGCGACTTCAGAAACAGCGCGGACGCCACGCCGGATTTGCCCAGACCAACCACCAGCACGCGTTTGTTGTTCAGCTCCATAAAGCTCGTTTCACCACAGAGGTACGGAGTCACAGAGAAACAAAAGAGAAACAAACAAGATTCGGTTTTCTCCGTGCCTCCGTGTCTCCGTGGTGGGTTCTTCTATCTCAATTTCAGCGTAGTCAGCGCAAACAGCGCGAACACCAGCGATGCAATCCAGAAGCGCACTATCACTTTCGACTCCGACCAGCCCAGCAGTTCAAAGTGATGGTGGATCGGCGCCATCTTGAAAATGCGTTTCTTGCGCAGCTTGTAGGAACCAACCTGCAGGATCACCGAGAGCGCCTCAATCACAAAGATACCTCCGATGAACGGCAGCAGCAGTTCCTGTTTGATCATGACGGCTACCGTTCCGATCGCGCCACCCAGCGCCAGCGAACCCACATCGCCCATGAACACTTCCGCCGGATGCGCGTTGTACCAGAGAAATCCAATGGCGGAACCGACCATGGCTCCGCAAAAAATAGTGAGTTCGCCAATCTGCGGCATTTTCTGCAATTCAAGATAAGTTGCAAAAGTGGCATGGCCGCTCAGGTAGGTGAGAACCGCAAGCGCGCCGGCCGCGATCACGGTGCAACCGATGGCGAGCCCGTCGAGGCCGTCGGTGAGATTCACGGCGTTGCTCGATCCGACAATCACAATCACCACAAAGGCAACGAACGGCAGGAAGCCCAAAGGCCAGAGTTGGGGATGAGCCGCCCACCTCGCGATCACCAGGTCCGGGTGGAACTGCTTGAAGAATGGAACCACCAGCCTGGTGGAATATTCTCCGCGGTGCTGCAAAACGATCAGCGCAATCGCAATCAGGATGCTGGCTGCGGCCTGAAAGCCCAGCTTGGCGCGTGCGGTAAGGCCGAGGTTGCGGTGATGAACGACTTTAAGGTAGTCATCCGCAAAACCGATCGCACCGAACGCCAGCGTGGCAAACACGGCGATCCAGACAAACGGATTGGCCAAGTCCGCCCACAGTAATGTCGGCACCAGAATGGCGATGGCAATCAGCAAGCCGCCCATGGTCGGCGTGCCCGCCTTTTTCTGATGAGCCTGCGGCCCTTCTTCGCGGATGTACTGTCCGATTTGGAAATCGCGCAGCCGCCGAATCACGATGGGCCCGACAATCAGGCCGGTGAAAAGGGCAGTCAGACTGGCGAAAGCGGTGCGGAAAGTGAGATAACGAAAAATGCGGAACGGCGGAAAATAATGGAAGAGCTTCAGGTAGAGCAGCCAGTAGAGCAATCCGCCTCCGACACCCGCTGTCAGCTCTAAGCTGTCAGCTCTAAGTGATTCGATCCCCGCCGCAAAGAAAATCCACGAACTCCCGGGTGGTCCCCTGTGAACCCCCGTGTCCCCCGTGGTTCAAGCCTTTCGTCGGGCACCCTCCCCCGCCACAAGCGAGTTGAGAAGTGTTTAAGTCCCAAATTTTCGTTGCCAAGTCTCCAGCGCTTTTTCCAGCTTCACGCCCCGCGACGCCTTCAGCAGCACGACATCTTCATCGCGAGCCTCGTGCGCCAGCCAATCGCCGGCTTCTTCTGGCGTCGCCACGAATTTCGCCGTCATCCCCGCTTCGCAAGCCGCGTCCACCATCGCCTTCGCCAAACCCCGCACGCCAAGCAGGAAGTCGAGTTTCCGTCCCGCCACATAACGTCCGCACTCGCGATGCAGTTGCTCGCCGGTGGTTCCAAGTTCCAGCATTTCTCCAGCGACCACAATCCGGCGGCGCGCGGGCATGGCAGCCAGAGTATCCACCGCAGCCACAAGCGCCCTCGGACTTGAATTGTAGCAATCGTACAGCACCGTGATGTTACCCACTTGGACGACCTGTCCGCGCTTGTCGGCGGCCTGGAGCGACGGCAGAGCTGCAGCGATCTCCGACGGGGTAATGCCGTGCTCAAGCGCAACGGCAGCCGCGGCCAGCACGTTGTACACGTTATGCTTGCCGAGCAACGGACTCTGCACCGGCTGGCGCACTACGCGGCTGACCAGATCGAAGCGTGTGCCTTCGGGCCCCAGAACCTCGATGTTTTCCGCCCGTACATCTGCGGGAATACTCGCCAGAACGCCTGCAGCTGGCCCCAATCCAAACGTGACGACCTTGCCCTTGAAGTCGCGGCCGAACTGGCTCACATACTCATCGTCGGCATTCAACACCGCCGTGCCGCCGTGCGGAAGACTTTCGATCAGTTCATATTTCGCGCGTGCAATTCCCGCGATGGAATCGAAACTCTCCAGATGCACCGGGGCAACGTTGGTAACCACGCCCTCGTTCGGCAGGGCGATGCGAGCCAGCGCAGCAATTTCGCCCGAGTGCGACATTCCCATTTCAACCACGGCGAGATCGTATTCCGGCTCGAGCGTCAGCAGCCCCAGTGGCAGACCAAAATGATTATTGAAATTCCCCTTGGTGCGATGCACGCGATACTTGATCGCCAGCAAATGCGCCATCGCTTCTTTGGTCGTGGTCTTGCCCATCGACCCGGTAATGGCAATGGCAGTCTTGCCCCACATTTTTCGGACCGCCGTCGCCAGCGTCTGGAGCGCAACCAGAGTGTCGTCGACAACCAGCAGGCCGATGCCGCCTGGATATCGCGCCATCTGATCTCTCCGCACCACCGCGCCAACCGCGCCCCGGCTCAGGGCCCGCCCAACGAAGTCGTGCCCGTCGAGGCGTTCGCCTCTGACAGCAAAGAAGAGTTCACCGGGCTGCACGGTGCGGGAGTCGATGGAATATCCCTGGGCCAGGGCGTGACCGTCGCATTGACCGGTCGGGGCTTGGTCGGCGGGAGAAATGAATTCGGCGATGCGAGAAAGAAGAAGTTTCATGCCGTCTTCCCCGCAGTGCCCGCTTT
>Ga0116218_1000652_pt1 | contig 23756 bp, 21 predicted proteins | sample Sb_taG_2_FD_88966 | JGI IMG/M metagenome (GOLD analysis project Ga0116218, IMG submission 88966) | Peat soil microbial communities from Weissenstadt, Germany - Sb_50d_5_LS metaG | ecosystem: Environmental > Terrestrial > Soil > Wetlands > Peat | place: Germany: Weissenstadt | collected 2010-09-21 | reverse complement strand
TGACAACCTCGAAAACCTTCTCGAAAACAGTCCTGGCCCGGAGGACGGCGCCAGGACCGTTAGTCCCCACGCGCGGCACTCATCACCTTATGCGAATTTTTTCTAATTAATATGCTTCAGCTGCGGAGCCCCGTTACGGAATCGAACCGTAGACCTTCTCCTTACCATGGAGACGCTCTGCCGACTGAGCTAACGGGGCCTGTCTAACGTGTCTGACCTGGGGTTTCGCGTCGTAATACGTCTCCTCGGGTCATACACAGGGCTGGTACAACGCCGAATCTAGCAACGCCGCCAGCTCCTGCGCCAACCAGCGTAGGAGAGCTTAGCGTACTTCCAGCGTGCTCGCGTCTCTGCCCCGGAGGGTCAGCGATACGGCCCACGGGAACAAGACTCCCGGCTGGCCCGATCGGCAAATGGATGCGACTCGATGCCATGCAGGCCGCCGTGCGGCATGCCGGCCGGGCCTGGCGGGCAGGTCACTGGCCGACGGTGAGGCCCTTGCCGGCCGGGTGCTGACGGCGCACATCGCGCGCCCGGGACACGACTTCGAGGCAATTTCCGACTAATCCGACTGGGAAGGCCTCTCTGATTCCCAGATAGTGGGCGGCTGAAGACGCGAACCGAGCACAGACAAATCATCACTAACCACTTGCGCAATTACCGGCCCCTGTAAGCACATCAGAATAATGCGTCTTTGGAACGTATCCGGGCCCGCGATGGAGGTCTAGCGGCTAGCCAGCCTGCCATCGACGGCATTTGCCCCGCCTCACGGCTTCCCTTTCTTGTCCGGCGCGTGCTGGTCACTGGCTGGATGACGCCCTGGTACCTGCCCCAACTGAGACAACGGCCTATCGACCCGCATCAGGCAGGCGGCCACCGGCCTACCACCCGCGCACGGGAGAGCGGGCATCACCCGGGCATCACCCGGACCGCGCCGCGACCTCGAACGGGTTCGGCGGGCCATCACGGCCATCACGGCCACGGGCATTTCGGATGATCCTCATTCCGGGTGGCTGCCCGGGGCTAAGGCCGATATCCGGGCGGATCATCGCGATCCCGGAAGCGACGCTAGCCAGCTATCCGGCGCTTGAGGCGCGGTTGACCGCCCAGTTCCCGCACGTCAAGGGGCCAGCATCATTTCCCGGAAGAGGCGCTGAGGCCCGATAAAATTCGCACTGACTCGTATACAAACGACAAAGTACACGCGATCTCAGGGCCGGATAGGCCAGTGCACCGAGCCCATGGCGCGACGGCCACGTCCGCGTTGCCCGATATGCCGGAAAGCCGTATTGACTGAGCCGATATAGGGCAATATAGGACGACATCTGCGAGCGTGATTTCCGCGCGATGTCGGCGCAAGGCAGCCCGCTGCGCGCAACACATCCCGAGAAACCCCTACGTCCTCTGGGAGGCTGCCATGGCCAAGCACGCTCCTGCGGGCAGGAGCCCGGCCACTTGGGGCGTGGTCACGGTCCTGCTCATCGTCGCGATCATTGGCACGCTGTGGGTCCCTATCTACGCCCGGCCCGCGCCGAAGCTCGGTCCCTTCCCCTTTTTTTACTGGTACCAGCTCATCTGGGTTCCCGTGTCGGCTGTCTTGTGCTGGATCTGCTACCTGATGCTGAGGAGCAAGCCCCGGAACCGCGGAATCGTGCCGAGATGAGTCATTTCAACGCGGTTACCTTCGCTATTGTCATCGGCTCGTTCCTGATTGTCACGTATATCGGCTTCGCTTCCGCCAGATGGCGTCCGGCCGAGGACCCGATGCACCTGAACGAATGGGGACTGGGCGGGCGCGGCTTCGGGTCGTTCGTCAGCTGGTTCCTGCTCGGCGGCGACATCTACACCGCCTACACCTTCATCGCCGTGCCTGCGCTGGTCTACGCGGCCGGGGCGGCGGGGTTCTATGCGCTGTCCTACACCATCATGGTCTTCCCGATCGTGTTCGTCTTCGCGCCGCGGCTCTGGTCGGTGGCGCGGGCGCGGGGCTACGTCTCGCCCGGCGATTTCGTCCGGGGCCGGCATGGGTCCCAGGGCCTCGGGCTCGCGGTGGCGACGACCGGGATCCTGGCCACCATGCCGTACATCGCGCTGCAACTGGTCGGCATCGAGTCGGTGCTGACCGTCATGGGCATCGGCAGCCCGTCGGGCAGCGCCTGGGCCCGGGACCTGCCGCTGATCATCGCGTTCGCCGTGACGGCCGCCTACACCTACCTGGCCGGACTGCGCGCGCCGGCCCTGATCGCCTTCGTCAAGGACATCCTCATCTACCTGACGGTCATCGTCGCGATCATCTACATCCCGAGCCGGATAGGCGGCTGGGGGCACATCTTCGGCGTCGCCTCGGCGCACCTGAAGACCGTCAATCCGGCGACCGGCAAGCCGTACGGCAGCCTCGTGGTGATGCCGGCCGGAGAGTGGGCCTTCGCCACCCTGGCGCTCGGCTCCGCGCTGGCCTTGTTCGTGTACCCGCACGCGGTCACGGGGGTCTTCGCCGCCAAGCGGCGCGACGTGATCAGGCGCAACGCGGCCCTGCTGCCGGCCTACTCGCTGGTGCTCGGCCTGATCGCGCTGTTCGGCTACATGGCCCGGGCGGTGCCCGCGGTGAACGCCGGCGTCAAGGCCAACGGCGGCAACCCCCAGCTGTCCGTGCCGCTGCTGTTCGCGCACATGTTCCCGAGCTGGTTCGCGGGCGTGGGCGACTCGGCGATCATCATCGGCGCGCTCGTCCCCGCGGCCGTCATGTCGATCGCCGCGGCGAACCTGTTCACCCGCACCGTCTACAAGGAGCTGCTCAGCCCCAACGCCACCCCCGCCCAGGAGACGCGGGTCGCGCGGCTGGCGTCGCTGGTCATGAAGGTCGGCGCGCTGGGCTTCGCGGTCGTGCTGAACAAGACGTTCTCGATCAACCTGCAGCTGCTCGGCGGGATCTGGATCCTGCAGACCTTCCCCGCGGTCGTGATCGGCCTGTATACGCGCTGGTTCCACCGCATCGCGCTGATCATCGGCTGGGCCGTGGGCATGGCCTACGGCACCGTCGAGGCGTACCGGACGGCCGGAGGCGGCCAGGCGCACTTCGGCGCCTCCACCACGGCGGTGTTCGGGCACGTCACCTACATCGCCCTCGTGGCCCTGATCCTGAACGTCGCGGTCTCCGCCGTGCTGACTCTCGTGTTCCGCCGGATCGGGCTGCAGGACGGGTACGACGAAACCCGCCCCGCCGACTACACAGCGGACCCAGAGACGGCACCGCCGACGCGGGCACCGGCAGGCGCGAGCCCGGCCCCTGGAAGGCCGCCGGTGACGGCCCGCGCTCACCGAGCCCCATAAATCGCGCAGGACGGCGGCGGTGCGGCGTGACCTGCGGAGCCCGAGAACACCGACGGCCATCAGCAGCACCCCGGCGGCCAGCGCGGCCAGCCACGGGGCTGATCCGGCCGCGGCGCGCGGGGCCATCCCCCCGAATCCGGTGGCGGCCCCGCCCGTCGGCGCGTTCGAGCTGCCGGCCGCGTCGGTGAGGTTGTCGACGTTCAGCCCGGAGGCGCTGTCCAGTACGACGATGGTGTGGACCGAGCCGGGCGCCAGGCTGACGGACATGGCGGTCTGCTGGCCCGACGCGCTGAACGTCACGGTCTGGGTGCCCGGCTGGACGCTCATGTACGACGTCACGGCGCCGAAGGCCAGCTGCCGGGCGAGGACATCTCCCCCGTAGCTGACTGTGACCTGGTCCTGCTTGAGCGACGCCTGGATGACCCGGACGAACGCCGATCCCTTCGGCGCGGCCATCTGGTCCCTCAGCACCTCGATCCGCCGCGCTGCGGCGGGCCCGAGGCTGGCCACGGTGTAGTTGGTCCCCGCGCTGACCATGAAGTTAGTGGAGACCACGGGAGGGCTCGACGCCGGCGCGCCGACCGGCCGCATCGCCACGGTGTACTGGCCCGGGCTGACCGCCATGTAACTGGAAACGTCGCCGTAGCTCACGTGGCGCAGCACGGTCGGATTCCCTGAGTTGCCGAAGGCCAGCAGGTAGATGTCCACGGCCGGGTCGCCGGGAGACAGGTTGGCGCACCGCACCCAGCCGGTCGGGGGCGTTACGGCCGCCGAAGCGGCAGGCGCGAGGGAGGCCGTATATCCCAGCAGGGCTGCGATCAGGGTGAACAGGGCGAGGATTCTATGCAGCCTCACGGTCAGCTCCTCCCATAGGATCGACGCCCTGCAGGACCCGCGCGCAACTCAGTGAGAAGTACCGCCCGTCAGCAGCCCGGCGCGGCGAACCTCCGTCTCCACGGCGGCCGTTGCCCGCTCATACCGTCCCCGTCACCGTGGCTGTGTGGAACAGCAGAGCACATGGGCACGCCCGGATCAACCGGAACGCGCGGTTGAGTCAGATGTGTTATGGTCGCGCGCCGGACGGGTCCGCGGCGGCGGACGGCACGCGTCAGCTGCTCGGACGGGCGTACACCACCACGTTGCTGAGATAGCTTCCGCGGGCGTAGTCGAACGTGCCGCCGCAGGTGATCAGGCGCAGTTCGGCGTCTGGCACGGGGCCGTAGACCGTGGCCGTCGGAAAATGGGCCTTGGCGTACATCTGGACCGCCGTGACCGTGAAGACGGCCAGCGTTCCGTCGGCGCGCCGCACGTAGATGCGCTCGCCAGGACGCACGGCGCGCAGCCAGAAGAAGACCCCTGGCCCAGAGCGGGAATCGACGTGGCCGGCGATGACGGCGGAACCGGTCGCGCCGGGACGCGGGCTGTTCGTGTACCAGCCGACCACCGTCGTGCTGCTGGGGACCTGGAGCGTGCCGTTCCGGTTCAGGCCGAGGTTCACGATCGGGGCCTTCACCCCGATGGCCGGGATCGTCAGCCAGACCGGCTTGGGGATCGGCTGCACGGCCGACAGCGAAACCGGCACGATGGCCCGACCTGAGGGGATGGCTACCGGCGACGGCCTCGCGGCCAGCCGCGCCGAGGGCGCCGAGGAGGCGTGGGCTACGACCAGGCCGACCGCGCCGGCCGTGGCGGCCACCAGCCCGGCGCCGAGCATCGCGGCCGACAGCAGCCGCGCGTGCGCCGCCCAAACGGCCGAAGCCCAGCCAGTCACGCCGGGACGCGAAGCCGAGCTAGCCACGCGCGGACGCGAAGGACGGCCAGCCAGGCGGGGACGGCGCGCCAGGCGGGGACGGCGCGCCAGGCGGGGACCAGGCCGCCGTCGTGATACCCACAAGCTGATCGTGGCGGCCAGGATCCGCCCCCAGGATGGGTCCGTCGCGGCCACGTGCGGCGGCACCGGGACGGGAACGGCCTGGCCGGCGGCCACGGTCGCGGCGACGTCACCCGGCTTACCCGAGGGAGCAGGTTCCGCCAGGCCAACCGCCGTCACCACATTCCAGGCGGGCCCCCACCAGTCGGCATCGACATCCCAGACCTGAGGATCCGGCTGGGACGTGATCGCGGGCATGGGACAGCAGAGCACACCGGCCGGGCCCGCATCAAGCGAAACGCCCGGTTGCATCCCCGGCGCTACCCTCCGTAACAGAAGCTACACAGGAACAAGTAATGTACATCACGGAACCGATCCGGCCCGGGAACCGTCAGATCAAGGCTGACGAGGGTCAACGGGATCTAACCGGGTCTAACGCGATTCCGCCGGCCGGGCCTGGGGCCGGCGGCGCCGTGATCGAGAGACGGGTGATGCATATGTAGCCTGATAGCGGAGATGGAGTACACGTGCCCATCCATCCCCGAGCCGCTTCCGAATCACGAGAGAGAACAAGGTAAACCCTGACGAGCAGCGTAGACGGGCGATCTTTATGCGTATCGCGCACGTAAGAGTAACGGCGGTCACCTTGCTGAGCGGGAGTTTCCTGACCGTGGGCATGCTGGGCACCGCGCAAGCGGCGTCGGCAGCGAGGACCGCGACGGCATCGAACACGGACACGGTATGCCAGGCGCTGCCCTCGTCGGGTACCCCTACGCCGTCCCCGTCTCCGTCACTCTCCCCGTCGCGTTTCCCTTCGCCATCGCCGTCGCCCCCTCCGTCGCCGTCCCGTTCGCCCTCGACCACCCCGTCCGCGAGTCACTCCGCCACGGCGAGTCATTCGCCCACCGCGTCGCCCCCGGCGAGCGTCAGCGGCAGCCCCGCGACGACCGCCTCGCCGTCCCCTTCGCGGTACGCCTGGAAGTCGCCATCGCCATCCGCGTCGCCGTCCGGGACGCCCGCGACCACCGGCACCGCCACCGGCACCACCGCGGCCCTGGATGCGAACGTCGTCACCAGCGCGAGCAACAGCGCTAACGCCAGCACGAGCACCCCCGCATCGCCCGAACTCTGCGTGAGCGTTCAGCGTTCCCAGTCGAACATCAAGCGCGGCCAGACGGCCACCTACGTAGTGCAGGTCTCGGCCCGGAACGGCGGATCGGCCTCGGGCGTGTCAGTCGCGCTCACCGCGCAGCCGTCGAGCCAGAAGCCCACGTTCAGCAGCGGCTGCCCCAAGGGTGACGGCACCGCGTCGTGCAGCATCGGTTCGATGACGACGGGGCAGACGGTGAGCCTGGACGCGCGCATCCCGGTCGCGTCGAACGCGGCCTCGGTCAGCTCGGTGAAGCTGACCGCCACGGCCAGCGTGGTCATCACGGCGAAATGGACGCCGCCCGCGGCGGCCGTGACCACCGCCGTCACCGCGGCCTCGGCGAAGAACGCGAAGAACACGAAGAACGCGAAGAACGCCAAGAACACGGCCGGCGCTTCGCCGGACGCCACGCACCTGGCCGTGCTGCCGCTCGGTCCCATCCCGGCCCTGAACGGCGAGGCGAGCCTGCTGATCAAGGCCGGCAGCGCGGCCGACCTGTTCCCGACCGTCGGTCCGTCGCCCGGAACGAGCCCCAGGCCTCCGGTTCAGCAGGTTCAGCCGGGCCAGCGGAAGGCCGCGCCGGTCTCGGAAGCGTCACCGGTTTCCGCCGACACCCCAGTCTTCACCGCCCAGGTGGCGGGCCTGATCGCGCTGGGGCTGGCCATCATGCTCACCGTGACGCGGCTCTCCGTGCGCAAGCGGCCGGGCAAGCCGCGCAGCTGAAGACCGGACGGGTTACTTCCTGACCACCAGCTCCAGCGACGGGCGCATCGTGCGCATCACGTTGGCCAGCGACGTGGCGTTCATCGTGGGCGAGACGATCTCCCCGAAGCTGTCGTTGTCGAACCAGACGCACATGGCCACGGAGTCCGACGTCCCGGGTGCCTTCCCGACGCACGCCGCCCGGCCGCCGAGGGAACCGGCGCTGACCACCGTGGCGCCGGGGAAGTTCTGGGTGAAGCTGCCGATCGAGCTGGCGGGCGCGGCGTTGGCCAGGTGCCCGCCGATGAACATGACGATCTGCTCGGTGCTCCCGGCGGCGGAGTTCCCGGATTCGTACACGGCCGATACCACGCCACTGGCCTGGCCGGAACTCATCTTGATGACCTCGGCCCGCAGTTCGCTGACCTTGGCCTGCTTCTCCATGTCCACGGTACGCACGTAGCTCCCGATCCGGGCCGGGGTCACCATGGTGTGCGCGGGACCGCTGTGCGACGGGAACTCGAACTTGAGGATGCCGAAGATCGCCGCGCCGGCCGCTACCTGGACGCCGAGCAGGGCCAGCCAGAGGCGGTGATCGTTGCTGCGCCCGCGGCGGCGGCCGGTGCGCCGGCTGCTGGCCTTGGTCCGGCCGCCCTCGCGCCGCGGGTCGAAATCGGGGTCTTCCCCGGGGAACAGGCCCGTGTATTCCGCGTCGTTGTCGTCCTCGGCCCAGAACTCCGCGAAGGAGTCCAGATCATCGGGCTGGGGCTGCGCGGGCCAGGACGACGTGATCTCCGGTCCGTCCAGGCCGTGACCGGGCCGCACCGGCGCGGCGAGAACCTGGCTGGCGCTCGGCGCGGCGGGCGGTGCGGCCGAGGGCCGGACGGCGGGCAGGGGTCCGCTGTCCGCCGGGTCCTCGAGCCGCCTGACCGCGGGCGGGGTGAGGACGCCGACCTGCGCGGCCGGGGCGCCGAGGTAGGCATCACGCCGGAAGGCGGGATCCTGCGGGGCGGCGGAGGTACGCGGCCGGTTCCCGAGGTCGGCGCTCATCCGGGGACCCCGGGGAGCCATGGGCCCCATCGGGCCCGGGCCACCCCGGTCATCCCGGCCCGGCCCGGAGCCGAACGCCTGCGGGTAGCCGCCCGGCTGGTCCAGCCCGGGCTGGGAGTCCCGGGGTGCCCGGCCCGGCTGCTGGCCGTAGCCGGGACCGCGCGGGTCGCCGCGACGCTGGTCCCCGGCGGGAGGCTGCGGGTACGCGGGCGCGTTGCGGCGCAGTTCCTCGACCCACGACTCGTCGTCGAGGGGCTCGTCGTAGCCGGACGGCTCGTCGTAGCGCAGCTCGTCGTAGCGCATGCCCTCCAGGCGCGGGTCGGTGGCGGGCGGGCTGTCGGTGCGCGCACCGCTGCCCCGCGTATCGTCCGGCCGCGAGTGGTCGTACCACTGCTCGGGATGGGCCCCGTCTTGATAGGCAGGGCGGCCGGACCGCGCCGAGCCAGCGTCGCGCCCGGGCCGGGAGTCGGCGACCGGCTGCGGGCCGGTCGCGGCGAGGGCCTCCTGCGCGCCGGTCACCGGGTAGATGGGGGATTCCGGGTAACCCTGCTGGTAGCCGACCTCGGGGCGGGCCGGTTCCCGGTAGTCCGGGACGTGATATCCGGGTACCGCGCCGTAGCCGGGGCCATCGGGGAGCGGCGGCCCTCCCGGGGACCGCTGGGCCCGGTTATCTCCCTGCCATCCGCGGCCGCCAGATCCGCTTCTCGGGCCGTCGTAGGCGGGATCGGAATAGCCCGGGTCCCCGTAGTCATCCATCGGGGAAGACGGATCCGGCTGCCGGTAGCCGGGCCCACGGCCGCCGTAGCCCGGGTCGACGCGGTCGTGCTGGCCCCGGCCGTGGCCCGAGGTGCCGTAGCCGGCCTCCAGCAGGCGCCGGGCGTCGGAGTCCAGCTGCCGGAAGCCGTTGGGCCAGGAGATGTCGGGGCCGAACGGCACCTCGCGCCGCCCGCCGGGGACCTCGTGCGGCTCGCTGCGTCGCCCAGGCCCATACGGGCCTGAGCCGCTCATGGCGTCATCCCCATAAGGATGCTGCGCGGATGGCCATCCATCGCCATCATGAGCCGACGAGCCGTTTTTCATGTACGGGTCACTCCCCTGTCTGACGTACAGCAGGTCAATGCTCATGATGCTGGGCTCATGGTGCTGGCTGAACCTCACGGTGCTGCTCAACACTCACAAGCATCATCGCGACAAACCAGACACTCTGCTACCTACTTGGATAATCCAGCGGCAGAGGCCTCGATACGAAGTCTCACGCTACTGCTCAGCAGCCATCCCTATGGTGCATTCCGTCCTATACGGCAAGTCGCGTCCCCGAGTTTTTACTTACGGACAGTACACGGTAACTCTCCGCCACGACGCCAGTTGAATATCAACGGCGCTTCCGGCACCCTTGACGCATCGTGCCGTCGGCGTACGATATCCGTACCTGCCGACGGTATACAATCCGGGAGGCGAGGGCGCCGTGCATCACGAGCTCACCGTCTGGTCCCGCGGGATCATCATGGACAAGGAGGCGCGCGACGTCTCCACCTGCATCGCCACCGCCGCCCGCCGGCTGGGCTACTACGCGGAGAACGTCAGCGACTACGTCGACGACCCGGACCGGACCAACTGCCTGGTCCGCCGGTACGCCCGGTTCGCTGACACCCCGATCCTCGACCGTTTCGTGTACGAGAACCCGCATCCGGACTGGGTGGTGCTGGTCGAGGAAACGATCATCAAGGCGGTCAACTTCTTCCGCAGCACGGGGGACGGCGAGGGCGTGCTCGTCATCAACTCCGCCCGCGACCCGCAGTACCTGCTGAAGTTCCTGCCCGGGCACATGCTGGCCAAGCTGGGCAGGCTCGTCGTGGTGGACGCCACCGGGCTGGCCGAGCAGCGCGGCAGCAGCCCGTGGATGTTCGTCCGCGACCTGTCCGAGCTGGCCTTCGACCGGATGTCGACCGAGGGCGCGGTGGAGCGGCTGGCCATCGGGCGGGGCATCGCGGCGCCGCTGATCGGGGCCCTGGTGGCGGCGGCCGGCGACCTGCCCGTCGACGCCGTGGCGGAGGTGGTGGCCGACCGTGACGCCATGCTCCGCGGGGCCAAGCAGCACACCGTCGTTCAGTACGCCAGGGAGTCCTGATGTCCGTACGCGGCACCCACGTCCCCGAGCACCTCCGGCTGCCCATCGCCGGCGTCACGCCGCCGCCGACGGAGAAGGAGGGCCAGCGGCTGTTTCCCACCGGCAACTTCCGCTTCTTCCGCCCCGTCTACAAGGACAAGACCCCGCCCTGCAACCACGCCTGCCCCACCGGGGAGCAGATCCAGAAGTACCTGGACTACGTCAAGCACGACCGCTACCTGGACGGCTACCTCACGATCCTGCAGGACAACCCGATGCCGTCCGTCACCGGCCGGGTCTGCTACCACCCGTGCGAGACGGCGTGCAACCGCGCCGAGCACGACGAGCCGATCGGCATCCGCGGGGTAGAACGGTTCCTCGGCGACTTCGGCCTGAACCTGGCGGAGAACCCCATCAAGAAAGAACTCCCGCCGCTGAACGGCAAGACGGTCGCGATCGCAGGCTCCGGCCCCGGCGGCCTGGCCTGCGCGTACCACCTGCGCCGCAGGGGGTACGCCAGCGTCATCTTCGAGGCGCTGGCCAAGCCGGGCGGCATGCTGCGCGCCGGCATCCCAGCCTGGCACCTGCCCGAGGACATCCTCGATCGCGAAATCGCCAAGCTGCTCGACCTGGGCGGCATCGAGATCCGCTGCGGCGCCCGCGTCGGCGACGGCCCGGATGGCGTCACGCTGGATCACCTGCGGACCAGTTACGACGCGGTGTTCCTCGCCCTCGGCCAGGACGTGGGCCGGCGGCTGGACGTCGAGGGCGCGCAGGCCCGCGGCGTGATCGGCGCGATGGAGTTCCTCCGCGAGACCGGGCTGGGCCGCCCGGTCCGGATCGGCCGCGATGTCCTGGTGATCGGCGGCGGCAACACCGCCTCGGACGCGGCCCGCTCCGCGATCAGGCTCGGCGGCGGCAGGGCGAGGATCGTCTCGCTCGAAGCCGAGGACGAAATCCTCATCCAGCCCGAGGACCTTGACCAGGCCCGGGACGAGGGCGTCGGCTTCCGGCCGAACAGCGCCCTGGTCCGGGTGCTCACCGACGGCGGCGGCAACGTCAGCGGCGCCGTGCTCGCGCGAGCGGGGCTGGCCAAGGACGCGAACGGCACCGTCACACCGCAGATAGCCCCCGGTACCGAGACCGAGGTCCGCTGCGACACCATCCTGGTCGCGATCGGCCAGGTCCAGGTGCTCGGGTGGCTTCCCGCGCACTACACCGAGCGCGGGCTGGTCAAGACCGACGACTTCGGCCGGGTCCCAGAAAAGGGGGAAGGGGAGGCGGGCGCGGGAACGGTGTTCGCCGGCGGCGACGTGATGCGCGGCCTGTCGATGGTGGTGGACGCGCTGGGGGACGGCAAGCGTGCCGCCCGCGACATCGACCGCGTGCTGTCGGCCGAGCCGCTCCAGCCCGAGGACCCGGTTGAGGTCATGCCGTACGAGAAGCTCAACACCGCTTACTTCCGCCACGCGCCGCGCACCGAGGCGCCGCTGGCCCCGGCCGGGACCCGCCGCTCCAGCCAGGCGACCGAGGTCACCCTGGCCTACAGCCGCGAGCAGGCCCTCGCCGAGGCCGACCGCTGCATGAGCTGCGGCGTCTGCAACGGCTGCGACAACTGCTATATCGTGTGCCCGGACGTCAGCGTGATGCGCGACACGCGGCAGAACGGCCATTACTCGATTCGGACCCATTACTGCAAGGGCTGCCTGGTCTGCGTGCAGGAATGCCCCACCGGCTGCCTGGAGAAGGTCCCCGAGATGGACTTCGACGAGCCCGACGCGGTGGTACGGATGGAGACCGCCTTCGCCCCGTACGACGGCGCCCACGCGGAGCAGGCGCCGTTCACCCGCCAGCTCATCGAGGACGCGATCGCCGAATACGACGCGTCAAGATCAAAATCAAATTCAATTCATCCGAACGGACAGGGTGTCACGCCATGAGGAGCGTGCGTGCGATCCGTGGTGTCCGAACGGGCAAGGTGTGAGGCCATGAGCGAGCTAACTGCCCGCGAGCCAAAGGGCGCCGGCGCTGCCTGGACTGAGGAGCGAGGAACGAGCGACGAGGGAAGGGAGCGCCTTAACAGGCGCCCGGAGGCGAGCGGGAGAATAGAGCCTGCCCGGCTCCAGCCCGCCATCCGGACCCCGGACGGGATCAGCTTCCTGCGCGGCCTGGCCGGGACGCGGGTGCGCCAGAACGGCTGCGCGGCGGCCGCGTACGCGGCGCTGTACGCGAACGTGGACGTGATCACCGCGTACCCCATCCGGCCGTACACCGCGATCATGATGAACCTCGCGCAGTTCGTCGCCGACGGGATCCTCGACGCCGAGTACATCCACGCCGACGGCGAGCACTCGCAGTTCTCCGCCGCGTTCGGCGCCGGATCGTGCGGCGCCCGGGCCTACACCGGGTCATCCGGCGTCGGCGTCACCTACGGGTACGAGATGTACTCGATCATCTCCGGGGCCCGCATCCCGATCCAGATGGCGATCGCCGACCGGACCCTCGACCCGCCCGGTGACTTCGGCTCGGAGCACACCGACGCGCTGTGCACCAGGGACATGGGCTGGCTGCTCGGCTGGGCGGCGACCCCGCAGGAGGTCTTCGACAAGTCGCTGATCGCCTACGCGATCGGCGAGGACCCCCGGGTGCTGCTGCCGCAGATGGTGGTGCAGGACGGGTACTTCGTCTCGCACATCGCCGGCGAGGTGGAAATGCCGTCGATGGAGCAGGTCGATGCGTTCCTGCCGCCGTACCAGCTGCCGTTCCCGCTGGACCCGCGGCGGCCGGTGTCGCACGGCCCGCAGATCCACCCTGAGCAGGGCCCGCCGCTCCAGCTCGAGCGGGCCCGGGCGATGGAGGACGCGATCCCGGTCATCCGGGAGAAGACCGACGAGTTCGCCCGGGTCTTCGGCCGGTCCTACCCGCACTTCGTCGAGTCGTACCTGCTGGACGACGCCGAGATCGCGATCGTGATCTCCGGCGGCCACGCGGTCACCTGCCGGGCCGCGGTCGACCGGCTGCGCGCGGCGGGGGTCAAGATCGGCATGGCCCGGCTGCTGTGGATCCGGCCGTTCCCGGGCGACGACCTGCGGGCCGCGCTGCGCGGGGTCCAGGCGGTCGGGGTGGTCGAGACCAATCTCGGCCTGGGCGGGGCGAGCTACGGCGGCATCCTGTCCCTGGACGTGACCACCGCGCTGTACCAGATGACCGGCGAGCGCCCGCTCGTCACCTCGTTCATGGCCGGCCTCGGCGGTGAGACCGTGCCGATCGCCGAGTTCGACTGGATGGCCGGGAAGCTGACCCAGGCCGTCCAGAACGGCCGCGTCGAGAAGGCCGCCCACTGGGTCGGCTTCGAGGAGTGATTATGACCTACGAAGTGATCCGCCACCAGCTTCCGCTGTTCGACGAGGACGGGCGGGCCGGCGCCACCGACGACGAGCACGGGCGTGACCTGTACTACCTCCCGGACCTGCCGGAGGAGGACCCGTACGCGGCCGGGCACCGGACCTGCGCGGGCTGCGGGCCGGCCATCCAGTACCGGTGGGTGCTGAAGGCGGCGGGCCAGGACACGGTGGTGGCCGGGCCGACCGGGTGCATGTACGTGGCCAACTCGACCTACCTGTGCACGCCGTATACGGTGCCCTGGGCGCACACCCCCATCGCCAGCGGGGGCTCGTTCACCTCCGGCGTGGCGGCCGGCTACGAGGCCATGATCCGCAAGGGCCGCTATCCCGGCCCGTACCCGAACATCCTGGTCATGGCCGGCGACGGCTCCGCCTCCGACATCGGCATCGGGTCGATCTCCGGCGCGCTGCACCGCAACCACGACGCGCTGTTCATCTGCTACGACAACGAGTGCTACGCCAACACCGGCATCCAGGTCTCGCCGACCACGCCGTACGCCGGGATGACGACGTTCACGCCGTTCGGCAAGGCGATCCCGGAAGGCAACAAGCTGCCGCCGAAGAACCTGGCCAAGATGATGGCCGAGGGACACCCGCACTGCTACGTGGCCACCACCACCGTGGGCTACCCGGTCGACCTGATGAACAAGACCCGCAAGGGCCTCAACCACGTCGGCGCCGCCTTCCTGCACTGCTACACCCCGTGCCAGAAGGGCTGGGTGTACCAGACCTCGATGACCGTCGAACTCGGCCGCCGGGTGGTCGAGTCCGGGCTCTGGCCGGTCTGGGAGTACGACCCCGCCGAACGGCAGTACCACTACTTCTACCCGCCGGTCCAGCGGCCGGTCACCGACTACCTCGCCATGCAGGGCCGGTTCGGCCACATGCTCCCCGAGCACGTCGCGACCATGCAGGTGGGCGCCAATCGCAACTGGGAAGCCATCGGCATGGACGTGCCCGCTCCCCTGCGCGACCTGGAGGACCCCGGGCGCCACCAGCGCCTGAAGGACGAGGAGTACTCGATGCCCCTGAACCGCGGCGCAGGCGCCTGAGCGATGCAATGGCAGGTCCGGTTCGACGGCGGGCACCAGCAGCGGTACCTGCCGGACCGGCCCGCCGTCCTGCGGTACGTGCTGGCCGTCGGGCCGCACGCCGCCAGCCCGCGGTTCGAGGTGTTCGCGGACGCCGGCGGGGTGCAGCTGGCCGACGGCTCCGAGGGCGGCAGGCAGTTCGCCCTGGTCGAGGTCATCGACCTCAGCCGTCCCGGCGAGGCCGAGCGGCTGCGCGAGGAACTGGCCCATGACCCCTGAGCCGCCGCCGGGCCGGATCATCCCGCTGTTCCCCGGCATCTCACGCGGGACCGAGGACCGGCGGACGATGCTGCGCGCGGCGGTGGTCCAGGTCGTACAGCACCTGGTGGAGCGGGCGGTCGCGCCCGCGCAGCGGGACCCGCTGTTCGACCAGGCCATGGACCTGCTCGATGAGGCCGGCTGGGGCCTGGACGAACTCGCGGAAGCCGCCGGTCCCGGCCCCGCGCAGGACGAGCTACTGCGAACCCTGGGGCTGCTGAGCCCCTAGCTGGAGACGGCCATGACCGCGCCCCAGGCGGCGGTCGCCTAGATCTCCCCAGGGTATCTACTAGCGGCATGAGCTCCCCGTACCCGTACCAGCTCAAGCTGCCGCTCGCCCCGTACCGGTTCGTCTGGCGGGGCGACGCGGCGGTCGACGCGGAGAAGAATGCGACCGATTCCTACACCGAGGAGCGGTACCGGCACGCCGACGGCACGCACACGATCATCCGCGAGTACCGCGCCGACGGGTCGTACCACATCATGTCCGACCGGGGCGAGATCGAGCTGATCGACAACGCGAACGATCCTTACGCCCCAGATCCGGTGAGCGTGGTCCGGCTGCCCTGAAGCACCGGTGAAGGGACGGCGGGCGATCACCTCATGTCCCCACAGACACCGTTAGCCACACGCCTGCGATGTCCGGCCCGGCGGCGGGTCCACCGGTGAGGATCGTCCCGGCCCGCCCGCCCATCACCAGCAGCAAACGCCACACCAACCACGCTTATCGCACACAAGTACTACCATGGCGTCATTAACGCGGAGGATATGGCTTATACGGAGCATTATGGCAACAATAGCTGCCCGGATCTTCCGCGACGGCCGGATCCTCCGTGCTAATGGGAGACCAGCGCACTACTGGGGACCGCGGGACGACGGCACCCGCGGGCGCCCCGGCAGCACGGAACCCCGGCCACGCCGCCCGGGGCGGACAGGCAGCTCCGCGCCCCGGCCACACGCCGGGATACTGGTTAGGTGCACATCATCCTGGAGACACCGCGGCTGACCATGCGCCAGTTCACTGGGGACGACGTAGACAACCTGTTTGACCTGAACAGCGACCCAGAGGTGATGCGCCACCTCACCGGCGGCAGGCCAACACCTCGCGAGAAGATCCGCGACGAGGTCATCCCCTTCCACCTGGCCGTCTACGGCCGGCTCGACCGGCTGGGCACCTGGGCGGCCGAGTCCACGGCCACGGGGGAGTTCCTGGGCTGGTTCCACTTCCGCCCCGGCCCCGGCACCGACCTCACCAACATCGACCTCGGCTACCGGCTGCGCAGGTCCGCGTGGAACCAGGGCTACGCCACCGAGGGGTCGCGGGCCCTGATCAGCATGGGATTCACCGGCCTGGGCGTCGAGCGGGTGTTCGGGCACACGATGACGGTCAACACCGCATCGCGGCGCGTCATGGAGAAATGCGGCCTGACGCTGGTGCGCACCACCCCGTACCAGGGAGCCGACGTTATCGAAGGCGCCGGGCACGGCGAGGTCGAGTACGCGCTGACCAAGCCCGAATGGGACGCGCGCCCGGCGGCGCGCCCGTCGTTAAGCAACGGTGGTAGGCCTCCCTGGTCCGCTCGGTGTGCTTCCGGGCCAGCAGCTGGGCCCGCTCCGGGTCGGACGCCTGGATCGCGTCGATCAGCTCGGTGTGCTCGGCCCACGAGCCGTGCCCGCGCTCGGGGGCGACCATGCGGTAGTACCACTGGACCCGGCGGCCCACGATGCCGGCGAGCTCGGCGAGTACCGAGTTGCCCGCGATCAGCGCGATCTCGGCGTGGAACGAGTCGTTCGCGGCCACCGCGAGGCTGAGGTCATCGCCGTCGGCCGCCGCCTGGCCCTCGGCGCAGATCTCCCTGAGCCTGGCCACCTGCCCGGGACTCGCGGTCCGGGTCGCGAGCCGGGCCGTCTCGGCCTCCAGCAGCGCGCGCACGTCGAGCAGCTCATCCACTTCCTGGTCGGTGGGCACGTGCACGAAGGCGCCCTGGCTGGGCCGCAGGTCGACCCACCCCTCGGCCTCCATGCGGTGCAGCGCCTCGCGGATCGGCTGCCTGCTGACCCCGAGCTGCCGGGCCAGATCGGTCTCCACCATGTGCTGGCCGGGCGGCAGTTCACCGCCGACGATCAGGTCGATCAGCGCGTCGTACACCGACTGGCGCAGCGGCACCGGCCGCTGCAGCGGGCGGATCACCGCCGTGTTCATCAGCTGCCCTGCGCCCATCTCGCCCCACCTCCCGTCCACCAGGACACAGTCGGAGTTTATCGGCGACTGTATGCAAAGTGCGATCCCCGAACTCGGGGTTCCCGGGCGACGGACTCAGCGGGCCTTCAGGGGCATCAGAAGTTGTAGCTGGCGCCGTCGACCGTCTGCGCGGCCGGCGGCGGAGTGACCGTGAAGGGCGCGTTGTAGTCGGTGAAGTCCATGTACCCGCCGCCACCGGAGCCGACCCGCAGGAACTCGGGGCGGGCAGCGGCCGTGACGTAGGCATCGCCCGGCTGCTTGACGTCATTCAGCTGCAGCGCGGGCTGCCCGAGCACCGTCATCGTCCGGCCCAGGACCACGTGGCCTGCTCCGCCGCTGATCTGGGTGGCGAGCTGACCCAGGTAGCAGAGCGCGCCGATGCCCGACTTGCTGGCGCTGATGCGCAGGTACTTTCCCGCCAGCTGGCTCATTTCCGCGGCGCTGACGCCCGTGGCCCGGTAGAACTGCTCGTCCGGCTTCATCCACACCGTGTCACCCGTCCCCAGCAGCAGCACGGAGCCCTGGCCCGCAATCTCGATCGTGCCTGTGCAGCCGTGGGCGCCGACCGTCAGGTCCACGGCGGTGTTCTGGCCGGGGAGCTTCGTGGATCCGGTGATGTGCACCGACGAGGCCGCGTCGAGGTCGGCCACGGCCCGGGTGAGGATCTCGCTGGCCGTCAGCCCGGCGAGCGGGCCGGCCGACGCCGTCGGGACCGCCGGGCCGGACTCGGCCTTCCAGGCCGCGCAGCCGGCCACCAGGACGGCCAGGCCGCAGATGGCCAGCGCGACCGCACCCCGGCGCGCGTACCGCGCCATCCGCATGGGCTGCTCCACAGCTCACAAGTTACACACATCACCCGGCGCCGGGCCGCCTCGTTCCCGAGAGCGTTATTCAAAACCGGTCCACGAGTGCAGGCCTTCTGGGCCTGCGCGAGTGGACGGTGCAGGTAGCGGGACAGTAACCACAGCGGGTTATTGAATAACGCGAACTTCTGAATAAACACCGAAGCTCAGCCGATGTCCCGGCGGCGCAGGGCGGCCAGGCCGGCGGCCGACATGGCCAGCGCGAGGCCGCACAGCCACACCAGCGGAGCCGCCGACACGGTGCCGCCGGGCAGCCGGGGCGCGTGGGTGAACGGGGAGATGTCCAGCACCCAGTGGGACAGCTGAAGGACCTGGCCGAACAGGTTGATCAGCACGACCAGGCCCAGCGCGGACCAGGCGGCCGGGATCGATGCCCTGGGCAGCAGCCCGAAGACCAGCACGGCCATCGCGGCCAGGACCAGCGCCGACGGCAGCTGGGCCAGGGCCGCACCGGTCATCCGGGCCACTTCGGTGCCCGCCGATCCGGCTCGCAGTCCGTAGCCGAGGCCGGCCGTCACGCCCGCGACGGCCAGCAGCAGCGCGGCGCCCGCCACGGCCATGGCGATGTGGCTGAGCGCCCAGCGGATCCGGCCGGTCGCCGTGGCCAGGACCGGCTCGGCCACCTCCCCGGTCTCCTCGGTCCGCAGCCGCAGGATGACCGAGATCGCGTACGCGGCGGCGACCAGGCCGGCCAGCAGCATGAGCGCGGCCAGGTACGCGTTGGTGATGGCCGCCTCACCGCCGAGCCGGGTGAATTCGCGCTCGAGCGCGGTGCTGGTCCCGAAGAGCTGGCCGATGCCCTTGGCGGCCGCCCCGCTGGCGGCGAACGTGAACGCGTAGCCGATGACCCAGCCGAGCAGCGCGCCCCGCTGGAGCCGCCAGGCCAGGCCGAACGGGCCGCTCAGGAACGCGGAGGCCGTCGCGCGGCCCGGCCGGTCGGGCAGCAGGCCCGCGCCCTGATCCCGCCGCGCGGCCAGCCCGAAGGCCAGCCCCGTGCCGGCGGCGGCCACCGCCAGCGGAAGGGCCAGGACCCAGGGCTCCGAAGCCGCGAACGGGCGGGCGAACTGGATCCACGCGAGCGGCGAGGCCCACGACAGCCAGGAAGGTCCGGCGGCGCCGGCCGAATCGCCCACGCCCCGCAGCACGAACGCGACGCCGAGCGCAGCGAGCGCGATCCCGCGGGCGGTGCGCGCGCTGGAGGTCAGCTGGGCCGCCACGGCGGTGATCCCGGTGAAAGCCAGGCCGCAGCAGCCGATGCCGAACGCGAGCAGGACGGAGCCGCCGGCCGGCAGGCCGACCAGCGGCAGCGCGACGCTCAGCAGCACGGCAACGGTGATGACGCCCGAGGCCGCGGTGGCCAGCCCGGCGACCAGGGCTGCCTGCCGCCCCACGACCGTGGAGCCGACCAGCTCCAGCCGGCCCGCCTCCTCGTCGGATCTGGTGTGCCTGATTACGACGAAGATCGCCAGCAGCGCGCCGAAGATGCCTGCCCAGATGCCGTACCGCCAGGTGGTGAGCGACCCGAGAGACGACCCGTCCACCCGGCCGTACAGGAACCGCAGGGCCGGGTTCCCGCCGCCGGCCGCGGCCAGCGCGGCCCGCCCGGCCGCGGTCGGGTACAGCTTCTTGAACGTATAGGCGGTGCCGGCCACCCCGGCGGTGATCACGTAGGCGGTGGCCGCCAGCCCGATCCGGTCCCGGCGGACGGCGAGCTTGGTGAGCTCGCCGGTCCCGGTCAGGCCGGCCGCGTGCCGCCCCGGATGAGCGAGGACGGTCATCCCGGCACTCCGGAGGCCACGGTCCGTTCCGTCGCATAATGACGCAGGAACAGTTCCTCCAGGGTCGGCGGCCGGCAGGTGAGGGACCGGATCCCGGCCGCGTGGAGCCGGCCGAGGACCTCGTTGAGGGCGGCGTGGTCGACCTGGCACCGCACGCGCAGGCCGTCGGCCACCAGATCGTGCACGCCGGGCAGGCCGTCCAGGGTGACCGGGCCGGCCAGCTCAGCGTCGACGAAGTCCCGGGTGAGGTGCCGCATCTCGGCCAGGGTGCCGGTCTCCACGGCCCGCCCGGCCCGGATGATCGTGACCCGGTCCGACAGGGCCTCGGCCTCGGCCAGGATGTGGCTGGACAGCAGGATGGTCCGGCCGTCGTGCCGCTCGTCGCCGACGCACTGCCGGAACGCGGCCTCCATCAGCGGGTCCAGCCCGGCGGTCGGCTCGTCCAGCAGCAGCAGCTCGGCGTCGCTGGCCAGCGCGGCGATCAGCGCGATCTTCTGCCGGTTGCCCTTGGAGTAGGCGCGGGCCTTCTTGGTGGGGTCCAGGTCGAACCGCCCGGTCAGCTCCTGGCGGCGCCGGGCGTCCAGGCCGCCGCGCAGCCGGCCCAGCAGGTCGATGATCTCCCCGCCGGTCAGCCCCGGCCACAACGTGACGTCGCCGGGCACGTAGGCCAGCCGCCGGTGCAGGCCCACCGCGTCCCGCCACGGGTCCCCGCCCAGCAGCGCCGCCTGGCCGCCGTCCTTGCGCAGCAGGCCGAGCAGGATCCGGATCGTGGTGGTCTTGCCCGCGCCGTTCGGCCCGAGGAAGGCGTGCACCTCACCGGCCCGGACGGTCAGGTCCAGGCCATCCAGGGCCACGGTCCGGCCGAACGACTTGCGCAGGGCCCGGATCTCGATCGCGTTCGCCATGGTCCCAGCCTACATAAATTTCACAAAATCCTGAATGTGTTATAAACACTGTATCCTGATGCCCTATGACCACCGTGCCCGACCGCCCGCACTCATCGCCAGGGCCGGAAGACCCGCTTTTTGCTTACGTCGAGCGGTTCTCGTCCGTCCTGGTCGCCGCGGGGATCCCCGCCATGCCGGCCAGGGTGTTCGCCGCCCTCCTGGTCGCGGACGCCGGACGGCTCACCGCCGCCGAGCTGGCCGGGCGGCTGCGGATCAGCCCGGCCGCGGTATCGGGCGGGGTGCGCTACCTGGTCCAGCTCGGCCTGGTGCACAAGGAGCGGGTGCCGGGCTCCCGCCGGGACTGCTACCGGATGCCCGATGACGTGTGGAGCGACATGTTCCGGCTGCGCGACCAGGTCATGCAGCGCTGGGCGGCCCTGATCCGGGAGGGCATCGAACTGCTCGGCCCGGGCACCCCGGCCGGAGAGCGGCTGGCCGAGCACGCCATGTTCTTCGACTTCGTCTCCGGGGAAATGCCCGAGGTCCTCAAGCGCTGGGACGAATACCGGGCGGCTAAGCCTGGGGGACCTGCGCGTCGGGAAGGGTGAACTCGCCGCCCAGGTGGCGCAGCACCGGGTCGGTGCCCGGATCGGGCTCGCCCTGCTCGGCGATGATCTCGGCGGCGTAGGCCTCCGCGTCGTCCTGCGGCTGGTAGCCCAGGGCCCGGGCCTCGGCCAGCGAGACCCAGCCGCCGCGGGTGTTGGCCGACACCCCGAAGATGACCCGGAACCCGGGCCGCTCGGCGGTCAGGCACGCCTCGAAGAGCCGGCCGGCGTCATCGGGGGACAGCCAGGTCGACAGCATCCGCACGTTCACCGGCCGCGGGAAGCAGGACAGGATGCGCAGGCAGATCGCGTCCAGGCCGTACCGGTAGTGGTACATCGCGGCCATGGCCTCGGTGGCCGCCTTGGAGACGCCGTAGTAGGTGTCGGGCGCGGGGAAGGCGTAGTCGGGCACGGGGAAGGCCGACCGCGGGGTGAACCCCACGGCGTGGTTGGACGAGGCGAAGATCACCCGGGGCGTCCCGGCCCGGCGAGCCGCCTCGAACGCACCGTAGCCGCCGTTGATATTGGTCTCCAGGATGCGCGGCCACGACGCCTCGCCGGGGATCCCGGCCAGGTGGATGAGGGCCTCGGCGCCCTGGCAGGCCGCCGTCATCGCGTCCAGGTCGGTGACCGAGGCCTGGACCGCCTCCTCGCCTGGCCCGGCGGTCAGCGGGGCGAGGTCGAGCAGCCGCAGCGTCCGGTCCGGCCGGGCCAGCCTCGGCCGCAGCATGGATCCGACGAGGCCCGCGGCCCCGGTGATGACGATGACCGGCACCGGTCAGCCTCCTCTCATCCCAGCCTGGTCACAGACGCGTACCAGGTCGCGCACGCACCCTTTTTATCAGCCATTTCGGGCCTTAGGCTCAAGGAGCGTTATGCAAGACCGACTCGCGAGTGCAGGCCTTTGCATAACGCGAACTTTCGCATAAAACAGGATTCTGATGGGCTTGAGAAGGGGTTCGCTGACGCTGCCGCGGATGAACGCGCACCGGCTGGTGATCATCGCGGCGGCGCTCACCACCGTGGTGGCCGCGGCGCTGGCCACCGCGCTGGCCACCTTCAGCGGCCAGGCGCTGCCCCGCGCGGTGAGCCACGACCTGGGCCACGCGACCGGTACCACCCTGTCGGCCAGCGGCAGCGTGAACGCCGCCCAGGCCGCCCAGTACGCCGCGATCCTGCCGTCGCAGATCCGGTCGGCCCTGGGCGGCACGGCCTTCGCCTTCTACCAGGCCGACTGGTCCGATCCGCTCGGGTTCGTGCGGGGCTCGCTGCCCGCCTCCCCGGCCGCCCCGGCTAGTGCGGGCGGCACGGGTAACACGTCGATCGCCGAGGCCGCCGCGCTGGGCGGCGTCGCCGGCCAGGCCGAGCTGACCTCCGGTCGCTGGCCCGGCTCCCCGGTCCCGGGCCAGCCCGTTCCCGCGGCCCTGCCCGCCACGGCCGCCGCGCTGCTGCACGTGACGGTCGGCGACGTGCTGCGGATGCAGGACCGGATCACCAAGGGCTACGTCCGGTTCGTCGTGACTGGCCTGTACCGGCCCAGGCAGGTCTCCTCGCCGTACTGGAACCTGAGCGATATCGCGCCGTCCGGCTCGAGCACGGCCAGTGGCTTCACCACCTTCGGCCCGCTCACCGTGCCGGCCGCCGCCTTCGCCGGGGACCTCCCGGTCAGTCAGGGCACCTGGCTGGCCGAGCCGCAGGCGGCCAGCATCCCCGCCGGCCAGCTCACCGCCGTGGCCGCCAATGTGGACGGCCTGGGGGCGGCACTGGCGAACGCCCAGCAGCTCCCGCCCCTCACGCTCACCACCAGCCTGCCCGCGGTGCTGGACGGGACCGCGAGCGACCTGGACGTGGCCCGCTCGCTGCTGGCCATCTGCTCCGTGCTGCTGTTCCTGCTGGCCGCCGCCGCCCTGCTGGCCGCGGCCCGGCTGCTCGCGGGCCAGCGTGAGGGCGAGTCCGCGATGCTGACCGCCCGCGGCGCGACCCGCTGGCAGCTGGTCGCTCTGACCGCGGCCGAGGCCGTCCCGCTGTGCCTGCTCGCCTCGGCCGCCGGCGGCGTGCTCGGTGTCCTGCTGGCCCGGCTGGTGAATTCCGGGGTGCCCGGAGGTACCGGGGTTTCCGGCGATCCCTGGGGCCCGACCGCCGGCGCCTGGCTGGCCGCCGCGGCGGTCGCGGCCGGGGCAATGGTGATTATGCTGGTCCCGGCGCTGAGCACGGTGGCCCCGGGTGCGGCGCGGGCCCGCCGGGGCCGGCAGGCGGCCATCTCCGGGATCAGCCGGGCCGGCGCGGACCTGGCCCTCGTGGTGCTCGCCGTGCTCGCGGGCTGGCAGCTGCGGCACTACTCGGCGGTCTCGGCCGGCGCGAACGGCAACTTCGGCATCGACCCGGTGGTCGTGATCGCGCCGGCCCTGGCCCTGGCCGG
>Ga0116218_1000651_pt1 | contig 23782 bp, 20 predicted proteins | sample Sb_taG_2_FD_88966 | JGI IMG/M metagenome (GOLD analysis project Ga0116218, IMG submission 88966) | Peat soil microbial communities from Weissenstadt, Germany - Sb_50d_5_LS metaG | ecosystem: Environmental > Terrestrial > Soil > Wetlands > Peat | place: Germany: Weissenstadt | collected 2010-09-21 | reverse complement strand
CCGAAGGGTGTGATGCTCGACCACGCCAACCTCGTGGCGACGGCGGCGATGATCGTCGACTGGTTCGAGATGACCGCGGCCGATCGTTGTCTGCTGGTGTTGCCACTGTTCCATGTCAACGGGATCATGGTAAGTGTCGTCTCGCCGCTCGTGGCGGGCGGCTCCACGGTGATCGCCCCCAGGTTCGACCCGAAGACGTTCTGGGATCTCGTGGAGCGGGTCCGGCCCACGTATTTCTCCGCGGTGCAGACGATCTACGCGATGCTGACGGGGCTGCCGGCGGAGGTCCGGCCGGACACCGCCTCGCTGCGGTGCGTGGTGTGCGGAGCCGCGCCGATGCCCGCAGCGGCGATTCATGCGTTCGAGGATCGCTACGGCGTTCCCATCCTCGAGGGATACGGCCAATCGGAGGGGACGGTTGTGACGACGGCAAATCCCTTGACCGGTCTGCGCAAGCCCGGGACGGTGGGTTTGCCCTTGCCAGGGCAGGAGGTCCGGGTCGTCGGCGAGGACGACGAGCCGTTGCCGTCCGGACAGGTCGGCGAAGTGACGGTGCGGGGTCCGAACGTGATGCGGGGCTATCTCGGCAAGCCCGAGGAAACGGCTGAGACGCTGCGTGGAGGTTGGCTTCATACCGGCGATCTCGGTCGGTTTGACGAGGACGGCTACCTGGTGCTCGTCGATCGGCTCAAAGACATGATCATCCGCGGTGGCGAGAACATCTATCCGAAGGAGATCGAAGACGCCCTTCATACGCATCCGTCCGTGCTCGAGGCGGCGGTAGTTGGCCGGCCGGATCAGCTGTTCGGTGAGGAGCCGGTCGCGTTCGTCGTGCTGCGTCCCGGCCTCGCCGCCGAGCCTGACGAGCTCATCGAGTACTGCAAGAACGTGCTCGCAAAGTTCAAGGTCCCGCGCGCCGTGTTCATCGAGGCCAGCCTACCCAGGACCCCGATTGGCAAGATCGCCAAGCCGGTGCTGCGCGACCGTATCCCATCCCCCACCCCGAGAGGGACGTGATCGCTGGCAAGGGCGTCGTTCTCCGCCTCGTCCAACCGCGCAGTGCCGCATCGGCCGATCGACTGCTCGCCCACATAGAATTCCGGCAGCGGGAATGGGCTTTGTTCACGGCGTTTCACACGCCTGCGGCTGCCTGATCGAACGCAAACTCGCCGGCTGGGGGGACCTGACTGGTCCGACGCGGTTGCGGCACTCCACCCCTTAGACGTTGGGGCGGGATGCGCCTGCCGGGCGATTCGCTACCGCCATGCTTCAGGTGGTATCTCGAGATATCTGGCCTGGCCGCGCCGAGGGCCAGTCCACGCGAGTCCCGCACATGTGTATCAGCGGTGCAACGCTCTGGTATGCCGCAGCGGTCACGATGCTACCGGTGCGTCTGTGGCCCATCCGGGCCGGTGTCAACCGCTCAGGGCCTGTAATCGGTGCGATCGCTTTTGTGCTGTGGCACGCTCTGCCTGGCCTCTCGCTTCGGCGACAAGCCGGTGGCCGTCCGTCGCCAGCCGGTCGAGCGATGCTTTCGCTCGTGTTGCCGCCGCGACAGGCACGACTGCGTCCGCGACTTGGCGGTCGTCGCGGACGTGGCAAGCGCTCAGGAGCCGCGGAACTTCGCCAGGCCCCTCGTCATCGTGAGCCCCTGGCGGGTCTTGCACCGGACGCCTCGTGTGGGCGCCAACGGGGCGTTGCATGGAGACGCATCCTGCTGCGGACCTTGCAGCTGGGCCCAACTGTTGCCATGATCCGATCGGCCGCGGGGGTCTTTCGCCCGCGGCAGCGGACACGTTGGGCAGGAGTGGGATGGCCGGATCCGCAGCTGAGCACGAGACCGAGACGAGCGTCCCTACAGAGGACCGTGCGCGCGCAGCATTGGCGGCGACTCGCGTGGACCTCTCGCCCGTCGCGGACAGGATCATTCAGCTGCAACGGGCAGCCGGGAACCGCGCGGTGAATCGACTGCTCGGCACGGCACGCCGGACGCTGGCCCGAGATCCAGACCCTTACGATCGCAACGTCAGCAGGTGGGTCAAGCTCGAGCCCCCAAGTGTGGTCTTCAATGCCGACAATGTGGCGCCGATGACGCTAGCGAAATCCCCCGTGATCAAAGAGGGGCAGGATCTCTACTCGGCGATCGGAGAGTATGTGAAGCGAGGGACAAAGCACCTTGTGTTCAACTGCCACGGGTTTGTCTCGCGGCCCAATTTCGGCGCCCCCCATCTGGCGATCGGCAATGTGTTGCACGCCGCGAACGTCCAATGGTTCGACCAGGTCGCTGGCAACGTCGGTGTCATCTGGGTTTCCGCATGTAACATACTGTCGTCTACGGACGGCGAGGAGCTTTGCAAGCAGCTCGCCAAGCATTCCGGTGCATACGTCGTCGCCGCCACCATGGCCGTTACCCAGCGGACCAAGGCGAGTTGTGTCGAGGATACGGCGGGTGCCATGTGGAAGTACATCAACCCGAAGGGTGAATACGTGGGGCGCAACGACTTCATAGCTCTAGGCCCGTCGCTAGGATTCACCTACGAGAGAAAAACGGGGTGACTCGTGTGACGGGCTCGGAGCGGGCGCTCTCGACCGACGCCCCGCGCCTGCGCCGCCAGCTATTTCACGGGCTTTCTAGCGCACTCAATCGCCCGTAAATATGGGAACCGGACAGCCTTCTTCGGCGTCCCAAGCCGAAGGTCGCGGGTTCGAGACCGGTCGTCCGCTTCGGAGTCAAGCTCGGAAATCGGCATCTTCTGCGTCGAAGCACTCGCCGCGCCGGTCATGGACGGAGTCGTCCGTCAAACCGGGCGGCGGGCTACCGTTGCGGTCTCGCGTGCCGACAGGCGCGCTGCGCCTTGGACGAGCGCTAGAGGGTCGCTGATAGGCTGCGGTGCGACCGAGGGAGGGACCGTGGCGGAATCGGAATGGGTGCAGTGGCCGGTGAGCCTCCGGTAAAGCGGCCTTCGCCCGCGGCGGCCGTCGATGACCCGAACGCTGTCTACGCGCTCGGCAGCAGCAGCGGCGAGAGCGCCCGCTTGCAGCGCCAGGCTGAGGAGCTCGCGCCCGATAGCGCGGCTCTGCTCGACAGCGTGGGCCTGCGGCCGGGCGACAGCGCGATCGATGTTGGCTGCGGACCGCGCGGGATCATCGATCTGCTCGCCGAGCGGGTGGCGCCGGGTGGGCGGGTTGTCGGGCTTGACGCCGACCCGGCGCACGTGGCGATGGCATCTGAATTTGTCGCGAGGCAGGGTTTGAGCGACGTGGAGGTCGTGTGCGGCGACGCGCGAGACACCGGCCTTGAGTCTGGCTCGTTCGATCTCGTTCATGGGCGCACGCTGCTCATCACCGTGCCGCAGCCAGCGGAGGTGCTTGCGGAGATGGTCCGGCTGGCGCGACCGGGAGGGTGGGTGGCCGGCCTTGAGCCTGATACCGAGGCCGCGATCTGTTACCCGCCCCATCCCGCGTTCGATCGGCTGTGCGAGATCTTCACGATGGCCTTCTCCCGCAACGGCGCCGACCCGCGCTTCGGCCGCCGGATGGCTGAGCTCTATCGCCAGGCGGGGCTCCAGGACGTAGCAGTGGAAGTCCGGGCAGGGGTGTATCCAGCTGGGCACTCGCGCCGGACGATCCGGGCCGACCTCGTCCGCACCATGCGCCCACACATCATCGAGATGGGACTGGCCGATCAGGAGGAACTCGACGCGCTCGACGCTGCCGCGCGCCGGCATTTCGAGAACCCCGACGTTCTCGTGATGCCCAGCCTGTACTTCCTCGCCCAGGGTCGTAAGTCGACATCCGTCTGACCGGGACACTGCTCCGGAACGAACGCGAGTACGTAGTCGGAGGATCACGCCGGTGGCGCTGGCGACCCGGGAGGCCGCGAATCTAGAATCAGGTTCTGATTGGAGGACCCGGGATTGACTGAGTACGTTCTCTCGCAGCGAGGCTCGCCAGATGTGGAGCGGGCTCGGCTGAGGTTGCTGGAGGAGTACCACGATCCGCTGACCGCCAGTCAGTTGGACGCGATTGGCGTCGGCGAGGGCTGGCGCTGTCTGGACGTCGGCGCGGGTGGGGGCTCGGTCACACGGATGCTTGCCGAGCGGGTCGGGAGCAGGGGCTCGGTGCTTGCGGTGGATCTCGACACGAGCCTCCTCGACGAGCTCGCGAGCGATCGGGTCGAGGTGCGCCGCCACGACCTCCTGTCCGACCAGCTGCCCCAGGCAGCGTTTGACCTCGTCCACGCACGGCTGCTCTTGATGTTTCTATCTCCCCGACTCGGGGCGGTGCAGCGACTGGTGAGCGCCGCTCGGCCGGGAGGGTGGGTGGCCTCGATCGCTCCGGACTTCACCGCGGTGGCGCTGTCGCCGACCAGCTTGGTATGGCAGCGGGTTTGGTCGCAGTTCCTTGACGCAGCGATGGCCGGTGGCTGGGATCCCGGCTACGGCGCCCGCCTGTGCGGCGACCTACGCGCAGCCGGACTCGTTGATGTGCACGCCGACTACATCGCGCGCTGCTACCCGGGCGGGTCGCTCCCAGCCCGCCTGCTGTCGCTGACGGTCGAGCGGCTGAGAGAGCGAATGGTCCTCGACGGCGCGGACAATGGCGAGATCGACGAGGCGCGGCGCCTCCTTGATGAGCCCGCCAGCGCGATCACGCCTCCAACGACTTGCATGGCGCGCGGCCAGCGGCCCGGCCACTCCTGAGGACCGGCGCGCATCGGGAGGAGCACCTATGTTGGGAGCTGCTACGCGCAGACCCGACCAGCTACCTGAGCTTGTTCCCCCGATTCCAGCCCGTCCTCGGCACCGAGGTACGGGTCGGGTCCAACCACAACCCAAACATCACCGGAAACCGCACGTACACCCGCGCGCACTTCCTCTACTACGCGGGCGTCGCCCGGCCGGGCGTCTACCGCCGAGAGGAGGCCGACCGGCTGGCTCACTCCGGCGCACTTCGCGCTCATACAACAGGTCGTCTGCAGACGCTGACGCTCCGGCCGGAAGCTGTCGCGGCCGATTACGACTGCGACGGTCCAACTGGCGGGGCAGCACACCGGCCGAGGCTTCTGCTACTTGTCGTGTCGGGTGCTCTGCTCAGGACAGCACGCGGTCCAGCGCAGCGAGGCCGACGTCCAGCTCCGGCATCGTGACGTTGAGCGCCGGACGGAACCGGATCGAGCGCTCGCCGCAGCTGAGCGCGAGCACGTGCTCTTCCTTCAGTCGCCGGATCGCCTCGTCGCGGGCGGCGCGGGTCGGCAGGTCGAACGCACACATCAGCCCGCGGCCCCGGACGTTGCTCATCACGTCAGCATGGCGCAGCGCTAGCGCCTGCAGCTCGCCGAGGAACCACTCGCCGACGCGGGCAGCGTGACCGACTAGCTGGTCGCGCTCGATGATGTCGAGGATCCGCCGAGCCCGCACCATGTCGACCAGCCCGCCGCCCCACGTCGAGTTGATCCGTCCGGAGACTCTAAAGACGTTGTCGACCACCTCGTCGACGCGGCGGCCCGCCATGATGCCGCCGACCTGCGTCTTCTTGGCGAACGCGACGATGTCCGGCTCGAGCCCGAGCTGCTGGTAGGCCCATGCCGTGCCGGTCAGCCCCACGCCCGTCTGCACCTCGTCGAGCACAAACAACGCGTCGTACTCGTGGCACAGCGCCTGCATCGCCTGCAGGAACTCCGCGCGCATGTGGTTGTCGCCGCCTTCGCCCTGGATCGGCTCGGCGATGAAGCAGGCGATGTCGTCCGAGTTGGCCTCAAACGCCGCCCGGGCCTGCGCCAGCGCGCACGCCTCCGCGTTCTCGACCTCGGCGAGGTGCTCCTCGAGCGGGAACGTGACGGCCGGGACGTCGATGCGCGGCCAGTCGAACTTCGGGAACCGCTCCGTCTTGGTCGGGTCGGTGTTGGTCAGGGAGAGCGTGTAGCCGGAGCGACCGTGGAACGCGCGCGTGAGATGCAGCACCTGGCTGCCCAGGTCGCGGGAGCGGCCCGCGGCCTCGTTGCGGCGGCTCTTCCAGTCGAACGCGGTCTTTAGCGCGTTCTCGACCGCGAGCGCGCCGCCTTCGACGAAAAACAGATGAGGCAGCGCCGGGTCGCCGAGCACTCGGGCGAACGTCTGGACAAACTCGGCATAGTGGGTCGTATAGACATCCGAGTTGGCCGGCTTGTTCGCCGCGACCTCGGCGAGCACGGCGAGAAACTCGGGATCATCCGCGAGCCCCGACGGGTTCGCACCGAGCACGGCGGACGCAAAGAACGTGTAAAGGTCGAGATAGCGCTCGCCGGAGCGGGCGTCGACGAACCATGACCCGCGACTCGCCCGCGTGTCGAAGACAAGCTCAAACCCGTCGACGAGCAGGTGCCGACGCAGCACGTCGTGTACGTCCCGAGGCTGCACCCGCCCGGCCGGCGTCCGTCCTTGTTCCCCTGCCAACGTGCTCACCGCAAGTCCTTCTGCCATTCGCGCCACCTCCAGAACCATCGACACTCCTGCCGCCGGATATTCTCCCGTACTCGCCGATCGACCTCATCGCGGGACGCCAGCGCCAATCAACAGAAGGTCTGGCGGCTCCTGCGATGCTCAACCGGCCGTCGCGATCCGCCTCGGCACTAGTCCGGATTCGACCGAGGCACGGCTCGGATCTACTCAAGCAGCCAAGGGAGTGTTGACATGCCGTTGGTAGAGATCGATCTACTCGAAGGCCGCTCCGAAGCAGAGGTCGATGCGATCTCGGATGCGGTCCACGAGGCGATGGTCGCGGTGCTCGACGTTCCACAGCGCGACCGGTTTCAGATCATCACCGAACGTCCCCCAAGGTACCTGCGCTTCGACCGCGACTACTTCGACATCGACCGTGACGAGGGGTTTCTGCTGATCCGGATCACGCTCGCCGCGGGCCGGACAACCGATGCCAAGCAGGCGTTCTACCGCCGCCTTGCCGGGCTGCTAGCCGAGCGCACCGGGATGCGAACCGAGAACCTCGCGGTGGTCATGGTCGAGAACGAACGCGAGGACTGGTCCTTCGGCCACGGGCAGGCGAGCTACCTCGAGCTTCCGCGTGACGCCTGGCGATGAGAGCGGGTGAGTCGTGCTGGAGAATCGTGACGAGTGCCTGGTCGCCGGTGCGCTCGCGACCCGAACACCAGCGCCACAAGCGAAGCAATCGTCAGCTCCAACGACCTGAAGCCGCCGAGTAGGCTCCGCCGATGATTCTCTACACCTGTTCGTTCGAGAAGTTCGCCGGCAGCCCTCCGCCTCCGCTCGCCCATCCGTGCGGACGCGCGGCGAAGGCCCTTGATGATGCCGGGCACACGTACGAGATCAAGCCCGTTAAGGGCGGACGCCTTCGGCCTTGGACCTGGCCCTCCTATGCGCATGACCGTGCAGAGGTCGAGCAACTCAGCGGCCAGCGGGCCGTGCCGATCCTCGTCCTGGATAGCGGTGAGGTCATCACTGGGAGTGGTCGGATCGTCAGTTGGGCGCAGGCGAACGAGCCGGCTCGCACCGCCGGCTGACTCGCGGCCTGGCGATCCCGTCGTACTCTCGACGTCTCGCCTACCGCTCATGGGCGACTTTCCGATTTCAGCGCCTAGAGGCACGATGCGCACCGTGCCTCTACGAGCTGTCACTTCGTCTGGAGCGCCAGATTCAGTCAATCCCCCGGTGGTACCACCCCGGCGGCTTCCACCATCAGCACCGCGGTCCGCTGCGGCGCCCGCGTGCGATGCACGACACCTCTGGGCACCGTGTATCCCTGGTGCAGCCCGAGGGTGACGGTCTCGCGATCTTCGAGATCGATCAAAAGCTCGCCGTCGAGGACCAGGAAGAACTCGTCTTGGTCGTCGTGCTTGTGCCAGTGGAACTCGCCTTCGAGGATGCCGAGTCGCACGACAGCATCGTTGACCGTGGTCAGCGTCTGGTTGAACCAGGGCTCGTGCGCCGCGATCTCGGACGCGAGATCGATCAGGGCCAGACTCCCGTACTTGTCGTCGAGTCGAATGTCGTAGTCGCGCTGGCCGCTCATCAATCGCCTCTGCGTCAGCAGTCTTCAAGCATCGTAACCGTGCCGCCGTAAGCCCACCAAACCGCGCATGCCACGGACGATCGGATTCGCCGTCCGCCCGGGTCGGGTTCAGGCGTTGGAAATGCCGCCGTATCGTGAAGCCGGCCCCGTCTGGAGCCGCGACCGTCTCACTCGGAAGGCTGAGCGGAGGCATAAGGCCATGCGCGCATCTGCGGGAAGGCTGGCAGATGCGACTCCGAGAATCCCGCCGGCGAAGGTGGTTCGGGAACGTTGCACTAGCCTCCTCGGCGGCGATATGAGCGACCGTGAACCCGAACTGCGTGGCGGCCCTCCATGGGTGATGGAGGAGATGATCCACGCGGAGCTTGGCTTGCCGGCCCGGATCTCGGCCGAGCCCGCCGTGAGCCTTGTCGCAGAGCGGGTCGGCGAAGCGGCGTCGGCCGGCGAGACGATCGTGATCTGCGGATGTGGAACCAGCGAGCACGCTGCTCGTGCCATCCAGGCGATCCTCGAGGGCGCCGCGCCCCGCTGCCTTGTAGTGGCGAGAGACTCTTTTGAAGTACATCTGGATCCCCCTGACCGTGGGCTGTTGATCGCCGTCTCGCATGCCGCAGGCACGGCCGCCACGCGTAACGCGGCGACTGGCGCTGCCAGCCGCGGCGCACGAGTCCTGTTCATTACGGCATGCCCCGAGGACGCCCCCGAAGCCGTCGAGGCCGTTGGGACTCCGCTGTACGATGCCTCGTGGTGTCACACGGTCGCCTATGTGTCGCCGATCCTGACCTGTGCTCTGGGCGCTGGTCTTGAAGCTGAGACGGCGCGGAAGCTGATCGATTGCGGACTCGCCAAGCGCGAAGAGCGCCGTGCTGACGCCATCGCGCTGGCCCGATGCGACCGGTTGGTGATCGTCGGTTCGGGCGTCGACGAGATCACCGCATCGGAACTGGCATTGAAGATCGAGGAGGCCGCGCAAGTGCCGTGCACGCCGCTGGGCACCGAGAAGGTGCTGCACGGTCACCTACCCGCGGCCGATGCCCGAACCGGCTTGGTGCTGATCCGTTGTGATCCCTCCCAGGCAAGACAACGCGACGACCGCACCGCCAATGTCGCAGCGGCCGCCGCCGTCCTCGCCATGCCCACCGTTACGCTCGCGAGACCCGCTCTCGCATCGCGCACCGAAGCGCTGATCGCCGGCGCGGTTGCGCTGCAGCTCTTGACGCTGGAGCTGTCAATGGCCCGCGGCACCAACCCGGATCTCATCCGCCGCGAGCAGCCGCTGTACCGCAGAGCCGCCGAACTCGGTCGCGCCGGCTGACCCCACCCAGGACCGCGAGGGTGAGATGGGCGACGCATCACCAGGTCGCGCTCACACCCACTCGCACGATCCGCCACGCGACCGCGCCAAAGGTCGACCACGGTCCGATAACGAAGGACTGCCGCACACCTGTCGCCCAGCCACCGGGACTTGCTGATCCCTCCAAGTCGCAACGCCAACGGCGAACTCGGACGTTTGCGAAAACGAGGGCCGCCCACCGCACGGGACCGGGGGCTGCGGTGGGACAACCCTCGTACTCCTTATCTGCCTCATGAGGGCTGTGCCTAAACGCCGTAGAGCGCGGCCATCGGCAACCATCGCCTCGTGGTGATGGCGCCGCTTGCGGGAGCTGATCCCGAGCTTGCCGAACATCTTGGTCAGGTGCCACTCAACCGTGCGGGGGCTCAGGAAAAGCTGGGCGCCGATCTCAGGGTTCGTTTGCCCGTCGGCGGCTAGGCGCGCGACCTGCACCTCCTGGGGGGTCAGCTCGTCGAGCGTCTCAATCGTGCGCTTGCGTACCGTCTCGCCCGTGGCCAGCAACTCGCGGCGGGCACGCTCGGCGAACGCCTCCATGCCCATGTCCGAGAGCATCGTGTACGCGATTCGCAGCTGCTCGCGGGCGTCGACACGACGGTGCTCGCGCCGCAGCCATTCGCCGTGCAGGAGGTGCGCCCGGGCCAGCGTCGCGGGGGTTTTGACGTGTGACAGCCGTTCGATCGCCTCCCGGTAGAGCCGCTCGACGGCTTCTCCCTCGGCAAGCATCGCCGTCGCGCGCGCATGGATCCCGAGCGCCCAGTCCGTGCCGGCGACATGCGCAATCTCAGCGAGTTGGGCGAGCGGACAAGTCGCGCGCTCCGCGTGGCCGCTGCACGCGGCAGCCTCGATCATCTCCGCCAGCAGCAAGATCGCCGGCCCCAGGCCGCCCGCCCCCTCGGCGGCCCGCTCGGCCGCGGCCAGGGCATCCTCGTAGCGGCCGAGTCCGTTATGGCGGATCGCGCTTCCCTAGTCATTGGCGGCGAGGAAGAGCCCCTCGCCGCGTTGCAGCACGTCCTGTCGGCGCGCCTCGATGAGCGCGACTGCCTCGGCGTCCCGTCCCCGCCGGTTCGCCAGCACGATCGAAGTGCGCAGCGTCACGTGACTGCCGGTGCCTCGACGACGGCGTCTCGCTTCGGACGGCGACCAGCGATCTCATCGGTGTCAGGAGATTGCTGTCCCTCGAGCCCGATAATGCGGACGTTCTGTGGTCCTGCGCCGAGGCGGCGGGCGCTAGGGCGCCATCGGCAGCGGCGTCAGCCGGCGTGGCTCGCCGTTCTGGCGCGCCTCGCAGTAGGCGGCCAGCTCGTCGTAGACAGCGGCGCCGCAAACGCGCCTGAGTTCGGCCTCCATGGTGAGGTACACCGCTTGATCGGCGCTGAACGCGTCCGGATGCTCGGTGCACCACCAGTCAAGGATTCCCTCCCCGCCCCAATCGACAGTCCGGCATGCACGCACCATGGTGGTCTTGGTCTTCTCGTCGATATCGAAGAACAGCGGGACCTGCCAGCAGATCCTCGGCTTCCAGTCCATCGGGTTCTCGCCGCGGCGCAATGCCGCGACGTGAAGCGCACAGCCAGCCCCGCCCGGATGGTCCACGCGGTTGTGGAAGATGCACGCGCTGCGGTACAGGCGGGTGTGGACGCTATCGCGCTTGAATCGCGCCTTGCCCCATGGGTCCCGGCCGCCGCTCTGAAGCGCCACCCGGCGGTTCTGCCAGTCCTCGTCGGTCAGCTGCCTGACGCGTCCGCGGATCTTCTTGAGATCTTCACTCCCGGGCTTGTCGCCGTGGCCCTGGTAGATCTCGACGCCCTCCACGCAGCATCCGCGGGCGGTGCGTTGCAGCCTGGTATCGGGGCAGCCGCGTCCCCAGATGCACCGGTAGTTGGACAGCATGAACGTCAGGTCGAACTCCCAGCGCCACCCGTCGCCGTCCCGGAACGTGACCGTCTCGCGCGTGAGCATCAGGACCTTCCTCCATCAATGACCCGCAGCCGAGGACGCCACAATACCGCCGCCCGGCGGCGCTGCTGCACCGAGCGGCGGGGCTCACGGCAAGACTCCAGCCCAGGTGATGCTGCGTTGGGGTCGGCAGCACGGACGCTCCGAGCTGTCCGCCGATGAGATGGCCGCCATCGACGGCTTGGACACCGGCCGTCGCGGCGGTCCCGAGCCGGACGCAATCACCCTGTAGACCTTCGGCCGCGAGATCCCGGAGGCCTGACAGCCGCCGCCTCGGTCAGCGCTGGCGGCCATCGACGCGCTGCACACGCGCGTGCGCGGCGGCCCGGACCTCGAGCTACTCAACCGGACACCACCCGAAAGTCGTCAACACGTGGTGCGTGTGTTCTCAGGGCGAGCTCACCTGGGTACGCACCACACGGTACAGAGCGGGATGGAAGCGCCAGCGCAGATCGGCGCTGGCTTCCCGGAAGCCGGGGCTGCTGACCGCCTCGGTGAACTCCTCGGCGCTGCGCCAATGCGCGATGTTGACGAATTGGAAGTCGGCGTCTAAGCCAAGTGCCTGGTGCAGCGCGGTGTCCAGATGTGCGGGATGGCGCTGCAAGTAGTCACGAGTCTTCTCCCAGGCCGCCACAAACTGCTCGGCGTCGGCCACCGGGACCTCGAAGACGTTGATCAGCACCACGGGTTCGGACACGGCGGTTCCTCTCTCTCTGGTCGTCTCTCCCGGCACTGTGCGCTCGTTAGCCGGAAGGGAGAAGTATCGCGCGCCATCGAAACCAGGACTCACACTCTCGCGACGGTTTCGGCGAGCTCGCAACGCTGCTGCTCTCGGGACACGCGGTCACGAAGCCGTGCCCGTCTCCGATGCCCAGCGAGAGCTACACCCTGCCAACTCCGATCATCGTCGTGAGGATCGTCGCCACGTGGCGCTCCTCCTCGCCCGTCCTGGCATACGCGTCCCCCCGGCAGACCGTGAGCGTGCGGCCGGGCCGCATGACCTGCCCCCGCGCCAGCAGCCGCTCCCCGCTCGCGACCGAGAGCAGGTTGACCTTGAGCTCAACGGTCAGGACGCGGCAATCCGGCTCCATCAGAGTCAGTGCGGCGTAGCCGCAGGCGCTGTCCATCGCCGCGATCACTACTCCGGCGTGCAGGAACCCGTCCTGCTGAGTCAGCCCGTCCGCGAAGGGCACGACGATCTCTACGAGCCCCGGCTCGACTCGGTCGAGCCCCGCGGCGAAGGTCGACATCAGGCCTTGCTGCGCGAAGCTCGTCCGGACGCGCTCCTCGAACTCGGGATCGCGCGCCTGCAACTCGGAACTCATCGCCGCGAGTATGCCGGGCTGACCTCCGGCGCATAGCCCATGGCGACGCGCGCCCCAGGGCGAGTCCCGCTCCGCTTAGGTGATAGGCACCGCGGTGGTGAAGCGGTGATGCGAGATCGGAGTGCCGCTACTGCCGCCAAGCACTCGGGTGGTTTCACGGCTTTCGCGTACGGCCAGAAGCTTCACGCGTCAGCCAACGAGGAGCTTGAACCCGTGGTCCCACGCGCTCCGTGCGCCGCCGATCTTGACCCGTACGATGCAGATCGCCTCGAGCTCGCGTGAGCCTTCGATGCCGCCGATGTCGACCGTGTCGGACCAGCCGAAGTCGGCCAGGACGTCGCTGACGATGCGCTTGGCGTCCTCGTCGTTTCCAGCGATCAGCATCGTCGGCTGTCCGTCGCTGAAGCGCGGGTCGACGAAGTACGGGTTGCCGATCGTATTGAACGCCTTTACCACCTTGGCATCGGGGAGCGCGCGTTGGACGCGCTCGCCAAGCGAGTCCCCGCCGGTGACCGAGAGCTCGGGCGGAAACCCACCGGAGAAATCGAGCGGGTTCATGGCATCGATCACCACTTTGCCACTGAAGTTTTCGGGGCCAGCGTCGGCGATTGCCTGCTCTGCGGCATCGCCCAACACCGCTAGGACGACTCGGGCCCACGGCTGAGGAACCCTGCGGCCAAGCGCCGTCCAACCTCGCCGCTTCCCAGCACGCCCACGCGGCTCCGCGCTACTCGGCCGTTCACTATCACTGCTCCTCTCCGGTCAGATGCGCCGCGATCTACCAGTGACCATTAGCGGCCCCGGACGGAGGCTTTCTGGGCAACCGTCCGCGAGACTCCGGCTGACCCATCGGCGGTCGGCCACGTGGGTGGTACGGTGGCCTGCGATGGTTCGAACTCCGCTCGACGAGGCCGCACACCTGACGGCCGCAGACGTCATCCACAAACGCTTCAGCGCGTTGCCCGCGGACGCGACAGTCGCCCAGGTGCGTGACTGGTTCGCCGCCAGCTCGCACCGCAAAATGGCGTTCCTCGCCGACAACGGACGCTACGCCGGCTCGCTCACGCGCGACGATCTCAATGGCGACCTCGATCCGACCGATTCCGCTCTACACCTGGCCCGCACCGGACCCACGATCGCACCCGACGCTCCAGCGCACGCCGGTTACGAGCTCGCCATCGCCACCCGCGCCCAACGCGTTCCGGTCGTAGGCCGCGACGGCACCCTGATCGGAGTCATCGGCGTAACCGACGACCTCGCCGGGTTCTGCGGCACCAACTAGCCACTGCCACACAGCAGGCGCCCACGCAATGCAGCCAGGGGCGCCTAACCGGTCATGCTTTCGTCGCCAGAGCGCTCGCGGGCGGCGGGGCGGCGAGACGACGACTACATCGTGCGGAGACCGTATTCGCCCACCCCGAGCTGCTCGATAACGTGCGGCTCGCCATCGCCCGCCTCCCGTGCGTCCCGACTTGATCGGGCGATTGGGATGATGGCCGTGATGAGCGAGCTCCCGACCGGCACGGTCACCTTCGTGTTCACTGACATCGAGGGGTCGACCGCGCTGCTCGACCGGCTCGGCGACGGCTACGGCGAGGTGTTGTTCGCGCATCAGGCGCTGCTGCGCGGGGTGTGGGAGGCGCATGGCGGGGTTGAGGTCTCGGCCGAAGGTGACGCCTTCTTCGTCGCTTTCAGCTCGGCGAGCCGCGCGGTCGCGGCGACCGTGGCGGGGCAGGCGGCGCTCGCCGCTCACGCGTGGCCGCGCGGGGAGCCGGTGCGGGTGCGGATGGGTGTCCATACCGGCGAGCCGCGGATCCGCGAGGGCGAGTACTGGGGCTCGGACGTCCACTACGCCGCGCGCGTCGCGTCGGCCGCGTGCGGTGGCCAGGTGCTGGCGTCGGCGGCGACGGCAGCGCTCGCGCCGGGGGCGGAGCTGACCTCGCTCGGCCGCCACCGGCTGAAGGACTTCCCGCAGCCTCGCGAGCTGTTCGCGTTGGGGCTGGGGCCGCACCCGGCGCCGAAGACGCTCGAGGCGCTTCGCACCAACCTTCCGAGCGCGCCGACGCCGCTGGTCGGCCGTGAGGACGCGGTCGACGAGGTGGTGTCGCTGCTGCTCGGTGACGCGCGCCTCGCGACGGTGGTCGGCGCGGGTGGGACCGGCAAGACGCGGCTGGCGCTCGCGGTCGCCGACCGCCTGCTCGATGAGCTCGCCGATGGCGCGTTCCTTGTCGAGCTGGCCGACGCGACGATGTCCGACGCGGTGGCAGGGGCGATCGCGTCCGTCGTGGGGACGTCGGCCGAGCTCCTCGACGGGACCCTCGCGGGCCGCGAGCTGTTGCTCGTGCTCGACAACTTCGAGCACGTCCTCGGCGCTGCGCCGCTGCTGTCCGAGCTGCTCGGCGCGGCGCCGAGGCTGCGGATCCTCGTCACGAGCCAGGCGCCGCTCCGGCTCGCCGAGGAACACGCGTACGCGCTGGCAGGGCTCGCGGAGGCGCCGGCGGCAGCGCTCCTGATCGCGCGAGCGAAGCGGGCGTCGCGCGAATTCGCGGTCGACGAGTCTGGTGCGGCGGCGGTTGCGGAGCTGTGTCGGGAGCTCGACGGCTCTCCGCTGGGGATCGAGCTGGCGGCCGCGCGGCTCGCGCTGCTCTCGCCGGAGGAACTGCTCGAACGGCTGCGCCGCTCGCCCGATGCGCTCGGAACGGGCGGTCGCAACCTGCCCGAGCGCCAGCGTGGTCTGCGTGCGGCGATGCAGTGGTCCTACAGCCTGCTCGACCCGCAGGCCGCGAGCCTGTTCCGGCGCATCGGCCACTTCGCCGGTGAGGCGACGCTCGAGCGGATCGAGCAGGTGTGCGACGAGGGGATCGACGACGTGCTCGAATCGCTCGCCCAGCTCGTCGACACCTCGCTCGTGCGCCGGACGCGCGACGGCCGCTTCGAGGTCGCCTCGGCGCTGCGGACGTACTCGCGGGAGCTTCTAGAGGCGTCGGGCGAGCGCGACGCGCTGTGCCGCCGCCATGCCGAGGCCGTCGTAGCCCAGTGGCTGCCGCTAGCGATCGAGCGGCCGATGATCGCCTACCGCGAGATGTACGGGCCGATCGTCGCCGAGCAGTCCGACCTGGCGGTTCTCCTCGACTGGTCCGCGCGGTCGGACGCCGAGCTCTTCAGCCAGCTAATCGTGTGCACCTACTCATCGCTGTCCAGCTCACTCGGGGTCGAACAGATGGGCCGCTGGCGCGGAGCGATAGAGCAGGCGGTCGCGGCCGGCCCCGCGACCGGCCGGGTGCGCGCGAGTTTGTGCATCGCGGCGGGCATCGCTCGCGAAGCCCATGGGACTGTCCTTGACCTGGCGCTGGAAGCGGACACCGAGGGCGACCCCATCTTCGCGGGGTGGCTGTTCGGCACCTGCATCGTGCTGGACGCCCTGTACAGGCCGGGTCCGTCGTGGCAGGCGCGAGCGCAGGCCGTCGCCGCCGAGCTGCGTTCCTCGCCCGATGCCGACGTGCGCGACCTCGCAGCGACCGTGGACGCCCACCTGCTGCTGCTGCAGGACCGCTTCGACGAGGCCGCCGACGCGTTCGAGGCGGCGATCCGCCACGGCGGCGGGACGTGGGCGGCTGAGACGGCCGTGTACATGGTGGGCGACTGCCACCTATTCGCGGGACGGCCGCAGGCGGCCCTTCCGGCCTATGCGCGCGGCGTCGCCGACGCCCGCGACGAAAGCGCGCGGGACAACATTGGCTTCCAGGGCGAGGGGATCGTCGCCGCGCTCGCCGACCTCGGACGACACGAGGAGGCACTCGAGACGCTTGGCGCCTGCGACACCCTCGCCGGCGACGGCGTGCACCCACGCGAGCACAACGCCTTCTGGGGCGCCGTGATGGCGGGTCGGATCGCGTCGACACGTGCCGCCCTCGGCGCGCAGGACGCCGACGCGGCGTATGCGCGCGGCCGCGCGCTCGGCGTCGAGGAGGTCGTGGAACTCCTGTTGTCGTACGGCGCCGCCGTGGGCGCAGCCTCCTAGCCAGGTCTTAGGTACTCGCCGCGACAATCGCATTCGTGTTGCCCACGAGCGCTACGGCGAAACCTCGATCGTGCCGATCGCCGCGGCGTCGTCGCTCGGACCCGTCCTGAGCGTCCAGCCGCCGCCAGGCGGCCACGATCGCTTCCGTGCATCCACCGGCTCGCCACGAGGGCAGTCGCCCGGCGGCGCCCTGCCCCCACGAGTCCAACGTCGACAACGCGCTCGTTTGGCCCCCCGTGCCGGCCCGCTGCGTCGCGAATCACGCTGAGGGAGGAACGCTGCGGTTCGTCGCCGAAGATCCTTCGCGAGGAGTTTGAGGAAGCGGTCGGCGGTCGGATCGGCGACCGCTGCTTGCCCTGGCGGAGCGACGCTCTGGCTCAATGCCGGTCGCGCGCGATCGGACTGCCACCCCCGGTGCCAACGCGGATGCGGAAGTGGCGAAAGGACAACGCGGTCTTGTACGGATGGTGCTGGCGGGTAGCTGCGGATTTGGAGCTCTGCTCCGCGGCGTACGCTCAACGGAAATGTAGTCGTGATGCAAGGCTTGATGATGATCTCATTCGCTGTGACGCTGGCTGGTGGAAGCTTCATCTTTGGTGGCTTCGTCGTCACCTGGTTCTTCGTGCTGTCGTACAGTTATTACACACGCCGGGGAAGCGGTATCAATCAACATCCCTACGCAGACCTTGACCATAACTCCGGCCGCGAGACACCGTCAGAGCTCGCTCACGACATCACTCAGGACGTCAGGAACTGGGATCGCGGAGTCGCCGGCCGTCACAGGCGCGGGCGTCCGCCTCGCCCGCGCAGCTGATTGGCGAAGAGTGGGGCACGCCCGCCTTCGGCCTCGGAGCCCACGACGGAACTGCACTGAATGCCGGTGACGACCGCCGCGTGACGGCTGTGGCGCCTTCGCCGGGCTTGGGCTTGACCGGCCTGCCACTCGCGACGGCGAAAGGCTTGGCGTGGGCAAGTCGTCCACAGCGCAAGACAGCGGTCGATCGCGCAGCACAGTCGCCCACGCGTTCCGCACCGACTCACTCGAGGTACGAGGACGCCCCCCTCGACCTCGCCCGCGTACTCCAAGCGCTCGACCGGCCAGATGACGCCGTCGCGGAGAGGCGCGCCGGCCTGGAGCTTTGTACCGAAGAGGGCCATCGCCCGGGGATCAAGCAGACCCGGGCATTGTTGGACGAACTCGAAGGGTCCGGCTAGCAGCGGCGTCCGCTGTCACAGGACGTACAGCGCCGGCGATCCCACCGACCGACGTCAAAAGATTGGTACCCCCTTCCGATGCCATCTGGGGCCCGGGCGCCTAGTTTGCCGCCCATGCCGCAGCTAATCGCCACTGACACATTCGGCTCGACCCATCGGACCGCCGTCGGGCGCGGCCCGCGAACCTCGGCGCGCTGTGGATCGCTGGCGGTCGATGCCCATCTCAGAGCCCGATTCCGGAACGGCGACTCGGACGCGGTGCGTGCCGTTTATTCGGCCTACGGACGCCTCGTCTATGCCGTCGCGTACGCGATCCTCCGGGAACGCGGCCTGTGCGAGGAGGCGACCCAGCAGACGTTCTTGAAGGCATGGCGGGCGGCCGGCAGCATCGATCCGGGACGAGAGCTCGGCCGGTGGCTGGCAACTATCGCCAGGCGGGTGTCGATCGACATCTATCGCCGGGAGGCTCATCGCGCCGCCGGGCCGCTCGAAGCGGTTCCGGCCGACGATCCGGCGGTGGTGTTGCCGGCAGTCACGGTCGAGGAGACCTACGACCGTTGGGAAGTACGGCGGGCGGTCTCGCTGCTACCTGACGACGAGCGGGAGGTGGTCCGCGCACAGCACTTCGAGGGGCTCACTCACGCCCAGATTGCCACTCGAATGGGGATCCCAGTCGGAACCGTCAAGTCTCGCTCCTTCCGTGCTCATCGGCGGTTGGCGTCTGAACTGGGACATCTACGGCAGAGAGGGCCAACGTCCAGCTGCGTGGGTTGGCTGGAGATGACGGCCAGCTCGGCGGCGTAGCGACAAGTCTTGTGGACAGTAACCAACGCGAACCGGACGGCCCCGCTGCGCGTAACGAGGAATGAGCAGCCGTCCAGCCACGGCGCCGACCAACTAATCAGCAACGACGCAAGAGGCAGGCCAGTCATGAGAACCAACACGACCACCGTTCCCCGATGCTCGGCGGGCGGCCGTGACGGGCCGCGAACCAGATCGCGACGCCGGCCGTACTGGTTAGTGAACGACCTCGAACCCAACTACCCGGGGATGACAATGCGAATAGCGAAACGCGTTCTGGAAGCGCGGGTCCTGGCCAAGCAGGCATCGCAACTACGTGAGTCCCCACTGAAAAGCGAAGACTGATGTCGACTAAGAGAGGTTCAGACCACATGTCGAGAAAGCGCCAGATCCGATTCCGCTCGTTGCTCGCGCTGGGCACGGCCCTCGCCGCAGTGCTCGCCCTCGCAGGCGGCGCGTGGGCCGCGTTCGCGGGGCTGCCGCTGAGCGGCCAGCAGGTCAACGATGATCCGCCGACGATCGACCCGACGCAGAACGTCAACATCAGCGATCTGACGGCAGGGTCGCTGGGGGGCACCGCCCGGGTCCCGTGGGCGGCATTCGCGCAGGCGCAGAGCGGATCGTCGGCGGTCAACATCGTCGTGCGCGCGTTCAAGGGCGGGGCCTGGCACACAGAGGGCTTCCCCGAGTCGCTGAACCATGACTCGACGCAGGTCGCGGCGTCGCCGTCGATCGACTTCACCGGCGCTAACCGCACCGTGCCGTGGGTCGCGTGGGATGAGCCCGTGACCGCGCTCGGAGGCGTCGCGCAGATCTTCGCCAGTCGGTTGGCCTCGCAGCCCGCGCCGGCGCAGAACGGCGGGCAGTGGGTTCCGGAGGGCCAGGCGCGCGCGTCGAGCGTGCAATCACTGAACGTAAACACCAACCGTGAGGCGACCGACCCGTCGCTGATCGGCGGCACCACGACCGCCGGCGCGAACCCGGCGCCGTGGATCACCTGGCAGGAGGCCGACAACGGCAGCCAGGCCGTCCCGACCGGAAACCCCGCCAACCCCAACGTGGCGGGCGACTCGCGCTTCCAGATCTTCGTCTCGCACGCGGTGCCGGACACGGGCGGGGTGTGCCCGGCGGGCACGCAGCCGTCAAGCGGCGGCGCGGGTACGAGCCCCGGCAAGTTCTGCTTCCAGGACGTGGGCATCCCACGCGTCGCCGGTCCGTCCGCGGGTCAGTTGGACCCGTCGTTGAACGTCGACCCGACGCGCGATGGGATCCAGGCCGATATCGCGTTCACCGGCGCCAACGACAGCGTGCCGTGGGTCGTGTGGTATGAGAACTCCGACAACGGCAAGACGACGGACGGTCTGCTCAACGCCGACATGGTGTTCGCCGCTCGTGCGGTTGCGGACGCGAACGGAAATAACGGCTTTCACTGGCAGGTGGTGGGGCTCGGGACCGCGGGCAAGACCAAGACTGATGACGTGCTTGACGCCGGCCAGTCGAGTCACGGCCCGTTCGGCGAGTGCGCGCAGAGCGCCGCCGCCGAGCAAGCGTGCTCGCTGGACGCGTTCCCAGGCGCGGGCTTGACCGACGGCAACGGCGCTGAGAACCCTGAGGTGACGGCTGGGACCCTTGTTCCCGGCAAGCCGACGACCCCGTGGATCACGTGGGATGAGAGCTCGACCAACGGCGGCCTGCACAGCGTGTTCGTCGCCCGCCTCGACCCGGCCGGCGATCACTTCGATCTGCTCAACAACGGCCAGCCGATCTCGCACTCGGGGCTCGACTCAACGCGCCCGGACATCGCGTTCGCCGGCAACACGCCGTACGTCTCCTGGCACGAGACCGACGCCAGCGGTAATACGCTGACGTTCGTCGGGCACTTCGAGGGAAACCCCACCGACCCGGTGTTCCACATCGATACACAACAGGGGATCCCGAGCACGCCGCAGGGCAGCAGCGACGACGACACGACCGACGTGCGCTCACCCATCGCATCGACCTGCCCCGACGACCCGTTCACCGCCGACGGACGCTCGTGCACCGGCGGCGCGATCGGAACGCCGTTCTACGCGTTCACCGACAACGCGACCGGGCCGCAGCAGCTGTTCGCGCAGGGGTATACGCCGGGGACGACGACCACGGGCGCCGCGTCGGCGGTCACTGGAACGACTGCGTCGGTGGCCGGGACCGTCGACACAGACGGCGCCCGGACGCTGGTCCACTTCGACTACGGGACCAGCACCGCGTACGGCTCGAGCACGCCCGGGCAGTTGCTGGCGCCCGCCGCCGGCGTGTCGACCCCGGTCAGCGCGGCGCTCAGCGGCCTGCCCACCGGGACCGTGATCCACTACCGCGCCGTCGCCCAGACCGACTTCGGCACCGTCGACGGTCAGGATCAGACGTTCACGACCACGGCACCGCCCGCAACGGCGGCGCTGACGGCGGGCACAGCGACCGTCAGCCACGGCGTCGCCGCGCTGAAGCTCGCGTGCCGCGGCACTGCCGGCGAACGCTGTGACGGGCGCGTGACACTTACGGTGCGTGCGCGCGTGACCTTCGGGCACAGGCGCCACCGTCGCCACCGCACGATCACGCTGCGGCTCGGGAGCGCCGCGGTCAGCCTCGCCGCCGGGCAGCGAGCCATCGTCCATGTCCGTCTGACCGGCACGGCGCGCACGCTGCTGTCCCACGCACACCGCAGGCGTCTGCGCGTCCGCGCGACGATCACGCTGGAGGACCACACCAGCACGGAGGGGACCGTGGTGCTGGCGCAGGCACCCCGACGACGCCACCGGTGACAGCGCTGATCAGTGATCCGACCAGCCGAGCGGGATCGTCAGCGAACCGCAGCACAGGTAGCTTGCCACCATCACCCGGCCGCGCAGGGGCCGGTTCAAGGTCCCGGCTTGTTCCCTCCTTGCGGGATACTTCGGGGACGATGTCGTCGCAGGAACTCGGACCTGCTGCCGGTCCCACTGTTCTGCCCCGCGGCCCCGACCGCGGCCTCAGCATCGACGAGGTCGGCAGCATCCGACTTGTCGAGGATCCAGCTCCGGCAGCCGCGTAAGCGTTGCGCTCCAAGCGTCCGCAAGCCGAGTCAGCCCAGGCCCAGTCTTTGGGCACGTTGGTGTCGGTCAACGTCGGCATGCCGAAGAACGTGCCCTGGCAAGGGAAGAACGTCTATACCGGCGTCTTCAAGGATCCCGTAAGCGGTTCCCGCCGAGTCGGCAAGCTGAACATCGAGGGCGACGGTCAGGGCGATCGGGCGGGGCACGGCGGCGAGCAACGCGCCGTGTTCGTCTACCAGATCGACTCCTATCGGTACTGGGAACGCGAGCTCGGCCGAAACGACTTCGTCTACGGACAGTTCGGCGAGAACTTCACCGTCGAAGGACTTGGTGACGACGAGGTCTGCATCGGCGACCGCTACCAGATCGGCACCGCCACCTTCGAGGTAACGCAACCCCGCGTCACCTGCTACCGCGTCGGGATCCGCATGAACGACCCGCGCATTCCCGCCTTGCTCGTTTCACACCATCGCCCGGGCTTCTACTTCCGCGTACTCGAAGAGGGCGAGGTACAGGCGGGAGACGCGATCATCAAGCTTGCTTCCGGCCCCGAACAGATGCCGGTCGCTGAGGCGGACGCCCTGCTCTACCTCCCTGGGCACCCGCGCCAGCAACTGCTGCGAGCGCTCCGGATCCGTGCCCTCAGCCCCGGCTGGCAGGCCTCGTTCCAAGCGTTGCTCGAGGAAGAACCCGGCAGCGGCAACACCGGGCTTGCGGTGACGAGCCCGGCTCCGGCCTGGCCGGGCTTCCGTCAGCTGATTGTCACCGCAATCACCCGCGAGAGCGAATCGGTGATCTCCATACGCCTCGATGACCCAAACGGCGCACCACTACCAGCCGCCCGCCCAGGCCAGTACCTCACGCTGCGCGTCCAGCCCGACAAGCGGCGGAGGTCGGTGCTCCGCAACTACTCCCTCTCCGGACTGCCCGACGCCGGCTACTACCGGATCACCGTCAAGCGCGAACACGACGGCGCCGCCAGCGGCTATCTGCACACCCGGCTCGCCGTCGGCGATCAACTCGACATCGCAGCGCCGCGTGGCACCTTCATCCTCGACCGGACCCATGCACCCGTGCTGCTGATCAGCGCCGGGATCGGTGCCACCCCAGTTCTCGCCATGCTTCAGGCGCTGGCGGAGGAGCATTCCGACCGCGAGATCTGGTGGCTGCACGGCGCACGCAACCGGCGCGAGCACTCCTTCGCCGCCGAGGCCCGCAGTCTCCTCGCCTCGCTTCCGAACGTACATACCCACGTGTACTACAGCCGTCCCGATCCGGATGACCTCGAAGGCCGCGATTTCGACACCGCGGGCCGTCTCACCGGATCACTGCTCGCCGAACTCGAGCCGCCCCGCGATGCCGAGGCATACCTGTGCGGACCTACACCGTTCATGGACGAGATCAGCGCGGGTCTGGCCGCGCTGGGGAGCGACGCCTCGCGCATCCATACCGAGCCGTTCGGGCCCGCACCGGGTCTGACGCCGGGCATCGCAGCAACACCAGCGCGGACGCCACACCCACCCGCCGGCCAACCTGGAAACGGCGCAACCATCGAGTTCGCCCGCAGCAACCTCGCGATCCCATGGAGCGGCGATTACGCGAGCCTGCTCGAACTCGCCGAGGCATGCGACGTACCCGTCCGTTGGTCGTGCCGCACCGGCGTCTGCCATACCTGCGAGACGACGCTGATTGCCGGTGATCTCGACTACGACCCCGATCCCGTAGAGCCGCCCGCTGACGGGAGCGCGCTGATCTGTTGCTCACAGCCACACGGCGACATAGTGCTCGATCTATAAGCGGCCGATGCACCGAGCGCGTCGGTTCGCTATCGCCGAGTGCGGCTTGACGGGCACACTCGGCGTACAAAGCCGGGGAGGTTGGCGCGCCACTCGATCAGCAAGCGGTCGGATCGACGTCGGCGACGCGAAGGCCGTCCCCAGACAGCGCGCCCACACAAGTGGTCAAGACGGTGGACGCCAACCTCTTGGCAGGGTCGTCTGACCCACCTCAATCAGGT
>Ga0116218_1000650_pt1 | contig 23792 bp, 19 predicted proteins | sample Sb_taG_2_FD_88966 | JGI IMG/M metagenome (GOLD analysis project Ga0116218, IMG submission 88966) | Peat soil microbial communities from Weissenstadt, Germany - Sb_50d_5_LS metaG | ecosystem: Environmental > Terrestrial > Soil > Wetlands > Peat | place: Germany: Weissenstadt | collected 2010-09-21 | reverse complement strand
CGCAGGCTGAGCAGAAGTACCTGGCAGGCGTGACGGCACAGTACGAGAGTGAAGCTGTCTATCACAAAGTGCGCGAAGATCTCGAGAAGCTCGGCGTGATCTTTACTGATATGGACACGGCATTGCGCCTGTATCCCGACATCATCAAAGAGCACTTCGGCACCGTTATTCCACCATCCGACAATAAATTCGCCTCGCTCAACAGCGCGGTGTGGAGTGGTGGCAGCTTTGTGTATGTGCCAGAGGGCGTGCGCGTTGAAATTCCTTTACAGGCCTACTTCCGTATTAATGCTCAAAACATGGGTCAGTTCGAGCGCACCTTGATTATCGCCGCCCCTGGCTCGTATGTCCACTATGTCGAGGGGTGTACTGCCCCGACTTATGCAAGCGATAGTCTGCATAGTGCCGTCGTAGAGATCAAAGTCATGAACGGCGCTCGTGTTCGCTACACAACCATTCAGAACTGGTCCAAGAACGTGTACAATCTCGTGACCAAGCGTGCAGCAGCATATCGGGACGCAACGATGGAATGGGTCGATGGAAACCTCGGCTCGAAGGTGACGATGAAATATCCGGCTGTCCTCTTGATGGAGCCGGGCGCACGCGGTGATATTCTCTCAGTGGCATTCGCCAGCGACGGAATGCACCAGGATGCTGGCGCCAAGGTTACCCACCTGGCCCCGCATACCACTTCGCAAATCCTCTCGAAGTCTGTATCGAAGGGTACTGGACGTGCTTCTTATCGTGGTCTAGTGCGTATCAATTCTGGTGCGCACCATACGAAATCAAGCGTGCGCTGTGACGCGCTCCTGCTCGATGAGAATGCACGCACCGATACCTATCCAACAATTCGTGTTGAAGAGAACCAGACGGAAATCGGCCACGAGGCAACCGTCTCGAAGGTCGGTGAGGATCAACTCTTCTACTTGATGAGCCGTGGATTGGACGAGTCCGAAGCCTATTCGCTGATCGTGAACGGCTTCATTGAGCCGATTACCAAGGAGCTTCCAATGGAGTACGCGGTTGAACTGAACCGCCTCATCCAGTTGGAGATGTCCGGCAGCGTGGGCTAGGTCAATTTAAGACGAAATACGAACAGAACAGAGGCTAGTTTTGCTGGCCTCTGTTTTTTATTGCTAAAAGTAAAGACTTATTTTACGCAAGGCGGCAGGGATCCGCCCTGTAAGGCCAGTTTCTTCGATTAGAGCATTTACAGCTTGCACCATATCTTGTGTTCTGACAAAGATACCTCTTACCTGACCCAATGGAAGGATATCTGGAACCAGCACTTCAGCATGTCTGACACGTTTATGTTCTTCTGGAGGGTCCATACGATATTTATTATTTATACAATCCCAATCGAGATGATCAAGAAAGTTCACATCACGATAGAAATCAGTACGATTCGCATTTGTTCCATATGGACCACCTGGATAATATCTACGAGTACACTCTTTTCCAATAGTAGCAGGGATTATAGCTACTTTCTCGCCCCTAGATTTGGAGAGTTGCTGGTTGCTCGCATTCCCATTTGTGAAAAGTACTCCTTGCTCCCCTAAGAGAGAACGGCCAAGCGCAAAAATAACAATTTTATCCTGCACACCCTGAGTATACTGGTTATGTAGCATGGGAGGAAGCGTAGCAAAATAAAATGGAACATAACTATGCAACGAACGGTATCTTTTCTTTGAAAAGTCAAAGATATAGATGCGGTCTCTAAATCCTTGCACCTCGTCGTTAGCAATGGAACGGTAGTGAATTCTCTCCTGTAATACCCCTTGTTTAGAAAGAATCGCACGTCTTTGGAAAATATTTCGTAGGTTATCGAAATGTACCATATGATAGATAAAGCCATCAAGGTGATTTACGTATGACATGCCTTACATCCCCTCTTATCTACTTACTGGGGCATCATAGAGAACATGCCTCTACATGTCAAATGTCAATATTGATTGCACTATTGGTTTCCTACGCTTAGAAATGAAGTAGTATCTACATCTCAGTACATTGTATTTGTCTTAAGCCGATGGTACAATTGTGAAAAATGGGACAAATATACTAACTTATCCGAATATTAGCTTTGAAGGCAAAGAGAATGGCAAACATACAGTATCAAAAGGGCGATATCTTCGAATCAAAAGCGCACGTCATTGTCAATACTGTCAACTGCCAAGGTGTTATGGGTAAAGGGCTAGCTCTAACTTTTAAACAGAAATATCCTGATATGTTCAACGTCTATCAGCAAGAGTGCAGAACAAAAACGCTTCGTATTGGCAGACCAACTTTGTATCAAAGAAGTAGCCCTTGGATTCTGAATTTTCCGACTAAAGATACTTGGCGTGCCAATTCAAAGATAGAGTATCTAGAAAAAGGTCTGGAGTTTTTAGTCGCTCATTATAAAAATGCGGGCATAAAAAGCATAGCATTCCCTAAGCTCGGCGCACAAAACGGCAAATTATCGTGGGATGAAGTAGGTCCTGTAATGGCGCGGTATCTCAGTCAACTTGATGTAGATGTCTATATCTATATCACTGATGACGATAGGGAATATCAGTATGATCCACTACAAGATAATAAAGCTAAAGAACGCATTTGGAAAAAGTTCAATGAGCTTGCTTTATCTATAGACCACCTTTGCCAAGAAGTTGGCCTAAGCCGTAGAGAGGCCACTAAGGTGGCTAAGAGCCGAGAAACAGTCGAATTTAAAACAAAAGCTGATATTGACGGAATTGAGAAGTTAGCTAAAGCCGCTTCAAAAAAAATAAAAGATTACATTAACTATCAGTGGCTCAAAACGATGGAGCTTCCAGGCTTATCAAGTACAATTGATAATCATCAGCCTGTTTCCAACGGATCAACTAAGGTGGCTAAAAGAAAACGACAAATACGCCATACAGGTGTTGAAGGCTCTACAGTACAATTATTCACCGAGAAAGAACTAGTTGGTTAACTGCATATAAATGCTCTACATTCGAATTCTCTTACAGGAGCTATTGCCTTGCCCATAACTCGTCTCTACCTCGTTCGACACGGCGAAACCCTGGCCAATCGTGAGTATCGCTATATTGGAACACGAGATGATACTTTAAGCTCACACGGACAAACACAGGCAATCCAACTCGCTGAGGCACTATCTGGATTACCAATTGCAGCAGTATATAGCAGTCCTTTACAGCGTACCTATCACACTGCATTACCGATTGCCACACGCCATAATCTCGAGGTACAAAGAGTTGATGACCTTCGCGAGAGTGATTTTGGGGCATGGGAAGGTTTGAGTAGAACTGAAGTCCTGGAACGTAGTCCAGAGGATAGCCAACGTTTACGTGAATGGGAACATAATACATCCATAGCCCCACCAGGTGGTGAAAGCTTCGAGGCATTACAGCAGCGAGTAGTGACTGCTGCTGAACATCTTGCGCAAGCACATCCAGATCAGGCTATTGTGCTGGTTTCTCATGTTGGGCCCATCAAGGTGTTACTCGGCGCCGCACTTGGAGCGCCTCTCACGTCTGCGTTTCGTATCTTCCTGGATCCCGCTACAATCAGCGTCGTTGACTGGCGAGATGCTACCTATGCTACTATCAGGCTCGTCAATAGCCATGCTCACCTAGGCTGGCAAGAGGCGCGTTGGATGAAATAGCGCTCATCTGCTCTTGACAGGGGAGTGCAAGCTGCTGTAGACTGGAACATATGATCGAAACCTCAGAACTCCACTGTTGTGATTATACCCGGTAGTACTCAGCTGAGCATCACCAAGCGGTACATCGAGTTGCAGAAGTATGTCTAAGCGAGAGAAGCCAACAACGGCCAAAAAGCCGACCAAAACGTATCTCTTACGGCTTTATCCGACGCGCCAGCAAACGCGAACGCTGGAGGAATGGCTCGGCTTGTGCTGCGAAGTGTACAATGCGGCGTTGGATGAACGCAAAAGCGCCTTTCGCATGGCGGGCGTCTCCCTCTCCTATGAGGATCAATGTAGCGAACTGCCGAGCTGCAAACAGGCGCGACCAGAATTGCGCGACGTGCCATCCCAGGTGCTTCAGGATGCGGTCAAACGGGTGGAGCTGGCCTTTGACGCCTTTTTTCGGCGGGTCCAAGTAGGGCAGAAACCAGGCTATCCCCGCTTTAAATCGCGTTTCCGGTATGATTCGCTGACCTTCAAACAGTATCAGAATAGTTTTGATGTGATCCCTGGCACCAAGCGCCACAGGGGGACGCTGGTGCTCGCCAAATTAGGGCATGTCAAGATGGTCCTGCATCGACCCATCACAGGTAAGCCAAAGACTGCCATTGTGAAACGCACTCCGACAGGCAAATGGTATGTAAGCATCAGTGTGGAGATCGCTGAGGAAGAGATCGAGAACCTGCGCCTTCCCGCCTGCTCTGAAGCCGTCGGGATTGATGTGGGCCTCCATTCATTTGCCTACCTCTCCACCGGTGAGGAGATTGCCAATCCTCGCTTCTTTCGCAGAGAGGAGGCAGCGCTGGCACGTGCCTCGCGCAAGCTCTCGAAAGCTCCTAAAGGTAGTAAGCAGCGAGAGCAAAAGCGCAAAGTCGTGGCGCGAGTGCATGAGCGGATCAGAAATCGTCGCAAAAACTTCATAGAACGAGAGGTGGCCTCGCTGCTCAAACGGTTCGGGTTGTTGGCGGTAGAAGCCCTGGTTGTGAGGAATATGGTCAAGAGCCCGAAATTGGCCAAAAGTATTGCTGATGCGTCGTGGTCGGTGTTTTTCACGCGCCTGCTCGATAAAGCGGAAGAGGCTGGTCGGGACGTGGTGCGAGTGAACCCGGCTTATACGTCGCACACCTGCTCGGCGTGTGGGCATCGCCAACCAATGCCGCTGTCCGTCCGGCTCTACGAATGCCCCGACTGTGGACTGGTGCTCCACCGTGACCACAACGCGAGCTACAATATCTTAGCAGAAGCGTTTCACGCTGTGGGACGACACAGCCGCGTCATTCCAGAAGCCCCCGCCTCGTAGGCGTGGGGAGTCGTCACTCAGACCATGGTGTCCTGGGCACCGCTATCAGTTCGTCGTCTACGTAAATCGCGTCGACCCGCTCGTTGAAAAAACTGAGCAGCTTCTCAATCGGTGAACATTCGGGAAGCGGATCGCGGTAGCTCCACACGATGTCTTTATAGATTCTATCGCCGACCCTTGCGGACCAGTACGATGCCTTGCCCTTGTATGGACAATAGGTATTGGTCTCAGTCGACTCCAGCAACTCCATACGAATATCTTGCTCGGGGATATAATAGCGGGTAATAATACCAGTTTCGATTAATAGCCGTGGATACCGGGTATCGGCTACTACCTCACCTCCCAGCACAACACGAACATGATGTGACCCTGGCAGGATGTCCACTCGCTTATATGGATCGCGAGCGTGCGCAAAAACCTGCTCATCCTCTTCAAACCAGGCATCCATCTTGTCCCAATAGAATGCTATATAGCTTTTTATCTCCGGCCCGCCAGGTACTGGATTCAGGTAGCTCCATGCGGCATTCTCTGCCACCCGATCATCTACCCTGATTGTCCAATACGATGCGTCCCCTTTCAATGGTGAGTGAGTACTGTGTTCAGTAGCCTCCATCAAATCCATTCGAACATCTTCGATGGGAAAGTAGAAAACTGGCAAGCGCCCGGCTTCGTGCAACAGCATAACGTGAGTGCTGTCAGCAATAGTAACACCGCCGAAAATCGTACGCACTCGTCGGCGACTATCTTCCCAACGAAAGCGTAGGTCGTTTGAAAACGAGGGTGAAGCCACCTGGCCCATCAATATATCTTCGAGTGCTGGTCTCATACTATTTCGCCTCTCAATAGTCTGTTCTGATCGTACCGCTCATGAATCATATCACAAAGTATAACTCTTTCTATGGCTAGAATAATAGCGTAGAATGGTACTTAGCGCTCTCTAAACACAACTCCAAACCAGCTAGAGCGTACATATTTAATGAAAACAAAAACTATAGACCTGAAACAATCAGAGGTAGGATAGATTATTGGCCCGTTGTCTAAATCCGCATGCGGGTGGGGGACATGAAAATCCCGCGAAAGCTAAAACCTGTGAAAGATGCGACTTTCTGATCGAGGGAGCGCACATCGGTATCTACGAAGTAGTCGCTTTCGTTGGAACAGGTACCTACGGCCACGTTTACAAGGTGCGCGAACCTGCGCCTCTCAGTCGCATTTTGGCACTCAAAGTGTTGCGCACCGAACAGTTCAACGAAAAAGGTCAGAACAGCTTCTTCGACGAGGCCCAGCGTATTGCTCACTTGCAACATTCTAACATCCTACCGGTATATAACTTCGGTCAGATTGAGGATGGACGGCCCTACCTGGTGATGGAGTACGCGCCAAAAACTATCCATGACCTCTTTCGTAAGGAAGATGGCAGCAGGCGCCTTGCTTACGCAGAAGAGCTTGTGCCTTATATCCAACAGGCAGCATCGGCGCTCTACTACATTCATGAACACGGCCTTATTCACCAGGATATTAAACCCGGCAATCTACTCATTGGACGCAATGGACAGATATTGCTGGCTGATTTCGGCGCGACATTCTACCTTGGGATGCAAACTCATGCCTCGCTAGGTGAAGTCACGGGCACCGCTCCCTATATGCCACCTGAACAGTGGCAAGGCAACCCAAGACGCGATTCCGACCAGTATGCGCTCGCTATCTGTATGTATGAATTGCTGGCTGGTAGAGCACCTTTTGCCTACAAATATATTGAGCAGATGTGGAACGCACATTTAACAGAAGAACCACCCGCGCCACAGAAATGGAATCCAAGGATTCCTGTGGAGGTAAGCGCTGTACTGACACGAGCCATGGCGAAGGATTATCACCAGCGTTATAGCAACGTTATAGAGTTTTCCGAAAACTATAGCAACGCAGTACAAACAGCTCTTCAACGCTATGCATGCCAGCGATGCGGACACCAGAATCGCAGTGGCTCGCGCCGGTGTAGCGCTTGCGGTGCCGATTACGATGACCGTAGTTGCCCTTACTGCGAAACGCCTGTGCGCTTTGGACAACGCTGTTGCTCAAACTGTGGACGATTAACCATACCACCCTCGATGGTGGCACATAGTCCTCTTTCAGGAGTAAGCGCCCGTCAGGGACGCTATCTTATCAAACATGTTTTGAAGCATGTTGAGGAAACAAAAGTGATGACGGCTATCGCCATTGATACTCGGGTACATGATCAAAAAGTTGTCCTGAAACGCTGGGAGTGTACCGATATTCCTGTGACTCGCCGCGCAAAGGAACTTGTCTATTATGAGAAAGCGACCGAACCTCTTCTACGGCTCCATCACCCGCTGATTCCTGCTGTACTTGACCGTTTTGTCGAGGGAAAACACTACTACCTGGTGCTCAAATATATTGATGGTGAAAGCCTGGAGGAACTGTTGCAAAAGTTACTTCGTCCACTTTCAGAACGTGAAGTCCTAGGCTATATGAATAACTTACTCAACATTTTGATTGCATTAGATCAGCAACGGCCTCCTTTGCGGCATTTTGATATTTCGCCTTCCAATATTATCATTGAAAATGCTCGCGGACGCGCCATGTTGACAGGCTTTCAGGTTCCAGCACCTCCGCCAGAAATGCAGCATGCAATCGCCAACCACCGCACAACACGTAAGATCGCTACCTCCGCTTACATACCTGTAAAAGACACACCCTACGATCAGCGTACATGTATTTACATGCTTGCTGCATGTATGCATCATGCACTCACGAACGTCGCGCCACCCCATTATCCCTCATTCCCAGCAATACGTACGCTCAACCCTCTGATTTCAGTCGAACTCGAAAATATTCTGAGCCGCGCTCTCCAGGAAGAAAGGCAGTTACGTTATCAAACCTATGCAGAAATGCAAACAGATGTAAAAAAACGCTTATAAAAGCGGACACCTGATACTGCGATCAGGTGTTCGCTTTTATAAAACATTAGCCTCGTCGCTCTACCGGTATATACTCTACATTCTTAGGGCCAATGTACTCGGCACGAGGTCGAATCAGACGATTATTCGCATACTGTTCCAGCACATGAGCGGTCCATCCAGTAATTCGACTACAAGCGAAAATGGGCGTATCCAGATCAATCGGAATACCCATCATGTAATAGACCGATGCCGAATAAAAGTCAACATTAGGATTCAGGCCCCTATGTTCTCTAATATACCCTTCAACAATATACGAAATTTCATACCAGCGACTATCACCGGTACGTTCACCCAACTCTTTGGACATTTGTCGCAGGTGTGTAGCACGAGGATCCTCAGTTTTATATACTCGATGCCCAAACCCCATGATGCGTTCTTTGCGCTCTAAAGCTCCTTCAATATATGTAGGAGCTAGGTCGACTTCACCAATCTTCAAGAGCATACGCATGACCTGTTCATTCGCACCTCCATGAAGCGGTCCGGAGAGAGCTCCAATAGCAGAAGTAATAGCAGCGTACATACTGGCAAGAGTACCAGCAGTTACACGAGCGGCAAATGTAGATGCATTGAGTTCGTGATCGGCGTGTAAGATTAACACTACATCCAACATATGAGATTTGTAGTCATCCGGCTTTTCACCTGTAAGCATATACAGAAAATTCGTTGCGTGGTTCCCATCCATCAAGGGAGCAACAGGCTCTTTGCCATTGCGAAGACGATCCCAACTCGCAACAATGGTGGGCATTACTGCTGTCAGGCGAATTGCACGTCGGTGATTTGCTTCCTGTGAGTTATCACCGGCATCGGGGTCAAAAGAAGAGAGGGCTGAGACTGTAGTACGCAATACATCCATGGGTGTCGATGATTTGGGTAGTAACCGCATAAATTCACTTACAGGTTCTGGAAGAGTACGGTATGCACGAAGCTGTGCATTTACATCTTCTAGTTGCTCTTTTGTTGGCAAGACACCATGCCAGAGCAAGTAAGCAGTCTCTTCAAATGTAGAATAATGTGCTAAGTCGTGAATATCCAGACCAAAATACGAGAGTTTACCAAGTTTGCCATCCAGGTCGCAGATGTAGGAATGCGCTGCTACGATGTCTTCAAGTCCATCTGTGCTCGCCATATGAGGTTCTCCTCCAGGGAAGTACGCTTCGCTTTGGGTAGAAGAACGCAGGTCGGCATCCGACTGGTAACTGTTGCTTCCACGACGAAGCAGACAACTTTCACCACAACAAATAGTATGCGGTTCTGTAAAGCATTATAGTCAGCAAAAGAGAGCAATGTCAACGAAAAGAGCAGGCTGCGTATCACAATTTTGTGAAGGTTTTTATTTTGTTATGGCCTCTTGAGGTAATATAGGAGCATCTTCTTGCGCTATAGTCTCTTGACGTGTTACCTGCTCCTCTTGCATTTTCAGCTTCTCACGGTGATTCTTTTCGATGTCAACGCGCCAATGGTCACCCAGCTTCATCCATGGCTTTTCAACTATGAGATAGGATAAGAACGCAAACGGGAAAATGGCCAAAAGCATCCAAAGCCAGTACAGGCTATAGGTCGCATAGCGATTCAGATGCAAGCCTTGCAAGAGTGGCATTATGCGAGACTGAAAGAAAACGAGCAACGGTAGATGCCAAATATAAAGACTAAATGAAATCAAACCTACCCAACGCAGCAACGACCAGTTGAATAATGCTTTCAATCCGTTGCTTCCATAGAGGATAGCAGCAATACACGCACCAAAGCCAATTGCAGCTATCATCTCATTTATCCAATTGTATTGGGGCATAATACTAGTTAAGAAAGGCCAGCTTGTCAAAACATAGGAATTTTTAAAGTGCCACAAAGCATCAAAAACCACTAGTAGAATGCCACCAGCCCACAACCAGGGGCTGAGACGTTCCCATAACTTCACTACTTTTTTGTCAGTCGAGGGGTGTCGCGAATAAATGTAGCAAAGGCTGATAAACATACCGACAGCAAAATCTTCAGTGTATTTACCGGTTATGCCAAAGAGAAAAAAATTGATGTCATTGAGTTCAGTGCGTGGAACAAGAAACGTCCGCGTGGGATACTCCAAAAAATAGAGACCCCAAAAGCGTATAAACAGGCCCAAGATAATGATTCCCAGAAGACAGACTGAAACTGCCAGTAAGCGTCTTTTAATGGGAACACGACTTACTAAAAAGGCGATCCCTAAAGCAATAAATGGCAAGAGCATATAAAACTGCCATTCGGTTGCTAACGTCCAATAAGGACCATTTATCTGACGGAACGTTGCTCGCGTCGAGTCCATAAAGAAGGTAAGGAAGAGTAACAGGTTTTTGAAGTTATCGCGATGCAAATATTGAGGATATTGAAAGAGAATGATGAGGAAAAGAGATACGTAATACGCAGGTATAATGCGTAACACACGACGCATATAGAAGACCCGTAACAGTGGCCAGTCTGTTTTGAAGAGGAGGGCTTTCGCAAAGGGCATGAAAAGCAGGAAACCTGACAATACGAAGAAAAGTGTTACACCTAATCCACCTGCAGTTGAGATCGAAGAAGCAAGTGGATACTCTGCCTGATTCCAGAGATTGTCCCCAGTTACTCGATTGACATGGAATACAATAACCATAAGGACAGCCACTCCACGGACACCATCCAATACCGATATCGTATTTTTTTTACCACTCTTTTGTTCGTTATCTAATAAACTCTCTACCCAATGGCCAAAACGTCGAAAGATGTTGAGTAACCAGATAAAAGGAGATTGTATAGATTTTAAAAGGCTGTTCATCGGCAATATTTTCTTGTTCAATGAAGTTGTCACGTTTATACTCTTAAAATACTAACGAGCGAAAAGCGCAAAAAGACTTACTTTCGTACTTTTTGGAGCTATTTTGTAATCTTGCGAGATGGCATCACCGCGAACCGTATATATCTGTAGAACCATTGATGCAACGATACTCAAACATATTGAAATATGCTACACTAGCGAGACGAATATAGAGTAAGAAAGAAGCAGTGTAATGGCGGAGCCAATGAGAGAAGATGAGTCCCGACTCATCAATCTCAGCCAGAATGGGGATGTGAACGCATTTAACCAGTTGGTGCTGAAGTATCAGCAAACAACATATAATGTGGTACTACGCATGCTTGGTGATCGTGATGTTGCTGCTGATGTGACACAGGATACCTTTATTGCCGCCTTTCGAGCCATTCAATCATTTCGTGGAGGATCTTCATTTCGTGCATGGCTGCTTCGCATTGCATCTAACCAGGCATGTGACTACTGGCGACGCACTAATCGCCATCCACAGGACTCGCTTGACACTATTATGGATGAAGATGAGCCGCATGATGCAGGTTTGCTGAATGCGCTGATCACAACAGAACAGGCAGCAAATCCCGAGGAGTTTTTGCTGAATCAGGAACTACAAGAGTTGCTTCAGAAGGGCATTCGGGAATTACCCCTCGATCAACGAGTCGCGATTATTTTGTGTGACGTGCAGGGGCTTTCCTATGAGGAGATCGCAACCAGTACACAAACAAGCCTGGGGACTGTACGGTCACGTATCGCACGCGGGCGGAAACGCCTCCGCGACTACCTGTACGAGCACCGGGAACTTTTACCGCGTAGTTATCGTCTATTAACTGATAGAGAGTAATACTTCCTTGCATGTAGGACATTTCATAACGGAGTTTTTGCGTGGCACAAATTCATGATGGACATCTCACAACCGGGCAACTTTCGGCATCTTTTGATAAGCAACTTTCTCCACAGGAACAGGCTGTATTTGATGCTCATATATCCACCTGCCAGCAGTGCCAAAATAAACTGTCTGACCTGCGGTTGACGGCTGCTCTCTTACACGCATTACCTGAAGAAGAAGTTCCTCGTTCATTCGTCTTAGCTGACAATGTTTCAATTCTTACAGACCGAACAATTCGACAAGATGCACCAGTTACAGCGCTTCCACAAAGGCAAAGTCCACAGAGGTCTGTGCTGCGTCGTTCGATCAGAATCGTAAGCGCGCTCGCCGCAGTGCTTGCTTTGTGCTTCATCATTTCCGGCATGTTGCCGCTTTTATACAGTGGTGCGAGCAATTCTGCCTCGGGTACTGCTACTAGCAGCACATTTGCTCCCGTTCATCCTGGCGTAACAACTCCAGGTGTTCGCCAACCCAGCAGTACCTTTCCTTCGGAGGGATCAGTTGCAACAACTTCACCCACCCAGACAGCTCATTCGCTCTCTCCGAACGGCACAGCTACAGTACCTTCGAGTTCCGATCATTCAACAAATCAAGGCCAAAGCCCTGCTATCCCACCAGCAATCGACCTCAGTCAACCAGTTGTACGAATTAGCACCGGTGTTTTAGTGCTTGCCGTGAGCATTATTGTCTTGATTGTCACAAGGCGCAGGCGAGTTGCAGTGCATTAATCACAGGACTGTGCCAGTTCCCAGCAATCTCTAGCGATGGCCCAATCTTCCTCAGTATGAATGATGAGCACAGGTATTGTTGAATCGACAGCGCTGATATCATGATCCACTGGGGATTGCTTATTTTTCTGCGCATCTAGCTCGAGTCCAAGGAAAGCAAACGATTCACATGCTGCTGCACGCACTTCGGCAGCATTCTCACCTATACCACCAGTAAAAACGAGTGCGTCCAATCCACCGAGTGTTGCAAGCATAGCACCAATGTAGTAACGCAGGCGATGTACAAACATATCAAAGGCCAGTTTTGCTTGTGGTTTGCCTTCCTTACTGTCGTGCAAGACCTGACGCATATCACCTGAACCTGAAATACCTTTCAGACCAGAGGCTTTATTGAGTGTTTCATCCAATTGCTCTATCGTAAGTATCTTTTGTTGCAACAAGTAAAGGACAATCCCTGGATCGATTGAGCCTGAGCGACTGCCCATCATCAGCCCTTCGAGAGGTGTAAACCCCATGGTTGTTTCGATGCTGTGGCCATGTTGAATGGCTGCTAACGAGCAGCCATTGCCCAGATGGCAGGTGATAAGCCGCAGCGATTCAATGTCCTTGCCGAGTATTTGGGCAGTACGTTGTGAGCAATATTGATGACTGATACCGTGAAATCCATAACGATGTATCTTCTGCTCAAACCATTCATATGGGCCAGGATACACCATTGCTTCTAATGGCATGTGGCGATGAAAAGCCGTGTCGAATACTGCTACCTGTGGAACACCTGGCAACTTGCGTTCAAGAACTTCGATGCCTTCTAGATTTGCGGGGTTATGCAAGGGTGCAAGTACGGCCATGCGTGAAATTGCCAACTTCACTTCAGGAGTAACCAGGATGCTCTTCTCAAACTCATCTCCACCATGGACAACGCGATGCCCTACAATATCAATGCCAGATGCTTGAGAGAGAACCTGAGTTTTACCACTCCAAAAGGCCCTGAGAATATACTCGATCACATCTGAACGCACATCCGTGTCGAGGTTATCTTCCAGGGTAACGCCACTCGCAGTACTGATCTTCACCTCTGTGGCTCCACGATGATGCGTCCAGTCTGCATCCGCCTGCCAGAGCGGTGCTGGCGCAATTTCAGGCAAAGCCCTATTATCAGCTATGTCGTACAAACGGCTCTTCTGGCTGCTTGAACCTGCATTAAGCACAAGTATTTTCACTGCATCTTCCTTTACTGTCCAACGCTGGTTATGAAAATCAACCCCACTAAAATTATACCGAGCTAAAGCACATTTAAGCAGTAGTTCCGCACACTTATTGGGATAGGCAACATCTCTATATGCTAATTCCTACCGAAGAGAGACCTTGTTGCATTGTTTTAGGAGTAAGAGGTTGCACGAAGACAGAGCGCACAATGCCGCTGTTATCGATAAAATACGTAGTAGGAATAGCTGTTACCACCTAATTATGGTTAATGACCCCCCCCTTATCGAAAAGGAGAGGATACGTGACATGAAAATCAGCACCAAATTTAGCTATATCATCCTTCGGATCAGCCTGATTGATGCCAAGGAGTGCAAACTGATGCTGTGTTCCATACTGCGAGTAAAACCGCTCCAGGTAGGGTACTTCTTGAAGACAAGGAGTGCAAGATTCGGACCAGAAGTTGAGTATGACAGGGTGGCCATGCAAAGCGCTCAGATTTACTGTAGCACCTATATCACCACCACCATAAATCTGCAAAGTAAAGTTGGGAGCTTTAGTGCCAATAACTACGCCGGCCACAGATTGTTGTGCTGGTGAAGGAAGCAGTATTAGCCAACCAAATATCCCTGCTAGCAGTGCAATGGATCCAAGTACACCAAAAGTAATGATCCTGCGTCGATTGCGAGGTCTGCGAGGCAAACGCGCGTAATTATCTGCCAACTCCGCTTTCAATTCCTTGCGCTGCATCCTGGCAAGATCTTGTTCTTTTTTCTCGCCTCCAAGTTTTTGGGCCATGATGTCCTACTCCTTCAGAACATAGTATAAGCCTGAAGGCAAGATGACAACAAGAGCTTTTTCGGAAATCAGTACACTATCAAAATTTCAGAATTGCCTATAATACCAGTAATTTCGCTTAGATTTCCATATATTTAAGGCTTGACGAAAAGACCAATCGAGAGTATTCTCTTAACGGCCATTTGTTTTGTTTCACAACCTGAATAGTATACCAAGGTGGAATCAAACCATGTCGAATAACTCTATTTTATTGCTCTTCGCCATTATCAATGTTGTAGTTACTGGTCTATTTGCGGTAGCAGTTCTACGTCAGTACGCGCGTCGAAAGCGCGCCTCTCAACTCTACTGGTCAATCGCCTTAATTATGGCATTTCTGGCCACACTTTCTTATGTGCTTATGGTTATGGTAGGACCAACAAGTAGCATAGGCGTTGCTCTTTTCCGCATCTATTACATTTTTGGCGCCGCTCTTGTGCCTGCGTGGCTAGGTCTTGGGAGTATCGCGCTAGTTGCCAGTCCACGTATTACGCGCATTTGCCTCATTGTCCTGTGTGCGCTAAGCATTTTGGCAATAGTGCTTATCTCTACAGCCACAATCAATATGCCTAAACTCAGTCAGATTGCAGGTACTCCAGGCACAGGCATCCTTGACCCAGGCGCATGGCTCGTTACGATTATCATCCTGAATACGCTGGGAGTGCTGGCAGTTGTTGGCGTTGCACTCTATTCTGGTTGGAAACTGATTCGCCGGCAGTCGAGTGTTGCAGGTATTCAGACAATCAACCTTTTGTGGGCCAATGTGCTGATTCTCGTAGGTGATTTACTGAATGCTGCCGCCGGAAGCCTCGCCCGTTTCTTTGGATTACAAAGCAGCTTCTGGATCATTCAGGCCTTCGGTTGGACAGTCTTCTTTGCAGGTGTGCTCATTGCGAGCCATCGTCCAGCCACAGCCACGCAGACAAGTTCAGAAAAAGCTAGAATGCCTGTGTAGTACCAGGCACCTTATTCAAAAGTAGACTCTCTAAATCTGCCCTGCCTATTGCCACCACAAGGCATTAATGCGATAATACGTCACAGGATTTAGCGCAGGAGGTCAATCTTTGGATAAGAAGGTAGAGCCGAAACAGGACCTACATACTGTGGTTGGAAGCGCAGCATCAAAAACCGTGGAAGAATTTGAGAAAATCCGGCACCAGGCTCACAAACACATGCAAGCCAGGGAATGGCATGAGGCACTCACAGCATTCAACAAACTCCTCCTTGATGATCAAGAGGATGTAGATGCCTTACTAGGGGCAGCCTTAGCCCTTGATAGACTCGGCGACTACACAAAGATGTATGGGTTTGCTCAATCCGTTGCACAAATTGATCCGAGTTCAGCTTTGGCCCTGGCCTGCAAGGCGCGAGCGTTACAGAAACTTGATCGCATCTCAGAAGCCACTATTGCGAATGACCAGGCCTTACTCCTTGACACCAACCTGGCGTTAGCCTGGTTTAATCGCTGTGGACAGCAGCTCATCCAAAATCATCCCGAAGAAGCTTTACGTTACGCAGATCGTGCTCTTGAACTCGATCCCAATGATGCTCGCGCCTGGTGCAACAAAGCGCTGGCGCTGGCGCGCATGAACCGTATGTACGAGGCATTAGGAGTGGTCAATCAAAGCCTGGATCTCGACCCCGACTTTCTGCTGGCCCTTGAGACAAAAGGTGAAATCCTTCGCAGGTATGCGCGCTTTGATGAAGTCATTGTAACGATGGATCACGCTCTTGAAATCGCCCCAGATGATTCCGCTGCTCTCAATCTAATGGCAAACGCTCTGCGCATAACAGGCCAATTTGACCGCTTACTAGAGATAACACAACGATTGACGCCTCTCGAACCCGAGAGTCCGCTTGCCTGGGACTTACATATATCCGCTTTGCGCGGAACATCACGCTTTGAAGAAGCTAACGAAGTCATTGATCACATCCTGGAATTCGAACCAACCAACGTGCGCTACTGGATGTTCAAAGCCGATAATCTGTACAGGCTGAAGCGTTATCGCGAAGCTGTTAGTGTCTCCGAACAAGCTCTCAAAACCGATGATGAATATCCACCTGCACGCAGGATTCATGAGAAGGCGATGCGTATGATGTACCAGCAGAAGCGCAAGAAGTGACGAAATCTGCCTATACGGCGCAACTACATCATCACCAACCGCTCCAAAGCCGGCAAAAGCACGTCATCCTTTCGAGCCTTCACGTGCTCGCGCAGCCGCTCAGGCACCACAACGCGAATACGACGTTGGTGTTGTTCATAGCGAGCTAAATCATCGGGCTGCAAACCAGTAGCCTCAACCCAGGTAAGTAGAGAGTTCATCCCGACGGGTGGATTGCTAAATGTAACCCACACATCCATCTCCCACTTTTCAGGGCGTGGAATATCGAAGAGAACCTCGTAATCAGCAATTTCTATTTGCAAAGCGCTTGCCAGCTCAGCAGCAAGTAATTGCTCGACATGACGTCGACGTTGAGTATCCCAGAAAAGCGCTTCCAGACGACTATAGATGCGACCAGCCAGGCGACTGATTTCTATGGCTACCTTATAGGGACGACGCAGTTCTAAATCGTCCGCCAACTTGCGCGAACTAGTAGGCATATGCGCTTCTGCCAGCAGAGAAAGCAGAGAAGCATCGTCTAATCCTACTAACTGTTCGACTTGCAGTGCTCCACACAACATGGCTTCGTGGACAGCTCGCATAAGCATTACCTGTAACGCTCGAGCCGTGTGATGCCAGTAAATGTTGTCAAACATCTCCTGGCGAGCATGTAGGAGCGAGTGTAGTGGGCTGATGCCTTTATGAGTCACAACGATGCGTCGTTGATTCTGAACGTTTGGATGAATACGCAGAGCTAACTGCAACCGCGAGAGATCAACACCTCCATAAGGTACATTACAAGCACGTGCATCACGCGGAAGGTAATCTAATTTATCAACATCCAGAGCACCACTCAATAAACTGTTAAGCAATTCATCATCGGAAGGAAGAGGTTTCGTCTTAGGAGGATCAATAAAATCAGCTACACGTTCTGGTGAGAGGTGATAATCGCTTTCAAGGATTGTGGCTATTTCACTCTTCTCAATGATTGAGCGCCCTACTTTCTCGTGTGTGATGATAGGATAGCCCAGTTCCTCGATTGTGTGTGAGAAAGGATAATGCCCTATATCATGGAGCAGTGCAGCTACGATGAGCGTTTGAACGCTGCTCACAGTGACGCCAAAAAGCCCCCCATCATCTCCTCGTTGAAGCAAAGAGCGCAATGCACGCACAGCCAGGTAATAGCAACCAAGGCTATGTTCATATCGAGTATGGGTCGCTCCAGGCCAGATACGATACACAAAACCAAGCTGCTTGATTTTTTGTAAGCGTAGAAATGGAGCAGTACCGATCAATTTCTCTTCACGGGGTCCGAGGGGAATCAGGTCATACAGACTATCGCGTACAGTACTGGTTGGTTGGTCATCGGGTAACAAAGTAAAGCCTGCTTCATCCTTCCATTGGAGCATCTTATCACGCTGAACAAGATCTTCTTTGTGGTGAATAATAGAGCCTGGCTGTTGTTTTTCGAATTCGTGTCTGAAACGATTTCCTTGCGTATTCATGAAGAAATTGTAGCAGAAGCCTGGGAGGAATGTCTAGCAAACAGTAGTTCTAGAGTATGACAATGGCTCGACGCTCACCAATACCTATCCCATCAACGCGGAAGACAGCATTACTTCGGACGTGAACTTCGCAACAAACAACCCGGCAGGCTCGGGTATCTGCTCCCCCTATCCATGCAATCTCTCGCAAAGTGTCTCTGCAGAGATCATGACGAGCACTGGCACAAACATTGTTACTGAACGTGAAATGTTCTTTCACTTCAACCACTATGACCGCGCTCTCAACCAGACAACGACTGCAATGGGTGGCACCGATGTGATTGGTCAATCGGGGATTGCTACGTCAACTTCATATAGCTTTTCAGAAGGCTACACCTTCAAAGACTATGATGAGTGGCTCACGGTACAGAACCCGACTAACAATGTAGAGACGGTGTGGGTGACTTTGATTAACGGCAAAGGCAGCGTGTATTCGTTTCCAATATCGGTCGTTGCGCATAGTCGTTACACGGTGAATATCAACGAAATTGTAGTCCTGCACCTGCTACATCCTAATGATGGGACGGCAGGCTACCAGGACTCGATGACGGTTCAGACAACGAATAGTCGTGTCTTCGTAGCTGAACGTCCAATGTACTGGAACGTCAATGGCACCCAGGGTGGCGACTATGTTCTTGGTTATACCGGTGGTTAGTTTCACCCTCTGATTACATATATGCATATACGCTGTGTTTCATAAGAAGAGCGCTGATGGTTACAACCACCAGCGCTCTTCTCGCATACAGATATTGCCTATATGCTATACTGAGATTACCCGTCATACATGGCGGGGGTTCTGCAGTCGTTCCAACTCTCCCTACCCTGCGATAGGGCCTCGTCGGAGACCTACAGAATTTTAAGCCGACGAACTCTGACGCCCAGGACGTGGACGTTTCGGAGCAGATCGCTCGTCTTTCGCTCGTTGCTACTCTTGCTTGCGACTAGCGCCCATCTCCAGGCGTTGCTACATTCGCAGCCAAGCAAGAGCAGAGAGAAGGAGTATGCATTGGTTGAGCACGGTAGTGCTTTTACCCCTGACCCTGAGTCAGGGAACCAGTACATTAGTAGGTTGTGAATGTACTACCCCTCTATTCTGATTGTGGTGTGGAAATGCGGAAACCCCTGTTCATTTTCTCACACCCCCGCCATGAATGGTCGGGCGCATCTCGAAAAGCATTGTGTCATAATATACCCCAAGATGGGGTTATGCGACGGGATTAAAAAAATCTCACCCGTCGTATTATTCCGATCCAAAGATTGAGATACCAGGCATATGGATACTCCAGCGAACATAAAAATAATCGTGATTGATATTGATGGTACGTTACTTACACCTGAAGGATATATCACTACCCCTACGTTGGAAGCAGTTCAGGCTGCCCAGCAAGCGAGTATAGTAGTAACGCTCGCCACAGCACGCCGTTACAGTAATACAGCCGTCATCGCAAATCAACTTGGTCTGAATACTCCACTTATCCTATACGATGGGGCAATACTCATTCAACATCCACACAGAGCAACCCTGCACAAGCACCTGCTATCTGCGAGTGTTGGACAACAGGCAGTAGATGTGTTAGTTCGCCACAACATTCAACCGGTGGTACACCCTTTTAAAGGCACAGAAGAGCAGATATGGACAGGACCATCTGCTTTTGATAATTCCTGGGTAGAAACCTACTTCGCGAGCGCCACGCAGCAGGTACACCGCATGCCATTCGAGACACTTTGTACTGGCCACCCGGATCCTATACGAGTAGTGGCGTTTGCTTCCGAAGAGGTCATTCACACATTATTGCCAGAAATTGCTGCGCTTGAATGTAGTTGGACAATTACAAGGCGTGGCAATTATGGCAGCGCGGAATTGGCTATAATGAACCCAACATGCTCAAAGGCAAGCGGCGTTGTTGAACTGTCTCGATATTTCAGTATTCCACTGGAGCAAATAATGGCGATTGGGGATAACAACAATGATATCGAGATGCTGCGAACAGTTGGTTGGGGAGTCGCGATGGGACAGGCATCCGGGGCTGTGACGTCTGCTGCACGAGCCGTCACAGCCAGCAACCGAGATGATGGAGTAGCTCGAGCAATTCGACGCTATGCGTTACGCGACGCAACTACAGTAGACTCAAACTCTCTCAAACGCTTGACCTGCCTGTGATTAGGCGCTGCCTGCCAGCGTTTCTGTTGCACCAACTGCAAAGCATCCTGCGCGTGCATTCCATTGTACACAAGCACCGCACTGGTAAGGAGGGCACTACGTCCAACACCATGTTCGCAGTGGATCAACACACGTCCCCCTCGCTCCATTCGGACCTTAACCCATTCTGCCCCCTCTAACATCTGCTCGATAGTAAGCGGTCGAGAATCGGCAGTAGGCAGGTGTAACAATTCGATATGCTCCTTCGCTAATGCCTCAGCATCATCGCAATATTCTGAACGTGTATCCACAACATGTGTTACACCCGCTGCGGCTAATGCCTTGATATCTTCTGGATGAATACGACCCCCAACTGCAAGATGGGTGGTTATCCAACTCATATTAAGTTTATCCGGCAGGGGAATATGCCACGCTTGAGCGATTTGTTCGGCCTTTGAATCCTCTGGGAAAAGAAACGCAGCGACACGCGTCCAGCCTCGATAAGAGAGGCGCACAATACCTTTAGAGAACCAGTGAACACCTGAAAAATCTACATGAGGGCGTTCAATAGGTAACGTTTCCGGGGTACCCGTGGGAGGAGGAGTTACTTCAGGGTCAGTAGACATACATACAATATCCTTTTATCTCAATATGGCTAAAGGCGGCAAATTCGCATCTGCGGATGCGGGATCTCGTTTTATACTCAGACTATCACGGCACATAACACGGTCTAAGGCAGCAATCGCGCATTCAATCATACTATCATCAGGCTCGCGTGTGGTCAAACCCTGCAACGCAAGTCCCGGTGCGAGTAGCCAACGTACGATACGATAACGATAATTTGCAGCTCCCAGACGCATCAATTCATAAGCTATTCCGGCTACCACAGGCACCAATAACACTCGCGAGAGGATTTTGATCAAGAGTGAAGGTGAGCCAACAAAAGCGAACACCACAATGGACACAACAACGACAAGCAGCAGAAAACCTGTTCCACAGCGTATATGAACACGTGAAGCCGCGCGAACATGCGGTATATCGAGAGATTCTCCACTCTCCATTGCATTTATAGCTTTATGTTCAGCTCCATGATAACCAAAGATCCGCTGAATATCAGGCACGCGACCAATCAAGTATAAATATCCAATGAGTAGTCCCAGGCGAAGAAAGCCTTCGATTGTCAGGCTAAACCAACTCCCACCAATTTGATTACTGACGAAACCAGCTATCAGTAACGGCGCCAGAAAGAAAACTGCAACAGCAAAGCCCAAAGATATAAGCACGGTGAATACGAGCGCTGCTCCACCTATTTGTGGCGGCGTTTCAGCAATTTCAGGAATGAAATCGGAAGAATTGTGACCAATCGCGGTATTCGATTGGTGGGTACCAGGTTCATCACTCTCCGAAGTGGGTGCATCTGGATCAAGCGCACCTGTGGTTATATTTGCGGAGAGGGTCATAAGGCGTGTACCTAGTACCAGCATTTCCCACAATAAGAGCATTCCCCTCAAAAATGGCAGTCGAAAGAGACGATTTTGATACAAGCGCGGGTTTAAGGCCTCCTCATAGAGATAGATGCTTCCATCTGGTCGTCGTACTGCCATAGCGGCTGATCTACGCCCCCTCATCATCACTCCTTCCATAACCGCCTGTCCGCCATAATAAAAGGTTGTCATGCTAGTAACGTACCTTTCAGTTGATCTTCGGAGAATCAAGGTTTGTATCATACTCTTGTTTTAAAAGTGGTTGAGAGCGTAATTGTGAAAGATCATGTACTGGTCGCTGCAGAAAGGCTAAACGGTGTAATCTGCGCCGCAACGTTCGCATTACTGTTCGAGAACGCAAAGAAGGCACACCAGGTTGCATTGTTCTCGCAGATATACCCGAACGATGCTGTCGTGAGTTTACTCTGCTCGACCCCTTTCCTACTCCATTCTTCCAAAGGCCAGGTGATCCCGCGGGAGGAAGAAAACGAAGAATGCAGTTCGCGATATCAAAAGATGCACCTGGACGACAAATACGCTTAGCGTTTTCTAGCTCCTGACGTAATAATTCAGAACCAGGTTTCAGGAGGAGGCGAAGTATATTAATCAACTCAACCGAGTCATAAGCCAGCATACCAACATTGTTTTCCACAACATAGGTTACATTGCCTTCTTCCTGCCCAGGAACATAGCCACTAAGTATGATCGGCAGATTGCATGCCAGTGCCTCAGTTATTGTACCTGGACCTGCCTTTGTTACAATTACATCCGAGGCATGCATCATTTCTTGCATGTTCTGCACAAAACCAAAAACCCTCGCTGGAACATGTAAGCTCGAGCGTGCGCGTTGAAGTTGAACGTATAAACGTTTATTACGCCCTGCAACAATGAGCAACTGTACAGATAAGCGTGCCTGAGAAATAGCATGTACGGCTGAACTCAATCCCATCGCACCTTCACCACCTCCTACCAGTAAGACCACAGGTATATCGGGCTTTAAACCCAATTTACGCTGCAATTCCTGTTTTCTTTCTGGGGAAAGTGTGAACTTTGGATCGATTGGCATTCCCAAGAGATGGACACGTGCCGGGTCCATTCCTTGCTTCAAAGCAAGTTCTTTGGCATATATTGTTGGCACAATATATGCATCCGCTCCTGGAGCAAACCAGGCGTGATGAACACTAACAAGGTCGGTAACGACTGTGATGAATGGAATATGGATGTCTAAATCTTGCAGAATACGAATCGTAACATGATTGAGTAAAGGATGAACAGAAACGATTACATCAGGCTTTACACTCTTTATCAAGCGCAACAGCCCGTTATGTATGAGAGGTGTTGAAACCGTCTTCATAGCTGAAAATCTTTGGGCCTTATTACTGAATTCATAAATTCGCCCATAAAGTTTCGGCCTATACCGTATTGCCGGTCCATAAAGCTTCACAGCCTCACGCAAAGGGAAACGACTATACTCTTCAAACACATCCACAATCTCAATACGGTAGCCTGGTTGAGGAGGCATGCTCTTTTGCTCTTCTGTATTAGACTGCTCCTGTATCTGCCACTCCTCTTGCTTTTTTTGGGTAATAAAGGTTATAGCATTACGAATCGCATTCGCGGCGCTGCGATGCCCTGCTCCTGTATCTGCAATTAGGAAAAGTATGGTTCTTTGAGGCCCAATCAAGGGGCATTTCCCTCTTACGTACTTTCAATAATAGAAAAGAACAAATAAACAGGGATAAAGAAACTGTAATACAGCCTTTATCCCCGTGACCTCATTTCTGAGTAAATTACTCTTCTTCCTGTAAATTAAATCTTCTGCGGAAGCGCTCTACACGTCCAGCAGTGTCAAGAATCCTCTGTTGCCCTGTAAAGAATGGATGACAATTCGAACAGACATCAATCTTCAATAAAGGCTTGATGCTGAGTGTTTGAAAGCTATTTCCACAAGCACAGCTTACTGTGGCATCAATATAATTTGGATGTATTCCTTTTTTCATATAAACCCCCGGGTTATCTTCCTATTCACCTCTGCTCCGAAGCTACGAAACGTATCAGCGACGAAGCATGATTGGATTTCAACAGTTATGGTT
>Ga0116218_1000641_pt1 | contig 24029 bp, 17 predicted proteins | sample Sb_taG_2_FD_88966 | JGI IMG/M metagenome (GOLD analysis project Ga0116218, IMG submission 88966) | Peat soil microbial communities from Weissenstadt, Germany - Sb_50d_5_LS metaG | ecosystem: Environmental > Terrestrial > Soil > Wetlands > Peat | place: Germany: Weissenstadt | collected 2010-09-21 | reverse complement strand
CTGGGTGGCGCGTGACGGCGTCGACCGGAGTTTGCAGACGCAGCCGTTCGCCGAATGGTCGCGTCAAGGCTTCCACGTACCGAGCGGATCCACCGCGGATCGTCCGCCAGCGAGGCCGACCGCGGAACGAGAGCATGCCGTGATGGTCGAAGAACTCCACGAGGAAGCGCGCCGGAAAGGACCACATCTGGCGGGGATCGGCCGACCACACCGCCGAGGCCTGAGGGACGATCAGCCGCTCGATGAACGCTCGTGAGAAACGGTGACGCTCGAGCCAGCCTCCAAGCGAGAGATCGTCCGCACGATCGCCAAGCAGCTCCCGGGCAGCGCCGTTGAACCGAGCGAGATCAGCGATCATGCGGTGAAACGCCGGGGTGAGAAGGTGCGCCCGCTTGGCGAACAGGCCATTCGGCGACGCGCTGCTGTACTCGAAGTCACCCATCCCGTCGCTCACGCTGAAGCTCATCGTGGATCGCTGCACTTCGACAGCGAGCCGCTCGAGCAGCAGCTCGAAGTTGGGGTAGTTGCGGTCGTTGAAGACGATGAACCCAGTGTCGACTTGATGCGTCTCGTTGGAGGTGTCGACGCGGACCGTGTTCGTGTGCCCGCCCGGATAGGCATTTGCCTCGAACACAGTGACGTCATGCGCTTGGTGCAGCAGATGGGCCACGACGAGGCCCGAGATACCGGCACCCACCACGGCGATTCTCATCTCAGCGAGCACTTCCGATCGAACCGGACATACCGCTAGAAGTTCGCGCAGCGGGTGAAACTGGATCAGCTGCTGACTCGCCGGGGTTCAGGGACGCCGCCGGGCGCGTTCGGACCTTCTCCATGAGTTCGTCTCCTTAGACAGACCTTGTACATCAACTGGACAGAGGTTACTCTGGCACAGGGCTTTCTGTCAAGAGTTTGTCTAAGGTCTGTATAGTCGAGTCTGTGTCCACGGGTCCGGGATCGCTTCGCATCGGAGAATTCGCGCGCCGCGTGGGGGTGAGTCCCGAGTTGCTCCGCGCATGGGAGCATCGGTACGGACTTCTGCGGCCCGTCCGCTCGCCCGGGGGCTTTCGGCTCTATACCGACGAGGACGCCGAGCGGGTCGCCCGCATGCGCCGCGCGCTCGATTCGGGGCTGTCCGCAGCCGAGGCCGCTCGCACCGCGCTCGAGCGAGACCGGCCCGCCGAGGGCCTCCTTCAGGGCGCCCGAGCCCGGCTGCTCGCCGCGATCAGAAGCTACGACGAGGCCGCCGTGCACTCGGCGCTCGACGAGAGCCTCGAAGCGTTCGGGTTAGAAGCAGTGCTGCGCGAACTGATCCTCCCTACCCTCAACCAGCTCGGCCTTGATTGGGATAAGGACACGCTCGGCATCAGCCAGGAGCACTTCGCCAGCAACCTGATCCGTGGCCGGCTGCTTTCGCTCGCCCGGCTATGGGGACGCGGCGGCGGACCACTCGCGCTGCTCGCGTGCGCGCCCGGCGAGGCCCACGACATCAGCCTGCTCGCCTTCGGCCTCTTGCTGCGCTCGCACGGCTGGCGCATCCTGTTCCTGGGCGCCGATACGCCGATCGCAACGTTCGCCCAAACCGCCAAGACGACCGGGCCGGACATCGCCGTCCTCTCCAGCTTCGACCCGGCGTTGCTCGAGGCGCAGGCAACCGCACTCCGCCGCCTTGCGCGAACCGTTCCGCTCGTGTTCGCCGGACCCGGCGCGTCCGATGCCCTCTGCGCCCGGGTGGGTGTCCGACGGCTGGACGGGGATCTCATCGCCGCCGCCAACGCGGTAGCAGCGAGCCGCTAAGCAGACCCTTCGTTGCCTGCGACGGGGGTCTCGGACAGGGTTAGTTCGCTCAGCCTTGCCGTCGCGCCGGCCTCGCCTGAGGGACGTCGCGAGAGCGCCCGAGCACCCTCCCTGCCCAGGAGTTGCAGCGTTCGTGACTACAGGCTTGCGGAGCAGGATGCGGTGCCGACGTGCACCTCGATTGACTCCGCCGCCGCCGAGTGAGGGGCATCGAAGTAGATGTCGGCGTAGCCACTTGCGTCGGTCCACCAGCTGGCAGATCGTCCGTCTGAGTCCGTCACCGTCGCCTTCGTGTCCGGTTGGTTTGAGTGGACGTACACGTCCCAGTCGCTATAGGTGCTGCTGTATGACGCGTTGACGCTGCAGTACGCGGCCGGCGGCCTTGGCCGGGGCGATGAGTGCGGACGCGGCTTGTGGTGAAGCGAGTGGTAGACCGCAACCCAGTTTCTGGCGACAAGTCGCTGGGCTGTCGCGAGAGTCATCTTGCCGCCGCAGACCTTTTGGTTGAGCGCGTTCTCGACCGAATCCTTTGGGTTCGGCGATGCTCCTGGCTCAGGCCACAGGTTCCGGCGGTCATTCGTGGCACCGCCGAGCTCGAGCGGTACGAGATGGTCGTACTCGTAGTTACTGGCGGACCTGTGGTCGCCATACGCAGCCATGCTCGCGAACTTCTCCGGCTCGCTTACGCTGACCGGCGGTCGGACGGTGGACGTCCATCCGGCGACGCAGATCGTTCGGCGGATCGAGGCTTGAGTGACTGAAGGGTTCAGGGCGCCGGGGGTGCACTTGGGATCTGGGCGCGAGAACCGCCCCAATCCTCTCGCGTGGCAAGAACCAGCTGCGGCCTGACGCTGCACAACGGCGTTACTGGCCGTCGAGTACGGCAACTGATAACCGCTCAACGCCTGCTCGACCGTCCGGCCCTCAGCGCCAGCTCCCACCACGGCGAGCGCCCCCGTGGCCGCCGCAATCACTGTGACACGCCGCGTCATCGACCTCACGTCTAACCCCCTTTTTCCGCCCGGGCCCATGCCCATGCTAACGGCCCACTTCAAGAGAGGATTCGCAGCTGTCAGCGCGAGTACCCTCTGGCCACCGAAGACACCGCAGACACCGCAGACACCGCAGGCTCCCGGGGCGAGGCGGGCACGTCGCTGCTGCCATAGTCAGGCGAGTGGCACGCCCGGCCATCGGTGAGACGTCGAACGCGCTGCTCGTGTTGCAGCACATCTCGTGTGAGCCGCCGGCCGCGTACGAGGACGAGTTGCGCGCTTGGGGGATCGGGGTTCATCGCGTCGAGATCGACGAGGGCGAGCCGCTTCCTGATTGGCGCGAGTTCGCCGGGATCGTCGCGATGGGGGGTCCGATGGGCGCCTACGACGACGAGCGGTGGCCGTGGCTGACCGCGGAGAAGCAGCTGATCGCGGAAGCGGTCAACGACGGTCGTGCGTATTGGGGCGTTTGCCTGGGGGCGCAGCTGCTGGCGGCTAGCCTCGGTGCGCGCGTATATCCAGGTCCGGCCGCCGAGGTGGGAGTGCTCCCGGTCGAGCTCACGCGGGCGGCGCTCGACGATCCCGTGTTCGCGGAGCTGCCGGCGCGGTTCGACGCGCTTCAGTGGCACGCCGATACGTTCGATTTGCCCGACGGAGCGGTGCAGCTCGCGCGTTCTGACGCATACGAGTTGCAGGCATTCGTGTTCAAGCGCGCGTACGCGCTCCAGTTCCACATCGAGATTGATGCTGCGCGCGCCACCGAGTGGGGCGGCGTGCCCGCGTACGCTCAGTCGCTTCGAGATCTGCTGGGGGCCGATGGGTTGCCGACGCTGGTCGAGCACGTCCGCCGCAGCGAACGCGAGAGCGTCGATCTCGCACGGCGGCTGTTCGCGCGCTGGCTCGAGCGCGTCGTCGGCCTCGACGCGGCGTCCGACTAACGCACGGGCGCGCCGGGCGCGTGATCACGTTGGCCCAGCGGAGTACCTCGGCATGGTAGGCACGCCCGCTTCCGGAGGTTCGGACTGGCTGGGTGCGCGCCACGCGGGGCGGGTCGTCGGTGAGTGGTCTGACTCAACAGATGTACGAGACCCGAACGTCTGCTGACGCTTGCCGTGGTAACCAGAGACGGGATGTGGCGTTATCTCGAAGGCCAAGGAGGTTTGGTGAGTTAACGCCGGCCCTTCGTCTGTGCGAATCACTCCGTTGTGCCGGGCGCGCTCGTGTGCAAATGGTACGAGCGAACTCGGCGACGCGAGGCAGAATTGGTGACGATTATGTCTAATAGCTTCCCGTTCCACCTTTGATCTCACATTACCGCGTGCGCTTGGACCGAATCTCGAAATCGAGTATTGACAGATCCGACGTGACAGGGATACAGTGCGAGAGCGAGAGGGGTTGTTAGCTGCGGGGTCACGCTGACGGGCTGATGAAAATTTGGGGGTGACCTTGGCAGTGGAAGAACACCGACTGTACGTCTCTACGTCGCGGGCCGCGAGCCGGGCGCGGGGGCAGCAGAGTTTGGCTTCGTTTCGGTGGGTGTGTGAGTGCCGCATCCAAGCGATGGCTTGTAACCGTCTGGCGAATTTGTGTTGGTGATAAAGAGAAACACGTCCAGTTGAGGTCAGCGCACGATGTCCAACGATCACGCAGCGGTTCTCAGCGACGTTCACATCGGCAACAACGCGAACACGTGCTGGTATCAGAGCAGTGTTCACGAGCCGTATGTGGTCGCCGGGCTTGAGTGGATCGTCCAGAACGCCGGGATGTTCCAGGAGGTGATCCTGCTCGGCGACCTCGTCGACACGTGGACCTACCCGCCGTCGGTTCAGCCGCCGGGGATGGCGGACATCATCACCGCTAACCCCAACGTCCTCGGCTCCAACGGTGCACTGGCCAAGGTCGTCAACGCCGTCCCGAAGGTAACGTTCCTGCTCGGCAACCACGACGGGACGCTCACGCAGGCCGACATCGCGACCCTGCAGAACGCTGTCGGCCCGATCGAGCTGGTCGACCCCGTGCACGTACTAACCGGGACCTCGGGTGCCCGGACGGCCTTCAGCCACGGGCACTACTGGACGATGTTCAACGCGCCCGACAACACGTCGCCGTGGGACACGCTTCCGGTCGGCCACTTCGTCACCCGAGCGTTCTCTTACATGATGGCCAACACGTTGCCGCCCGGCCAGACGTGCGCCGACAAGGCGAACATGGGCTATCCAGACGGGTTCAACATCATGCAGTTCCTGCAGTCGCTGGGGCCGAACATGACCCCGGACATCGCCGACATGCTGCTGGACTACGTCGCGACCGTTGCCAACATGTCCGAGTCACTGTCGATTGTTCTCCCGCACGGCGAGACCACGACGATCGCAGACGCCAAGCGGCTCTACGCCGACCTCTTCACCCGCTGGGTGGCGCAGGAGAACGGCAGCGTGCTGAACGCTGCGCGCGCCGCCTTGGCCGATGGCTCGGGCAACTACCTCGCGTGGTTCGCGCAGCGTCTCGCAATCCAGCAGAGCGCCGACCTCGTCGTCTTCGGCCACACCCACACGCCGATCGGCGGCCTCACGATCGCGCCGATCAACTACTACAACAGCGGCTTCGAGTGCGCGTCAATCCCCGACAATCCGCCCAAGCTCTTCACGTTCACGATCGTCGACTTGGATACGGCGGCTGCCGAGATCATGATGGTCAACCACGGCGACTACGCGATCTCGGTCGCGCCGGTACAGGCGCTGCCCTCGGTGACCCTGCCGCCGGCGATGGACTTCTCCTGTTACGTCCGGATCATCAATCAGGGCTCGGCGCCGCTGACGCTCACCCAAACAAGCGCTACTGAGGGCTACTGGGTCGTCCCGCCGACACAGACGATTCCGGCCGGTGGCCGCGGCGACGGGTGGCTGCAGGACTTACCCGGTCCGTACGGTACCGAGGGGGCTTTCACCTACACGCATGGCGGCGCGACGCTGCCCTTCACCGTCAGCTGCCCGACCGGCTGGTGGTCCAACACCGCCTCCGGCGCCGGCGGCAACTTTGTCGCGCGCTCCGGTTCCGGTGACTGGAGCCAGCGCGGCCAGGTGCCGTCGGCCGGCCACCCGCTGCAGGTGATTTTCACGGTGGCGGGCCAGTAATGACGAGCCCCTGGACGCCGACCTCATCGCTCGCGCACGCTGTTTATGGCGCTGGGTTCCTGTATGACCCCGGCCAGGACATCATCTACTCGCGCATGGACGCGCTGCAGCGGAACTTCGGCTACGCGTATGGCTACGATGGCGCGGCGCTCGGGATGAGCGCCATCCTGGACTGCGAGCCGATCTTCTTCGACTACGACGACAAGCACTGGATGATCGAGCTGTGGAAAGGCCAGTACGGACTGGAATCCGGCTGCGAGATCGGCGTCTACACCCGTCCCATCGGGTCGACGGGACCAGGGTACGCACTGCTCGACGCAACCGTGGGGCAGCGGCCCGGCGACGGCGCCCCGTCGCACAACCTCTTCTACGACTGCGCCGCCGACACCGACAGGCTGGAGCTCTCGGCGAAGCTGCACCGTGACGGCGCGGTGCTGTTCACTCGCGGCCCCGAGGTGCATTGGTGGCTGACCGGCTTCAAGTGGGGCGTTCTGTCAGATCCGAGCCAGCTGTCGGTCGACGTCGCGATCACCTTGAAGGACGACCAGATGTGCCAGGCGTTCATGGCCGGGATCGCCGGGCGCCCGTACCCCAACCTGAAGGTGAACGGCACGACGGTGTCGTTCACCTTCAGCCAGCCCTATGCGGTCCCCCAGCCGCCAAAGCCTGCCCCGATCCTCGCGGCGGTCGAGGCGGCCAACCAACAGATCGTGAGCACCTACGACGCGCTGGGGTTCCCGAACAACGACCCCAACGACGTGCAGGCCGAGTTCCTGAGCGTGGCCGGGCTCGGGCTGCTGCACCTCCCCGACCACTTCGGCCTGGTCGTGTGCCAACTCGCGGTCGGGATCGGTGAGGGCATGTCGTCGGTCGTAACCGGGCTCGCTGACGGGTTCAGCGTCGCGGCGAGCACGGTCGAAGGCTGGCTGAGTGGCGTCTCGCAAGCGTTCGCGACCTGGGTCAACGCGATCGAGAACTACCTCGGCCTGCCGCTCGACTTCTCCTGCTACGTGGAGATCGACAACACCAAGGGCACGTCGGACCTCGTGCTGATGGGCAACACCGCGACCTACGGCACGTACGTGGTCGGCCCGCCGTCGTGGATCCCGAAGGGTACGGTCGCGCGGCTCATCCTCCAGGACCCAAAGCCGAGCTGGCACGGGTCCGAGGGGACCGTCACCTACAACTACGGCGACGCCAGCCTCACGATGAAAACCGTCACGCTTTCGTACGAGTGCCCGACGGGGTTCTTGGATAACAAGGCCGCATCGAGCCAGGCCGACTGGGCGTGTTTCGCGAAGTCCAGCAACCCCAACAACGCGTGGAGCACGTCTGTGCCGGGCGGCGGACACCCACTGTTCGTCGGCTATGTGACGGGCGGCGGACAGCCAACGTAAACCCCGCGCGACCGTGTTCGCCTGAGGGGTGAGTCCGCCGAAGCGTGCCCCCGGCGACGCGCTAGCCTGGTCCACCGAAATCGCCGCTGCACTCCGAACGTCCAGTGGCCGATAGTGCTGAGGAGCCTTCTCGAGCCCGTCAATGAGTACTGGCGACGAGTAGAGCGGGTCTTGCTCTGCCAGATCGACGCTGGTGTGGCCGCTCCCGAGAAGCTTGCCTTTGACAGAGACGGTCCACGTCGCGGGGGAAACTACCGCCGTGGAGAACCGCGAGATCGCCGACCGCCTGGACGCGATGGCCTCGCTGCTGGAGCTGGCCGAGGCGAACCCGTACTCGGCCCGCGCGTACCGGCGCGCGGCCGACACGATCCGGGAGTCGCCGCTGCCCGTGGCCGAGCTCGTGCGTGCCGGCAGCGCGCGGCAGCTGCGCGGAATCGGTCCGGGGATCGAGGCGCGGCTGCGCGAGCTCATCGAGACGGGGCAGATCGCCGAACTTGAGGAGCTCGAGCGCGAGCTCGCTCCCGATCTTGTGGCTCTCGGCCGCTACCTCGGGCTCGGCGCCAAGCGCTCGATCGAGCTAGCCCGGTCGCTGGGCGTACGGACCGCGGCCGAGCTGCGCGAGGCCGCGACCGACGGCCGGCTGCGGACCGTGCCTGGGATCGGATCAAAGACTGAGGCGCGGTTGCTAGAGGCGCTCGCCCGCGAAGGCCAGCCGCGGCCGCGGCAGGGGCTACTGCTCAATCGAGCGCGGGAGCTCGTCGGCGGCATTGCAGAGGCGCTCGGCGGCACGCCCGCGGGCGACGTGCGCCGTTGGCGCGATGCCTGCGAGCTGCTGTCGGTGGTGTGCGTCGCGCCGGAGCCAGCTCCCGTGCTCGCGCGCTTCGCCGAGCTGCCGCAGATCGTCACGCTACTCCAGCGCGGCGCGCGCGGAGCGGTCGGGCTGACCGTCGAGGGGGTACCAGTTGAGCTGGTGGCGGTCGAGCCCGAGCGCTACGGGACCGAATTGGTCCGCGCGACGGGCTCGGCCGCATATGTCGCCGCGCTTGAGCCGTTGCCCGAGGCGCCCACCGAGATCGGGGTGTACAGGGCGCTGCGCCTGCCCTGGTGCCCACCGGAGCTCCGGGAGCAACCGTTCGCCGGCGAGCCGCCTGCCCTCGCCCGGCCCGAACAGATCCGCGGCGACCTGCACTGCCACAGCACCTGGTCGGACGGAAGGGCGAGTATCGAGGAGATGGCCCGGGCGGCCATGCAGCGCGGCTACGAGTATCTGGCGATCTGCGATCACACACCCGCGGTGGGCGCTGTGCGCGGCCTCACTCCCGACGATGTCCGCCGGCAGGGGGAAGAGATCGCCGCCGCCAATCAGCTGCTGGCGCCGTTCCGCGTGCTGCGCGGGATCGAGTGCGACATCCTCCCCGACGGGCGGCTCGATCTACCCGACGACGTCCTCGCGGAACTCGACTGGGTCCAGGCAAGCGTCCACGGCGGACAGCGGATGCCACGCCAGGCGATGACCGAGCGCGTCGAGGAGGCGCTGCGAAACCCCTACGTTCGGTGCCTCAGCCACCCGACGGGTCGCTACATCAACCGCCGTCCCGAGAACGCGCTCGACCTCGAGCGCGTGTTCGAGGTCGCGCTCGAGCATCGGGTTGCGCTCGAGGTCAACGGCCTCCCTCTCCGCCTCGATCTCAGCGGCGAGCACGTCCGGGAGGCACTGGCGGCCGGGGTGCAGATCGTATGCTCGACCGACGCGCACTCGATCCTCGGGCTCGGGAACATGACGCTGTCGGTCGCGACCGCGCGTCGCGGCTGGGCAACCGCCGGCGACGTCATGAACACCCGGCCGTGGTCCGAGCTTCGCGCCGAGCGGCGGAACATCGGCGATCACCGCAGTGCTCGGTGACGGTGCGCGTTTCGCCCGGCGGCCGTCGTCGGTGGACGAGTAGACCGGTAGCCGTCCTTTAGCATGCGTCGCTGGCGATGTTTGAAGGTTTTTTGGGACCGGGGCTGGGCGCGAGCCTGCGTGGGCGGGACCACGAGTGTGCCGTCCTCGACGGGCTGGTCGGGGACATCCGCCGGGGTGAGAGTCGGTCGTTGGTGTTGCGGGGCGAGGCTGGGATCGGGAAGACGGCACTGCTGGATTACCTGATCGAGTCAGCGTCGGATATGACGGTTGCGCGGGCGGTCGGGGTGGAGTCGGAGATGGAGCTGGCCTATGCCAGCCTGCATCAGTTGTGCTCGCCGCTGCTCGATCGCGTCGACGGGCTTCCGGCTCCCCAGCGTCAGGCGGTGGAGATCGTGTTCGGTGTGAGCGCGGGGCCTGCGCCGGATCGGTTCCTGGTTGGGTTGGCGGTGTTGAGCCTCGTCTCGGAGGCGGCGGACGCGCGTCCGCTGCTGTGTGTCGTCGATGACGCGCAGTGGTTGGATCAGGCCTCGGCGCTGACGCTCGCGTTTGTCGCCCGTCGGCTGTTGGCGGAGCCGGTCGGGCTCGTGTTCGCGGCGCGCGGGCCGGGCGAGGAGCTTGGGCACCTCCCCGAGCTGGAGGTGGATCGGCTGCGGCGCGGCGACGCGCGCGCGTTGTTGGGCTCGGCGGTCCGGTTCAAGTTGGATGAGCGAGTGCGCGATCGGATCGTCGAGGAGACCCACGGCAACCCGCTGGCGTTGCTGGAGCTGCCGCGAGGGTTGACGGCGACGGAGCTGGCCGGCGGGTTCGGGCTGCTCGAGGCGCACGCGCTTCCGAGACGGATCGAGGAGAGCTTCGTCCGTCGGCTCGAGCCGTTGCCTGAGGACACGCGGCTTCTGTCGCTGGTCGCGGCGGCGGAGCCGGTCGGGGATCCACTCGTGCTCTGGCGCGCGGCCGAGCGGCTCGGCATCCCGCCGGCGGCGGCGAGCGCCGCGGAGGGGGAAGGGTTGCTGGCGATCGGTGAACGGGTGGCGTTCCGGCATCCGCTGGCGCGCTCGGCGATGTATCGCTCGGCGACGGCGCAGGAGCGCCGAGCGGTCCACTTGGCGTTGGCGGAGGCGACCGATCGCGAGGCCGACCCGGACCGTCGGGCGTGGCACCTGGCGGCCGCGGCGGTGGGGCCCGACGAGGAAGTGGCCCTGGAGCTCGAGAGCTCGGCCAGCCGGGCGCAGGCGCGCGGAGGCCTGGCCGCCGCGGCCGCGTTTCTCCAACGCGCGGTGGCGCTGACCGGTGACCCGACCCGGCGGCCTGACAGAGCGCTGGCCGCCGCCGACGCGAGCTTGCAGGCTGGCGTGTTCGATGTCGCACGCAGCCTGCTGGCCGCAGCCGAGGTCGGGCCGCTCAACGAGCTCCAGCGCGCTCGTCTGGATCTGCTGCGCGCCGAGGCCTCGTATGCCGAGAGCCGCGGTAGCGAAGCTCCTGCCCTGCTCCTCCGAGCGGCCAAGACTCTCGATCCGCTCGATCCGCAGCTCGCGCGTGATACCTATCTCGACGCGTGGAGCTCGGCGCTGTTCGCGGGGAGCCTGGCGGCCAATGGCAGCCTGCATCACGTCTCCCGCGAGGCGCTGTCCGCGCCGCGACCGGCCGGCACCCGGCGTCCATCCGATCTGCTGCTGGAAGGATTTGCGCTCGCGTTCACCGACGGCCGGGCCGCGGCGGTACCCGTGCTCGAGCGGGCGGCGAGCGGCTTCGTGGGCGGCGGTGCCTCGATCGAGGAATCCCTCCGTTGGGGGTGGCTCGCCACCGCCGCGGCCGTGATGGTGTGGGATTACGAGACGTGCCGTGCGGTGGCCACGCATGGGGTCGAGCTGGCCCGGGACGTGGGTGCGCTGAGCTTGCTCGCGGTCAGCGTCAACGTAATGACCCAGGCCGTGGTGCTCGGCGGAGAGTTCGGCACGGCCGCGTTGCTGGTCGGTGAGGCAGAGAGCGTGACCGAAGCCACGGGGGCCCGGGTCGCGCCCTACGGTGCGCTGGTGCTCGCCGGTCTTCAGGGCCGCGAGACGGTCGCCTCCAGGCTGATCGACACCACCATCCAGGAGTTCACGGCCGGCGGACAGGGCACCGCGATCCAGTACGCCCACTGGGCCAGGTCCGTTCTCTTCAACGGCCTCGGCCGCTACCAGGAGGCGCTGGCTGCGGCTGAGGCGGCGAGCGACGACACGCCGGAGCTGTTTGTCGCGGTCTGGGCGGCGATCGAGCTGCTCGAAGCGGCCACCAGGAGCAGAAAGCCGGAGGCGGCAAACCGGGCGCTCGATCGCATAATTGCGGCCACTTCAGTCGCACCCACAGACTGGGCGCTCGGAATCCAGGCGCGTTCTCGTGCGCTGCAGAGCGTGGGCGGGACAGCCGAGCGCGGGTACTGCGAAGCCATCGAGCGGCTGGGACGCACCCGGCTGCGTCCCGAGCTCGCCCGCACGTTTCTGCTCTACGGGGAGTGGCTGCGCCGCGAGAATCGCCGTGTCGACGCGCGCGTGCAACTCCGCAAAGCACACGACCAGTTCACGGTGATCGGCATGGAAGCGTTCGCCGAGCGCGCGCGGGCCGAGTTGCTGGCGACCGGCGAGAAGGTCCGCAGGCGCATGGCCGAGACTCGGGACGAGCTCACCGCGCAGGAGCGGCAAATCGCGCGGCTTGCCCGTGACGGCCTGTCGAACCCGGAGATTGGCGCGCGGCTGTTCCTCAGCCCGCGCACGATCGAGTGGCACCTGCGGAAGGTGTTCACCAAGCTCGGGATCAGCTCGCGCAAAGAACTTCGCGAGGCGCTCCTTGGCCCCGAGGGCGAGCTGATCCGGGCCTGAGGACCCCCGGACCAGGGTGCACGACCAGGGAGTGTCACGGGCGCGAAGGGCGGCCGCGCGGTGGAGGATCCTGCGCCCACAGCACAGACGAGATGCGGACCGTAAGCCAGGTGCGCGACCACGACCTTAGGAGGAGCGGATGTCTGCAGCGACTTCCACCGAACACGCGGCTGGCGATATGACGGCTATCCGCTCGTTTCAGGTGGGTTTTTCTGAGGCTGAGCTCGCCGATCTGCGCAAGCGCATAAATGCGACCAGGTGGCCCGAGCGCGAGACGGTCGCCGACGACTCGCAGGGCGTGCGGCTCGCGATGATGCAGGAGCTCGCCCGCTACTGGGGGTCAGACTACGACTGGCGCGAGTGCGAGGCGAAACTGAACGCCCTGCCGAACTTCATAACCGAGATCGACGGTCTCGACATCCATTTCATCCACGTTCGCTCCGCCCATGAGGACGCGCTGCCGCTGATCGTCACCCACGGGTGGCCCGGCTCGATTATCGAGCAGCTGAAGATCATCGAGCCGCTAACCAACCCCACGGCGTACGGCGCGAGCGCCGCGGACGCGTTCCATCTGGTGATTCCCTCGCTACCGGGCCACGGGTTTTCCGCCAAGCCGACCAGCACCGGCTGGGACCCCGTGCGGATCGCCCGTGCCTGGGTGGCGCTGATGAAGCGGCTCGGATACACGCGGTTTGTGGCGCAGGGCGGCGATTGGGGCGCGGCGGTCACACAGACGATGGGCATACAGGCTGCCCCGGAGCTGCTCGGCATTCACTCCAACATGCCCGGGACCGCTCCAGCCGATCTCGTCAAGGGGTTCGAGCGCGGCGACCCGCCGCCATCCGATCTGTCAGGCGAGGAGCTACGCGCGTACGAGGAGCTGACCAACTTCTATGCCAAGCACGTGGCCTACGCGCTGATCATGGCGACGCGTCCGCAAACGTTGTACGGGCTGGCGGACTCGCCCGTCGATCTCGCGGCGTTCATGCTCGACCACGGCGACGGTACCGGGCAGCCCGGGCTCGTCGAACAGGTCCTTCAGGGGACCTACCCGAGCGACCTCACGAGAGACGACCTCCTCGACAACATCACGCTGTACTGGTTGGCGAACACCGGGATTTCCTCCGCGCGTCTCTACTGGGAGAACAAGGCCGACTTCTTCGACGCCAAGCCCATCACGATCCCGTTCGCGATAAGCGTCTTTCCCGACGAGCTCTACGAGGCCCCGCGGAGCTGGGCGGAGCGAGCGTACCCCAACAACCTCATCTACTACAACAGACTCGACCGGGGCGGCCACTTCGCCGCCTGGGAACAGCCGCAACTCTTCTCAGAGGAGATGCGCGCCTCGTTCAGATCGCTGCGCTCATAGGGGCCTGTCGACGAGTCGGTTCGGATCGAGGATGGATATGTCGACGCCGCTTCAGTTGCCGGTTGAGGACGAGCTCCCTTCGCTGGCCGGCGCGACCGGATGGCTCAACTCCGAGCCGCTGACGCCGCTGGCCCTTCGCGGGAAGCCCGTCCTCGTCGAGTTCTGGACGTTCACCTGCATCAACTGGATCCGGACCCTCCCCTACGTCCGCGGCTGGTATGAGAAGTACCGAGGTGATGGGCTCGTCGTGCTCGGCGTGCATACGCCGGAGTTCGAAGTCGAGCGAGGAGTCGAGTACATCCGCCGAGCAGCGGAGGCGATGAGGATCGATTATCCGATCGCGATCGACAGCGACTACGCGATCTGGCGTGCGTTCGGCAACCAATACTGGCCGGCCCTGTACTTCGCTGACGCCGACGGACAGATCCGACACCACCGATTCGGGGAGGGGGAGTACGAGTACTCGGAGAGCGTCATCCAGCGCCTGCTCGCCGCCGCCGGAGCCGGCGAGGTCAATCGGGACCTCGTCTCGGTCGACGCCCGCGGGGTCGAGGCGCCGGCGGACTGGGCCGAGCTGCGCTCTGCAGAGAGCTACATCGGTTATGAGCGGGCCGAGAACTTCGCTTCGCCCGGCCACGCCGCGTGGGACCTGCCTCGGGAATACGAACTGCCGGACGCTCTGCCGCTCAATCACTGGGCACTCAGCGGCGAGTGGACAGTCGAACGCCAGGAAGCCGTGCTGGGTACATCGGGTGGCCGGATCGCACATCGCTTCCACGCCCGCGATCTTCACCTCGTCATGGCGCCGCCGCCCGACGGCCGGCCGGTGCGCTTCCGCGTTCATCTCGACGACGAGCCGCTCGGAGCAGCCCATGGGGTCGACACCGACGAAGACGGCGAGGGCACCGTCACCGAACCGCGGCTGTATCAGCTCATCCGTCAGCGGACCCCAGTCAGTGAGCGCACGTTCGAGATCACGTTCCTCGACCCCGGGGTCGAGGCCTACGTGTTCACCTTCGGATAGCTCCCGGAAAGGACCGCGACTTACGCCCTGTCCAGGTTCAGCTCGTCGCGAACGTAGTCCTGGAAGTGGCCGATCAGCGTCTCGGCGCCCCCGAGCACCCAGCCCCGTTCAATGATCCCGGCCGAGCTCCCGCGCTGGGCCGCCTCGACCAGGGCGACGTCCTCCGCGCCAACCTGGTTGTCGAGCTCGAACAGGTCGTCGATCCACTTCTGGTCGGTTGTGTCGGCGAAGAAGTAGTCGAGGTACCCCGCGGAGGTGACCGGGCCGGTCGGCCACAGCGGCCCGATCGAAAGGTTCGGATTGCCGGGATAGACGTTGAACTTCATGTTCGGAAACCACAGATGGAACTGGGAGATCTGCAGCTCGCCCTGTGCGTCGATCGGACCGCGACCCTCGAGCGACCGGGGGTGCGCCGGCGCGAACTGGCTGGCCCGCAAGCCCGCGGCCTGCAGCTCCAGCCGACGCTCGTCGACCACCTCGACAAAGCCCGGATGGCTGACAGGACAGTGGTAGCACTCGAGGTAGTTCTCGATCGCGATCTTCCAGTTGGCTCGGATCTCGTAGTGCGCTCGCTGGTCGAACCGCAGCGAGTCGACGTCGAGTCCGTGCTCGGCCACGACCTCGGGGAGGTCGCCAAGCGCGCTGGACAGAGGCTCGGCTCGAGGGTCCGGATTGGCGAACACGAACGGTCCCCAGGTGTCGACCGATACGGGTACGAGCCCCATGCGCTCGGCGTCGAATGCCGGATCGTCGCCCCCGCGCGGAGCCGCCCGCAGGCAACCGTCCAGACCGTAGGTCCAGGCGTGGTACGGGCATTGAAGGGTGCGCCGTTTCCTGGCGTCCGTGGCCACGATCGCCCCTCGGTGGCGGCAGACGTTGATGAAGCCGCGCAACGCCGCGTCGCCGTCGAGGGTGATCACGATCGGCACCGGACCGGTGGCCGAGGCGAAATAGCTCCCCGGGCCCTGCAGTTCCCCGACATGGCCCGCGTACTGCCATGAGCGGCGGAAGATCCGCTCCATCTCCCGGGCGAGGATCGCCGGATCGGAGTACCACGACCACGGCACGGTGGGGCGGCCGGAGACTTGCGTGGGAGGCTCGGTGAGGGTCATCAGGTTCCGTCCCGTGGAAAGTGGTGCGTGTAGGTACGCGCGTGGATGCGGACGTTCTCGTCGAAGGCGTCGAGCGTCGTCGTCACCAGGAAGCGCTCAGCATCGGAGGTCATCGTGCTCGTCGCCACGGTGCGGGTATTCCATCCGGGACGCGCCAGCGACACCTCCACGCTGCAGATCACCGTGGCCGACAGGGGGTCGCCCTCGACGATGCGGTAAGTGGTGACGTTCTCCTCGCCCATCTCGGTGCCCGTCGCGATGATACGGGTGCGCGACCCATGCCAATCGAACTCGAGCTCGATCGCTCCGGTCGACAACTCGCGCCGGACGCGTCGCCCGCAATCGCGCACCATCTGCTTCTCGCTCGCGAGCGGTGTGCCGTGCTCCGCCACCTCGAAGGGCCGAAGCCGGGCATCGAGTTCGCCGGGCCGACGGCGCGGGAGTGACAGGAGACTGCGCGAGCCGCAAAGGACCGTCAGCGTGCTTGGCTGCGGAGACGGCCAGGCCATCGGCCAGTACGTGTTCGACACGGCAAGCCTGATGCGATGGCCGGCTGGAATCGCATAAGCCGTCGACTGGAGCGGGACACGGACAACGAGCGCTTCGTTCACGGGCATCGGGACGCTGCGGTCGTGGCCCTCCCGGCGGGCCAGGTTCAGCAGGCCGCGGGCGACCAGGGTCGAGCGCCCGTCCGGCGCGACGTCGCACACGCGGACCGCAACGAGCGTCCAGGGACGATCGACGCTCAGTTCGAGCTGGGCCTCGGCCTTGCCAAGGAGCTCGACACGCTCGGCGAGCGGCGCGCTGTCCCAGCAGAGCGAGGCGCCGTCATCGGGGCGCTGGTCGAGCGCGAAGTCGGCGGAACTGCCGTCGCCGCACCACACGCCGCCGTCGACGCCGGTGCCCTGAAGGCCACGCAGGCTCCGGCTGACCGTCGCCGCCGCGGTTGCGCCCGCGCCGACCTCGTCGAGTGACTCGGGTCCGAGCGAATGCATCCATGACTCGACCGCGGGCGACGGCCACGACGGGTCCGCCACCCATCGGCCGGGTCGCTCGGCGTACGTGCCGGCGGGTGCCACGGGATCCTGCATGTAGGTGACCAGCCGTGGCTCCTCGAAGAAGCCGTTCTGCGCGCCGTCGAGGCTGGCGGCGAAGAACCGCACGCACTCCTGGAGGAACCCGATCGCCGGGCCCGGAGCCCCGTGCTCGGGACTCGTGTGACCCCAGGGGCCGATCAACCCGCGGACCGGGCTTCGGACGTGCTCGACCATCCGGAAGACCATGTCCCGGTAGCCATCGCTCCATCCCCCAACCGCGAACACGGGGCAGCGAATCGCGCCGTAGTCCTCGCAGGCGGACCCCTGCTGCCAGTACGCGTCGCGGCGTTGATGACCGAGCCACGGTTCGATGAACGCCTTGGCGCCGTTCAGCCGCTCCAGCCACGCCTGCCTCCACCCGTCGCCGACGACCTGCGGATCCGGGGGCTGGTTGAGGTACGCCAGCATCGAGGTCGCCCACTGGGACATGTCCATCGCCGATACGCACCCGCCCACGTAGTGGACATCGTCGGCGTAGCGGTCGTCGCTGGCGTGAATGGCGACGACGCCTCGCAGCTGATCGGGATGGCGAGCGGCCATCTGCAGCGCGGCGAAGCCGCCCCAGGAGACGCCGATCATGCCCACTGCCCGCGTGCACCACGGGCGATCAGAGAGCCAGGCGATCACCTGCTCAGCGTCGCGCTGTTCCTGTTCGGTGTACTCGTCCTCGAGGATTCCCGAGGAGTCGCCACTGCCGCGCAGGTCAACCCGGGCGTAGGCAAATCCGTGCGCCGCGAAATAGGTCCCCCAGTCGGCGTCCCCGATCGCGGTGCCGTCGCTCTTGCGGTAGGGAACGGAGTCGAGAATCGCGGACACCGGATGAGCTTCGGCGTCGTCGGGGAGCCAGATGCGGATGGCGAGCCGTACGCCGTCGGGCAGCTCGATCCAGTCGTTGTCGATCACGCGCACCGGTCGGGCCGCGGCGACGGTCTGGGCAGCCGGGGATTGACGTGGGCTCATCCGGACCGTACCGTACCTTCCATCGATATGCGAAAGCAAGTTTCGATAAATGAAAGCTCAGTCGGCACCCTGGCTCGCGGGCTGGATGTGCTCGGGTTGTTCGCGTCAGCTCAGCCGGAGCTCTCGCAGAAACAGATCTCGGACGCGCTGGGCCTGCCGATGCCGACGGTGCACCGGCTAGTCGCGCTGCTGAGCGAGCGCGGGTGGCTGACCCGGGACCCGGCGACGCGGCGCCTGCGCCTGGGCCTGGAGATCGCGCGCCTGGTGCCGGCGCTGTTGGCCGGGATGCGGCTACCTGACGTGGCGCGGCCGCAGGTGATGCGGCTTGCGTCCGAGGTCAAGGAGACGGTGAACGTGGCGATCCTCGAGGGGGCCGAGGTCGTTTACCTGCTGAGCGAGAGCGCGGACCGGGTCCTCACCTCCCGAGTGTCGGTTGGGATGCGATTGCCGGCGCACTGCACGGCGCTTGGCAAATGTCTGCTGGCGCAGCTGCCGCCCGACGTCGCCCGCGCTCGGCTCGGCGACCAGCCGTATCCGCGGCGCACCGACCGGACGCTGACGACGTGGAGGCGGCTGGGCACGGACCTGGCCACGATCCGCGAAACGGGTATCGCCATCTCGGATGAGGAGTACGAGGTGGGACTGGTGTCGATAGCGGTGCCGTTGCGCTGGATCGACGGTCCCGGCACAGCGGCGATCAATGTCTCGCTGCCGGAGGGACGGGCGACGCCCGAGTTCCGCCGGAAGTTGACGGGCGCGCTTCTCCGAGCGGCACGTGAGATCGATCGGGAGATGGGCGTGCGGTGACCGGCGAGGTCGGAGTCGAGGAGCTCGCGGACGCGGCCGACACACTGGCCCGCACGCTCTCAGCCACGGCCGCCGCCGAGGCGCAGCTGCGCTTCCAGGGGATGCCCTCCGACGGCGACTGCACCGCGGTCTTCGAGGCGTTGGGCGCCGAAGGTTTCATCGGGATTCATTGGCCGGCCGAGCTGGGGGGCCGCGGCCTCAGCTCGCTCCACACGCTGGCCTGCGAGGAACAGTTCGGCTACCACTGGCTGCCGCTGTCCGGCTATCTGCTGTCGGTCAAGACGATCGGCAACGCCCTGCTGCGATTCGGCACCGGAGAGCTTCAGCGGAGGCTGATCCCTGAGGTCGCGGCAGGTCGGCTGCTGTTCTGCCAGGGCTTCTCAGAGCCCGACGCCGGCTCAGACCTGGCTGCGCTTCGCACGCGAGCCACGCCGGCCCGCGACCGCTTCATCGTCACCGGCCGCAAGATCTGGACCTCGAGCGCCGAATACGCGGACTGGGTCTACCTGGCCGTGCGCACGGATCCCGAACGTGACCGCCACCGTGGTCTGTCGGTGCTCGTGGCCGAAATGGACACGCCCGGGATAACCGTGAGGACGCATCGCACGCTGGGTGGAGGCACCTTCGGGGAGCTCGAGCTCGACGAGGCGGAGATCCCGGCCGACCAGCTGGTCGGCGAACTCCACGGAGGCTGGCAGGTGCTGATGGGCACGCTGGACTACGAACGCGTGACGAGCGAGAAGGTCGGCACCGTCTGCTGGCTGCTCGATGCGCTGGCTCCGCTGACCATGGACCGGTGGACGCGTCGACGACTTCGCCAGCTGCGCGGCGCGGCCAGCGCGGCACGGCTGCACGGGCGCCGGGCTGCGCAGCTGCTCGAGGACGGCCGGCCCGCGAGCGCCCAGAGCTCGATGGCGAAGCTGTCGGTCGCCGAACTGATGCAGCGGGTCGCCGCGTTCGCCGTGGAGCTGCTGGGACCCGAGGGGTTGCTGGAGGAGGGAACGGGAACCCTGCGAGGCCGGATCGCCGCCTTCCAGAGGGCGTCGGTGGCCACCACCATCTCCGGAGGGGCGGCCGAGATCCAGCGATCGGTGATCGCCCGCCGCGAGCTGGGGTTGCCCTCCCGATGACCACCCCACTCCCGCTCGACGGGATCCGGGTGCTCGAGTACGCCCAGTACGTGGCCGGGCCGTTCGCGGGCATGCTGCTGGCCGACCTCGGCGCCGACGTGATCAAGGTGGAGCCGCCCGCCGGCGACGCCTGGCGTCGCTACGAGCCGTTCGCCGATGGCGAGAGCCGCTACTTCTACGCCCTGAACCGCAACAAGCGCTCGGTCGTGATCGACCTCAAGGACCAGAAGGGTCGCGAGGCCAGCCGGGCGTTGATCCGGACCGCCGACGCCGTGCTCCACAACGTCCCGCCGGACCGGGCGCGGCGATTCGGGCTCGACCGCGAGAGCGTGCACGATGCCAACCCGGCGGCGGTGTGGTGCTGCGTCTCGGCGCTCGGCAGCGACGGTCCGGAGGCGTCCCTGACCGCATTCGACCTCGTCGCGCAGGCTCTTTCGGGACTGCTGATGGCGGGGGCGCGGGACTCCGATCGCGTTCCCCAGCGCGCCGGCGGGATCGCGATGGCCGACTTCACGGCGGGACTGCTGGCAGCCATCGCCGTACTCGCCGGCCTGCTCGGGCGCGGACGCGACGGCGCACGCGGCCTCGAGGTCTCGCTGTTGGGCGCCGCGCTCGCCGTCCAGGCGCAGCGGTTCGTCTCGGTTGAGTCGGCCGGCGGCACCGCCGCCGCGCATGCCCGCGGCGGTGACGACGAGCTCGAGCCGTACTACCGCGCGTACGGGGCCTCGGACGGGTTCTTCGTGCTTGCCTGCCTGAATCAGCACCAGCGGGCCGCGGCGGCGGCCGTGGTCGGAGTCGAGGATCCGTGGGCGGCCAACCCGCAGGCGCCACCGTCCAGCGCGGAGGAGCGCCAACGCCGGCTTTCCCTGGTCGCGGACTTCGAGCTCCGCCTCTCGGCCGAGTCGGCGGCGGCCTGGGTGCAGCGGTTCTGCGCGGTGGGCGTGCCGGCCGCAGAGGTGCGCCTGCTGGAACAGCTCTTCGAGCATGACCAGGTCCGGGCCAATGGACTCGTGCAGACACTCGGGCACGACGGAGTCGGACCCGTGAAGCTGCTCGGCTCGCTGTTCAAGGTCGACGGCGTCGTCACGCCCGCCGTGAGGTCGATCCCGGCGTTGGGCGAGCACACCGAGGAGGTACTGGCGCAGTGCCGGCAAGCGCAAGCCTGAGCGACGCCGTGACGTTCGCGGAGAGCGTCGCCGGCGTGCTCGATCGAGCGACCCGGGAGTCGTCGTCTTGGGAACGCCTGGACGCGACGTTGGACGAGGTGGGCTGGGGGACGCTCGCCGAAGACCCCGAGCTATTCGCGTGTGCCGGGCTTGGGTCCGTCGAGCTCGGCCGGCGGCTGGCCCCGGTGCACAACATCGACCGTCTGCTCGGCGCCAGCCCGATGGCCGGCGATCTCGTCCGCTCGCTCGAGGCTGAGCGGCTGGCGGTCGTGCGCGATCGCGGCGTGCTCCGTCACCGGGCCGTTGTCCGGGCCGAATCCGTCGCCTCGGCCGGCGGGCTCGATGTCCATCGCGTGCTCGAGTTGGGTGAGGCGCGCGAGGTGAGCGCCGAGGCGTGGTACGCCGCAGAACGCGTTTGGATGGCTGCCACGGTCGGATACCTCGCCGGCCTCGGGCAGGGTGCGCTCGACTTGACCGTCGACTACGTGCGCCAACGAGGCGCGTTCGGGACCACGCTGGCCGCCCTGGCGCCGGTGCAGCAGCTGCTCGCGGGGGCCGCAACCGCGGTGCGCGGAGTGCGGCTGCTGGCCGGCGAGCAGCCGAACAGCGACGCCCTTGCTCATGCCGGTGTCGCGGTTGCGGACGCATGCGCGGCCTGCCACCAGGTCACCGGCGCGATCGGTTTCACGCTCGAATATCCCCTGCATCGCTATACCCAGCGCGCGCGAGCGCTGGCCGCTTGGCACGACGCCCTCCTGGAGGGCCTGATCAGCCCTCCGCCAGCGCCCGCCGAAGGCCGCCGTCGCGACGGATGAGCTCGAGCGCGTACCGGCCGCGGTCAGGTGCATAGCCCGAGCCGATGACCATGCGGGCGCCGGAGGCGAGACCGTCGGCACCGAGCGCCGCCTTGGTAAACGACGTGGCCATCGAGAAGAACAGCACCGTGCCGCTGTCGGCGGTGAGCAGGATCGCTGCCGCCTCGCAGTCGGAGGCGTTGACAACCACGACGGTGAGGTCTGCGCGGGGCACCCCCGCCGCCTCCAGACTCCGAACCGCTCCGATCGCGTCGCGGAGATCGATCCGGAGCGCGACATCGCAGAGGCCCAGCCTTCGGGCGCGCTCACAGATGCGTTCGTCCGCGTCGATCAGGACGAGGCGCCCGGAACCTGGGAGGGCGTCACGTGCCGTGGCCAGCGCGAGCAGCCCCGCGTGTCCACCGCCCAGGACGAGCATCGTGCGGGTGCCCTCGTCGATCAGGGAGTGCGTCTGCGAGGCGGCGTTGCAGACGTCGAGCGCCGCCAGCGCGGCGTCGAACGGGATGTCGTCGGGGTAGGCGACCCACGGTGAGCCCGAGGGCAGATAGGCGGTGCCCGTGACGGGCACGTGCGGGCTGCTGCACTCGACCTCGCCGACCGCGTCCAGTCGCAACGGCGTGAGCGTCAGGGACACCATCGTGACGACTCGCGCGCCGACCGGCGGCGGCTCGGGATGCGCATATCCGACCGCGCGGACCGTGCCGGTGAGGATCCCCCCGGAGCCCGTCACCGGGTTGTACATCTTGCCCCGCTCGGCGACGATGGCCAGGATCGCCTCGCCCACCTTCACCGGGTCGTGATCGTTGGACTCGACGAGCTGGCGAAAGCTGCTCGAGTCAACGCACAGCGTGTCGACCCCGATCTCGATCTCGTAGGGCTGCATCGGCATCGTCGCGTCCAGTCGCAGCGCCGCCTGCGGCAGCGCGCCAGGCGGCTCGAGCACCCGCTCGGCGCCGAGCGCCTCGATCAGCGAACTCATCCGGACGACGCGAGCCCGAGAAGGGAGCGTGTCTCCTGCTGCGTCGCGACCTCGCGGCCGACCGCGTGCGCCAGATCGACGGCGGCGCCGACCAGGGCGGCGTTGGACGGAGCCAGCACGCCCCGGCTGATGTACACCGCGTCCTCGAGTCCCGTCCTGATTCCGGGGGCGCCGTAAAGGAGCGCGAGGGCCAGCATTCTCGGGTGGTGGCGTCCCACGCACGTCACCGTCCAGAACGTTTCCGGGGGAAGTGGCCGGACCATCGCCGCCAGCGCCTCGGGGGAGGCATCGATCCCGCCGGGGACCCCGAACACGAGGTTGATCCGCATCGGCTCCGGGATCAGCCCCTGCTCGATCCAACGGACCGCGCTCACCACGTGGCCAACGTCGAACGCCTCCACCTCGAGCCCGATCCCAGCCTGGGTGGCGCGCTCGATGATCCCGCGGGCCGCCGGAGGCGGGGTGATGAACGTCTCATCACCGAAGTTCATCGATCCGGACTCGACTCCGGACAGGTCGGGCTGGGCCTCCAAGCCGGTAGTGCGCTCCTCGATCGTCATGTCGTTGGCGCCACCGGTCGAGACCATCGTGATCAACTCGCTGCCCTCGCGGATGCGGGCGACGACGTCTTTGAAGAGCTCCGGGCGGCCGCTGGGAGTTCCATCGTCCTCGCGCACGTGGAGATGCACCACCGTCGCGCCCGCCTGGGCCGCCTCGATGCCCGACTGGGCGATCTCCGCGGTCGTGTACGGGATGTTGGGGTTGTTCTCGCGGAATACGTCGGCCCCGGTCACGGCCACGGTCAGGACCACCGGGTTGCTGTTCCAGGCCTGACCAGGCGGCATCGCCGCACCCTACTGAGCGCCCGTCAAACCAGTCAACCCGGCCAGCGCCGCGACGAGGAACCGGCCGACCTCGGCCAGGTCATATCCGCCCTCCTGGACCACGACGGTGGGGCCGAGCTCGCCGATCCGCTCTGCCGCCTGCCGGTAGGAGTCCGCGCTCACCTGCAGCGGGCTTTCCGGATCAGAGGCGGCCGCGTCCAGGCCGAGGGAGATGACCAGCGCCTCGGCGCCGTGGCCGCGAACGTCATCGCAGAGCGCGTCCACGGCGGCCAGCCAGTCGGAGTCTCCGGTGCCCGGCGCCAGGGGCAGATTGCGATTCGCGCCGAGCCCCTCGCCCGCGCCGCGCTCTTCGGCGTAGCCGATGTAGTGGGGGAACCACCCGGCGCCGGGATCGACGTGCACGCTGCCGACGTACACGTCGGCGCGAGCGTAGAAGATCGCCTGGGTGCCGTTGCCGTGGTGGGCATCGAGGTCGATGACGGCGACCCGCGCCGCGCCTGACCGCCGCAGCGCGTGCGCCGCGATCGCCGCGTTGTTCAGATAACACGAGCCACCATGGGCCGACGGCCCGGCGTGGTGGCCCGGCGGCCGGCACAGCGCGTACGCGGCCGGCGCGCCGGCGGCCACGAGATCTGCTGCGGTCAATG
>Ga0116218_1000640_pt1 | contig 24034 bp, 21 predicted proteins | sample Sb_taG_2_FD_88966 | JGI IMG/M metagenome (GOLD analysis project Ga0116218, IMG submission 88966) | Peat soil microbial communities from Weissenstadt, Germany - Sb_50d_5_LS metaG | ecosystem: Environmental > Terrestrial > Soil > Wetlands > Peat | place: Germany: Weissenstadt | collected 2010-09-21 | reverse complement strand
GGTCCTATGTGCTGCCGCGACCGCGATGCCCGTGCGCGCCGTCGTCCCGCAGCCCCCAGGAGTACGCCAGCGCCCCATTTGCGTGGAAGATCCGGCTCACGCGGAAGATCCGGGCAGCTATAGTTGCCCAAATCATCCGTATAAGCCATATCTTCCGCATTAACTTCCAGTGCTTCGAATATACTGGTGAATTACGGGATGGGTGAGGTGCCAGCGCCGGAGGTGAGGTGCCAGCGCCGGAGGTGAGGTGCCAGCGCCGGAGGTGAGGTGCCAGCGCCGGAGGTGAGCTGCCAGGCCAGGGGCGGGGTGCCCGGGCAGGCCGGCGGGACCGGCCCGCGCCAGCCCGGGACCGCTCACCCGGGCCGCCCACCCCGACCCTGGCCTCGGCACGGCAGGCCGGCGGCCACGACAGCAGCACGGGCCACGACGGTCACAGGGTAACCACCACCCTCCACGGTCAGCCGCCGGGCACAGATGGCGCGCTCCCCACTGCGCGATCGGCGGGCCACACGCGACCATCCCGGACGACGGGCGCGCCACGGCGGGATTCCGGACGCGGACCACGGGCCCAGAACGCAGGCCCTAGCCCCCGCTCGTGCCCTGGACCGGCCCCGCGGACGGGTTCCTCGTCATCGTGAGACCGTCACCTGGTGGGGTAAGCATCCCCAAACAATGTGAGGCTGCGGCGTGCCCGGGATCCAGATGCTGCGCGCTGGCTGCCCTGGTTACCTGGTGCACGGACCGCTGTACCAGTTCTTGCCGGTACAGCGGTCCATCCACCAGCATCGGGCGCGCGGGGACCCGGTGTCGCTGTATGGCGGGCCGCTGCCCGCGGAGCTGGTACCGGCAGGAGCGCTGGCCACGGGCGTCACAGGCGAACCATAGCTTCGATAGTCAGGCGCCGGGCAGAGCCAGCGCGGGCCCCTCTGGGGATCTGGGATACCACGCGGCACAGGACGGGGCTGGCCGGTCCCAGCTGACCGGTGGGGATATGACGGAGCAGGGCAGTTACCATCACCGTGAACAAGGAGGAGACATGCCGGGCGCCGGTCACTGCCGTCACTGCTATGGCGACTGCGGCGGAGGCTGCCTGCTGCCGGGCGGCGGGGGCCTGTGCATTCACATGCCGGCTCCGAAGCTGACAGCCGGCCGGCGGCTGGCGCTCTTGCGGACCCGGCGATTCTGGCGCCGGGTCTTCCGGGGCGTCCAGTGATCCTGCGGCCTGTTACGTCCCGAAGCGTGCATGGCCGGCTCACGCGTGACGTGCCATGCGGCTGAGGTCACTGTTACGGGGGTCTGGCCAGGTCTCAGCCGCCCAGGGCCAGGCGCGCGGCGCTGATGTCCTCGCGGCCATGGCCGGCCTCGACGGCCGCGCGCCACTGGCGCGACAGCGCGGTCAGCAGCGGCAGCGCGGCGCCGCCGGCCTCGGCCAGCGCCAGGTCCACGTCCTTGAGCGCCCATTCCAGCGGGAACTCCGGCGCGAAGTCGCCGGCCTCCATCTTGTGCAGCTTGGCGTCCGCGATCGGCGCGTCGAGCGGGCCGCCCGCGATGGCCTCCTCCACCTTGTCCGGGTCGATACTCAGCCGGGAGGCCAGCTCCAGGGCCTCGGCCACGCCCTCGATGAGGACCGACATGTAGGCGTTGACGACCAGCTTCAGCCTGCTGCCCTGGCCCGCGTCGCCCAGCCACACGGTCTTGCGGCCGATCGCGGCGAACACTGGGCGCACGACCGGCTCGGCCCCGGCGGGACCGGAGGCGAGGATCAGCAGCTGCCCAGACTCGGCAGGCCCCTTGCTGCCCGACACCGGCGCGTCCACGAACATCACGTCGGGCCGGAGCCGGCCGAGCCGGCCGGCGATCTCGAGCGTAGCCGACACGCCGACCGTGCCCATCTGGGCGCACACCGCGCCGGCCGCGAACGCCTGGGCCACGCCGCCGTCGAACAGCGCCGCGGTCACGACCTCGGCGGTGGGGAGCATCATGATCACCACGCTGGCGCCGGCCACCGCATCGGCGGCCGACGGAGCCACCCGAGCCCCGGCCTCCGCCAGGCGCACCGTCGCCGACGCCGACCGGTCCCACACCGTGGTGGGCAGCCCGGCGGCGATCAGGTTCCGGGCCATCGCCGAGCCCATGATGCCGGTGCCGAGCACCGCCGTCCGTGCCTGATCCTGGCCAGTATCCATTCCGGATTCCTCTCTCTCGGGAGGCAGAATACGCCGCGGTCGGCTCAGCTGACCGGGCCGGGGATCTGGCTGGTCAGGTCGTCCTGCTGCTCGTCGTCCCGGTGCGGCTCGGGCGGCTGCGGTGCGGGCGGGACCCTTGGGGCCCGGGCCGGGGCGAACGCGAGGCCCGCGGCCAGGCAGGCGAAGGGAAGCACGGGAAGCAGGTACCGGTAGTCGAAATCGGCGACCGCGATCGGGGCGACGAGCAGCACGACGCCGGTGACCCAGGGCAGCATGCTGCCGGTGCGGCGGGACCAGGCCAGCCGCGGCCGCCGCTGCCTGAGCCCCTCGATCCGCACGACCCCGCCGAGCCCGGTGAGCATGATCAGCCCGAACAGCGGTCCGTAGGTGTAGACGACCCGCTGGTACAGGTCGATCACGGCCGCGAACGGCTCGACCACCCGGCTCGGGCTGGCGTGGCCGTAGCTGACCGCGTCCTGGTACGCGGTGCCGCCGACGATCCACTCGTGGTTGGGATTGTCCGGGATCACCTGCGGCTGCAGCCGGAAGTAGTAGTAGCCCACCGTGCCGGAGTCCGGGTACTTGTGCCGCGGCCATTCCACCGCCAGTGCCAGGCCCTTCAGCACCGACTCCGCGTAGCCGAACGGCTGGGCCTCGATCGCGCGGATGGCGAAGTCACGCAGCAGCCGGTCGTTCGCGGCGCTCACCGGCCCGCCCGGGAGGTCCTGGTGCACCTGCGGCGCGTGCCAGATGTAGTCCCCCGGCGGCGTCCGGCTGGACGGGGCGCCCGAGGGGCAGATCTTCAGCTCGTCGGCGGGCGGCTTGATAACCGAGCAGTCCGCGAACGAGGACACCCGCCCCCACAGGTAGAACCCGTCGGCCATGCTTAGCGTGTAGCTGCCGTTCTCGTGGTGGAACCATGTCGCGTAGGCCACCACCGGCGCCACGCAGCCCGCGGCGAGCGCGGCCGCCGCCAGCCAGCCGCTCCAGTTCTTCCAGCCCTGCCTGACCGCGCGGTAGGCCAGGAAGACGGGGAACAGGACCAGGATGGGCAGGCCCTCGCTGCGCACGTCGATGGCGTAGCCGACCAGCAGGCCGGCCACCAGCGCGGTGGGCCACGGCGTCCGATAGCGCCAGAGAATCAGCAGGAGGGCCAGCATGACGAGGAAGGTGAACAGGGCCTCGGCCATCACCATGTGCTCGTCTTCGATCTCGAAGCCGTCGAGCAGCACCGGCAGCGTGGCCAGCGTGGCCCACAGTTTCGGGACGCCGGCCCGCCGGGCCAGCAGGTAGATCATGACCGCGATGCCCAGCCCCATCAGGTGCTGCACGCCGGTGACCAGCGTGAAACTGTGGAATGGCAGCAGGGCCCGCAGGAACAGCGAGTAGCCCGTGGTCTTGGACAGGTCCGGTGTCGGCCGCAGCGCGGCGCCCACGTAGACGTAGGAGTCGCCGGCGAACCACAGCGCGCCCGGGTAGGCGATCATCGCCAGCAGCCGCAGGACCGCGCCGGCCGCCAGGGCCAGAGCGAACTGAGGGTGACGCGCGGCCAGCTCACGCAGCCGCCGTACCAGCGGAGCGCGTGACACGCTTGCGACCACGCCCATCCCTTCTCCACACCGCGGGACACGCAACAATAGCACGCGCCCGGCCAGCGCCTATGGTGTCTCCGCCCAGGCTTCCAGCTGGACGACGAAGGCCCGGGCGTAGGACGGCCAGCCGAGCGAACTCCGGGCCGCCTCGTGCCCGCGGCTGCCCATCTTGGCCCGCAGCGAGGCGTCAGCGGCCAGCTGGAGCACGGCGTCGGCCGCCGCGCGAGGGTCGCCGAACGGCACGACGAACCCGCACTCGTAGCGGGTAACGAGGTCGGCCGCCGCAGGCAGCGGCGTGGTCACCACGGGCACGCCCCGCGCCATGTACTCCACCACCTTGGTGGGCATCGAGTGCCGGAAGTTGGGCTCGTCCTGCAGCAGCGACAGGCCGGCCAGGGCACCGTCCACCATCGGCATGGCCTGGTCGTTCGGGACGAAGCCGGGCCAGCGGAGCAGTCCCTGGGCCCGTGCGGGCTCGATCATGGCCCGGGCGCGTGCGTCGGCCGGGCCGATCAGCTCCGTCGCGATCCCGTGCGGGCGCAGCAGGGCGGCCACCTCGATCATCTCGGCCACGCCGCGGTCCGGGGACAGGTGGCCGACGTAGACCACCCGCTGGGCGGCCGGGTCTGGCGGTGCCGCGGTCTGCGGCACGTAGGTCGTGTTGGGCACCACCGGGTGCGTGCGGCTGAACCTCGTGACGTAGCCCTGCTCGGCCAGGATGAGGTGCATGCGCCGTTCGGCGAGCCGTTCCGCGGCGTGGACCGCCCCGGCGACCGCGGGCCGGAGCGGGCGGGGCAGCCACGCCTTGGTGCTGAGCGCGGCGGCGGTGTCCTCGTGCACGTCCCAGACCGCCGGCGGCCGCTTCCGCCGCGGTGGCAGGGCCAGCAGCAGCTCGGGATCGTGGATCAGCAGCAGATCGGCGCCGGGCGCATGCCTGGCCAGCTCGCGCCGGGCGGCCCGCAGGGCGCCGAGCCTGTTCCGTCCCACGGCCCGCGGGACCGCGATGACCTGCGGCTGGAGGCCGGGCCGTTCGGTATAAAATTCCTCTTCCTGCGCCGGGGCGATGTAGGTGACCTGGTGACCGGCCTCGAGCAGGGCCCTGATCTGGCGGTGGTAGATGCGCGCGTCGGCCGGATGGTGGACGATCGTGCATACGACTACCCGCACGGAGGACTCACAGGGCCTCGACGTGCGGCGCGGCCGGGACGACGCCGCGGGTGTCGAGCAGCAGGCGGGACGCCCGGGTCAGCTGGCCCGGCTCGTAGCAGGAGTGGGCCTGCAGCAGGATGACCAGGTCGGCGGCGGCCAGGGCGGCCTGCAGGTCGCCGGCGCGCGGGATGGACCGCCCGTCGACCTGCCAGCCCGGTACGTACGGGTCGTGGTAACTGACCACGGCGCCACGGGCCAGCAGTTTGCGGGCCAGCGGCCGGGCCGGGGATTCGCGCTGGTCGGCGATGTCGTGCTTGTAGGTCACGCCGAGCAGCAGCACGCTGGCGCCGTTGACCGGCTTGGCGTGGCGGTTGAGCAGTTCGGCGGCCCGGTCGGTGACGTACCCGGGCATCCGGCCGTTGATCTCCTGGGCCAGCTCGACGAACCGGAACGGGTAGCCCAGGGTGCGGACCTTGTAGGACAGGTAGTTGGGGTCGATGGGGATGCAGTGCCCGCCGACGCCGGGCCCGGGGTAGAACGGCTGGTATCCGAACGGCTTGGTCGCCGCGCACCGGATCGCGTCCCACAGGTCCACGTCCAGTTCCCGGCAGAAGATCAGCATCTCGTTGACCAAGGCGATGTTCACGTGCCGGTAGGTGTTCTCCAGCAGCTTGGCCATCTCCGCCTCACGGGCCGACTTGGCCCGGACCACCTGCTCGCAGACCCGGGCGTAGAACGCCTCGGCCGCGTCCGTGCAGGACGGGGTCAGGCCGCCGACGATCTTGGGCGTGTTGGCGAAGCCGTAGACCGGGTTGCCCGGGTCGATCCGCTCCGGCGAGAACGCCAGGAAGAAGTCGATTCCGGCGGTCAGCCCGGACGCCTTCTCCAGCAGCGGGCGGACCACTTCCTCGGTGGTGCCCGGATAGGTCGTGGACTCCAGCGACACCAGCGTGCCGGCCTTCAGCAGCCGTCCCGCGGTCGCGGTCGCGGCCCGGACCGCGGACAGGTCGGGACCGGCGGCCTCGGCCAGCGGGGTCGGCACGCAGATCACGATGACGTCCTGGGGTGGCACCGCGTCCTCGTCGGTCACGGCCCGGAATCCCTGGCCGAGCATTTCGGCGATCTCCGCGTCGGTGACGTCGTCCACGTGCGACCGCCCGGCCATCAGCCCGGCCACGATCTTCTCACTCGTGTCCAGCCCGGTGACCCGGAAGCCCGACCGCGCCGCCGCGATGGCCAGCGGCAGGCCGACATAGCCCAGCCCGATCACCAGTACGTCCTGTGCCGGCATGTGGACCCCTATCTAGACCGCGCCCAAGCGCGCGTACGCATCCCGGTACCGTGCCGCGTTGTGAGCCCAGGTCCGGTCCCTGGCCACCCACTCGCGGGCGTTGTCGCCGAGTTTCCTTCTGACATCCGGACTGCAAACCAAGAGTTCAAGCCTATCGGCTAGGGCCACTGGATCTTGCGGTGTTGTCAGCGCTCCTGTCACGTCGGGTTTGATGATTTCGGCCAGTGCCTTCACGTCACTGGTGACCACGCACAGCCCGCTGGCCATCGCCTCTACCGGCTTCAGCGGCGTCACGAGCTGGCAGACCCTGTCGGGGGTGCGGGGGACGACGAAAACATCGAGCAGCGCGTGGAATTCACGCACTTTCGCCGCTGGCACGCGACCGGTGAAGATGGCCGCCCCGCCCAGGCCGAGGCCCGCCGCCTGACGTTGCAGGGCCGCCCGCTCCGGCCCGTCGCCGACGATCAGCGCCCGCACCGGCAGTCCGCGGGAGCGCAGCAGCCGCGTCGCCTCGAGCAGCGTCCCGATGCCCTCGTGGGGGACCAGGCTGGACACCACGCCGACGACGTGCTCGTTGGCGGCGATGCCCAGTTCTTTGCGGAGTGCGCCGACGTCGGGCAGCGGCCGGAGGAACTCCCCGGACACGGCGTTCGGCACCACGAGGACCTTCCCGGCGGGAACGCCGCGGCCCACGATCTCCTCCCGCATGGCCTCGCCGAGGGTCACCACGAGATCGGCGGCCAGCATGCACCGGGTCTCGAGGTCGCGGTTGCGGCGGTACAGCTCGCTGCGGGCCAGATCCGCGCCGTCCGGGTGCCGGGACAGCCAGGTGTCCTCCCAGAACCCGCGGACCTCATACACCACGGGCAGCCCGTACCGCTCCCCCAGGGCCAGCGCGACCAGGGCGTTGGTGTAGTTGCTCGCGGCGTGCAGCACACTCGGCCGTATCTGCTCTGTGAGCCGTGCGGCGAGTTCCAGGCCCAGGGCGGCCGTTTTATCGGCGCGCCCGGCCATGTGCCACGGCAGCAGGCGGTGGTACGGGATGCCGTCGAGGGTGACCAGGCGCCGGCCGTCGAGCCTGCCCTGGGTCACCGGGAACCCGCACCTGGTCACCACGTGCGGATCCAGACCAGTGGCCTGCTGGGCGCGGACGATCTCGTGGGTCCTGATCGTGTACCCCGCGTTGGCGGTGGGCAGCGCGTCGTTGACCAGGTGCAGGACGCGGCCCGGCGTGCCGGGTGTTTCATGATCGTGGCCAGAAAGGGACCGTATTCGGCCAGAACTGGCCATGATCATGGACTCGCCTGGCGCGGAGGCCAGGACGGCACGCTCGGCGGTCAGGCGGGCGCGCAGGCGGCGGGCCCGGATGCCAGGTGCGTGGCCGAGGGCTTCGAGCGCCTCGGTGAGGCGGCCTTCGCGCCAGGCCAGGCGGGCGGCCAGCACGGGGCAGGCGCGATCGTCGCCGGCCAGCCGGGCCACGGCGCCGGCCGCGACGGCAGGCTGATCCACGGCCAGGCTGAACGCGGCCAGGCGCCGGGGCGAGGCGTCGAGCACGGCCAGAGCCGCGGCCCGGTCCCCCGCGCCCCACAACGCCGCCGCCCGTCCGTAGGACCCGGCGAGCCGGAGGCATCCGCGCAGCCGGTGTGGCAGTACTCTCTGGGCTAGGACTACCGCACGGACCGGGTCGGCGGCCGCGTGCCGCCAGGCGATCGAGGTCGCGAGCGTGAGAGCGCGGGGCGACACGTGCGTGTCGTGGCGGCGGGGCTCCTGCCGGCGCAGGGCGGACGTCATCACGGCAGATTTTATCGGTTCTGGCGAACGGGAAGGACACGATGCGCGCACCTATCACTCATGTGCTGGGCGCGCGGCCGAACTTCATGAAGGCCGCGCCGGTGATCGGGGCCCTGGCGGAGCTGGGTCACGAGCAGCGGATCGTCCATACCGGGCAGCACTATGACGAGCGCATGTCGGAGGTGTTCTTCGTCCAGCTGGGCCTGCCGCGGCCGGACGTCAACCTGGGCGTCGGCTCGGGCAGCCATGCGCGGCAGACCGCCGAGATCCTGACCGGGATGGAGCGGGAGTTCGGCGAGAAGGTCCCCGCGCTGGCGGTGGTGTACGGGGACGTCAACTCCACCCTGGGAGCGGCGCTGGCCGGCGCCAAGCTGGGGGTGCCGCTGGCCCACGTGGAGGCCGGGCTGCGCAGCTTCGACGACACCATGCCGGAGGAGATCAACCGGCGGCTGACCGACCAGCTGTGCGCGCTGATGTTCGCGACCTCCCCGGAGGCGGTCGGGTACCTGGCCCGCGAGGGCCGCCCGGTCAGCGCGGTGCACCTGGTCGGGAACCCGATGATCGACACGCTGCTGACGCACCTGGACCGGTTCGACGTGGCGGCGGCCCGGACTGCCGCCGGGCTGCCCGAGCGGTACGTGGTGGCCACCTTGCACCGGCCGTCCAACGTCGATGACCCGCGGGCGGCGGCCGACCTGGTCCGGGCCCTGCACGAGGTGGCCGATGAGCTGGACCTGATCATCCCGGTACACCCGCGCGGCCGGGCCGCGCTGCGGGCGGCCGGCCTGGGCGAGCACCCCCGGCTGCACATCTGCGACCCGCTCGGCTACCTGGAGTTCATGGGGCTGGTCAAGGGGGCCAGGGCGGTGATCACCGACTCCGGCGGGGTACAGGAGGAAACCACCCTGCTCCGGGTGCCGTGCCTGACCCTGCGGCCGAACACCGAGCGGCCGATCACCATCACCAGCGGCAGCAACCGGCTGGTTACCAACGCCGAACTGGCCGCCGCGGTGCGCAAGGCGGGCCAGGACGGGCCCTACACGGGCGAGCTGCCGCCGCTCTGGGATGGCCAGGCCGGCCCGCGGATCGCCCGGATCATCACCGCCTGGCTCGACCGGCAGGGCCGCCGATGAGCACGGTGCCCCCGGATTCCCCTCCGCTGGAGAACGAGGACGCGAGCGCCATCGGCGATCCCGGCCTGGCGGCCGAGCGCGACCGGCTGGCCCGGACGCTGCGCGATACCAGGCTGCAGCTGGCCATGACGCAGGCGCGGCTTTCCGCGCTCGAGGACTCCGCCACGCTGACCCTCGGCCGGACGCTGGTCCGCGCCGCGCGCCGCCCGTGGTCGCGCGGCGTCCAGCTGCCGCTTGACCTGGTCAGGCTGTGGCGGGACCGCGGAGGCCTGACCGGGCCGGGGGCGGCCGCCCTCGCGCTGGCGTCGGCGCAGCTCAGTGACCTGTCTGGCGTCGGGGAACGGTTCCTTTCCGCGCTGAGCGCCCCCGGCCTGGGCGCGCCGGGCACCGCCTCGGCCGGTTTCAGCCCGCCGGGGCTGGTCGTCACCGGGGTGCTCAGCGCCGAAGCATGCGCGACGCTCGCTCCCGACGCGGCGGTATACCCGCTGCTGCCGCACGACGCCGACGTGATGCTGGAGAGCGTGGGCGCGGACGTCGTCCTGATCGAAGCCGCGGCCATGCTGGCCGGCTCGGCCTGGGCCTATGCCGGCGACCCGGCCGCCGCCGACCGCGGCCGCCGGCTGGGGCGGCTGATCGCCGGGGCCCGCGCGCTCGGCAAACCGGTGATCTTCATCCGCAACGTCCCCGCGCACCTGGCGCCGGGCCTGGACTGGGTCGCGGCCAGCTGCGACGCGGTATCCGACGACGGCTTCGGCGTGCAGCTGGCCCGGTTCAACCCGATCGGGGCCGCCGGCCAGCGGCCGTCCGACCCGGTCTACGCCGACCCGCGGGACCCGCGGGAGCCGCCCGCCGTCCGGGCGCTGCTCGACTCCCTTACCGGGGCGGCCGGGCCGGTGACGGTCACCGGCGAGATCGCGTGGCGCCGCAGGCCCGCGCTGTACCGGGAGCATGCCGTGTTCGTCACGGTGGCCCCGGGCCAGGCACGTGAGCAGATCGCCTGCGGCGCGCGCGTGATCATCGTGGCCGGCGAGCAGGCCGCGCTGGCGGAGCGGATCGCCGCCGCCCGCGCCGAGCGGCCGCTGACCGAGGCCGAGACGTTCCCGCAGCTACGGGAGATCTTCACCGCGCACGCGACGCCTGTGCGGCTGGCCGGGCTGGCCCGGCTCGCCGGGCTGCCCGGGAACCTGATCACCGGGCGCCAGATCGCGGTGCTGGCCCGCGTCGAGGACCCCGCCGCCGCGGCGGGCCTGGCCGCCCGCCTGCGCCAGCAGCGGCTCGCGCCCGCCGAGCTCGTGGTGGCGGTCGCCGCGCGGGACGGCGAGTCCGCCGAACTGTCGTGCCACGCCGTCACCGCCGCACTGGGCGACCTGGCCGGGCAGGGCGTGACGATCACGGCTGTCCCCGAGGTGCCCGCGGCGGACGGTGCCCCGGCGCAGGCCGGCTGGGTGCCGCACGCCGCGAAGGCGGCGCGCTCGCCCTGGGTGGCGCCGTGGCCGGACGGGCCCCAAAACCCCCAGAGACCTCAAGGCCGGGACCACGACGAGTCGTACCTGCTCGATCTGGCCTGCGCACGGGAGTGCGCGCAGGCGGACGCGGTTGGCTACGCCGGGGGGTCAGGCTACACGTACGTGACCTCGCTCGACCCAGCGCTGGCCAGGCGGGAGTTCTTCGGCTGCCTGGGGCCGGGCGGGAACGAGAACTCCGGCCACGGTCTACGGCTCTTCTCTCTCAGCTAAGGAGTTGTCCGCGTTGACCACGCGCGCGCTTGTCTACGGTGACATCGACCTGAACCTGATCGATGGTTCGGCCATCTGGCTGCAGTCCGTCACGCAGGCGCTGGCCAGGGCGGGATGCGCGGTGACGCTGGTGCTCAAGGCGCCGGTCCGCACCAGCCGCCTGATCGAGCCGTTGCTGGCCGAACCCGGGGTGACCGTCCGCCGGCCATTCGAGGAGCACCTGCTGGAGGGTACAGGGGTTCCCGGTCCCGTCGCCGCCGCGGCGGCCCCGGAACTTCTTGCCCGCCTGGACGCCGAGGCACCGCATGACCTGGTGGTGGTGCGCGGCCGGGGGGTCACCGCCGCCGCTGCGAAGAGCGGCGCGTTCGCCGGACGGCTGTGGCCGTACCTGACCGACGTCCCGCAGTCGGTCCCCGGGTTCACGCCCGAGGCGGCCGAGGAACTCGGGATGATCGCCTCGGCGGCGCGCTACCTGCTCTGCCAGACCGAGGAACTCCGCTGCTTCCTGGAGGGCAGCATCCCCGCGGCGTGCGGCAAGTGCGTACTGCTGCCGCCCATCCTGGCCGAGATCCCCGCATCCCGGGACGCGTCCGCGGCCGTCGGGTCCCACGCGTCGCTGCGGCTGGTCTACTCCGGCAAGTTCGCGCCCCGCTGGAACACGCTGGAGATGACGGAACTGCCGGGCCTGCTGGCCGCCCGGGGCGTCGCCGCGGAGCTGCACATGATCGGCGACAAGATCCACAACGCCCCCGGTGATTACCAGCAGCGGATGCGGGCCGCCCTCGACACCAAGGGCGTCACCTGGCACGGCGGGCACTCGCGGGAGGACGCCCTGCGGTTCGCGGCGTCCTGCGACATCGGGCTGAGCTGGCGTCACCCGGAGCTGGACGCGAGCCTGGAGCTGTCCACCAAGGTGCTGGAGTACGGCGCCATCGGGCTGCCGGTGATCCTCAACCGCACGCCCATGCACGAGGGGCTCCTCGGCGCCGACTACCCGCTGTTCGCGGCGAGCCTGACCGACGTGGTCGACGTGGCGGCCGCCGCCTCGGCCGATCCCGCCCTGTACCGGCTGGCGGCCGACCGGACCGGCGGGGCCGCCCAGCGGTTCACCCTGGACCGGGCCGCCGAGCGCCTCCGCGGCTACCTGGCTCGTGCTGTCCCCCGGACGGGGGATCGTCCCCCCGAGAAGACACGGGTGGTAGTGGCCGGTCATGACCTGAAGTTCTTCACGTCGCTGCTGGATTACCTGCGGCTGCAGCCGGACCTGGAGGTCCGGCTGGACCAGTGGGCCGCGCTCGGCAAGCACGACGCGGGCGTCAGCCGGGAGCTGGCAGGCTGGGCCGACGTCGTGATCTGCGAATGGTGCGGGCCGAACGCCGTCTGGTACAGCAGGCACAAACGGCGCGGATCGCGGCTGCTGGTGCGGCTGCACCGGTTCGAGCTGACGTCGCCCTACCCCCGCCAGGTCAAGATCGGGGCCGTGAGCCAGGTGATCTGCGTAAGCAGGCACTACGCGCGGCTGACCCGGGAGCAGACCGGCTGGCCCGAGGCGAAGGTGGTGATCATACCGAACGCCATCGACGTCGCCCAGCTGGACCGGCCCAAACTCGACGGCGCCCGGTTCCACCTCGGCCTGGTCGGCATCGTCCCCTCCCGCAAGCGCCTGGACCTGGCCCTGGATGTGCTGGAGGAGCTGCGCCGCGAGGACGACCGGTATCTGCTGTTCATCAAGTCGGGGATGCCGTGGGAGCACTGGTGGGTGTGGCAGAACCCGGCCGAACGCGAGCACTACGCCGCCGCGCTGCGCCGGGTGCAGCGCGCCCCGCTGCTGCGCGGGGCGGTGGTGTTCGACGACGCGGGACCAGACGTCGCGGCCTGGCTGCGCCGGGTCGGCTTCATGCTGTCTACCAGCGACGACGAGAGCTTCCACGTCGCCCCGGCCGAGGGGATGGCGTCGCGGGCGGTCCCGGTACTGCGGCACTGGCCGGGCGCCGAGACCATCTACGACACGCGCTGGATCCACCGGAGCCCCGCGGACATGGCCGCCGCGATCGCCGCGCTCGGCGACGAAGCGGACTGGCGGAGCGCGGGCGACGACGCCCACGCGCAGGTCAGCGCCGCGTTCGACCTGCCGCGCGTGTGCGAGGCCTGGCGCGGCCTGCTCACGAAGGATCTCGACCCGGCGGTACCGGGGCCGATGCTCGAGCTGCTCGGATCCAGCTGAGGCGGCATGTACTTCACGCTCGCCATCAGCGCGGCCACCCGTGAGACCTGCGCTGCCTTGGTCGGCGCGGCGGCGGGCACCGATCCGCGGGTCCTGCCGATCCCCGGCCCGCCCGAGGTCGCATGGCAGGCACCGGACGAGCGGACGGCCCTGCTGTGCTGGCCCAGGGGGGGAGAGGCCAGGTCGCACGCCGGGACGATCTGGGCCGGCCAGGACGGACTGCACGCGCGCACCGGGGTGACCCGCGTGGACCCGGTCTACGTGGCCGAGGTCCCCGGGGCCGTGGTGGTCAGCGACCGGGCCGCCTGGGCCGCTGCCGTGGCGGGGCGGCTGGGCGAGCCCGACCCGGTCATGGCCGCCGCCTTCCTCAGCCTCGGCTACCCGGTCGGTGCCGCCACCCCGTTCCGCGGCGTCCGGGCCCTTGGGTCCGCGCGGCAACTGACGGTCACCGGCGGCCGGCTCGTGATGACGGCAGCCAGCAGCGAAAGCGCCGGTGCCGGGTCGTACGGCCGGGTCGCCGACGCCCTGGTCGAGGCGGTCCAGCCGCTGGGCGAGCGGGGCGTAGCGGTCGAGCTGTCCCTGACCGGCGGCAAGGACAGCCGGCTGATCGCCGCCGCGCTGACCGCGGCCAAGGTACCGTTCCGGGCCCGTACCCATGGCTTCGCCAGCCATCCCGACGTCATCGTGGCGGCCATGATCGCCGGCCGGCTCGGCGTCGAGCACATGGTCACCGAGCCGCGCCCGCCGACCCGGGAACAGGCCCCGGAGCAAGCCCCCGACGAGGCGGACGTGCTGGCCCGGCTCCGCTCGGCGGTACTGGTCTCCGACGGCATGCTGTCGGCGTTCGAGAACGTCGGCCGGCCCGATCCGCAGGTGACCGCCGAGCCGGTGCAGACGGGTGGTCACGGCGGTGAACTGCTGCGCGGCGGGTACGCGCCGGCCGCCTGGACGGACCGTCGACCGGCCAGGCCCTGGAGCGAGGCGCGGGGGGGCGAACTGTTCCGCCGCATGGTCACCCGCCGCCTGAGCCTGCTGCGCCCGGCCGCGGCCGGTGAGTACCTGGCCAGCCTCGCCCCGTTCGCCGCCGCGCTCCCCCGCGGGCCGCTGCGCACGCTCGACGACTTCTACCTGGTGAACCGGGCCGGCCGGTGGTCGGCCGCGGCCCGGCAGGGCTACCTGATCCGCTCGCCGCTGGTCCAGCCCTTCTTCAGCGACCCGGTGGTCCGGGCGGCCCGCGCGGTCCCGCTGTACGACCGGATCACCGACCGGCTGCACCGCGGTGTGCTGGCGGCGCTCTGCCCGGACCTCCTCGACCTGCCCCTGGCGGGCAGCGGCTGGAAGTCCGGGCCGCGGACGCCGCCGGTCCGGCCCGCGGCCACGGCGAGACCCGCCGGCGCGTCGGACTGGCGGCGGGCCTACGGGGACCAGATGGCCCGGCTGCTGCGCGACTACGCGCTGGACCTCGGCGCCGCGGGCGGGATGTTCGACCTGGTGCGCCGCTCCGCGGCCGAGCGGGCGCTAATGCCACCGCAGGCGGACTCGCACGCGGCCTGGGCTCTGGCCACGCTGGCCGCGCTGCTGTCGGGAGACTGGCTGAACGCCCGCGGGGGCGCCGGGATCAGCCCCGGCCGTACCGCGTCTCGGCCTGCCAGAAGAACACCACGCCCACCAGGAGCGTGACGATCGCCCAGCCGACGGCGGCCAGCCACAGCTGGCTGGTCGTGACCGTCGGGTGGCAATAGGCCTGGAGTTCGGGAATCTTCTTCGCGTTGAACAGGGCGCATTTCAGCGCGTTGTACGGCTGGGCGCCGGGCGCGTTATCACGTTCCGTGGTCATGATCGCGCGCCTGGTCAGCGTGATATACACCGCCGCCGGGTTGAGCTGCAGCACGTTCTTGGCCCATAGCGGCAGCGAGGCGGGCAGCGAGGCGATGCTGTACATGACGCCGCAGAAGTATCGCCAGATCCGCGTCAGGAACGGGATCAGCTGGCTGAAGTCTTGCGCGCCGGCGCCTAGCCGGGCCATGATCAGCGCGGCGCCCATGTTGAACGTCGCCTGCAGGACCAGGGTCGGCACCAGGAGCAGCCAGTACCAGGTAAGCGAGTTGCCGTAGTGGTGTCCGGTCCCGAGCACGATGGCGAACAGCACCAGCATCGACAGCAGCAGCTGCTCGAGCTCCACCATTACGTAGGCCAGCGGCAGGCAGGCCCGCGGGAAGTGCAGCGCGCGGATCAGCGTGATGTTCGCCCGCATCACGGTGGAGCCGACCACGATCGACCGCTCGGTAAAGGAGAAGATGAACACCCCGGTGACCAGGTACGCGATGTAGTTGCTGATGCCGCGGTTGGCCTGGAACAAGATCCCGAAGACCAGGTAGTACACGGCCGAGTTGAGCAGCGGCGTCAGCACCTGCCACAGCTGGCCGAGCCGGGCCTCGGTGTACATGGACACGTTGCGCGCCGTGGCGTAGGCCACGATGAAGTGCCGTCGCTGCCAGACCAGGCGCATGTAGGAGATCAGGCTGGGCCGCTCGGAACTGGGGCGCAGACCGTACTGAGCCGCCAGTTCGGCCAGGTCCCCGCTGCTCTCGGGCCCCTGGGCGAGATCCCCGCCTCCGGGCGCGAGCACCGCCCCGTTCAGCAAGCCGCCTGGAGCGGTCAGCCGCCCGCGTTTGTCCATGAAAGTGGATTCTATTGATCAGGACAGGTGGCCGGTGTCATTGAACGACCGGAGCACGGCCGGCCCGTCGGCGTACCAGTCGATCTCACACAGCGCCGCAAGGTCCAGATGCATCCGGAACAGAGCGGCCGGCGGGGCCAGCAGCGCCGCCGCGACCAGCGTCTTGATCGGCGTGACGTGGCTGACGATCAGCACCCTCTGACCGTCCCGGTCGGCCAGCACGCGGTGCAGCGCGGCGGTGACCCGCGTGCTCACGTCGGTGAAGCTCTCCCCGCCGGGCGGCGCGGCGTCCGGGTCGGCTAGCCAGGTCGTGACCTCGGACGGCCAGCGTTCCCGGACCTCCGCGAACGTCAGGCCTTCCCAGGCGCCGAAGTCGGTCTCCCGGAACCTGTCGTCGGTGACCACGGCCGCGCCGGTGACGGCGGCCACCTCCTGCGCCGTCGCCGCCGCGCGCAGCAGCGGGGACGTCACGATCACGCCGAGGCCCGCCGACGCCAGCCGCTTGGCCGCCGCGGCGGCCTGCTGGACGCCGACGTCGGTGAGCGGCACGTCGGACCGGCCCGCGTACCGCCTCTGCACGGACATCGGCGTCTGTCCGTGCCGCAGCAGCACGGTGACCGTGGGCTCGCCCTCGGCGGGCCTCCAGTAGGTCCTGGGCCGCACCTAAAGGCCAGACTCGGGGGTGCGGACCAGGATCCTGCGGCACTCCTCGCACCGGAGCACCTCGTCGGGAGCGGACGCCCTGATCTGGTTCAGGTCCACCGTGTTGAGCGTCAGGTGGCATCCCTCGCAGCGGCCGGCGCGCAGTGCGGCCGCGCCGACGCCACGTGAGTCGCGGATCTGCTCGTAGAGCTTGAGCAGGTCGGCGGGCACCTCGGCGACGATGCCATTGCGCTGCTCGGAGGCCTTGCCCGCCTGCTCGCTGATCTCCGTCAGCGCCGCGTCGCGCCGGGCGGCCACCTCGGTCATCTGGGTGCCCAGGCTGTCGCGTTCGGTGGTGAGCTCGTCTCGCCTGCTGACCAGGCCCTCCCGGCGTTCCATCAGCTCGAGCACGATCTCCTCGAGATCGCCTTGCCTGCGGCGCAGCGACTCGATCTCGGACTGCAAGGTGGCCAGTTCCCGGGCGGCGGACACCTGCCCGGCGTCGAGCCGGGCGCGGTCCCGGTCGATCCTGGTGCGGACCTGCTCCACGTCGCGCTCGGCCCGGCCCTGCTCGCGGGCCAGGTCGCTGAGCTCGGTCTCGGTCACCACGATCTCGTCCTTGAGTTCGCTGGCCCGGGTCTCCAGGCGGGCGAGCTCGGCTACTTCAGGCAGGCCGCGCCGGCGATGATCGAGGCGGGCGAGCTCGGCGTCCAGGTCGGCCAGTTCGAGCAGCCGGAGCTGGCTCTGCGGTGATGCCTTCACAGCTCCCAACGTTAGTCCCCCCGCGGACCTGTGTGCGCATGGTAGGACTGCGCCATGGAGATCCCTCGGGTTAGCCGGCCCTATATGCCTGGGTACGGCATCTCCGGGCCAGCGGAAGGAAGCGGGCTCCTGCACTGGTCCTGGGCCGCGGAGCGGCTGACCGCGGCGCGGAACTACTGGGTGGCCACCGTCTGGCCGGACGGGCGGCCGCACATGATGCCGGTCTGGGGCATGTGGGACGACAGCACGCTGTGGTTCACCAGCGCCGTGGGCTCACGCAAGATCCGTAACCTGACCGACGACCCGCGCTGTTGCGTCACCACGGAGGACGCCTCCGATCCGGTGGTCATCGAGGGGGTGGCGCGCATCGCGACCGAGCCGGCCGTGCTGCAGCGGGTGATCGGCCTGATGAACGCCAAGTACCGGACGGACTTCGGGGTGGATTTCCTCGATCCGGGTATCAACGCGACCGTGGGGGTGCGGCCGCGCCGGGTGTTCAGCCTGCGGGCCGGCGACTTCACCGGCTCGCCCACACGCTGGATCTTCGAGGAGTAACGGTAAGCAGGACGCAACAATTGCGCGGCTGACGAAGGCTGTCCGGCGGGTAGCGTAGAGGCAGCGCCTACCTGCGAGTCCCGCCATGACACGACCGCCCGCTGCCGACCGCGACCAGCCCGCGCATCCCAGCGCGCTCGCCGGGGCCGCCGTCGGGGTGCTCACCGCCGCGGTGGCGATGGGCATCGCCCAGCTCGTCGCCGGCCTTACTGTCGCGCAGAGCTCGCCGGTGCTCGCGGTCGGCCAGGCCGCCATCGATCTCACGCCGCTGCCGGTCAAGGACTTCGCCATCTCGACGTTCGGCGCGGACGACAAGAACGCGCTGCTGGTCGGCATCCTGGTCATCCTGGCCGCGTTCGCGGCGGTGATCGGGATCCTGGCCGTGCGGCGGCTCGCCCTCGGCCTGCTGGGTCTCGGGGTGTTCGCCTGCATCGGCCTGGCGGCCGCGCTGACCCGGCCGAACGCGACGGCGGAATACGTGATCCCCACCCTGGTCGGCGCCGCAGCCGGTGCCTTCGCGATGAGCCGCCTGGTCCACGCGGCGAGCGGGCTCGGTTCCCCGGCGGGCGGGCTCGGTGCCCCGGCGGGCGGCCCGGTCTCCGGCGGTACCGCGGCCAAGCTCGAGCCACCCGACCTGCCCGCGTCCGATGAGGCCGAGCCCGCGTCCTCCTTCACCTTCCTGCCCAACCCGGACGACGCCGGGCCGGCCCGGTGGCCCGCGCGGCGGCGGTTCCTCACCGCCAGCGGGCTCGCCCTGGCCACCGCGGCGGCGGGATCGCTGGTCGGGCGCGAGCTGATTACCCGGCACAACGTCAGCGCGGCGCGGGCCGCCTTGCGTTTCCCCCGGCCGGCCGTCGCCGCTCCCCCGCTCCCGCCCGGCAGCAACCTGAACATCCCCGGCCTGAGCTCCTTCATCACCCCGGATGGGAGCTTCTACCGCGTCGACACCGCCCTGCTCCTGCCCGAGGTGGACCCGGCAACCTGGCAGCTGCGGATCCACGGGATGGTACAGCGCGAGGTGACCCTGACCTTCGACGAACTGCTGCGGCACCCGCTCATCGAGGACTACATCACGCTCACCTGCGTGTCCAACCCGGTCGGCGGGCCCTACGTCGGCAACGCCCGGTGGCTCGGCGCGAGCCTGGCCGACCTGATCCGGCAGGCCCGCCCGCTCGCGGGCGCCGACCAGCTGCTGTGTACCTCGGTCGACGGGTTCACCTCGGGCACCCCGCTGCAGGTCGTGCTCGACGGCCGCGACGCGCTGCTCACGGTGGCGATGAACGGCCAGGCGCTGCCCGTCGAGCACGGGTTCCCCGCGCGGATGGTCGTGCCCGGCCTGTACGGCTACGTGTCCGCGTGCAAGTGGGTCACCGACATCAACGTGACCACGTTCGCATCCGCCTACGCGTACTGGGCCACGCGCGGCTGGTCGCAGCAGGGGCCGATCAAGACCGAGTCCAGGATCGACGTGCCCGCCGGCAATGCCGCCATTTCACCGGGGCGGGCCCAGGTGGCCGGCGTGGCCTGGGCGCAGCACAAGGGCATCGCCGCGGTCGAGGTCCGGGTGGACCGCGGTCCGTGGCAGGAGGCTCGGCTGGCCGCGGTCCCGGACATCGACACGTGGCGGCAGTGGGTGTGGGAGTGGGACGCCACGCCGGGCAATCACCTGCTCGAGGCCCGGGCCACGGACGCGACCGGCTACACCCAGACGGCCGTGGTGGCCCAGCCGCCGCCGAACGGGGCCAGCGGCTACCCATCCGCGTCCGTCTCCGTGCGCAGCCCCTGACCGTGCGGAGCCCGCCACGAGACGCGGGCCCGGGGCCGGGAGCTGGGACCAAGATCCGTTCGGCCGAAATACCTTCAAACCGTTCGTTACCGTTAGGCAAGTGTCTGGCGCGATGAACGGAGGCTCGATGGACAGCGAGGAATCAGGGCCCGATCTGGAGTTCGCGAGGCTGGCGGGCGAGTATCTCGACGACCGGGCGGAACGGCATCCGGAGCTGGCCACCAGCCTGGGCGACCACCGGTTCGACGACCGCCTGGCCGATCCGTCCGCCGCTGCCCGGGCCGACGAGCGGCGCGCTCAGGACGGCTGGGGTGCCCGGCTGGACACACTGGATCTCGACGGGCTATCAGCCGAGCACCGGGTCGACGCCGCGATGATGGCCGACAGCGTGGCGCGGCGGGTGTTCGAGATCGACGAGCTGGCCGAGCATGCGTGGAATCCGCTGCTGGCCAACCCGGGGCGGGCCATCTACATGCTGCTGGCGCGGGATTTCGCACCGCTTCCCGACCGGCTCGCCTCGGTGGCCGGCCGGCTGGCCGAGGTTCCCGGCGCGCTGGCCGAGGCCCGGCGGCAGCTCGGCGCCATGCCCAGGGTGCACCTGGAAACCGCCATCGGGCAGTTCGACGGCACGATCGCACTGGTCGGTAAGGAGGTCGACGCCGCGCTCTCGGCCGAGCCATCCTGCGGCCGCCGGCTAGCCGAGGTGCGCCCGGCCGCGCTGGAGGCCCTGGCCGAGCACCGGGCCTGGCTGTCTTCGCGGCTGGCTTCGGCGGCGCCGGGGCCCGACGGCGACCGGGACCCGCGGATCGGGCCCGAGCTGTTCGCCCGCAAGCTTTCGCTCACCCTGAGCGCGGCCGCCGACGCGGACGCGATCCTGGCCCGGGCGCAGGGCGACCTGGACCAGATGAGCGAGCAGATCGCGTCGCTCGCCGGGTCGATGGCCGGGGAGGCCGGGTCTGGCCCGGAGGTCGTCCGGCAGGTGCTGGACCGGCTGGCCGAGGACGTGCCCAGCGACGCCACCATTCTCAGTTTCTGCCGGGGCGCCCTCGCCGCCCAGCTCGGATTCGTGGCCGACCGCCGCCTGGTCTCGGTCTACCACGATCCGGTGGAGGTGATCCCGATGCCGGAGATCGACCGCGGCGTCGCCGTGGCCTACTGCGACTCGCCGGGCCCGCTCGAGCCCGCGCCGCTGCCCACGTTCATCGCCGTCTCGCCGACGCCGGCCAACTGGACGCCGCAGCGGGTCGCCTCGTTCTACCGCGAGTACAACCGGCACATGGTGCACAACCTGATGGTGCACGAGGCGATGCCCGGTCACTACCTGCAGCTGCAGCATTCCCGGCGTTTCGCCGGCTCGCGGACCGCGATCCGGGCCGCGCTGAGGTCAGGGTCGTTCGTCGAGGGTTGGGCAGTCTACGCCGAGCGCATCATGGCCGAACAGGGCTACCCTGGCGACGGTGATCCCCGGGCCGTCCGGATGCAGCAGCTCAAGATGCAGCTGCGCATGATCATCAACGCCATCCTGGACGCCCGCATCCACGGCCACGGCATGACCGAGGCCGAGGCGATGGCGCTGATGATGGAGCGCGGTCATCAGGAGGAGGGCGAGGCGGCGGGCAAGTGGCGCCGGGCCCTGCTGACCTCCGCTCAGCTGTCCACCTACTATGTCGGCTATACCGAGGTCTCCGATCTGGCCGGCGATCTGAGGGCGGCACATCCCGGTCTTGCTGACCGGGAGGTGCACGATCGCATCCTGGCGCACGGCTCACCTCCAGCCCGGCTGCTGCGCACCCTGATCACGCCGTGACCGGTGCGGCCGCTTTCAGTGACGCACGGCTACCGCCTTCGTGGGCGGGCTCGGCGAGGCTCCGGGGATGCGGCCGGTCCGCCAGAAGAAGCTCCGCTCGGCCAGCGCCCAGCCGGTGGAGACGATCAGGTAGATCCCGGCGGCGAGCGGAACGAACGCGGCGATCACCACGGTGAGGTACGGCAGGACCCGGATGAGGGCACCACCCGGCGCGTTAGCCTGGTCGGCGCCGACCTGCCGCGCCGTCATCAGCTGGCCTAGGCGGACCGACAGCCAGCACAGGCCGGCCAGCAACGCGAAGACACCGAGGAACACCAGGCCGTGCAGGCTGACGGGTCCGGCGCCAGCCAGCCAGTGACTGCCGAGCGGCACGCCGAACAGACCGCGGGTAAGGAGCACGTTCGGCTTCCCGCCGACCTGGGCCGAGCGGAACAGCAGGTATACGACCGACACCAGCGGCCACTGGAGCAGGATCGGCGTCAAGCCGGCGAACATGCTCGTGCCTTCCCGCTTGTACAGCGCGGTCATCTCGCGCTGCAGCCGCTCCGGCTCTTTGGCGTACCGCTTGCGCAGTGCCTGCAACTGCGGCGCCAGGCGGGCCGCGGCGGCCTGGCCACGCAGGCCGCGCAGGCTGAGTGGCATCAGGATGAGCCGGACGGCCACGGTGAACAAGACGATCGCGGCCACCGCGGCCACGCCGCCGAGAGCGGGGGTCAGGAAACTGGTGAATCCGGAGACGAGATGGTAGGCGGCGTCCACCGGGACGCCAAGGATACTGGTCATGAGAAAACGGCCTTCCAGCGAGGACGGATGGGTGCTGGAAGCGGCCGCGGTATCCGCGTACCTCCGGGGGGCCGAACCCCCCGAGCCTTCGGCGGTAGGGTCAGCGGGAAATGGCGGCCGCCTGGGCCGCCGACGGCGCTCTGGGTCTGGTCCGGCCCGCCGCATCAGGATCGCGTTGGCGCAAGAACGCCGCCCGCCAGGACTTCTCCCGCAGCGCGCGGGCGCGGCGGGCCAGCGGGAGGGCGGCCGTGGTACGGGAAATGCCGCGCACCGAGGTGAGCAGGGCCAGCACGGCCGCGAGCATGGCCGCGGCCAGGACGGTCGCGGCCAGTGCGGTCAGTGTCGGTCCGATCAGGCCCGAGGGGCTCGCCGCGAGCTGGGGCGAAGGGATGAGGTCGCGCAGCAGTCCGGCCAGGATGGCCAGCAGGTTGCCGAGCGCCGTCATTGCCATCGTCCCTAAACGCCCCTAAAACCTCCGCGACGCGTCCAACTCCCGCGTCCCGCCGGACGGAACTACCTTCAGCGTACGCTGCCGGACGCCAAGTCCGCGACCGCGGCCAGCAGCCGGTCGACCTCGGCCGCGTCGTTGTAGTGGACGAGCCCGGCGCGGACGCCGCCGCCGGAATCCCGCAGGCCGAACACGCCGGCCAGCTCCCATGCGTAATTGTCGCCGTTCCACACGTTGATCTTGCGGTCCGCGAGCCTGGCCGCGACCTCGCGCGGCGAGTACCCGGCCACGGTGAAGAACGCCGTCGGCGTGCGCCGCGCGGCCTGGCCGTACAGCGTCACGTGCCGCATCGCGGCCAGGCCGTCGAGCAGGTGGGTGAATAGCTGTCCCTCGTAGCGCTCCACGGCGGCCATGGACGCCAGCATCCGCTCCCTGCGGCTTCCGGCGGCGGAGGGGTCCAGCGCGGCGAGGTGGTCGACCGCCGCGGCCACCCCGGCCAGGTCGGCGAACGCGGCGGTGCCCCGCTCGAACCGGCCGGGCACGCCGGACGGGGCGGGCGCGAGCTTGTCCGGGTGCAGCGTCTCCAGCAGCGCCGGGTCGGCCACCACGGTCCCGACGTGCGGCCCGGACCACTTGTAGGCGCTGGTGGCGTAGAAGTCGGCGCCGAGCACCCGCACGTCCACCGGAACGTGAGGGGTGGCGTGCACGCCGTCCACGTAGCACAGCGCGCCGACCGCGTGCGCGGCGGCGGCGATGGCGGGCACGTCCGGCCTGGTGCCGACGATGTTGCTCGCCGCGGTGACCGCGACCAGCCGGGTGCGCTCGGATAGCAGCTCGCCGAACTGGCCGACCGGGAGTTCTGCTGTCGAGAAGCCGACTTCGGCCCACCGCACCGTCGCGCCGCTCCGCGCGGCGGCCTGCACCCATGGCCTGACGTTGGCGTCGTGATCGAGCCGGGACACGACGACCTCATCCCCCGGGCCCCACTGCCGGGACACTGTGTCCGCGAGCCGGTAGGTGAGCGTGGTCATGTTCGGCCCGAGGATCACGCCATCAGGTTCGGCACCGGTCAGGTCGGCGATCGCGCGACGGCACCCGGCCACGATGCTGTCCGCGCGCCCACTGGCAGGGAACGCGCCGGCCGCGTTGCCGATCCCGGACCGGTAGGCTCCCGCGATCGCCTCGATGACCGCCGTGGGTACCTGGGTGCCGCCTGCACCGTCCAGGTAGGCATGGCCATCGCTCAGAGCTGGGTACGCCGCTCGCACGCGACTTACATCGAAGGTCACAAATCAGAGACTCTACTGCGGCCCGTACGGCCCCGCCTGGAGGCCGCGGTCCGCCCCGGCGTACAGCGCCCGCACCCGGCCCGCCAGGGCGACGAAGAAACCGGCGAAGCCGACGGCGGCCACAATCGCGCCGACGGCCACATCCATCCGGGCCGCGCCCGTCCACGGCGCGCCCGCAGG
>Ga0116218_1000639_pt1 | contig 24118 bp, 20 predicted proteins | sample Sb_taG_2_FD_88966 | JGI IMG/M metagenome (GOLD analysis project Ga0116218, IMG submission 88966) | Peat soil microbial communities from Weissenstadt, Germany - Sb_50d_5_LS metaG | ecosystem: Environmental > Terrestrial > Soil > Wetlands > Peat | place: Germany: Weissenstadt | collected 2010-09-21 | reverse complement strand
ATCCTCGTCGGTTTCCTTGATTCAACAATATATTTGTAATTGGAGGTAATCCTAGTGAAAAGATCAAATAGCTTACCAGATGATTCGGGGTTGCAGCTTGGGCGGCGTAATCTGCTCAAAGGTGCAGCACTCGGCACCGCAGGACTGTCAGTATCATCATTGCTAGCCGCGTGCGGAGGCAGCACCACCACAACTACTACAACCCAGAGCAATGGTAACTTTCCTACTCACCCCCAGTGGAACTTCGTATTTGTCAACCATGTTACGACCAATCCATTCTTCGTTCCCACCCAATACGGCATCCAGGACGCCACTGCCCTCGTGGCATGCAAATACCAGTGGACGGGTTCGGCGACCAGTTCCGTCGCTGAGATGGTTAACGCGATGAACGCCGCCATCGCAGCCAAGGCCGACGGTATCGCGGTCGCAATCATTGATGCCCAGGCGTTCAACGCCCCTGTACAGGCGGCGTTGTCGGCGGGCATTCCTGTCATCGCCTATAATGCCGATGCGCCGGCCGCCAGTAACAATGCTCGCTTGGCTTACATCGGGCAGGATCTCTTCGCGTCCGGTGTGGCGGTGGGCAATCGCATTGCCTCGCTTGTCCCCTCGGGGGAAATCGCCGGGTTCATCGCGACTCCGGGTTCGCTGAACATCCAACCCCGCATTGACGGGATCAAATCGGTTCTGTCTACAAAACCGTCGATCAGCTTCACAGAGATCGCAACCGGTGCCGCGGTCAATGACGAGCTTTCCCGCATCGAAGCTTACTACCTGGGGCACCCGAATCTCAAAGGCATGGTCGCCGTTGACGCAGGTAGCACCCAGGGCGTGAGTCAGATCATGGAGAAGTACAGCCTTGCTGCCAAGGGTGTGCATGCTGGAGGCTACGACCTGCTACCAGTGACACTCCAGGAGATTCAAAAAGGCAATCTCGACTTCACGATTGATCAGCAGCCTTACCAGCAGGGTTTCACTCCTGTGATGCAACTTTTCCTGTTCAAGCTGTCGGGTGGCCTCCAAGCGCCATCGAATACGAATACTGGACTGCTCTTTGTCACAAAGGACAATGTTGGACCTTACCTGAACACCCAGACACGCTTCGAGGGTAGTGCCAGCCAGCAAAAAGTGGTGTCACCGTAATAGGTTCAATTCCAAAGGAAAAGAGCCTGATCTGTTCCACGCGGTGAACTGTAGGGGCATCCGCAAGGAGTGCCTCTACAGATTTGTTATCAAGCTATTTGTATCTAAAACAGCAAGGGCCATGACAAAGAAGCATCTTAACATCATGAAGGAGTAGATGAATGGCCAAAAACGTTCTTCCGAGCGCCGCCGCTCAAAAGACAGAGCCGGAAAAGGCACGAGGCGCGCGAGGATTCTTGTCAAACCTGGCTGGTATCCTACTGAGGCGACGCGAGGCGAGTATCATTGTAGTCGCTATCATCCTGGTCGTGTATTTCCAGGCCTCCAACCAGAATTTCTTAACGCAAAACAACATCCGCACGCTCTCCCAATTCGCCGCAGCAACAGCTATCATCGCGGCTGGCGAGGTCATGCTGCTGATCTGTGGTGAGATCGACCTCTCGGCCGGCATGGTCTTTGCATTTGCCCCTTTCATTATGTTCTTTAGCTACCAGGCCGGTTTACCGATATGGGTAGCTATCATCTTCGGCCTGCTGGCAAGTGCGGTCGTGGGACTCTTCAATGGTCTGGTCACCGTACTACTGAAGGTACCGTCATTCATCACCACGCTGGGCACACTCTTCCTGTTGACCGGGCTTACCCTCACCATTTCCCAGGGCTTTCCCGTACTCGCACCAAATGTGGGGGCTTTCAACCAGGTGTTTGGCAACAGCCCGTACTCTGAGATCATCTGGGCTATCGCTATCGTTATTGTGATGCAGGTTGTGCTCTCCTTTACTAAATGGGGCCTGCACACGGTCGCGACGGGCAGCAATCTGCTCGGGGCCAGCGAGACCGGCGTCAACGTCAACAGGGTCAAGATCGGCAACTTCATGCTGTGCAGCGTCTTCGGCGGCTTCGCGGGTATCCTGGAGGGGTTCCGCATCACATCCATCGATCCGCTGGCGGGTGGCACTAATATCATGTTCTTTGCGGTGGCCGGGGCCGTCATCGGCGGAACCTCGCTGATGGGCGGCCTGGGCACGATTGTGGGTGCTTTTCTCGGTGTCCTGGTACTCTCCATCCTCCAAGATGGCTTCACCCTGCTGGGAGTGAGCGCTTTCACCTTCTACATCATTCTGGGTGCTGCGATCTTGATCGCAATGATCCTTAACGTCCGTCTTCAGTTGTTACGAGAGGCAGGTCGGCAATGATAGAGTCACAAACTCCAGACGTGATACAGGCAGAGCACATAGTCAAGAGCTTTGGCGCGGTCAAAGCTCTACGCGATATAAATATGCATTTGAGGAAGGGAGAGGTGCTGGGCCTGGTTGGTGACAATGGGGCCGGTAAATCGACCTTGATCAAGATCCTGACTGGCTTCGTCCAACCGGATGACGGCAAGATCTTTGTCAACGGCCAGGAGGTCAAACTGCGCTCTGTAACGCATGCCCGCTCCCTGGGGATCGAGACCGTGTATCAAGACCTGGCACTAGTCAATGAGCTCACCGTGTACCACAACATGTTCCTCAAACGAGAGATTCTCCTGAGGCCCACGCCCTTGCTCAACAATCGGGCAATGCGCGAGCAAGCACGCGAGCACCTCCAGAAAATTGGAATCAATATTCAATCGGTCGACACCGAAGTTTCCAAGCTCTCTGGGGGCCAGCGCCAGGCCATCGCGATCGCCCGGGCGGTCTACTCCGATGCCAGGATCCTCCTGTTGGACGAGCCACTGGCAGCCATGGGTGCCAAGGAAGGTTCCCTCATCCTCGATCTCATTCGCAAACTGAAAGCCGCGGGCGAAGTTTCGATGATTATGATCGCACATAACTACGCCCAGGTCCTCGAGATCTGCGACCGCGTGAACCTGCTCCAGCACGGCACTATCACGTTCGATAAGAAAAGAACTGAGACGTCATTGGAGGAACTATCCGAAATGGTCATGCGCGAATACCGGATAGGGGCAACTGGTTCTTAGTAATCACGTCAAGCTCATGAACATCACGGGCATTCAGCTACGATGAGCGGTGCTCCCATGGGACATGATGGATAAATAGCTCAGCCATCTCCAAACCTCCTTCAGGATGTTTTTCGTCAGGTCAGTCCGGACTGGCCACCTCATCCTGGAGAGAGGCTCCATTCGAGTGCTGCTGCCGGCACCTTCACCCATCTCCCCGTTCGGCTACCTCAGCCCATTGGCCAGCAGATAGTACATCTCGTTCCAGTGGATCTCTTTCTTGAAGGCTGAGAGCGTCGTGTCATGGTTGATGAGCAGAAACTCTATACCTGCCATCTCCGCGAAATCTTCCAGATGCTCAGCGGTCAGAGCGTAGCTAAAGCCCGTGTGGTGTGCGCCCCCGGCCAGAATCCAGGCGGTGGTGGCGGTCTTCAGGTCCGGCCGCGGCAGCCAGAGCGCTCGTGCCACCGGCAGCTTTGGGAGTGGCTGATCCATGGGCACGGCGTCTACCTCGTTTACTACCATGCGGAAGCGGTTGCCCATGTCTACTATGGTCGCGGTCACTGCCGGCCCTGTCCGGGCATCGAACACCAGACGGACGGGGTCCGCCTTTCCGCCAATGGACAGCGGGTGCACCTCCAAGTGTGGTTGTTCATTCTCGGCGGCTATCTGCTCCGAGACTTCCAGCATGTGTGAGCCGAGGATCTTCATTCCGGAGGGATCCAGGTGGTACGTGTAGTCCTCCATAAAGGAGGTGCCACCTTCTAGGCCGTAGGCCATCACCATCATGGCTCGTACTAACGCGGCGGTCTTCCAGTCACCTTCCGCGCCATACCCATAGCCATCGTTCATGAGTCGCTGTGCCGCCAGGCCGGGCAATTGGTCCAGGCCGTGCAGGTCCTCGAAGGTGGTGGTCCAGGCTTTGGCCTTCCGCTCATCCAGAAACCGGCGGATGCCGATCTCCTGGCGGGCTCCGTGGCGTAGCTGCTGGTGCCGCGCACCGCCGGCTCGAAGCTCAGCTGCCACCTGGTAGCGCTCCTCGTATTCACCGATCAGCCGGTCCACCTCTGCATCAGCTACCTCGTTCACATACGTGACCACGTCGCCGACGCCGTACCCGTTGACCGCATAGCCCAGGCGCAGCTGTGCCTCTACCTTATCGCCCTCTGTGACCGCCACTTCGCGCATATTGTCCCCCAGGCGCACCACACGAGTACCCTGCCAGTCGGCCCAGGCGCAGGCTGCTCGCATCCATGTACCTATGCTGCTCTGCACGTCCTCGTCTTGCCAGTGGCCCACGATCACCTTGCGGGAGAGACGCATACGAGCGCCGATGAAGCCAAACTCGCGGTCGCCGTGCGCGGACTGGTTGAGGTTCATGAAGTCCATGTCTATCTCGGACCAGGGGATCTCACGGTTGTACTGCGTGTGCAGATGGGCAAGCGGCTTCTGCAGCAGCGAGAGGCCAGCGATCCACATCTTGGCGGGCGAGAAGGTATGCATCCAGGCTATCAAGCCGATGCAGTTCGGGGACGAGTTGGCATCCAGGCACAACCTGCTGATCTCGTCAGGATCGGTCATAACGGGCTTGAATACCACCCTCTGCGGGATCCGAGGAGAGCGGTCGAGCGCTGCTGCTATCTCGGTCGAGTGCTTGTTCACCTTTTCTAGCGTTTGGGAGCCGTAAAGGTGTTGGCTGCCAGTGACGAACCACACCTCGTATTGCTTCGGGTCGATTGTCGAAGTCATACTATTCCTCTCCTCGTAGCCTCGTGCCACCTACTGGCCGTAGACGTTCTTGTAGCGATAGTGCAGTTTCGCCACGTCCTCGGCCGGGATTTCGTCGGGGGTGCCCAACTGGAGAGCCATCCACACGGCTGCCGCGTTGTCTTCTGTCATGACTGCGGCCTTGACGGCGGCTTCTGCGCTCTTGCCAATGGTGAACACGCCATGGTTTTTCAGTAGCACGGCCGCTGAGCGACCGATACTCTCGACCACCACCTTGCCAATGGACTCATCGCCTATGAGAGAAAAGCCGCCGCATGGGATCTCGCCGCCGAACTCGTCGGCAATGGCTGTGAGCACCACCGGGATGGGCCGGCCGACCGCGGCGAAGGCAGTGGCGTAGCGAGAGTGGGTATGCACCACGCCGCCCACGTCGGGCCGGTGGCGGTAGATATACAGATGGCTATAGGTGTCGGAGGACGGCTTGAGGTCGCCCTCGACTATGTTCCCCTCCAGGTCAAGTACCACCATGTGATGGGGACGCAACTGCTCGTAGCGTACACCCGAAGGTTTGATGGCCACCAGCCCTGTCTCCGGGTCGCGGGCGCTGACGTTGCCCCCGGTCCATACCACAAGGTTGTGCCTGGGAAGCTCCAGATGCAATTGATAGAGTTCTTCCTTCAGTTGTTCCAGCATATTTGCTGCCTCCCTTTCTTATTGTACATCTTTTACTTCAGCCCATCCACGGCAGCTCTTTCGATGACAAGCCCCTTTTTGTAGCGCTCTATGAATGCGGTAAAGCCATCGACATCCCTTGGATCAGGAGCTATGGCCTTGCTATTGTCCCTGGCAAAGACCTTGTTGGACAGATAGGCTTCCAGGGGTTCATTTGTTGCCTTATGGAGCATATAGGAGGCAAGCAGCGCAATTCCCCATGCGCCGCCCTCGCCTGCGGTTTCCATCACGGAAACGGGGACATTCATCGCTGCTGCCATCATCTTTTGACCCACTTCCAGTGTTTTGAAGAAGCCGCCGTGACCGAGAACCTGGTCAATCTTCACCTTTTCCTGCTCCAAGAGGATGTCCAACCCAATCTTCAATGTGCCGAGCGCTGAAAACAGATGCACACGCATGAAATTTGCGAGCGTGAAACGGCTTTCAGATGTACGGACGAACAGTGGACGCCCCTCCTCAAAGTGTGTGATAGGCTCGCCTGAAAAGTAGTTGTAGGCGAGAAGGCCGCCGCAATCCGCATCGCCCGCGAGCGCCTGTCTGTAGAGCATCTCAAACAGGGCGGATTGACTGATCTGCATACCAAGCGCATTGGTGAAATCCAGGAACAAACCGACCCAGGCGTTGAGATCGGACGTGCAGCTGTTGCAATGGACCATTGCCACAGGCTTGCCTGTGGGCGTCGTCACTATGTCGATCTCGGGGTAGAGTTTCGACAGAGCCTTCTCCAAAACGATCATGGCAAAGACCGATGTTCCTGCGGAAACATTGCCCGTTCGCTCTGCAACGCTGTTGGTCGCAACCATGCCTGTGCCCGCGTCACCCTCGGGCGGGCACAGCGGGATACCCGCCAGCAGTTGTCCTGTGGGATCAATCAGAGTGGTGCCTTCTTTCGTGAGAAGGCCAGCAGCATCTCCTGCCATCAGTACCTTTGGCAGGACGTGCTGAAGTTTCCACGGCAGCTTTTCCACTTCTAACCGTTCGTTGAACAGTTCCATCATGCGCTCATCATAGGTATTGGTCTTGCTATCGATGGGAAACATGCCTGAAGCTTCACCAACACCCAGCACCTTTTGCCCCGTCAGCTTCCAATGAACGTAGCCTGCCAGCGTGGTCAGATAATGAATGTCCCTGACGTGGGGTTCCTTGTTCAATATCGCCTGGTAGAGGTGTGCAATGCTCCAGCGCTGAGGAATGTTGAATTGGAACAAGTCGGTGAGTTGCTCTGCCGCCTGGCCGGTCATGGTGTTACGCCATGTCCGAAATGGAGCAAGCAGGCTTCCGTCCTTATCGAATGCCAGATACCCGTGCATCATAGCGCTGAAACCGATGGCGCCAATTGTCTGGATCTGGACATTGTACTTTTCAGAGACCTCGTTGCTGAGCTTCCGGTAGCTTTCCTGCAAGCCAGTCCAGACGTCTTCGAGATGGTATGTCCAGATACCATTTTCGAACCGGTTTTCCCACTCACAGCTTCCCGAGGCGATCGGCGTATGATTCTCGTCGATCAGCACCGCCTTGATGCGCGTCGAGCCGAACTCGACGCCAAGAACGGCCTTTCCGTTCTCTATGATCTTTGCTCTTGCTTTTTGGGTATCATTTCGATCCATGTTCCTCTCCCATGATTTGGGGGCGTTATTACTTTGAGAAGAGGCGGTGCTCATTCCCTGCAATTCAGTCGCGCATAACGCCGTCGGTTCGGTAAAAAGGCTACTCCATGTGAGTTTCAACCTGAGTCTCAACCGCTTCTTCGATCGGAATGTTCAGTGTTTTGGTTTGGCGGCCCTGAGCGGAAACCGCCACCTTCACAGTCCCCGGCGGGCACTACGGCAGCTCTCTGGCGAGAGCGGGGACGATGATCTGCACGGTTTTTGTCTTGGTGAAAAATTCAATGGTGATGTCCTGCCGTCTCTGCGCAAGCAAGTTGGCAGTCCGGTGCAGGATTTCTGCTCGCTGTGACTCGCTCACCACCCTCCATCGTTCAAAGCCAGAGTAAGCCGCTTCGGCAGCGCGGTCCACCTCCGTTGCATCTCCCGGCGGGACGTAGGCAAGCACTTCTGTGGCGTTGGAAGGGTTGATATCGGTTGTCCATTCCTGGCCGTTGACCGCTAACCACTCACCTGCGATATAGTGCGAAAGCCGTATAACAGGTTCGCTCACATTCTTTACTCCCAAAAGGTTTCACGATTTCATCAGATGCTTCGACTGTTCTCAGCACTTCCCTCTTTTTGCTGCAAAGCTCGTTGAATATCAGTGGTTGTCAGAATCACCAGTTTTCGCATAGCTTCTTCTGCTGCTCGCCCGTCTCCTTTACGGATAGCCTCGGCTACCGACCGGTGCAACGGCATGGCCGCCAGGTTCGCCCCTGGCAAGCGCGAAGTGACGACCCGACTCATATGCAGTGATGTGGTCAGGGTTTCAGTGATCTTCTGCAACATCTCGTTATGGGCGGCTGCACATATAGCGGAGTGGAATGCCAGGTCAGCCGGGATGTAGGTTTCTGGAGATTTGACTCCCTCTTCCATGCGCCGGTAGCATTCCTCAATGGTGTTGATTTCATCCTTGGTAGCACGAGTAGCTGCGAGCCGGGCAGCTGTGGGCTCAAACATGAGACGCACTTCGCAAAGCTCATCGAGAAAGGATCGATCAGGGCCAACTTCATACATCCAACCGATTACCTCTGTATCAAGGATGTTCCAATCAGCACGCGGGCGCACCTTTGTTCCGGTCTTGGGGCGCGACTCGATGAGCCCTTTGGCGCTCAGTATTTTCAGCGCTTCGCGCATAACAGGTCGGCTCACATTGAATTGAAGACTTAGCTCAGGCTCGCTTGAGAGCGTGTCACCCGGTTTGAAATCGCCGCGCATAATACTCAGGCCGATCTCGTGAACGACCTGCCCAGAAAGATTCTGGCGTTGCAGAGAAGTAAAAACTTTCGCCATACTGCCTCAATATTTGTCAGACAATTATATTGTAAAATAATTATACTCGTAGAACGTATCCACGTCAAGCCTTTATAATCATGAGGTGAGTATATCCAATGCAGAATGCTGTACGCTATGCAAAACGAGGAATCTCGTTGAGTCTCTGATTGGACTTGACAAACGAACGATGAGACAATCCTTTAAAGTTGGGGAACCTAGCCAGTCGAGCCATCGTCATCTACAGGGGCCAGAACTTTGCCTGATCGTTAAAGGAGGCTTGAGAATATCCTGGACAGACAACTCTTCTCCTTCTAATTGACGGATGAGTATTTCCGCACCCCTATATCCCATCGTCCTATACAGAAAGTCGATGTTTGTAAGCGGAGGCACCACCATTTCGGCTATGCGAGGAGAGCGAATACTAACCAGAGAAATATCTTGGGGGATGTTGAGCCCGCGATCGTAGATTGTTCTTATAACGCTCCCGTTTACCCAGGCATTCAATACAATAATAGCAGTGGTTGCTGTATCGCGTGCAAGCAGGCCCTAAGTGGCTTCATAACCGGCCTGGGCTTTCGGCTCACAGAAACTGAAAAGGCCCTCAAGGCCCCACTGCGCCAGCGCATAACGAAAAGCGTTCTCCGAGCGTACAACATATCCCATGCCGAGATTAATGAGTTCAGACGAGTCATTGATAAAGGCCAGGTGTTTGTGTCCCAATCCGGCCAGGTATTCTACGCAAGCGTGCACGGCATAATCGAAGTCTAGATCGACAAAATTAATCCCCTCATTCTCAGCGCCATGGTCAATCATGGTAAAGGGGTAGTGTTGCTCTTTCAGCATCTTCACCCCAATCCATCCAGCGACCATGAAGCCAGCGCCGACAGGTATGGGCCTTGTCAATGCGCAGCAGATAGTGCCACTGCTGCTGTTGACGCACCTGCACGAGTGGCATGCCACTGAGTCCGAGATCGGCGATGAGCGCGCAGTCATAGCTCGAAAGGTGTGGCTGCAGTTGTGCGAACGGCTTGCCGGAACCTCTTCCATTGTCCCTCGTCTCATGTCTCATGCAAGGGCATCACCCGCCACGCCAGCGGTAACACGCGGCTCTGCACAAGCAGACCCACATAGACGATGCTCGCCCGATCACCATAGGGTGTACTGTCCAACATCAGGTAGAGGCGTTTGTCCTGCCAGTATGGCAAGACTTGCTCAAGAAACTGCTTCCACACTGAACCGACAACGATGCGGTGGTTCGCGAGCGATTCGGGCGAGCCTGCGTTCAATGCTTGGCATCTTAGCCCGGCGTGTGGCCGTGCTCTGCGAGGCCCTCAGCGATAGGTTGTAATGCAGCACTGCCCGACACGATGATTCCCAGCACACACAATGCATGTACTTTCTGTTGATGACCGTGCAGACCACTCTACAACTGCTTGACCCGGCTCATGCCATTGTTTCCATACTAGCTTGGATGCATCCATAGCGTGCATTATTTCACGAGAAATCGTACCCGTGGGTGGGATTTTCCCCATATTCTTCCCTCGCATGGAAGGTCCCCACTATCGTTGCACGTCGCTTTCGCGCCCATTTCTGGCAACAAGCAAGGTCCTGCTCTTCGTGATCGGACGGGTACGATTTCTCGTGAAGCCGCGATGTTATTTTTTGCTGCTAAACCACCTGTTTGCGTGACTGGAGGGACCACCTGCGCGTCTGATCTGCTGGAGAGGATCTGGGCAACGTGAGCAAAAAGCGAGGTCATGGACCGGTGCGCGTTGGTTCGCTGCCGGCCTGGTTGCCACCCTGCTCTGATTGAGATCTGGTTGTTTGGAGGAAAGACACACCATGCTGCCCGAACCATTCTCACACACCTTTCAGATTCGGCGCGCGCTGCTCAGGGAAGACGAACTTCCACATGAGTCTAAACGAAAGACTGCTGTGGTAAAAAAAACGATACTTTGCACGTTTTGCTGTCAACGTTGATCACAAGCTCATCAGGGGATAACCTTTGAATCAAGGTGTGGAGCCGATTGAGGGGATTGGCGGAGGAGGTGGGATTCGAACCCACGGAGGCTATTCACCTCACACGATTTCCAGTCGTGCTCACTAGGCCACTATGAGACTCCTCCAGCACAGCGGAGAGAGTGGGATTCGAACCCACGAGGGCTATTCACCCTACCGCTTTTCGAGAGCGGCACATTCGACCACTCTGACATCTCTCCGCTGCGCAGTATAGCATATCTCCCTAACCAGGGCAAGCTTTAATCCACTTCAGCCTCGGCCTTAAGCCCATTGGTAGGTTTGAGTACCTCAGGAGCCTGAGGCGCTGTGTAAGCCTCTTCGCGAATGAATGCCTCAGTCATTTCACGTGCAACGTCATCATGATACTGAATAGGCGGAGACTTCATCAGGTAAGCGCTTGGCCCCTCAAGAGTGCCACTGATGCCGCGATCCAGTGCCAGCTTCACCATACGAACAGCGTCGATTACGACACCGGCGGAGTTTGGCGAGTCCCACACCTCGAGCTTCATTTCCAGATTCAAAGGCACATCGCCGAATGTGCGGCCCTCAAGTCGAATGAATGCCCATTTGCGATCTGTGAGCCATGCAACGTAGTCGGATGGGCCAATGTGGACGTTATCTGCACCTAGATCATAATCAAGCTGGCTCGTAACAGCATTGGTCTTGCTGATTTTCTTCGACTCCAAACGTTCGCGTTCGAGCATATTGTAGAAGTCAGTATTACCACCTACGTTGAGCTGCATCGTCCTCTCCAGCTTTACCCCACGCTCGCGAAACAGCCGTGCTAACATGCGATGTACGATTGTTGCCCCAACCTGGCTTTTGATATCATCGCCAATCATCGGCAGATTGGCCTCTTTGAAGCGGTCCTGCCAGTATTGTTCGCGCGCAATAAACACAGGAATACAGTTGACGAAACCCACTCCTGCCCGCAGAATCTGCTCAACGTACCACTTGGTCGCTTCCTCAGAGCCAACCGGGAGGTAATTTATCACTACATCCGTGCCAGTATCCTTGAGGATTTTTACAATATCATTCGTCTTCTTGGGGGACTTGGTAATGACACGTGAGAGGTATTTGCCTAACCCATCATGCGTCATTCCACGGTAGACGGTTGCTCCCAAGCGAGGAACTTCGGAAAAACGATAGGTATTATTAGGTGCAGCGAAAACTGCTTCGCTGATATCTTTACCCACCTTGTTCTGGTCGATATCAAATGCTGCGGAGAACTCGATATCGCTAATATGATATCCACCCAGGTTTACATGCATCAAGCCTGGGACAAAATCCTCTGGTTTCGCTTCGCGGTAGTACTGTACGCCTTGCACGAGTGAACTTGCACAGTTACCGACTCCAACAATCGCAACACGCACTTTCTTATTACTTGTCATACGAGTTTAGTTTCCTTTCCTGGGATCGTAAACCTATCCCAAATCACAGGTTTTCAAAGCTACACATACTATACCTTCCTTTTTGCTTGATTGCTATAAGCATTTTTACACAATAATAGTGATCAAATTAACACAGGTATCACATATTTTGTTGGCTCATTCCAACAATCAGGGATACACGGCAATGCAAAAAGTTAGACGTACTATCTGAACGACAGGAGGCCTGGAATTTCGCTGAGCATGCTTGGTCACGTTGCAGATATGTGGCAATTGTTGCTTTTCTCTCTGTTTTGGTAGCCTGATATTGCTGGTAATCTACCTGAAAATATGCAACATTGGTTACAATTAACCAGGAGTAATTTTTCCAGGACGGTTGTGCAATCATAACTGCAACTGCCCATTTATGACCGCGTCTTAACTCGTTGAAAAGTTAGATCACTCGTCAAGGGTGCCATGCTCGCATATAATAGTGTCTGTGAACGTACAAAGTATATTGAAATGAAACTTGGAGGATAAACGAATATGACCCAAAAGGGATTTACCATCTGGTTTACGGGCCTTTCAGGTGCTGGCAAGAGTACCCTTTCTGAAGTGCTTGAAGTACGTCTTAAAGCGCTGAGGCGCAACGTGGAAATCCTGGATGGCGACATCGTGCGTACCCACCTGTCCAAAGGATTGGGATTTAGCCGCGAGGATCGCGATACCAACATAAAACGCATCGCCTTTGTGTGTGGATTGCTCACGCGCAATGGTGTGGTTTGCATATCGGCAGCTATTGCTCCGTACAGTGAGGCGCGGGCGTGGGCACGGCAGGAAATCGGCAACTTTGTGGAAGTGTATGTCAAATGTCCCATCGAAGTCTGCCGCGAGCGCGACGTCAAAGGACTGTACAAACTGGTGGATGAAGGCAAGATCACGGGATTTACTGGCGTGGATGATCCCTATGAAGAGCCCGAGCATCCCGAACTCGTCCTCGAAACGAACAAAGAAACAGTCGAGGAGAGCGTCGAGCGTATCATGACCACTCTCGAAGCACATGGCTATTTGGAGCCGGAAGTGCAGTCATCAATAGCAAGCATTGCAGGCTCCCTGTAAGCCCTCCGTGCTGAATGAAAGAGGGTATCCAGGTAATACCCTACCCGAACTGTTCAATTATGGCTTATCAAGGGCAGACAAGAGAAAGAAATAGGAATATCTCATGAGCAACGGATTAGTCGCTCCTCACGGAGGAGAACTCATAATCAACATGGCAGGTGAAAGTGAACGCGTTGCATTGCAGGAACGTGCTAGCAGCTTACCGCAGCTGGAAGTTGGTTCGCGTCAACTGGCCGACCTGGAAATGCTCGCTATCGGCGCCTATAGCCCGCTGCGTGGCTTCATGACCAAAGCTGATTACCTGGGCAGCGTGAACGAAATGCACCTTGCGAACGGCTTACCCTGGTCGATTCCGATCACCCTTGCTGCCAGCATGGAGCAAGCGGCCAACCTCATAGGAGGCTCTGAAATCGCCCTGGTGAATGCCCAGGGTACACTCCAGGCCGTTATGACCATTGAAGAGAAGTTTGGCTATGATAAGGAACTTGAAGCCAGTAAAGTATATCGCACTACCGATGATGCCCATCCAGGTGTTAAAGTGCTCTATGAACAAGGTGATGTGCTACTAGGCGGCCCTGTGCGTATAGTTGCTTTGCAGCAACAAGCCTTTGCCAGGTATCGTTTTACTCCTACGCAGTCGCGACAGGCCTTCGCTGAGCGTGGGTGGAAGCGTATCGTTGGCTTCCAGACACGCAATCCAGTGCATCGAGCACACGAATACATCCAGAAATGCGCGTTGGAAACCGTTGATGGGTTATACCTTCATCCGCTAGTTGGAGACACAAAAGGTGATGACATTCCGGCTGATGTGCGTATGCAATGCTACGAAGTCTTGCTGGAGAACTACTATCCCGCTGATCGAGTGATTCTTGGTGTTCTTCCTGCCGCTATGCGTTACGCAGGGCCGCGTGAAGCGATCTTCCATGCTTTGATGCGCAAGAACTATGGTTGTTCGCATTTTATCGTCGGGCGAGATCACGCGGGGGTAGGTAGCTATTATGGTACGTATGATGCTCACTTTATCTTTGCAGAATTCGACCCTGAGAAATTAGGCATTGTGCCAATGTTTTTTGATCATACCTTCTACTGCCGAGCATGCGATGCGATGGCCTCGTCCAAGACATGTCCCCATAATAGCGAACAGCACGTGACATTAAGTGGTACGAAAGTGCGTCAGATGTTACAGGCTGGAGAAATACCTCCGCGCGAATTCTCGCGTCCCGAAGTGGCACAAGTGCTGATAGCAGCTATGCGCCAGCCTGTGAAGAAGACACACATCTGATAAATGCTATTTCTTGAAAAACTCTACTGTCTTCTCAATCCCCTCTTCTAAAGTTACCTGAGGTTTCCATCCCAATACCCGTTCTGCTTTCGCACAATTAAAGTATGACAGGTATATGTCGCCCGGACGTTTGGGTGCTCGTACAATCTCAGGTTTATAGCCAATAATTGTTGCTAACGTGTTATAAAGCTCATTTACTGAAGCCCCTTTTCCTGTACCGATGCAGAAAATATCGTTCTCAACATGCTCTATTGCAAGTAGATTAGCGCGTGCTACATCTTCTACAAAGACATAATCTTTCTTCTGTTCGCCATCCCAGTCGATACGCACTGATTCATGCTTCAGAAAACGTTTGGCGAAGATCGCTATCACGCCCGCTTCACCGTTGGGATCCTGGCGAGGGCCATATACGTTTGCATAACGCAGAGCAGTATAGCTCAATCCATTTGCTTCTTGCCAGTAACGTAAATAATGTTCTGCCACCATCTTGGTGATGCCATAAGGTGACTCAGGACGCTGTGGAACCTCTTCATCGATTGGCAACCGCGCTGGAGTTCCATAGGTGGCACCAGATGATGCAAAAACGATCTTGCGGGTTCCAATGCGGGTACAATTTGTTAAAACATTCAGCAGGCCGAGCACATTCACTCTGGCGTCATATTGCGGATTTTTCGTCGAGACCGCTACGCTATGCTGGGCAGCTTGATGGCTAACAACTTCCGGACGTACTTCATCAAAGATCCCTTGCAGCGCCGCTTCATCTGTTATATCCGCTCGGAAGAAACGCGCTTTAAGGTTGAGGTTTTGCTCTTTCCCTCCCCCTTCTTCCCACAAACTATCTATAACAGAGACTTCATGCCCCCTGGCTATACATTGATCAACGATATGCGACCCAATAAAACCAGCGCCACCCGTAACTAATATTCTCATGGAAAGTGGAAACCTTTCTCTAATCATACATAAAGGAGATGAGACTTCTTTTCGCGACTCAGGTAAATCCAATTATACCGTGATAGCAGTTCTGAAAAAGCCTGTCAGAATCGTGTACATTTATTATATCAATGTGAGATGCACTCTATCAAACTAACTGTTCCAGAGCAACCTGTAAAGCTTGAGGATGCGTTAATACTGGAAAAATGCGTAAGCCTGTCTCCTGTTTGAGACGGTCGAGTGCAGAGTGATCTTCAGGATTCAGCATTGCAACGGTGAGCATATTGCGCTCGCGTCCCAGAGGATAACAATGAAGCTCATGTGCTAGTTCGGGGTTAACAAGATGTTGCAGGTCCTGAGGTAATTCCCTCGGTAAGAGTGTAAGATACGGAATTCCAAGTTTGCGGGCAAGAACTGGCAGCTCCTGGTCTATTTCATTCTTTGCAAGCTGATCCTGTGGTACTTCAGCGTGCCTGCGCGTCGCTTTCTCGGGCTGTGTGTCGAAACGGAACGTTGCTTCCTCGGATGCTGTAATAAAATCGCGTATGCTTTTATCCTCCATCGGATAAGCACTATGTCCAATAGCCATGCTTTGCGGACGCATAATGTCGCGTTCTGAAAGGTTAAGCACTCGCCAGAGCAACGCTTCCCACAGGCGATCCTGGACAATTTGTCCACCCTGCTTATTAGCACCGCATAACAGAAAGTAAAGAGTGTGGCTTAACAGTAAGACATTATCCGTTTTACGCACGAGTGTGCGCAGGTCATTCAATAAATATTGCGTACTTTTATCGGCAAGCACTGATCGATGAATATTAAGCTTTTCTTCTTTTTCATAAACCAACTGAATTGTTACAAGTGCGATTTGTTCAATCCCTGTGGAAATGATCTGTTCTACAGTTGAGACGACTTCATGTGTTGTATCAATAGTATAGGGACTGGTAACCAGTCCATGTCTCAGAGGAGCAGCTGCTTCGTTGCTCATAACTCGACTCCTATAGGAAAGTGTATTTATCAGATGTGTAGTATGGGTAATGATACACAAAGGATGTTAGGAAAAAAGCATCAATATGGTTGCATTTCCGTTAAGACATCGAACTTGTGGTTAAGATAACTCCAGCCTCTGCAGCACCATGCTTCAATATGTAACATGCCTGATAAAACTTTTCGTTGACGTGTATTGCCTGGCCCTGTATACTTCGTGTAAAATGCATTCCGAAAGGCGTCTAAACGATGACAGATACCGCCTTTTCTGTTGATCCTGCTAACATATCTGCTGTGAAACGTTGGTTAGCAGCACAAGACGATCCTCTAGAGCAATTACGATCGATTGAGATCGATGAAATTCTCATCGGTCCCGGTGTTTTGCTAGACTTACCATTTGTGTTGCAAAGGGCAGGCGTTACTCCTGGCTCGAAGGTATTGTTGGTGGTTGACGAAACACCTATGCTCCGCGAAGACGTAGACCTTAAGCGGTTTGTGCGTGATCTGCTTTATGTAGCCGGGTATGAAGAAACGACATGCCATTTGGAAAACGATGAGTATGGCCTGGTACATGCCGAGTTTGAGGATGTTGAAGGTATTCTCTGGGGACTGGAACCTGGTACAGCGCTCATAGCACTTGGTTCAGGGACGGTAACCGATATTACTAAACATGCTGCTTATCTTTATGATCAGCGACATCCAGAACAGCCTCGTTTGGTCTACATCTGCATTCCTACCGCGAATTCAGTCACTGCGTATGCCGCAAATATGGCAGTTCTACTCAAGGATGGTGTGAAACGAACTCTTCCATCGCGCTTTCCAACGGCGATCATAGCTGACTTGCGTGTTCTTGCTTCCGCGCCTAAGGCCATGACTCTAGCTGGCCTGGGGGATTGTTGCGCTCGCTTCGTCGCATATGGTGATTGGTATCTTGCCAGCGCGCTGGGCTTCGTTGATTTTTATAGCGAGATTCCACTTTTGCTGCTCAACAATCTGGACACTATTTTATTAGAGGCAGCATCTGGCATTGGTCAGCGAACATATAAAGGGGAAGCTATCCTTGCTCGTGCGCTCTTGCTCGCTGGTATTGCTCAATCTGTCGTCAACATGTCTGCCCCTATCTCAGGTACTGAACATGTAACTTCGCACATACTGGATATGATCGCCGCACACTATCACCGTGGCCTTGCCCTACATGGCGCTCAGGTAGGCGTAGCTACGCTAACCGCTGCGCGACTCTACCAAAACTTCCTGGATAATTTCGATCCTGACGCTGTTCATTTCGATACCTGCTATCCCGATCAAGAGCACATGCAAATGCACATTTATCAGCTATTTCAGCATTTTGATCCAACCGGAGCAATGGCTGGGGAATGTTGGAGCGATTACAGCAAAAAACTAACCCTATGGCATGATAATCGTGCCCTTTTCAAACAATTCTGTCTGTCCTGGCACAGCATACATCGTGAAAAGCTTGCGTCTCTTGTGTCTCCACCCAGGATTGTGCAACACATTCTTTCTAACGCCGGGGCACCTCTCATTCCACTAGACCTTGAACCATCGATCAGCACGCAAGAATACGATTTCGCGGTCGAAAATGGCCACTTCATACGATCGCGCTTTGTTCTAAGCGATTTATTATATTTTCTTGGTGCATGAAATACTTTTTTAGGGTATAATAGAATATACTAAAGTTATGCCAGAAGGCTACTATGCAACATTACAATTTGAACATCCCGGCAACCAATACTCCTCAAACAACCAACGTACTCACTGAACGACAAACTGCGGGACTCAACAAAGAAATGCAAGACGCGGCTCGTGCAGCAGAACGTGCGCGACTTCGACAGGGTATTATGCATGTCCGCATACGTCACTTTTATTGCACCTTAGAGGAGATGTTTGATCCCTCACTACGAGGCCAGGCATTTGTAGTAGGCACTGGAACGGGTCGACCAAATGAGCCTGGGCGTGTCATAGATGTCTCACCTGCTGCGCTGCGTCTCGGTGTCAGTCCTGGTATGCCTTTGCGACGTGCTTATCGTCTTGCTCCGCGAGCGCGTTTCCTTCCGGCTTCTTATGATCAATATCAACCCGTACTACTAAAGCTTCGCGAACGCTATCGGGTCTATTCGCGTATTATTGAGACAGTGCCTGTTGCTGATGCATTCATTGATTTGCGTGGTTGTGAAATACCTTTCGATTCTCCAGTCACCCTGGCCGAGCGACTCTGTGCGGAGATAGCAGAAATACACCTGACGGCCCTTATCGGCATTGCTAACGGTAAGGCAATTTCAGAGCTGGCTGCTCTGATGAGCCGCAAAGATGGTCGTCGGGGAGTGCTTTACATTCCTCAAGGTCGAGAAGCTTCATTCGTACAAACATTACCACTTTCAATGTTACTCCAGATGCGTGCGGCTGGCACTGGTATTCCAGGCTCCTTACCTGAATTGGGTGAACAGAATGGTCATGGCTCTCGCCCTCCTGAAATTGAAGGCAAAAGTGAAAATATAGATTCGGTGGCAGTTGCAGAACTTGTAGCGCACCTGAAGGATTTTGGAGCCACTACTTTTGCACAGGTTGCTACTTTGACTGAAGAAGGCTTAAATCGACGGCTAGGACGGCTTGGTGGATGGCTTTACCATGTAGCAAGCGGTCAGGACTCCAGCCTTGTTGTTCCTGATGCTCCGCCACTGAGCCAGAATGCGCGTGTGCGACTTCATCATGCCGCTGACGCCGACGAAACATGTGCAGCTATACGCAAACTCGCGAACTATCTCGGCGAGCGTCTGAAAGAACAGCGTCTCAAGGGCCGCATCATTGCTCTTATGCTCTGGCCAGGTCATCTTGTACGCCAGGAAACACGTAAACTTGTGATCGCAGAAGATGGTGAAGAGGTTGCGGTGACATCCGCTGAAGATACTGTTGGGGGTCAAATGATCCTCTCGTGCCACACTGATGATCCTGATGTGATTGCGCATCATGTTCTCATGCTCTTCGCACATTATCATCGACCAGGCAATACCTACCTGCAAGTACAGGTGCGTATCGGGGATATTATGGCTGTGACTCCAACATATTATCCACCTCCTGTACGCACTCGAGGAAGACCCACGCGCAAACTCTAAGGAAGCACGGATCAACTTTTACTTCTGATCTGCTTCAATTTCTCAAGTTCCTTCTGTCCTCGTGCCTCCAATTCAGTCTTCCACTCATCTTTATATTGCCGCATTCTATGTACAATCGTATGCGCTACCGCCAGGTTGCGATACCACTTATGATTTCCAGGAACGATATACCATGGAGCATGGCTTGTGCTACACAACGTTAAGGCATCTTCATATGCTTTCTCATATGCTTTCCAATTCTTTCGGTCTTCCCAATCCTCAGCAGAAAGCTTCCAGGACTTATCTTTATCTTCTTCGCGCGCCAGCAAACGTCGCTCTTGCTCATCGTAGCTGATGTGCAAAAAGAACTTCAATAAAATCGTTCCCTTTTTAGCAAGGAGTTGTTCGAAGTTATTTATATCCTCATAGCGGCTACTCCATACTTTTTCTGGCACCAGATTATTGACACGTGCGACCAGCACATCTTCGTAGTGTGAGCGATTGAAGATACCCATTTCACCTAGAGCAGGCGTGACCCTATGCACGCGCCACAGGAAGTCGCGAGCGAGTTCTTCCTGCGTTGGTGCCTTAAATGAATGCACAAAGCATCCCTGTGGATTTACATGCGAGAGCACATGCCGTATCGTGCCATCTTTGCCGCTCGTATCCATCCCCTGTAGGACCACCAGCAGGCTGTTCTTTTGTGCTGCTGCAAGCAACTCTTGTAACTCATTCAGTTCGCCGCTTAGTGTCTGCAACTCCAGATCAGCTGAAACGTGATCATTATACGTATCGGTATAGCCTGGATCGTAATCCTTTAATTTAACTTTGCTACCTGAATCCAACTTCCAAACATGATTCATGGAAATGCTGTCTCCTTCTACTTTTTAGACTATCTTCATAGTAAAGTAATTGTGGCAATCATATATCGTCTTTGCTCTTGTATGCAAACAAGTAACGTTCATTCTTGTTTGCGCGTTATAATACATGTTAAGGATACAAGTATAGGGGGAAATGCTTACGTCCATTGACTGTTAGCAAGCAGTAAACCATGGAGTAGATATCTATGGATTCACTCTGCTTTGGTCGGAGTAACATGTATGACAACTACATCACACGATAATAGTTCTGATCCTGCTGGTGTTTCTAACAATCCAGGATCACTAGAACCACCACCTCGTAAGCCGCATTCAACTCGATATCGTGTGATTTCACGTATCCTCCTGGCTATCTTGCTGCTGGGCATTCTCACTCCCATCATCATTGCGATAGTCTATGGCATTAGCGGTTATACCACCTACAACGAAATACGTAACCAGGCTCAGAGCGGGATGCAGCACCTGCTCAATGTCAAGACAATCTTCACGGGCGTCAAAGCTCACCCCAGTGGTATTTTAGACAACAACAAGTTGATCATGTCTCGTCAAGAATTTGTTGCCTCCTATGAGGATTTTCAGCAAGTTGAATATAAAATCGATCATACAAGTCTCATTCAAACCATAACAACGTATTTTCCGCAGTATCTCACGCAGGTTCGCTCAGCTCGCGCTGTAAGCCAGATTGGCATGGATATATCTATTATTGGGCAACAACTTACTGCAACTGCTCTCATTCTCGCACCGACTTTACAAGGTCCTCTGTTGACCGATACCACTAAACCCCTGGTAACACAACAAATGCTTGATCTTGTAGGTGCGACCATCAATGAGATTTTACCTGGGCTCAACGATATCCAGGCGCAATCGCACTTCATTTCGCTCGATGCTCTACCGGTCAGTGAGCAGCAACGCAATCAACTGCAACAAGTTCTACAGGCGCTCCCACAGATTCAGACCGATCTTGTGCAGGTACTCGATCTCTTAGGAGTGGCAAATTGGCTTCTTGGTGTGAATGCGCCACGCACCTTTCTGGTGCAAACGATGGATCGAGCAGAACTGCGGCCCACTGGTGGATTCACTGGCCAATATGGCGAGCTACAGATAAATGGAGGTCGTATTGCCCCGTTCAACCTCAGGGATATCTCCCTCGTTGAGTATGTTGCTACTAGCAAAACCCTGGGGCAATTAGCTCCATCGCAATATCGTTCGTGGTGGCCTTTCGCAAACTGGGGTTTGCGTGACTCGAATGTCTCTGCTGACTTTCCTACTTCGGCGCAGATCGCCATAAACCAATATCAATTTGAAGTTGGTCACCATGTCGATGGTGTAATCCTGGTTACACCGTTCTTAATCGAGCATATTTTGCAGGTAATTGGACCAATTTATGTTCCCGCCTACAAAGACACAATTACCGCGCAAAATCTGGAGGATCGTCTCCATTATTATCAACAGGACAACGCGGGCATATACAAACAGATTGTCATTCAACCGGGCGATACTACTACATCCGACCGCAAGCGCTTTACTGGTCTGTTGGCTCATCTGCTACTGGACAAAATACGCACTGCGCCACCAGATGAAATGCTGGCCATTGCGCAGAATATGTTGCATGATCTGAAGACCAGGGATTTACAAGTGTATTTCACTAACCCGCAGGCCGAAGCTCTACTCGTAAAGTACGACGATGCAGCACAGCTGGATCGTTCTCCTACCCAGGACGGTTTATACGTGGTACAGGCCAATCTTAGCGCCAGTAAAGCTTCTCAGTATGTCAAAACTATTATGCACGATACTGTCTCACTTGATGCCAAAGGTGGCGCGACCCATGTGTTGCAACTCCGTCTCGTGTATAATCAGGTCGGTCCGGTGTATGGGTATGATACGTATCACGATTACGTGCGAATTTACGTCCCGCCGAATAGTCAATTTCTTTGGGGGGATGGCTTCGATACAGGCATACCTCTTTGCGGCGGTAGCTATCAACAATGTCAACCCAATGGAGTCTATCCACAAGGCGAATTACTTTGTCCGACAGGTCAATTTCAACCAGGAGCGGCTGCTCCTACCCTCACTGATCCTAATGCTTCGTACTGGCGTCCTCTCGATACTATAGGCCCACCCACCAATCTTACAAGTGATGAACCTGGACGTGCCATGTTTGGCGGCTGGGTGGTCGTGCCTAAGAACTGCACGATGACCGCGACAATCTCCTGGTATGTGCCGCCTATGGGTACCACTCCGTATAGCTTGCAGGTTCAACGCCAGGCAGGTACATTTCCCGAGTTGGATCTCACTATTTTGCCAACTCCTGGCAATTGTAACGTGCTCAACACAGCAGGTCTGCACTTTGATGGCATCATGGGTGAGGACATGTCCTTTACTACAAAGGGCTTTACATCCCTGCTCCCCTCTACATCGACAGCCTGTTATCCTCAGCCTGGAATATGACCTATCCCGTTTTACCTACTATAGGTATTTCCATAGGCTACACATTCACTAAAATCTTAATTGATGAGATTGTAATCAAAAAATTTTACATTTTTTTCACACCTTCTTGAGGGTACCTTGCTATACTATTCATTTGTGAGGATAGTATTTTTCTGCCGCTAGCTTAATAAAGACACGATATAAGTCGATGCATCATCGAGTTGGAAGTGCGACCATACACCCTCATGAAATGTAGTCGAGGCAATACATTGAGGAGATAATCCTATGGCAGATACATCAAAACCCTCGGCAAGGGCAGCAACAGTATCAAATACTTCATTAGCAAAAATCCCTCCGGCTAAACCAACGCCGAATAGAACTTTTGCCCAGAATTCGTGGCATACGAAACCCAGGCGTGGCGTAAAACTTGATGCCATATTGGGTAGCGCCCTGGAAGCTCTCCAGGCCAATCGCATGCGTTCATTCCTGACTATGCTTGGTGTGATTATCGGCGTGTCGGCAGTGATTGCTGTAGTGTCCTTGACGCAGGGAGTGAATCAGAGTGTTAGCGCGCGGTTCGCCAGCCTGGGCACTAATGTTATTACGGTCTCGCCCGGCGCGGCGTCAACCAATGGTGCGCGCAGCGCCGCAGGAACAGAACAGACGCTTACTCTGGCCGATGCCCAGGCGGTGGCACAGGTTGACCACGTGGTCGATATGACTCCTATTCTTACAACCTCCGGTCAGATAGTCTACGGGAGCCAGAACTGGAATACAACAGTACACGGCGTCTATCCCAGCTATCAGACAATTCAGAGTTGGCAGATTGACGAAGGCTCATGGTTTACTGAACAGGATGAACAGACAGCTGCTCCTGTGGCTGTGCTCGGGCAGACCGTCGTTCAGAATCTCTTTACTCCCACAGGTACCGACCCGATTGGTGAAACAATCCTGATAAATAATCAGGCTTTCAAGGTCGTTGGTACGCTTCAAGCCAAAGGAACACAGGGCTTTTCCAACGTGGATGATGCCATCTTTGTGCCCTTTAGCGCAGCCAATGAGCGCTTGAAGCCCTCTCCTGTTTATGTCGACCAGATCCAGGTGCAGGTCGATGATGTCAACAATGTAGCGCTGGTAGAGCAAAACATTACTACGCTGCTCAGAACGCGCCATCACATCACAGGACCCGCCACCTCCTCTTCAGGCCAGCAATTAGGCGGCGGCAATCCTCTACGTGGACTGGGAGGTGGCGGTGGAGGCGGTGGGGGCGGTGGCTTCGGCGGAGGTGGTAATGGAGGAGGCGGGAGAGGCTTGGGTGGAGGCGGCACTGGAGGAGGAGGTTTTGGTGGGGGTTGTAATACAACTTGTGGGCCTACAACCTCAGGTAGCGGCTCTGCTTTGAGCAGAACGTCGCAAGCCAGTGACTTTCAGGTGTTCAGCGGAAACCAGCTCGTCCAGACAGCGCAGCAGAATACCGCTGAACTGGCAATCCTGCTCATAGGTATCGCAGCCGTCTCGCTCTCGATTGGTGGCATTGGTATT
>Ga0116218_1000634_pt1 | contig 24271 bp, 20 predicted proteins | sample Sb_taG_2_FD_88966 | JGI IMG/M metagenome (GOLD analysis project Ga0116218, IMG submission 88966) | Peat soil microbial communities from Weissenstadt, Germany - Sb_50d_5_LS metaG | ecosystem: Environmental > Terrestrial > Soil > Wetlands > Peat | place: Germany: Weissenstadt | collected 2010-09-21 | reverse complement strand
GGCCAGCACGTTGCGCTGCACCAGCCGGTCCATGCCGGCGATGCCGATCGCGGACAGCAGCGCGCCGATCGTGGTCGGGATCAGCGCCACCAGCAGGGCGACCAGGATGACCAGCGTCTGCGGCGCCTTGGAGTAGAACGCCATCGGCTGCAGCGAGATCACCGCCAGCATGAAGATGATGGTCAGCGAGGCCAGCAGGATGTTCAGCGCGATCTCGTTCGGCGTCTTCTGCCGCTTGGCCCCCTCGACCAGGGCGATCATCCGGTCGATGAACGTCTCGCCCGGCTTGGAGGTGATCTTGACCACGATCCGGTCGGACAGCACCGTGGTGCCGCCGGTGACCGCGGACCGGTCGCCGCCGGATTCGCGGATCACCGGCGCGGACTCGCCGGTGATGGCCGACTCGTCCACCGACGCGACGCCCTCGACCACGTCCCCGTCACCGGGGATGACCTGCCCGGCCTCGACCACCACGTAGTCGCCGAGGGTCAGGCCGGTGCCGGGCACCGCTTCCTCGTGCAGCGCCGACGCCTCCACCCCCGGCGCCCAGTTGGTCAGCCGGCGCGCCATCGTCTCGCGCTTGGCCCGGCGCAGCGTCTCGGCCTGGGCCTTGCCGCGCCCCTCGGCCACCGCCTCGGCCAGGTTGGCGAACACCACGGTCAGCCACAGCCAGACCACGATGGTCCAGTTGAACACCGAGGACGAACGGATCGCCGTATACATGCAGAGCAGGGCGCCGACTTCGACCACGAACATGACCGGGTTGCGGATCTGGACCCGCGGGTCCAGCTTCTTGAACGCGTCCGGGGTCGACTTCAACAGGATTTTTGGGTCGAGCAGGCCGCCGCCGACCCGGTGCGCCTCGGTGGCCCTCTTGGGGGCGGCCGGAGCCGGTGTCCCCGGGCTCTCAGTTGTCACAGACATCTCAGTGCTCTGCTCCATTTAATGCAGGCCTTCTGCGAACACTCCCAGCGCGAGCGCGGGGAAGTAGGTCAGGCCGACGAGGATGAGGATGACGCCGACCAGCATGCCGACGAACAGCGGCGTCCTGGTATCCAGCGTCCCGGCACTGGCCGGCGTGGGCGCCTGTCTGGCCAGCGACCCGGCCAGGCCGAGGGCGAAGATCTCCGGCGCGAACCGGCCGAGCAGCATCGTAATGCCGCCGGTGATCTGGTAGAACGGCGCCGCCGTGCCCAGCCCGGCGAAGGCTGACCCGTTGTTGTTCGCCTGGGAGGCGTACGCGTACACGATCTCGGTCAGGCCGTGCGGCCCGGGATTGAAGATCGCGCTCTGGCCCCAGTGCGTGCCGATCGCGATCGCCGACATGGTCAGGATCACCACCGGCAAGGTCAGGAAGTACAGCGACGCGTATTTCATCTCGGCGGGCCGGATCTTCTTGCCGATGTACTCCGGCGTCCGGCCGACCATCAGCCCGGCCACGAACACCGTGACCATGGCCAGGACCAGGATGCCGTACATGCCGGCCCCGATCCCGCCCGGTGCGACCTCGCCCAGCGCGATGTCGAACAGCGCGATGCCGCCGCCGAACGGCGTCAGCGAGTCATGGAAACAGCTCACTGAGCCGGTGGAGGTCACCGTGGTCGACGCCGCGAACACCGAGCAGCCCGGCGTTCCGGTCCGTACCTCCACGCCTTCCATCGCGCCGTGCGCGAGCTGGGGCCCGACTCCGGCGGTGCCCAGGTGGGCCTCGAAGAAGCTGATCCCGCCGACCGCGGCCGCCCAGATGATCACCATCGCGGCGACCAGCGCGTAGCCCTGCCGGTTGTCGCCGACCATCTTGCCGAACGCCCGCGGCGTGGCGAACGGGATCAGCAGCAGCAGGAAGACGATGAAGATGTTCGTGAACGGGTTCGGGCTCTCGAACGGGTGGGCCGCGTTGGTGTTGAACCAGCCGCCCCCGTTGTTGCCCAGGTCCTTGATGGCTTCCTGCGACGCCACCGTGCCGCCGGGGATGGTCTGGTGGGCACCGGACAGCGTGGTGATCGTGTGGTAGTTGGCCAGGTTCTCGATCCCTCCGCTGGCCACCAGGATCAGGCACCCGATGACCGCTAGCGGGATCAGCAGCCGGACAATGCCGCGGGTCACATCCACCCAGAAGTTGCCCAGCCGGTCGGTCCGGGACCGGGTGAACCCGCGGATCATCGCGATCGCGACCGCCAGGCCGACCGCGGCCGAAAAGAACTGCTGCACCATCAGCGCGCCCTGCTGGGTGAGGTAGCCCATGGTGGCTTCGCCGGCGTAGTTCTGCCAGTTGGTGTTCGTGGTGAACGAGACCGCGGTGTTCCACGCGGTGTCCGTCGGGACGTTGGCCATCCCGACCGACCAGAACAGCCAGTGCTGGGTCCGCTCGATCAGGTACACGAACAGCACGGCGACCAGCGAGAACGCCAGGATGGACCGCACGTAGACGGTCCACCGCATGTCGGCGTCCGGGTCGATCCCGGTCAGCTTGTAGATGCCGCGCTCCACCCGCCAGTGATTCTTGTCGGTGAAGATGCGCGCGATCCAGTTGCCGAGCGGCACGTAGCACGCCGCGAGGGCGGCGAACAGCAGCAGGAACTGCAGCCAGCCTGCAGCCGTGCTATTCATCAGAACCTCTCAGGCAGGACGAGGGCCACGAACAGGTAGATCGTCAGCACGATGCCACCGATCAGGCCGATCCAGTTCTCAGCGCTCAAAGCTCTCGATCCCCTTCAAGATGAGGAGCAGGAAGGCGAAGACGACGATCGTCAGGACCACGTAGAACCAGTCCGTCAGGTACCACGGCACGGTGACTCCTAGTGATGAACCGCTGGTGAGAGTGCTCCTGCGAGCCCCCAGAAAACGCCCGAAGGCATGCGCAGGCCAACAGCACATCCCTAGTTAACGGTCTGGGATCGCGCCTATGAAGTCGCCCTTGCAGGACCCATGCAGCCGCAGTCGGGTTCCTAACGGAACCCATGCGGGCCGGGAGGACTAGACCCCCGGGATGAGGACGTGCCGGCGCAGGTGCCAGGACCGCAGCCCGTGACCGACCTCGTCCATCAGCGCCGACGGCGGGACGGCGAGCACCGGGCATCTGGCGTGGGCCAGGCAGTAGCGGCCCACCGAGCCGCGGCACAGCCGCCGCACGACGCCCCGGCGGCCGGTCCCGATGACCAGCAGGTCTTCCGGCTCGCTGGCCACGTCGACGAGCACCGGCCCGGTCTCGCCGCGCTCCACGTGCGGCTCGACCCGCAGGTCGGCGGGGAAGCCGCCCAGGCCGTCGTCGAACGCGGTGCGCAGCCGGTCCCAGGCCGCGTCCCGCCAGATCTTGCGGAGGTACGGCGAGGAGTGCCGGCGCTCGGCCATGTCCCCGCCCGGCGGGACCCAGGCGATGACCGGCACCAGCGGCACGTCCCGCTGCCTGGCTTCCTCCGCCGCATAGCGCAGCGCCTGCAGGCTCCCTAGCGACCCGTGCACCCCCACGATGACCCGATGTACGGTGGCCACCGCAACTCGCCTCCTGACACCGGGGCGCGCATCCTTCCGGCGCCCCCTGATCCGCGTACCCATCCATTTAATCTCTACTCCCGCGGAAAGGCGCCGCCGCTAACGGCCCTCTTACGGCGTCCTGGCGGGAAACGCTGGTGACCTCCGTCACGTGTTTCCGGTCCGGACGCCGAGCTCGTCGATGCGGGCCAGCATCTCGGCCGGGTCGGCGTAGACCCGGTAGGCCCCGGCCCGCTCGAGCTCCTCCCGGCCGTACCCGCCGGACATCAGCCCGACCCCGAGCGCCCCGGCCCGCCGCGCCGCGAGCAGGTCCCAGACGCTGTCGCCGACGACGAACGCGTGCCTGGGCTCGACGTCCAGCAGGGCGGCCGCGGCCAGGAACAGGTCCGGGTCGGGCTTGGCGTGCCGGACCAGGTCGCGGGTCACCATCGGGGTGTCCTCGGGCAGCCCGAGCAGGCCCAGCGCGGGCCGCGCGGTGGCCGCGTACCCGCTGGTCGCGATCGCCCACCGGACGCCCTCGTCGGTCAGGAAGCCGAGCAGCTCACGCGCGCCGGGCAGCGGCGTGACCGAGTCCATCTGCGCGCGGTACTGCTCGGCGTGCGCCTGCTGGAGCCGGTCGATGTCGGCCTTGGACAGCGACCGCCCGGTCTCCCGCAGCAGCGCGGACACGAACAGCCCGCCGCTCATCCCGATCCGCCGGTGGATCCGCCAGACCGACAGGTCGATGCCGATGGCCGACAGGGCGGCCCGCCAGGCGATGACGTGCTGGTACACGCTGTCGATCAGCGTCCCGTCCAGGTCGAACAGGAACGAGGGGGTCGGTGACTCCACATAGCTGACGGTCATGACCATAGTCTTCTATGCCGAACGGGCCGTGGTTCCCCCGCCCCCGGCATCGCGAGGCGTCAGCCGACGATGCGCTCCCCGATGGGCCCCAGGATGAGCATGGGGAAGTAGATCAGGCCGCCGACGATCACGATGACGCCGAGCAGGAACGCGGCGAACGTCGGCCCGGCGGTGTCCAGCGTCGCCCGGGTGCGGGCGTGCACCCGCGCGCCGGCCAGCGAGCCCGCCACGGCCAGGGACAGCACGATGGGCCCGAACCGCCCGATGAGCATGGTCAGGCCCAGGGTGGTGTCGTACCACGCCGTGTTCGCGGCCAGCCCGGCGAACGCCGACCCGTTGTTGTTCGCCACCGACGCGTAGGCGTAGGTGACCTCGGACAGGCCGTGCAGGCCGGGGTTGAGGATCGCGGCGAGGCCGGCCGGGATCACCAGGGAGATGCTGGCGAAGATGAGGACGGTGACCGGGATGGTCAGCACGTAGGTCACGACCAGCTTCATCTGCGGGGCGCGGATCTTCTTGCCCAGGAATTCCGGGGTGCGGCCGACCATCAGCCCGGCCACGAACACCGCCAGCAGCGCGAGCACCAGGATCGAGTACAGCCCGCCGCCGTCGCCGCCGGGGCTGATCTCGCCGAGCAGGATGCCCGCGAACGCTCCGGTGCCCCCGACCGGGGTGTAGCTGTCCAGGGCGGAATCGGTGGCGCCCGCCGTGGTGCCCATGGTCCCGACGGTCATCAGGGCGGAGGCCTCGGGACCGAACCGGGTTTCCTTGCCCTCCATGTTCCCGCCGGGACTGACGCCGCTGGCCACCTGGGAGACCGACGCCGGCAGCAGATGGTTCCCGTGGTGCTCGGCCTGCATCGACACGACAGTGTGGGCCACGAAGATGATGGCCATCACCGCGATGATGGCGTAGCCCTGCCGCGGCCGGCCGATCAGCCGGCCGAACATGACGATGATGGCGAACGGCAGCACGATGACGAACAGCAGGTCGAAGATGTTCGTGAACGGGGTGGGATTCTCGAACGGGTGGGCGCCCCCGGTGCCGTAGTAGCTGCCGCCGTTGGTGCCCAGCAGCTTGATGGCCTCCATCGAGGCGACCAGGCCGCCGGGGATCTTCTGGGTGCCGCCCGCGAGCGTCGCAGCGGTGCGGAAGCCGCTGAGGTTCTGCACCGCGCCTTGGCTCACCATGACCAGCGCGCCGAGGATCGACAGCGGGACGAAGACACGCACCAGGGACCTGGTCAGGTCCGACCAGAAGTTGCCGACGGTGCGCGCGGTGTTCCCCATTGGGCCCGCGATCCCGCGGACCACGGCCAGGGCCACCGCGAGCCCGACCCCGGCCGCGGTGAACTGGGCCACCACCAGCCCGGCGGTGCCGGCGAGGTAGCTGGCCTGGGTTTCCCCCTCGTACACCTGCCAGTTGGTGCCGGTGATGAAGCTGATCGCGGTGTTGAACGAGAGCAGTGGCGGCATCCCCGGCGCGTGCGTCGGGTTCCCGGGCAGCACGCCCTGCAGCCGCAGGATGGCGTACAGCAGCAGCGTGCCCACCAGCCCGAAGGCCAGCACGGCCAGCGCGTAGGACCGCCAGGTCCAGCTCGACTCCGGGTCGACACCGAGTACCCGGTAGACCAGCCGCTCGACCGGCAGGAACACCCGGTCCCCGGGCGCTCTGCCGCCCCGGAAGGTGGCGGCCAGGTACCGTCCGAGCAGCGGCGCGGCCACCGCGGTGACCGCGGCGATGAACAGCAGCTGCTCCCAGCCGGAGATCGTCATGACTGACCGTCCAGGGCCAGGTTGAGCTCGAGGACGTTGACCGTGGGCTCGCCGAGGAAGCCCCACTCGCGGCCCTGGGTGTAGTGGTGCACGAGCGCGATCACCGTCGCGGCCGGCAGGTGCCGGGCCCGGGCCACCCGCGGCGCCTGGCCGAGCGCGTTCTGCACCGAGATATCCGGGTCCAGCCCGGAGCCGGAGACCGTCACCGCGTCGGCCGGCACCGTCGCGTTCGCCGGCAGCCCGTTGAACGCCCGGTAGGCGATGGCCCGCTCCGGGATGGTGTTCGGGTCGCACACGTAGGACCCGCCGGCCGCCCTCGCGTACTTCTGGCCCGGGGCCGGGCTGATCACCGGGGTCTTCGCGGTATCAAGGGGCACGCACGCCGGATCGGCCGCGGTCGCGAACGGGTTCGTCGCCGACGGCTGACCGTCCAGGCCCACCGTGTTGACTCCGGCCACGAACCCGATCAGCAGCGGGTTGGACGGCCCGAGATTGCTGGCCCCCGACGAGCTGCCGTCATACCCGGCCCCCGCGGCCGAGGGCCGCGGCTGGAAGTACTGCGGCAGCGGGTTGCCCCGGCGATCAAGGAACTCCTGCCCGAGCAGCTCCGAGCCGGCCAGCTTGCCGTTCCGGTAGATGAGCGAGCCATTCGCCTGCCGGTGGAAGAACAGCTGGGACAGGCCGGTGACGACCAGCGGATAGCCGAACCCCAGGGCCACCGTCACCACCACCAGCATGACCAGGCTGGCCACCAGGTGCCGTCCGAACAGAGCCGTGCGCATCTCAGTGCTCTTTCATCAGTGGAGGCCCAACGCGGTAAGGATGAGGTCGAAGAGCTTTATGAAGATGAACGGGGCGATGATCCCGCCCACGCCGTAGATCAGGCCGTTGCGCCGCAGGATGGCCGCGCCGTCCAGCGGGCGGAACTTCACCCCGCGCAGCGCGAGCGGGATGAGGGCCGGGATGATGAGGGCGTTGTAGATCACCGCGGCCACGATCGCCGTGTGCGGGTTGCTCAGGTGCGTGATGTTCAGCACCCGCAGCCTGGGATACACCACCACGAACATGGCCGGGATGATCGCGAAATACTTGGCCACGTCGTTGGCGATGGAGAAGGTGGTCAGCGAGCCGCGGGTGATCAGCAGCTGCTTGGCGACCTCCACGACCTCGATGAGCTTGGTCGGGTTCGAGTCGAGGTCGACCATGTTCCCGGCTTCCTTGGCGGCCTGCGTACCGGTGTTCATGGCCAGGCCGACGTCGGCCTGGGCGAGGGCCGGAGCGTCGTTGGTGCCGTCGCCGGTCATCGCCACCATGTGGCCGCCGCGCTGCTCGCGCCGGATCAGCGCCAGCTTCTCCTCGGGCGTGGCCTCGGCCAGGAAGTCGTCCACGCCGGCCTCGGCGGCGATGGCCTTGGCGGTGAGCGGGTTGTCCCCGGTGATCATCACCGTCCGGATGCCCATGTCGCGCAGCTGCCGGAACCGTTCGGTCATGCCCGGCTTGACCGTGTCCTTCAGCTGGATGACTCCCAGCACTGTTGGTCCATCCGCCACTACCAGGGGCGTCCCGCCGCCTTGAGCGATGCGTTCCACGATCGGAGCCAGGTCGTCCGGGATGCTGCCGCCCGCCTCGGTGACCCAGCGCCGGACCGAGTCGGCCGCGCCCTTGCGTATCTGCCGGCCGTCCAGGTCCACCCCGCTCATCCGCGTCTGGGCCGAGAACGGGACCAGCTCGGCGCCGGTCAGATCGGGCGGGGGCAGCGCGTAGCGGCTCTCGGCCAGCTCGACGATCGAGCGGCCCTCGGGCGTCTCGTCGGCCAGGCTGGAGCGCAGCGCGGCGGCGGCCAGCTCGGTCCCGGTGACCCCCGTCACGGGGATGAACTGCGACGCCATCCGGTTCCCGTAGGTGATCGTGCCGGTCTTGTCGAGCAGGAGGGTGGAGGCGTCCCCGGCGGCCTCGATGGCCCGTCCCGACATGGCCAGCACGTTCCGCTGCACCATCCGGTCCATGCCGGCGATGCCGATGGCCGACAGCAGCCCGCCGATCGTGGTCGGCGCGAGGCAGACGAACAGCGCGACCAGGACGGCCGTGGACTGGATGGCCTGGTCGTAGATCGCCATCGGCTGCAGCGTGACGACCGCGACCAGCAGGATCAGCGTCAGCCCGGCGATCAGGATGTCGAGCGCGACCTCGTTCGGCGTCTTCTGCCTGCTCGCCCCCTCGACCAGGGCGATCATGCGGTCCAGGAACGTCTCGCCGGGGTTAGAGGTGATCTGGACCACGATCCGGTCGGACAGGACCACGGTGCCGCCCGTCACCGCCGAGCGATCCCCGCCCGACTCCCGGATCACCGGGGCCGACTCGCCGGTGATGGCCGACTCGTCGACCACGGCCATCCCCTCCACCACGTCGCCGTCGCCGGGGATGACCAGGCCCGCGGTGACGACCACGAGGTTGCCCGCCCGCAGCCGGCTGGACGGGATCTCCTGCGTGGTGCCGTCGGGCTCGAGCAGGTGGGCGAAGCTTTCCCTGCGGCTGCGGCGCAGGGCGTCGGCCTGGGCCTTGCCCCGGCCCTCGGCCACCGCCTCGGCGAAGTTGGCGAACAGCACGGTGGCCCACAGCCACAGCGTGACCAGCCCGACGAACAGGTCCGGCCGGCCGAAGAACTCGGCCGTGGTGACCACGCTGCCGATCTCGACCGTGAACATGACCGGATTGCGGATCATCGTGCGGGGGTCGAGCTTGATGAACGCCTCGCCGAGGGCGCGGCGCATGATCGACGGCTCGAACAGCGAGCCGGCCGGCCGGGTCCGGACCTTGGGCGCTCTGTTTTCCCGCTCGCCTCCGGGCGCTCTTGACGCGCCTCCTCCCCTCCTCGCTCGTTCCTCGCTCGTCAGTCCAGTCAGCGCCGCGCCCTTTGGCTCGCGGGAGTTGGGCTCGCTCATTCCTCATCGCCCGGATCGGCGTCGGTGCCGGCGCGCGTGATCATGCGGTCCAGGAGCCGGACGACGCCGGCGCCCGCCACGAAGAACGCCACGATGACGGCGATGAGCAGGACGTCACTCATGCCGGACCCCTAGAACCGCTCCGGCATGAACATCGCGATGCCCAGGTAGATGAACACCAGGACCGAGACGGCGAGCAGGATGCCTTCTGCGACAGTCACGAACCGGACGCTACGCCGGGCGCGGCGCGATGCCTCCGGTCCTAACAATCCCCATGCGGTTATGCCCTGGCTCTAAGCAACTTCCTGCTGGCCGGGGCGGCCGCGGGCTGCCAGAATGGGACGCGTGAGCGAGGAGGCGGCGGCACGCGAGGTGCGGAACGCCGGCGCGGACGGCGTGGTCGAGGCGGCCGGCCATTTCCGGATCTACCTCGGCGCGGCCGCGGGCGTCGGGAAGACCTACGCCATGCTCAACGAGGGCCACCGGCGGCGGGACCGGGGTACCGACGTGGTTGTCGGGTTCGTCGAGTGCCACGGCCGCCAGCGGACCGAGGTGATGATCGGTGACCTGGAGGTCGTGCCCCGCAGGAAGGTGGAGTACCGGGGCAGCGTGCTCGAGGAGATGGACCGCGACGCGGTGCTGAGCCGGCACCCTCAGGTCGCGCTGATCGATGAGCTCGCCCACACCAACGTGCCCGGATCCGGGAAGAACGAGAAGCGCTGGCAGGACGTCCTGGACATCCTCGCCGCCGGGATCAACGTCATCACCACGGTCAACATCCAGCACCTGGAGAGCATCGCCGACGAGGTGGAGCACATGACCGGGGCGAAGGTCCGCGAGCGCGTCCCGGACTGGGTCGTCCGCAGGGCGGACCAGATCGAGCTGGTCGACTCCTCGCCCGAGCAGCTGCGCCGCCGCATGCTGCACGGCAACATCTACCCGAAGGAACGGGTCACGAAGGCCCTGTCCAACTTCTTCCGCACCGACAACCTGACCGCCCTGCGGGAGCTGGCGCTGCGGTTCCTGGCCGACGAGACCGACGAGGAACTGCTGGAGCACCTGCGCCGGCACGAGTCGGACGTCGTGTGGGAGACCTGTGAGCGGTCCATGGTCGCGGTCGACGCGGCTCCGGGGACCGACGCCCTGCTCCGGCGGGCGGCCCGGATGGCCCTTCGGCTCAAGGGCGAGCTCGACGTCCTGCACGTCGACGCCAGCGACGCCACCCGCCCCGGTGACCGCAAGGCCGTCGAGAAGCTACACCAGCTCGCGGACGATGTCGGCGCCCGCTGGTACGAGATCCAGGACGACGATCCCACGCGCGCCATCGTCAACTTCGCGCAGGAGCATCAGATCACCCAGATCGTGATCGGATCCAGCCAGCGGAGCCGGTGGCAGCAGCTCACCGGCGGCGGCTCGCGGGTGACCCGGATCCTCAGGGAGGCGGGCGCGCTCGGCATCGACGTCCACGTCATAGCCCTCCGCAAGCCGACCGCCGCTCAGCCGCCCGGCGAGCGGGACGCGCCCTGCCCGGAATGACCGGGCGGGCGCGGCTCCTTGCTGCCCCCCCGCGGCTCGCCTTCGGTGGTGACCCCCGGTTTCACCACGCTGGCTTGGCTCCGTAGCCGGCCAGGCCCTGCTCGAGCAGGCCCAGGGCCTGCCGGCCGCGGGTGACCACCTCGCGGGCCACGTCGGCGGCGTCGACCGGACCCTCGGCCAGGCGCTGGCGGACGAGCTGGATCAGGCTCTGGTGGGTACCGATCAGCGCGCGGGCCACCACCCAGGGGCGCAGGTCGCCGGGCTCGGCGGCCGTATCCCCGGCGATGAGCGCGGCCAGCGACTCCGTGTAGCGGTCCAGGATCTGCCGCTCCCGGGCCAGCAGCGCCGGGCTGGCCGGGATCATCTTGGCCACCGCGATGAGGTGGCGGACCGAGTCCTCATCCGGGGCGGCCAGGAAGCCGCGGGGCCGCAGCACGAACCGGCCGAACGCCGCCACGATCGGCTCCCCAGCCGGCCGGTCCCGGACCGCGGCCAGCAGTTCGGCCTCGAAGGCCTCCATCCCCCGGTAGACGAGGTCTTCCTTGGTCGGGAAGTAGTTGAACACGGTGGCCTCGGACACCTCGGCCGCCCGGGCTATCGCGGCGACCGGGACCGCATCGAACCCGCGCTCGGCGAACAGCCGCAGCGCGGTCTCCGCGATCAGCTGCCTGGTACGCAGCTTCTTGCGCTCCCGCAGCCCCAGCTCGGCCTCCATGGGCGGACCCTACCATAAATATCTTGACACACGAAAGTTGGAGAAGCTATAAAATTCTTGTGACTCTATCTCATACGATCCCATCTGATCAGGAGGGGCGGCGGGCGCCGACGGGTCAGGCACCAGCCGCGAACGGCTTGACCCGCGAGATCGCCCCACCGGGAGGCTTGACATGTCCACTCCGGCCCCGGCCGGCACCCGGGTTTCCCCCGCCACCTCGCGCCTGGATGTGCTACGTCAAGGACTGCGCTCGGGCCATCGCGCTGCTGCAGCTCGCGCCGCGGCTGAGCTACCGCACCTACAACGTCGCCTCCGGGACGGTGCTGACCAATGCCGACGTCGCGGCCGCCGTCAAGCGCCTCGTCCCGGAGGCCAGGATCGAGCTGCCCGAGGGCCGCAGCCCCGGGTCCGGCCCGGAGGTATGCCTGGACATCGGCAGGCTTCGCCAGGACACCGGCTATCAGCCTGCCTACGACACCGACCGCGCGGTCGCCGACTACCTCGCCTGGCTGCGCGCTGGCCACGAGCGTTAGAGCTTGACCCCGTGGGTGCGCTCCAGCTCTTCGATCCAGTCGTCCTGGATGGTAATGCCGTACCTGTCTGCGAGCTGGTAATACTCCGGCGCGGTGCGGTGCTCGCTCAGGATCGGCGCCAGCTCCTCGAAGTAGGCTTCCAGCCCGGCCGGGGCGAGGAGCTCGACCACCCGGGCCGGGACGCTGGTCGCGTTCCACATGGCATGCGGCGTCCGGCGGGGCTTGACCAGGTAGCTGCCGGGGCCTGCCGTCAGCTCCTGCTTACCTACCCTGACTCCCACCGTCCCCTCGAGCACCAGGGAGAACTCATCTTCGCGCGTGTGGTTGTGCGGTTTGACCAGGGTGCGCGGCGGGATCTCGACCTCTATCACAGCGAGCGTCCCGCCGGAGTCGGCGGTTTCGACCTTGTACCTGAACCGGACGCCGAAGAGCATGACGGTCTTGCCCTCTCCGGGCGCGATCACCTTCGGGCTGAAAGGCGAGGCTGTATCCGCGGTCATGGAAGAAAACTTAGTGCAAGACTAAAGTTAGTGCCACGCTATTAGCGCCTTTGCGCCTCGACCTGTCATTTCCGGCGAGTGAAACGGGCCCGTGGACGGGGCCAGGGGTATGGTCGGTGCCCAGGTAATGGCGGACGGCTGGGTCGGCCAGGCTACGGGAGGCGTCGTGATCCGGGTTCTGGTGGCCGAGGACATGCGGATCTTGCGGGACACGCTGGTCGCCGTCCTCGGTCTCGAAACCGACATCGAGGTGGTCGCCCAGGTCGCCGACGGTAATGCCATCGTCCCCTCGGCGCTGGCGCAGCGGCCCGATGTCGCCGTGGTCGATATCGACCTGCCCGGCACCGACGGGCTGACCGCCGCGGCGCGGCTGCGCGAGCAGCAGCCGGACTGCCGGGTTCTGATCCTGACCGTGCTGGGCCAGCCGGGGAACCTGCGCCGGGCGCTGGCCGCCGGGGTGGCGGGTTTCCTGCCCAAGGAGACTCCGGCCGGTGAGCTGGTCGATGCGGTCCGGCGGGTGGCGGCGGGGGAGAAGGTGATCGACCCGCACCTGGCCGTGGCGGCCCTGGAGGTGGCGGACAACCCGCTGTCGCCGCGGGAGGTGGAGGTGCTGCGGCGTTTCGCCGGCGGCGCCGGACCGGCCGAGATCGCCGCCGTGATGTTCCTGTCGTACGGCACGGTCCGCAACTATCTGGCCTCGGCGGTCACCAAGCTCGGCGCGCGCAACCGGGTCGACGCGGTCCGCATCGCCGCCGAGGCCGGCTGGCTGTAGCCCGTACAGCCGCGAGCAGGCGCCACCCGGTGCGTGCAGACTGCACGGGCCTGCCGTGCGGCCTGCACGGATGGTTCGTGCGCGGTGGCGGTTACGTAGCCGCCCCGGGATGGCCGAGACTGGGCAGGATGGATGGCTTGCTGTGATCAAGGTGCTGGTGGCCGAGGACGCCCGCCAGGTACGGGAGACGCTCGTCGCGTTGCTCGGGCTGGAGGACGATATCGAGGTGGCCGCGGTGCTGGCCGCCGGGGACCAGGTCGTGCCCGCCGCGCTGGAGCACCGCCCCGACGTCGCGCTCCTGGACATCGGCCTGCCCGGCACCGACGGCATCACCGCCGCCGCCGAGCTGGCCAGACGGCTTCCCGGCTGCCGGGTGCTGATCCTGACCGGCATGGCGATGCCCGACGCTCTTTCCGCCGCGCTGCGCGCCGGGGTGTCCGGCTACCTGCTCAAGGAGGGCTCGGCCAACCACCTCATCGGCGCGGTCCGCGCGGTGGCCAGAGGAGACCGGGTCATCGACGGCCGGCTCGCCGGCCAGCCGCCGGACGGGGAACGGGGATCACCGCGGCCCGCCAGCCAGAAGCTGCCTCCGATGGGCTGGGTAGCCTGGCCGCTGGCCTAGGGCACTGTTAAGTCACGTCACGTTCTCCAGCATCACCGGCCTCCCAGCGCACGCCAGCCTGACGCCTGAGGACTCCGGTCATGCCCAGGGCCGGGCAGGGGCTGCTGGCCCCGCCACTTTTGCCCCGCCACCGAGCCGCCCGCGCGTGCCGTGGTCCCGATTAGTGCGCCAGCGCCCCGGGGCACGGTGACGCGGGTGCTGGCGAACCGGACCTGGCTGCGGGTCGATGGCCACTCGAGGAAACCGCGGTGGGGCTTAGCCGTCGTCCTGGGCGCCGGCGTACACGGCTGCCTGCTCGAGGACCGGGGGATGCCAGCCGGTCAGCCAGGGCGGCCGCAGGTCAGCCGATCCGGACCGTCCCAGCTCGTGGGTTTCCAGCGGGAGCTCGGCCGTCAGGCTGAACCGGCCCGCCGCCTGCCCGATGGTCACCCGCCCACCCGCGGCCCGCATCCTCGCCTCCAGGTTGACCAGGCCAAGTCCCCTGCCGCCCGCCCCGGCGGGCCCTTCCGCGGCCGGGCGGTGGATCCCGGGACGCGCGGGGTTCTTGGGGGCGACGCCATCGTTGCTGACGTGCAGCCGCAGCGTCCCGCCGTCGGCTGTCACCTCGACGAGACAGGCGGTGGCGGCGGCGTGGCGCAGGATATTGGTGACCGCTTCGCGCAGCACCGGGGCCAGCACCTCGTCCGCGGCGGCCGGCAGGGGGCCGCCGGGGATGCTGGCGTGGACTCCGAGGCCGGCGGAGGTCAGGATCTGCTTCGCGGCGGCGAGCTCGGCGACCAGGGATAGCCGTTGGCCGTCGCCGGTAACCAGGCGGGCATCGGCCCGCACCGCGGCGCAGATCCGGCTCATCTCGTCGATCTCGGCCATGGCGCGGGCATCGTCGCGGCCGATCAGCGCGCCGACCAGATCGGCCTTCAGCGCCACCGCGGACAACCCGAGCCCCAGCAGGTCGTGCACGTCCCGTGCCACCCGCAGCCGCTCCCGCACCGCCGCCATCCGGGCCAGCCGATCATGCAGCCCCTCCAGTTCGCGGGTCAGGCCGGCCAGCCGGGACAGCCCGTACACCGTCAGGCCGACTTCGGCGGTGACCGCCGCGACGAAGAGCGCGTTCGGAATTTGCTGCCCCCCCGGGATCAGGTTCCCCCGCAGCGGGAGCACGCTGTACAGCACCGCGTAGCTGGCCACCAGGGCCGCATAGCCGGCCCACCGCCACCGGCCCGGGACCAGCAGCAGCACTGACCCGGCCAGAAACGGGCCCAGCGCGCCGACATACGCCCAGACGAACGGGAACAGGAACGCGTATACCAGCAGTGCCTGCAGCGCGAGCGTCAGCGGCCAGACCCGGGGCCGCCGACCTTTGCGCGCCGCGCCGGAATGGTACAGCTGGAGCACGATGACCAGGGCGATGTCGCCGATCGCCAGGGCCGTGAGCCGCGTCCCGTAGTGGGAGTACACGATGTAGGCGCTGTTCTCCACCGAGAACATCAGCAGCAGCACGACCAGCACGACCCACGCCAGCCGCGCGCCGATGAGCGCGGGCCGGCGAGCGGCGAGCCCCCGGCGGGGCGGCTCATCCTGCGTGATCATCACCGAGCGCGCCTGCGCGACCGCGTCCCTGGCCGCGACACCCGCCGCGGCGATCTGCGCCCGGGCCTGGGCCGCGTCACGGGACAGGGCCCGGCGCGCCGCCGCGGCCCTCGCCGCCACGTCGGCCAGCCGCTCGCCGACCGCTGCCTGCAGCGACCCGGCGGCCCGCAGCCGCTCCCGCGCCACCGCGAGATCCGCCGCCTGGCCGCGTGCCTGTTCCACCTCGGCGACGATCTGCGCCAGCCGGACCATCCCGAAGAACACCAGCGCGTCATCGACGTAGTAGGTGACCGTCCACAGGATGCCCATCCACGCCTGCGGCAGCGGCAGGCCGGTCCCGAAGGCCCGCCCCGTCACCTCGGCCGCTAGCAGCCCGCCGGCCAGCAGCCAGGACACCCGGCCCGGCACCATCAGCAGCACCAGCCCGGCGAGCAGGCCGCCGATGCCTTCCTGCCACCCGGCCCCGAACACGGCGAACGGCACCCAGGTCAGGGCCGCCTGCACCGCCAGCACCGGCCAGCGGTAGCGATCGAGCAGCGGCCTGGTGCCGCGGAAGGCGTACAGCAGCGGCAGCACGAACAAGGCGACGGTGAACGGCACCTGGCCCAGCTCACCGGCTGTGACGACGGCAGAGAGCCGCGCGGCCATCAGCAGGCACAAGACGGCGACCGCGTACCCGGTGGCGCGCCGCGACGGGCCGGCCGCCGGGCCAGCCGCAGACCCCAAGGCCCTCTGCGGCCCGGCCATCACCCGGCCTCCCGCGAACGGGATCATGCCCACCACTATCGTGCGGCGGTGCGCGCATGGCAACCAGCCGGCCGCGAAGACGTGCAGAATGCACAGGCCGCCGGGTGCATCCATCACGTCGGCCGAACGCGAAAACGCAGTCAAGGTCGTGCCCGGCGCACTAGCCGCCCGAGCGCGCCGCGCTTGAGACTTTCAACGTGACCCGGACCAGGCTGGCCGACGGACCGGCGCCGATGCAGACGGTCGGCGCGGACCCGCCCGTGACGCGTGCTGAACGCTTCGAACGCGATTTTCTGCCCCACCTGGCCGGGGTGTATCGCGCGGCGCTCTGCCTGACCGGCGATCCCGCCGCGGCGGAGGATCTGGTGGTCGAGGCGTTCGCCCGGGCGTACCGGGCCGTCCCCTGGTGCCGGCCCGGGGCCAGGCGGCAAGTCTGGCTGTACCGCATCCTCGTCAGTATCCGCCGGGAGCACCGCCCTGGGGGACGGCCGGCCGCTCCCGGGCGGGCCGGGGATCAGCCGCCCGTGCGGCGGGCAGTGCGCGAGCTGCCCGAATACCTCCGCCTGGCCATCCATCTGGCCGACGTGGACGGCTTCTCCTACCAGGAGATCGCCGAGATCACCGGCACGTCGGCCGGAACCGTCGCGACCCGGGTCCGCAGCGCCCGCCGCACGCTGCGGCGCCGCCTGAGCACCAGCACCGAACCGTGGCCGTGACCGCCTCCAGGCGACGGCGGCGAGCGCGGGGGCCTCGCCGCCGGCCGCCGGACCTCACGCCCCGGCGACTGCGGTCACGCCGTCATCGGTGCCGAGGAAGGCGTGGCTGCCGCTCATCGACATCGACGCGAAGTGCGGCAGGTTCGTGCCCAGGCTCAGGGAGTACCGGACCGCACCGGTCGCGGGGTCCAGCTCGTACAGCGTCCCGGCGGAGTAATCGGTGACCCAGACCGCCCCGCCGCCGACCACCGGCGAGCCCCACGCGCTGCCCGGGCCGCGCCACAGCACCCGGATCCCGCCGTCGGCCACGCTGATGGCGGCCATCCCGCCGCCCTCGCACGGCTCGTACACGGTGCTGCCGTCGACCGAGGCCGCGCCGTACGCCGGGCACACGCGCGCCTGCGCGACCTGGCCCCCGACGCCGCCCAGGCGAGCCGGGTCGAGCAGGTAGGCGACGCCGCTCTTGCCCAGCGCCAGCAGCATCCCGTTCCCGGCCAGGGCCGGCTGCGTCGAGCCGAGATCGAGGTCGCCCTCGCTGTCGGCCCGCCACGTGACCGGCGCGAAGATGCCGGTTCGCCGCAGCGCCGGCGACAGCGCGGTGACCGAGTCGCTGCCGTCGAATTGGGTGCTGCTCACCGAGCCGTTGCCCACACTGACGTACAGCGTGCCACCCGGGCCGGTGACCGGGCCGGCCGTGCCCCAGACGGCGCCCTCCCGGGCGGTCGGCACGACGTAGGAGATGATCTGGCCGCTGCCGCTGAGCGGGACGCCTGCCACCGAGCCGCGGTAGGGCCCGCAGTCCCCGTACAGCCCGCCGAAGGCCACGTATACCCGGCCGTCCGACAGCGCCAAGGCCGGTCGTTGCTGGTCGTACCGCGGCTGTCCGTCCGGTGCCGGGATGTCGCGCTCGACCCGGACGGCGCCGCTGGCTACCGACACGCCGACCAGGACATGGCGGTAGCCGGAGGTTTCCGCGACCGCGTAGATGAGCCCGTTGTCCTGGTCGTAGACGGGCGTGCCGGTGATACCGAGCGGGTCGATGTCACCGCAGGGCAGGTCGGACAGCGGCACCGGGGTGCCGACGTGCGCCCGCCACTCGACCTGGCCGGTCGAGGCGTTCAGCGCGTAGACCGAATCGTTCTCAGTGGCCGCGATAACCAGGTGGCCGACCAGGAGCGGCTGGCCGTACACGGCGCCGTCCAGGTGCGCCTGCCAGGCGACGCTGAGCCGGCCCGCGGTGCCCACCCCGGTCGCGTCGCCGGTCCGTGCGGCGTCACGGCCGAAGGTCGGCCAGGCCGCGCCGGGATGCGCGTCCGGCCCGGGCCCGCCCGGGGCCAGCGTGCGCGGCGAGACGGCCGGGGCCGCGTCCGTCCCTCCGGGGCCCGAGCCGCTGCAGCTCGCCACGGCGAGCAGGATCCCGAGCACCGCCACGGCGAACACAACCCTTCTCCGCATCCCCCCAGTGTCCACCCGTAAGGAGCCGAGGGAGCCGAGGGGGCCGAGGGGGTTTGGGGGGAACGGTTTTTCCCCAAGAGCAGGGGGGGTCTGGGGGGATCGTTCCCCCCGAGATAACAGAGCAGGGGGGTCTGGGGGGATCGCCCCCCGAGATAACACAACTAGGTCGGCCAGGATCTCCTCGAGCCGGTCAAGCGCCGCGGCGATCCAGGGCAGTGCGCAGGGATCGGCCGCATTCAGCGCGGCGTCGCGCTCATCGTCGCCCTCGCCGTAGAGCATCGAGGTCGCCACCCGCAGCCGCAGCCGCCACCTCTCGTCGCCGAACGCGCTGCCCGGCAGCACGCCCATGCCGTACCGCCGCAGGAGCAGCGCCGCCAGGCCCTCGTCGCTGGTGATGCCGTGCCGACGGAGCAGCACGTCCGCGAGCGGGGTGAAGTCCGGGTAGACGTAGAACGCCGCCTGCGGCGGCGGCACGGAGGCGCCGGCCGAGGCGAACCGGAACGCCACCTCCCGGGCCACCCTGGCATGCAGGCGGCGGCTGAGCGCGATCCGCTCCACCAGCGGCGGCGGTTCGCCGAACGCGAACGCGCCGGCCTGCTGCACGGGCCCGGCCGGAGCCGACCAGATCTCGCTGCCGATCCCGAGCAGTCGGGTGCGCAGCTCGTGGCCGAGCCGGCCGCCGGGCAGCCGGGCCACGCCGAGGCGCCAGCCACCGAGGGCGAGGTTCTTGCTGAGGCCGGTGGTCACGACGGTCCGTTCGGCAGAAATTGCGGCAGGACTGGTGAAGTCGGTCTCGTTGTCATGGACGAGGTCCCGGTAGATCTCGTCCGAGATGATGATCAGGCCGTGCCGTTCGGCGGCCGAGCACAGGGCGCGGACGGCGTCGGCCGGGGCTTGGGTCCCGGTCGGATTATCGGGCAGCGTGACGATGACCGCGCGGACCGGGCGGCCGGCCGCCCGCGCTGCCGCTGCGGTGCGAGCCAGCTTCCCGGCGTCCGGCACGCCGCCCGAGCCAGGCACGAAATGCGCGACCCGGCCGGTCAGGCTGGCCTGGGCGGCGTAGCTGACCCAGCTCGGCCGGGTCACCGCGACGTCGCCGCCGATCGCCGCGATCAGGCCGAACAGCAGGGCCTTGCTGCCCGGGCCGGCCACCACTGTCTCCGCGTCGGTGGGCAGGCCGCGGCGATCCCAGTACGAGGCGGCGGCCTCCCGCAGCGCGGTATGGCCGGCCACCGGGCCGTAGGCCGTGCAGCCTGCGGCGTCGGCCAGCGCCTCGCGCAGCAGGGGGTGGGCGGGCAGCCCCGCCTCGCCGAACGCCATCGGCAGCACGGGCTCGCCGCGGCGGCGCTGGGCATCCATGGCCTCGTTGGCGGCCAGGGTCGCGGACACCGGCACGGTGGTCGCAAGGAAGGCAAGGGGGGAAAGGGGGGTCTGGGGGGATGGGTCCCCCCAGGATCGGGGGGCTTCGGGGGGTCGCCCCCCCGGATAAAACTGCTGTACAGCCACGAAAGGTGGCACTCCTAGCTGCGGGATAGGCGGACGGCGGCATGGACAGTCGTCACTCTCCCCGTGACGACCCTGCACGCATTGCTCAAGTTTCGGCGGCTTACACCATAAGCGCAAGCGCCGATGTCTATCGCAGAGAGTAAGTTTCTCTTATGCTCGATCTGCACCGGCTGCGTCTGCTGACCGAATTCGCTGCTCGCGGCAGCATCGCGAAAACCGCGGCCGTGCTCGGATATACGCCGTCCGCGGTGTCCCAGCAGCTCGCCGCACTCGAACGGGAGGCGGGCACCGCGCTGCTGGACCGCACGGCGCGGCGGGCCCAGCTGACCGACGACGGGCGGCGCCTGGCCGGCCACGCCGAGCGCATCCTGGCCATGGTGGAGGAGGCGGAGACCGACCTGTCCGCACGGGCCGCCGAGCCGACCGGCCGGGTGGTGGCGACCGCGTTCCCGTCGGCGGCGGTCGCCTTCGCTCCCGCGCTGGCCCGCAGCCTGCGCGCCCACCCGAGGCTGACCCTGGTCCTGCGGCAGACCCCGGCACGCGAGGGGCTACGCCAGGTCCGTTCGGGAGAGGTGGACGTGGCCATCGTGGACGACTGGACCGGCCGCCTGGCCGACGAGATCGAGACGGGCGGCTCGATCCTGTCCTGCTACCACCTGATCCGCGACCAGCTGGTCCTGGTCGTCCCGCGCTCGCACCCGGCGGCCGACCCCGCCAGGCCGGTCGACCTGCGGGCGCTGCGGCGCGAGCCCTGGCTGGCCGCGCCGGCCGGCGAGCCGTCCCGGCAGGCCGTCGACCGGCTGCTGGTGGCGGTGGGCGTGACCCCCCCGGCGTTGTCAGAGTTCGAGGGCGTGGCGACGATCGTGAGCCTGGTGGCGCGCGGCATCGGCATCGCCATCTTGCCCCGGCTGGCCGTGGCCGCGGGCGAGCGCCGGGTCGCGGTGCGGAACCTGCCGCACGGCCTGGACCTGGCCCGGGACGTACACGCCGTGGCCCGCACGGCCAGCGTGCGACGGCCCTCGGTGGCGGTGATCGTGACCGCGCTGCGCGCCGCGGCCAAGGCGCTGCCGGGCCAGGGAGCGCGGCCTGTTCAACCCCGTTGAACCCGTCAGTGCCGGCCTGAGCCGGGCCCCTATCCTGGCTGGATGGATCTCGACCTGGACCGCGATGGACCGGCGCTGACCGCGCAGCTCGTGGACGTTCCCTCGGTCAGTGGTGAGGAAGGGCCGCTCGCGGACGCCATCGAGGCCGCACTGCGGCCGCTCGCCCACCTGACCGTCAGCCGCGACGGCCAGACGATCGTGGCCCGTACCGAGCTCGGCCGGGCCGAACGTGTCATCCTGGCCGGGCATATCGACACGGTCCCGGTCGCGGGAAACCTGCCGTCCCGCGCCGAAGGATCCCGGCTGTACGGCTGCGGCACATCCGACATGAAGGCCGGGGTGGCGGTGCAGCTGCGGCTGGCCGCCCACCTGCCCGCGCCCAGCCGGGACGTGACTTACGTGTTCTACGAGTGCGAAGAGGTCGCGGCCGAGCGCAACGGGCTGCTGCGGCTGAGCCGCGCCGCCCCGGGCCTGCTCGCCGGTGATTTCGCCGTGCTGATGGAGCCGAGCGCGGGCCAAATCGAAGGCGGATGCCAGGGCACGCTCCGCGCCGAGGTGACCGCGGCCGGGAAACGCGCGCATACCGCGCGCGCCTGGATGGGCCGCAACGCCATCCACGAGGCGGGCGACATCCTGGCTGTGCTGCGCGCGTACGTGCCGCGGGAGCCGGAGGTCGACGGGCTTCGCTATCACGAGGGCCTGAACGCGGTGGCCATCCGCGGCGGCGTCGCCGGGAACGTCGTCCCCGACGAGTGCCTGGTGACGGTCAACTACCGGTTCGCGCCCGATCTCGACGGCCAGCAGGCGGAGGATGTCGTGCGCGCTCTGTTCCCGGCCTGGCCGGTCACGGTGATCGACGTCACCGAGGGCGCGCGGCCTGGCCTGGGCCACCCCGCCGCGGCCGCCTTCGTGGCCACGGTCGGCGCCGGCCTCGGGCCGCCGCGGGCCAAGCTCGGCTGGACCGACGTGGCCCGGTTCGCCGCGCACGGCATCCCGGCGGTGAACTACGGCCCGGGCCTCCCAGAGCTGGCCCACACCGCGGGGGAGTACGTCGAGACCGCGGCGATCGCCGACTGCGAAGCCCGGCTGCGCGCCTGGCTAGGTGCCTTACAGGGCTCTCACCAGGCCTTTACCGAGCCCTTTGCCAAGCGTCTTACCGGGCCGGGCCTTCGCCGAGCACGATCCGCGTCGTGTGCCGGGAGCCGTTGGCGGCCTCCCAGCCGACCGACACCACGTCGCCGGGGTGATACCCGGCCGTGATGGTGGTCAGCGAGTTCGGCGTGGTGACCGCCCGGCCGTCGACCGAGATGATCACGTCGCCGGGCGCCAGGCCCTTCGACTGCGCCGCGGTACCGCACAGGACGCCCAGGATGAGCGCGCCGGTGTCGATCGGGGCGATCCTGTCCGGCACCCTGGGCTCCTGGCCGTCAGCCACGCAAGCCGGCCCGCCGAGCGGCCCGCCCTGGTTGTTGTCGGACTGCCGCTCGGCTGCGGCCTGCTGCCGTGGGTTCATGCTGTTGCTCTGCGCGACCTCCACGCCCAGGAAGCCCGGAAGGCCGATGTAGACCCCGGAGCTGGGCCGGTGGTTGGCGATTTGCCCGGCGATGGCCAGGGCAGTGTTGATCGGGATGGCGAAGCCCATCGTTCCGCCCGGCTGGCCGCCCGATCCGGTGCTTGCCGCCGTGATCATCCCGATGACCTGGCCCGCGTTGTTGGCCAGCGCGCCGCCCGAGTCACCCTGCTGGATCTGGGCGTTGGTCTGCAGCATGTGGTTCAGGTTCTCGATGGTGTTCGAGCCTTCGTCGCTGGCCTGGATCGAGCGGTCGAGCCCGCTGATGTCGCCCTGGGCTGGCGTCACGTGGTCGCGGCCCTCGGCGTCGCCGAGCGCGAGGACCGGGGTGCCCACCCGGACCTGCGAAGAGTTACCGAAGCTGACCGTGGCCAGGTTCGAGGCCCTGGTGAGCTGGAGCAGCGCGATGTCATCGACGCTGTCGTCGCCCACGACCCGGGCCGTATAGGTCTGGCTCGTATCGTCGGCCAGTGACACCTTGACGTCGGTGGCCCCATCGATCACATGGTTGTTGGTCAGCACCAGGCCCGAAGGGGAAAGGATCATCCCGGTGCCTTCGGCGGTTTCGCTCGCGTACGTGAGCGTGGAGGTGATGTCTACCAGGCCCGGCACGACCTTCCGCTCGACCGCCGCCTGGTTCAGCGCCGGCCCGCTGCTCGCCGCGTTGTCGTGCGACGACGGGATGTCGCTGGAGGAGATGCCCGCCGACGGCCCCGTGCCCTGGCCGTCGAAGGCGACGGTCAGCCCGGCGCCAACGCTGGCCGCGAGCGCCGCGACGCTCAGGTAGACGAGCAGGTGCCCGCGGCGCCGGGCCCGTCGCGGCGGCGGACCGGGATCCCACCCCCCGCCTGCGGAGCCGTAGCCGCCTCCGGGACCGTGCCCGCCGTAGCCGCCTCCAGGACCGTGCCCGCCCGCAGAGCCGTAGCCGCCTCCGGGACCGTGCCCGCCCGTGGCGCCGTAGCCGCCTCCGGGGCCGGGACCTGCGTAACTCCCGTACTGGGACTCGTCCCGGTCGCCGCCGTACCACGGATCGAGGTTTCCGCGCTGCACGTAGGAACCCTGGCCGGGACCGCCCGCCTCGCCCGCCAGCCCGCCGAAGGCGATGGTGTCCTGGCCAGCCTCACCCCCGCGCGCCGCCCAGGGACCGATGTAGTCCTGCGGCGCTGGCCAGCCGTCCCCTCTGTCGCTCTCGTTCTCGCGCATCTTCCTCGCCCTCGACCAGACCAGGGTACGTCCCGATCGGTGGTGTCGGCTCTAGGTCTGCCCAGCGCGGGGCGTCTTCCGGTCAGCCGGCCGAGCTGTGTACTTGCTTAACATCTGCTGGGGATTAGCGGCTGCCCGGCTTAATTTGCGGTTCGGCTTTCATGATCGCAGGTCCAGGACGTGAGACGGGCCATCCCCCGCGCCGAACGCGGGCCCCGTTTGGGCTTGTGCCACACGGGCCCCGGTAGGGGAGCGCGCAACTGTGCCCGGCGGCTGACCGTGGAGGTCGTGGTTATCCTGTGACCGCCGTGGCCCGTGCTGCTGTCGTGGCCGCCGGCCTGCCGTGCCGAGGCCAGGGTCGGGGCGGGCGGCCCGAGTGAGCGGTCCCGGGCTGGCGCGGGTGAGCGGTCCCGGGCCGGGCGGGCCGGTCCCGCCGGCCTGCCCTGGCACCTCGCCCCTGGCCCTGGCACCTCACCTGCGGCGCTTGCACCTCACCCGTCCCGTAATTCACCAGTATATTCGAAGCATTGGAAGTTTATGCGGAGGATATGGCTTATACGGAGGATTTGGGCAACCCGGGCTGCCCGGATCTTCCGCGTGAGCCGGATCTTCCGCGCAAATGGGACGCTGGCGCACTCCTGGGGGCTGCGG
>Ga0116218_1000627_pt1 | contig 24347 bp, 23 predicted proteins | sample Sb_taG_2_FD_88966 | JGI IMG/M metagenome (GOLD analysis project Ga0116218, IMG submission 88966) | Peat soil microbial communities from Weissenstadt, Germany - Sb_50d_5_LS metaG | ecosystem: Environmental > Terrestrial > Soil > Wetlands > Peat | place: Germany: Weissenstadt | collected 2010-09-21 | reverse complement strand
GCTGACTTGCCCGCGCCCCACGCTGCCTGGGTCCCCGGCACCAGGGCGCAGGCCAGGATCTCGTCAGCTGAGCTAGAGCTGACTGTCGCTGTCGTCCACCGGCCAGCGGCCGATAGGTCTCGCAGCTCAGAAGGAGCCTTGCCGGAGTTGGCGATCACCCAGATGCCGCCGCGCCCGTCCCGGCAGATCCCGGTGGCAGCGACCGTTCCCGGCATTTTCCGCACCGTCCAGCCGCGCCCGTCATAATGCGCCAGCTTCGGCTGGCCGGCCACCAACCCAGCCACCCAGACGTTGCGCGCCGCCAGCGCCACGACGTCTGAGTACCGAAAGCCGGCCAGCGCCGCCGGGGTGACGTGTGCCCAGGAGCTCCCGCTGAACCGCAGCAGGGCATTCATGGTGCCGCCGATGCCGCCGATCGCCCACATGTCGGTCGCTGACACGGGGCTGGCCTGGCGGATGCCGCCGGCGATCCCGCTGATCGGGCTCCAGCTTGTGCCGTCCCAGTGCCAGGTTCCGCCGCCAGGATGACCACGGCTGCCCGCCCCGAACAGCCAGACACTGCGGGCGGAGACCGCGTTGATCCCGGTGAACTGGACGCTGGCCCGCCAGCCGCCCCTAGGTTCGGTCTGCCAGTTCGATCCGTTCCAGTGCAGCAAGAAACCACCGAGATGGGTGACGGCCCAGATGTCGGCCGGCGACTGCGCGCTGGCTGCGGCGATCCAGCTGTACAGCCCGGCTGGCAGCAGCGGGAATCCCCACTGACCATTGATCCGGTGTGCTACCTCAGGTACGCCGTGACCTGCCAGGTTCGAGCCGCCGAAGACCCACGCCTGCCTGGCCCCCGCGATGACCGCGACGTACTGGGTCTGGTTCGTGGACGGCAGGTACTGAACGATCAGGCTCAGCTGCCAGCTCGGCGTGCCGGCCGCCGGAAAGCGGCGCACCATCGGGCGGCTGCCGACAGGTGCTCGCCCGGCGGGGCCGCTACCGAAGGATGCAGGGGTGTCTGTAGCGGCGTTCCCGGCGCCTGTGGCGGCGTTCCCGGTGCGGCCGGTCCCGGTTGGTAACGTCCAGGTGAGTACGGTCCCGGTGCTGGTCCTCGTGGCCGCGGTCTGGCCGGCCGAGGTCGGCGGATCGGCCGCTGCGGCCACCGTGGCCAGTGCCAGCGCCGCACCCAGTCCGGCGACGATCACGGGCGTGCGGTTAGACCAACCGGTGCCGGAGCGCCTGATCACCGCGCCTCCGTTGGGGGCTGCCGCGGGCTCGGTGCCGGGTACGGCATGCAAGACCGCTCTGCTCGTCTGCTTGAGGACTAGGCTAGCGCAGGGCAGATGCGGTAGCGGCTAGCCCGCGGCGCCGCTTGAGTCTGCGATAGCGGCTGGCCGCCGCCGGGTCGAACCGGCCTCCCGGCCAGCCAGGTGTCGCACGAGCGGCCGGCCGGGCGAAATAGACTCGTTGGGTTCGCTCTCCGTCATTCTGACGGGATCTGCGAACCCGGGCTCCGGAAGATGTATCCGGCAGTCCTGGCGCCCAGCCTGGGCAGCCGGGCCTGTGCCGCCCGCGACGACCGTGAGGAGCGCACCAGGATGCCACTGCTGGAGTCGATCCGAGGCCCGCAGGATGTCAAGGCGCTCAGGCCTGACGAGCTGCCGGTGCTGGCTGCCGAAATCCGGGAGTTCCTGATCGAGGCCGTTTCCAGAAACGGCGGTCACCTCGGGCCGAACCTCGGTGTGGTGGAGCTCACCATCGCGCTGCACCGGGTCTTCGATTCGCCGGTGGACCAGATCATCTGGGACACCGGTCACCAGTCCTACGTGCACAAGCTGCTGACCGGCCGGCTGGATGGCTTCGCCAGGCTGCGGCAGCGCGGCGGGCTGTCCGGATACCCGAACCGGGCCGAGTCCGAGCACGACCTGGTCGAGAACTCGCACGCATCGACCAGCCTGTCTTACGCCGACGGACTGTCCAAGGCCTATCAGCTCCGGGGCGAGACGCACCGCCGCGTGGTGGCCGTTGTCGGTGACGGGGCGCTGACCGGCGGCATGGCCTGGGAAGCGCTGAACAACATCGCAGCGGCCAAGGACCGCAAGGTTGTCATCGTGGTCAACGACAATGGCCGGTCCTATCAGCGGACCATCGGCGGCCTGGCCGAACACCTGGCCGCTGTGCGGGTGTCCCAGCGCTACGAGCAGGTGCTCGACCTGATCAAGACCACGCTGTCGCATACCCCCCTGGTCGGCCCGCCGCTGTTCGAGACGCTGCACGGCATCAAGAAGGGCCTGAAGGACTTCCTGCAGCCGCAGGTGCTCTTCGAGGACCTCGGCCTGAAGTATCTCGGCCCGATCGACGGGCATGACACGCAGGCGGTCGAGTATGTGCTGAGCATGGCCAGGGAGTACAGCGGCCCGGTGCTGGTTCATGTGATCACCCAGAAGGGCCGGGGCTATGCCCTGGCCGAGGAGAACGACGAGGACTGCCTGCATCAGGTCTCACCTGGCGCGCAGGTCCAGGCCAACGGGTCAGCGGCCGAGAAGGCCGTTAACGGCGCCGCCCGTGTCCCGCCGCCGACGGCCGCCCAGGCCGCTGCCGGCCTGACCGGCCAGGCTGTTGCACCGCCCGGCAATGGCCAGTCGGCCAGGGGCAACGGCGAGACCAGCGGGCCGGCTCCGGCGGCCCAGCCGAAGCAGCTGTGGACCGCTGTGTTCGCCGACGAGATGGCCGCCATCGCGGCCAGGAGGCCCGATGTGGTGGCGATCACCGCGGCGATGCTGCACCCCACCGGCTTGCACAAGTTCGCGGAAACCTACCCCGACCGGGTGTTCGACGTCGGCATCGCCGAGCAGCATGCCGTGACCAGCGCGGCCGGCCTGGCGATGGGCGGCATGCACCCGGTGGTCGCGATCTACGCGACGTTCCTGAACCGGGCCTTCGACCAGCTGCTGATGGACGTCGCGATGCACCGGCTGCCGGTCACCTTCGTCCTCGATCGGGCCGGCGTGACCGGCCCCGACGGGGCCAGCCATCACGGCATGTGGGACGGCTCGCTGCTGCAGCTGGTGCCGGGGATGCGGATCGCGGCCCCAAGGGACGGCGCCCGGCGGGTCGAGCTACTGCGCGAGGCAGTGGCCTGCAGTGACGGTCCCACGGCCATCAGGTTCCCGCGCGGGACCGTCGCCGATGACATCGGCGCGGTCGGCACGCTCGGTGGCATGGACGTGCTTGCCAGGCCGGCCGATGAGGTCGGCGCTGATGTGCTGCTCGTGGCTGCCGGACCGATGGCCGCCATCGGCGTACAGGTGGCAGCTCGCCTGGCTGATCAGGGCATCGGCGTGACCGTGGTGGACCCGCGCTGGCTGAAGCCGGTCGATCCGGCTCTGGCCGAGGCGGCGACCAGCCACCGGCTGGTGGTCACGGTGGAGGACAACGGCACGGCCGGCGGGTTCGGCGACGCCGTGGCCAGGCTGCTGCGGGACACCGACACCGAAACGCCGATCCGGACCTTCGGCCTGCCGCAGCGCTTCCTTGAGCACGGCGATCGTACCGAGATCCTGCAGGAGGTTGGCCTAGCCCCGCAGCAGCTGGCGCTGGCGATCACCGAGGCCGTGGCGAAGCGGACCCAGGACCTGGTGCATGGCCAGCAAGCCTGACCGGGTCGCGCCCGTGCCGGACCTGGGCGACCACGTCCGGCGCGGTCGGGGACCGGGTACGGCCGAGCCCGACCGCCGTTCCGGCGTGCGGTCGCACCGCTGCGCGGCCAGGGTGCAGAATCGCCTTCTATGAACACGCTCAACGTCGCCGTGGTCGGATCGGGCCCGGCCGGCCTGTACACGGCTGAGGCCCTGATCAAGCAGGGCGCCGCGCTTGACCCGCCGCGGACCGTCCTGGTCGACGTCCTTGACCGGCTGCCCACCCCGTACGGGCTGGTCCGCTACGGCGTGGCGCCGGACCACAAGTCGATCAAGTCGATCGCCGATTACCTGCGCGGAGTCCTCGAGCACGACGGCGTCCGGTTCATTGGCGGCGTGCAACTCGGCGATGGCGTGACCAGAGCCGACCTGCTGGCCTGTTATGACGCGGTTGTCTACGCGACCGGCGCCATGCGGGACCGACGGCTCGGCATCGGCGGTGAGGACCTGCCAGGCAGCTTCGCTGCGACCGACTTCGTGAACTGGTACTGCGGGCATCCCGATATGGACCCGGACCGGTTCACCCTGGACGCGGAGTCGGCGGCCGTGATCGGGGTCGGTAACGTCGCCGTCGACGTCGCCAGGATCTTGATCCGCGACCCGGCCGAGCTGCGCGAGACCGACGTCTCGCAGCCGGTGCTCGACGCGCTGATGGCGAGCAAGGTCCGCGAAGTGCACATGATCGGCCGCCGCGGCCCGGCGCAGGCCAAGTTCACCACCAAGGAGCTGCGCGAACTCGGCGAGCTTGCCGGAGTGGACGTCGTGGTCGGCCAGGGCGAGGCCGACCTGGACGCGTTCGACGCCAGCGGCGAGAGCGCGCGGCTGGCTCGCGAGGACCGGCACGTCCGCGGAAATTACACGGTGATCAAGGATTGGGCGGGACGGGCGCCGACCGGAGCGCCACGCCGGCTGAATCTTCGGTTCTGGCTGATGCCGGTAGAAATTCACGGAGCGCAACGGGTCGAAGGCCTGACTGTCGAGCGCACCAGGCTGGACGCCGACGGACGGCTCACCGGAACGGGCGAGCGGGAGACGCTGCCGGTGCAGATGGTGCTGCGCAGCGTCGGCTATCAGAGCGTGCCGCTGGCCGGAGTCCCGTTCGACGAGCGCTCGCACACCGTGCCGAACGCGGAGGGCCGCGTGCTCGGTCCCGATGGCCAGCCGCTGCCCGGGGAGTATGTGGCCGGCTGGCTGAAGCGCGGGCCTACCGGCGTGATCGGGACCAATAAGTCCGACGCGGCCCAGACAGTCCGGGCGCTGCTGGCAGACCTGGCCGGCGGGCCCGGGGCCGACGAGGCGCAGCTGCCCAGGGCCGGCCTGCTCAGGCTCCCTGAGCCGGCTGCGGATGCGCTGGCCGACCAGGCAGCGGGTACGACCGGTGCGGCGGGTGCGGCGGGCGTCGCAGCGGCGGCTGGGGTCGCGGGGGTCGCGTCGTCGGCACGATTCGGCGAGCTGCTGGCTGAGCGAGGCATTCACCCGGTCAGCTACGACGACTGGCTCAGGATCGAGACAGCGGAGAAGGACCTGGCCGCCGCGCTCGGCCGCGGCGCCCGGGTCAAGCTGGCCAGCCGGGCCGAGATCCACGCCGCCTGCGGCCTCGACGCCCGCTAGGCTCACCTTCGCCCAGCTGACTCGCCGATCCCGAGGCTCGGACGCAGACCCGAACTCGGGGTCAGCGCCGAACGGTCTCGATTCGGCCGCGATCGCGCGCTCCCAAACCAGTCCAATCCAGGCGAACATTCTCATCCGATGATCGCGATCGGCGACTTACCATCGATTACAGTCACATTCGCGGGTAATTCGTCGCTTTTGTGGCCGCGCAATCGATGCTATGTCGCGATGATCATGGAATCGGGGACGAGGCCGCGGGCGATCGGGCTGCCGGGGTTGCCCGGCGGAGCCGGTCAGCTAGTTCGGTGACGCGCTTGATCAGTTCGGGAGGATCGAGCACGGTGAACTCGGCTTCGAGCAGGGCCAGGTGCAACGCGATCGCGTCCAGCACGTCCGCGCCGGTCGTGAGCAGGCAGTTTTCAGCATCGACAGCCTCCAGGACGCCGACGGTGGGCGGCATCCGCTCGGCGACAAGGCGGACCGGCGCATGCATGATTACCCGGGCCCGGAATCGATACGGCCCAGCGGTGATCGCGCTGGCAACGAAGCTCGCGGCGTCCGGCGGATCGCGCGGGACGAACCGGCGGCCGTCGGCGCGGATGGCCTGGATCCGGTCGACCCGAAAGGCTCGCCAGTCGTCGCGATCCAGATCACGCGCCACCAGATACCAGCGCTGGCCGGTGTGCACCAGCCGGTGCGGCTCGGCCTGGCGAGTGGTCCGGTTACCGCGATGGTCGGTGTAACCGAAATCAAGGCGCCGCTTGTCCCGGCAGGCGCGGGCGATGGCGGTCAGCGCCGCTGGATCCACGGTCGGGGCCAGGCTGGTCAGCGGCACGGTAGCTAGTTGCAGCGCGGTTGTTCGCTCGCGCAGCCGGGGTGGCAGCACCTGCTCTAGCTTGGCAAGTGCCCGCAGCGCCGACTCTTCGATGCCGGTCACGGATCCGCGGGCTGCGGTGCGCAAGCTTACCGCCACGGCGACTGCCTCGTCCTCGTCGAGAAGCAACGGCGGCATGGCTGCCCCGGCCCCCAGCCGGTAGCCGCCAGCCACTCCGGGGGTGGCGTGCACCGGATAGCCAAGATCGCGCAGGCGCCGGATATCACGGCGGAGCGTCCGGGTCGTGACGTCCAGCCGCTCCGCGAGTTCCGGGCCGGCCCACTCCGGCCGGACTTGCAGGATCGAAAGCAGCCGCAGCAGCCGGGCCGAGCTATCTGGCACGAATCGCAGTCTGCCATCAATTGAGGACCTGTTCTGTCCTCATTAGCCTCTAACCTGTCCGATCATGGACATCGACTGGAACGCCGAGCTGGTCAGTCAGCTCGACTGGTACTGGCAGAATCAGCTGCGCCCCAGACTCGTCGGGCTCACCGATGAGGAGTACTTCTGGGAGCCGGTCGCGGGTTGCTGGAGTGTTCGGCCGCGTGGTCAAAGCCGCGCCCAGAAGGCGGTCGGCTCGGGCGATTTCGTGCTCGAATACGGCCCTGAGCCCGAGCCGCCGCCGGTGACGACGATCGCCTGGCGGCTGGCGCACATCATCGTGCCGGTCCTCGCCGAGCGCAGTGCCGCCCACTTCGGCGGCCCGGCCACCGATTTCTACGCCTTCGAGTTCGCCGGAACAGCGGAGCAGGCGCTGCGCCAGCTCGACGACGCGTATGCCACCTGGATCACCGGAGTCCGCAGGCTGGGTGTCGACGGGCTGTGCCAGCCGTGCGGTCCGGCCGAAGGCCCGTATGCCGAGTACCCGCTGGCCGCCCTCGTGCTGCACGTCCACCGTGAGGTCCTGCATCACGGAGCTGAGATCGCGCTGCTGCGCGACCTCTACCTGAGACTGGGGTGAAGTGGCATGGCATATAACTTCCAAGTTGTGGTGGACGCCGCTGCGCCACATGACCTGGCGGACTGGTGGGCCGATGCCCTGGGCTGGGTCGTCGAGCCGTCCGATCCTGACTTTATTCACCGCATGATCGACGAGGGTTATGCGACGAAGGACGACACGACGACGCACCGCGGCGAGCTGGTGTGGAAGGACGGTGCGGCCATCAGGCACCCGGACGGACCAGAGCGCGGTGAGCGGAAGCGGATCCTGTTCCAGCTGGTGCCCGAGCCCAAGACGGTGAAGAACCGGGTGCATATCGACTTCTGGGTCGGCCAGGACAGAGTCGAGGCCGAGCAGGCCCGGCTGACGGCCTGCGGCGCCACGTTCCTGCACCGGGGCCAGCAGGGCCCGCACACCTGGGTCACCATGGCCGATCCGCAGGGCAATGAGTTCTGCATCTCGTGACGGCCCGCAGGCTTGGTTATGGCCGACTGCTAGGCGCCGTCCGGCTCGCTAAGCGACGTTTGGTTCAGGCACCATATAACTCGTGCAAAAACGCGCCACGTGCTTAACGTCACTCGGGTGCTTGCGCTCACGCTGTCGGCCACTCTGGCTGGACTCGCGGCCGGCTGGCCGGCGCAGGCCGCCAGCACGCAGCCGGCGGCACCGGGCGGAAACGGTGTGGTGCGGCAGCTGATCACGGTAACCGCGGTCTCGCACTCCACGACGTTCGCGACCCTGCGCGTCTTCCTGGTGTCCGGTGACCGGCGGGTCATGGTGTTCGGTCCGTGGCAGGCTCGGGTTGGCTATCGCGGCATAGCCAGGCCAGGCAGAAAACGCGAGGGAGACGGCCGGACCCCATCCGGCACCTACGGCTTCAGCTTCTTCTTCGGAGTGTTGCCTGACCAGGGATTCTCGTTCCCCTACCGGCATGCCTACAGCTTCGATTTCTGGGACGACGACCCGGCCAGTGCCAGGTACAACGAGTGGGTTAACGCCGGCAAGCACAATCCTGGGGCGAACCCTGAGCCGATGCATCAGGTACCTGCGTACGACTATGCGGCGGTGATCGCGTACAACACAGCTCGGGTTCCCGGTCGCGGCAGCGCGATCTTTCTGCATGTCGGGACCGGCTCGGCCACCGCCGGATGCGTTTCGCTGCCGCAGCGAGAGCTCGTCAAGCTGCTGCGCTGGCTCAGGCCAGCCAACCACCCGCTGATTACCATCTCCGTCCGGTAGATCGGCTGGCCCAGCTGTCATCCGAAGGACGGCTGAATCGGTGCGGTCGAGAGTGGCCGCCTCGTGCCAGGCGGGTCGACTATCTCGTCGAAGCAGCGGACGATGAGCACCCGATGGCAGCGCGGTCGACGATGTCCTAGGACTGGCTGCCGAGCCGCGCCAGGATCTCGGTGAGCACGCTGTCGATCCGGTCAAACCGACGGTCGTGATTGTGGAGCACCTGGTCGATCTGGTCGAGCCGACTCTCTAGCCGGTCGAAGCGCGCGTCGTGCTGGTCGAGCCGACTCTCCAGCCGGTCGAAGCGGGCGTCGTGCTGGTCGAAGCGGGCGTCGTGCTGGTCGAAACGGGCGTCGTGCTGGTCGAAACGCGTTTCCAGGGTGGTGACCCGGACGAGGATTTCGGACACGGTGTCGCTGAGCGCTCGGATGTCTTCCTTGATGCTGACTACCTGGGGATGGGTTAACGGCATGCCGGCAGCGTACTGCTGTCGTCTGACAGAAACGCTGTCGTTATGGCCGCACCGGGCCAATCGATCGTGGCGCGGTAGAACTCGGCAGCCATGTCGAGCAGCGCGCGATCCTGGCGCAACTGGCATCATCCATCACGTCCGTTCACCAGATCACCTGCGGTCCATCGGAGGTGGCGCTGAGCCAGTCGGCGATCAGGGTCCTGAGCAGGTGCCGGGTTCGCTGCTGCTCATCGCCGCGGGCGTACTCGCTGGCGATGAAGTCGGTGACGCCGCCGTCCGCCAGCGCGGTGATCTGGGCCGCGACGGTATCCTCATCGCCGACAATCGCGACGTCACCCGGTCCTTCCGCGCCCTCGCGGTCCAGCATGGCGCGGTATGAGGGCAGCTGCCCGTAGATCGCGAAGACGTTGGTTGCGCGGGCGCGCGCGCCGTCTGGATCGTCGGTCACGCAGACCGGCAGGATGCAGACGACGCGCGGGTCGGGGCGTCCGGCCGCCTGAGCGGCGGCTTTGATCGTCGGCACGATGTAGTCCCGCACCGTGGTCGGCCCGGTCATCCACAGCACTGTCCCCGCGGCGCGCTGCCCGGCCAGCCGGAGCATCTGCGGCCCGAGCGCCGCCAGCAGCACGGGTACCTGGCGGTCAGTGCGTGGCGTTGACAGCCCGATCCCGGCCCGGACCGTCTTGCCTTCGAAAGTCACCGGCTGGCCATCGAGCAAGGGCAGCAGGATCGACAGGTACTCGCTCATATGCACGGCCGGCGCGTCGAAGCTGTAGCCGTACATGTCCTCGATCACGATCTTGTGCGAGAGCCCGACGCCGAGGGTCAGCCGCCCGTCCAGCGCCAGTGCCGCGGTGAGCGCCTGCTGGGCGAGCACGGCTGGATGGCGTGGATAGATCGGTATGACCGCCGTTCCGACCTCGATGTCGGCGACGCCGCGACCGGCGAGGGCCAGTGCGGTCAATGCGTCCAGGCCGAAGATGTTGGCCATCCATGCCGACGAGAACCCGTCATCGGCTGCCCTGCGCAGCTCGTCGCCGAGCAGCGTGATTGCCTGTGGACCGTCTGGTTCGGCCAGGGATGTTCCGATGCGCATGCGATGATCTCCGTTCCGGCGTGTCATCCGATCCTGGCGGCTGTGCCGCCCGACCGCAACCGGCCACGGCCGGTCCCTGACCGGGCTGGTCTGTGCCCGGGCTGGTCTGTGCCCGGGCTGGTCTGTGCCCGGGCTGGTCGCGACCGGAGTTCCATGATCACGCGGTTCTTTCAGTAGCCCCTGCGGAAAGAACCGCGTGATCAAGGAACGGCTGGTCCGCAACCCGGGCTGGCTCGCGACTGGGCCCCGGCTGACCTGCGTGGCTATCACGGGGCGAGGTGAGCGCCGGGCCTGGGGTATTGGAGCACAGTCGGCCTGGGGAGTATAGGGACATGGATTCGGGGCAGGCCAGGTCAGCGAACGCTGGCAGTGGGAAGAGCGCGGGCAAGTCGGCCGGTCGTGCGGCCGTACCTGGCAAGCCGGCGGTCAAGGAGCGCGGCGCCGGCCGGGAGAATGCCGTCAAGGACATGGCCGCTGGTCACCAGCGAGCGGCGGCAAGGGCCCGTTCGCGTGCGGCCGAGCGGGAACGGGAAGCTACCAGGCGGGAACGCGAGGCCGCCTCCCGTGACCTTGAGTCCGCCGAGCGGGACCTGGCGGCGGCGGAACTGGAGTTTCAGGCCGCGGAGCTGGACAAGGTCGACCTGGACACGGCTGAGCGGGCGGCTGCGGTGCTGGCCGGTGTCGGCCAGGACACCGGGTACCGCTCGGGGGCATCCGATCGGCCCGACAGCGCTGTCGACCTGCCATCGGATCGGTACCTAGACCGGGAGGAGAGCTGGCTGCGGTTCAGCCAGCGCGTGCTCGAACTCGCCGAGGACCCTAACGTCCCGCTGCTCGAGCGGGTCAGATTCGAGTCCATCTTCGCCAGCGCCCTCGATGAGTTCTTCATGGTCCGGGTGGCCGGCCGGATCCGGCGGATGGCCACCGGACTGCCGGTCGAGAGCGTCAGCGGCAAGGCGCCTGACCAGATACTCGAGAACACGCTGCAGATGGCTCGCGAGCTAGCCGCGCGGCATGCGAGGTGCTTCAGCGACCGGCTGCTGCCTGCGCTGGCTGACTCGGGCATCGAGATCCTCCGGTGGAAGGAACTGCTGCCGGACGAGCAGGCCATGCTGCAGCGGCTGTTCCGGGACCGGATCTACCCGGTGCTCACCCCGCTCGCGGTCGATCCGGCGCATCCGTTCCCCTTCATCTCAGGCCTGTCGCTCAGCCTCGCGGTCATGGTGGCGGATCCGAGGTCGGGGATGACGATGTTCGCGCGGGTGAAGGTACCGCCGCTGCTGCCCCGGTTCCTTACCGTCTCGGCAAGCAGGTTCGTGCCGCTTGAAGATGTGATCGCGGCGCACTTGACCGAGCTCTTCGCTGGCCTTGAGATCATCGAGCATCACGCCTTCCGGGTGACCAGGATCCGGGACCTGGAGATCGATGAGGATGTCACCGAGAACCTGCTGCAGTCGCTTGAGCGGGAACTGATGCGCCGCCGCTTCGAACCTGCCGTCCGGCTTGAGGTCGAAGAGTCGATCTCCAGCGACGTGCTCGAGAAGCTGGTCACCGAGCTTGACGTGGACCACCGCGCCGTCTACCGGCTGCCTGGTCCGCTCGACCTGACCGGGCTATCCGCGATCGCCGACCTTGACCTGCGCAACCTGAAGTACCCAGCGTTCGTCCCGGCTGAGACTGCCCTGCCGCAGGACCGCAGCGTGTTTGCCACGCTGAACGAGCGGGACGTGCTGGTGCATCTGCCCTACGACTCGTTCACGGCGAGCGTGCAGCGCCTCGTGGTCTCGGCCGCCGCCGATCCGCGGGTGCTGGCAATCAAGCACACGCTCTACCGAACCAGCGGCGACTCCGAGATCGTGGACGCGCTGATCGACGCGGCCGAAGCGGGCAAGCAGGTCGTGGTGGTGGTCGAGATCAAGGCGCGCGGTGACGAGGAGGCCAACATTGCCTGGGCGCGCAAGCTTGAGGAGGCGGGCTGCCACGTCGTCTACGGCTTCGTCGGGCTGAAGACGCACTGCAAGATGGTGCTCGTGGTCCGGGAGGAGTCGGATGGCTCGCTGCGCCGGTTCTGCCACATCGGGACCGGCAATTACCATCCCAAGACCGCCCGACTGTATGAGGACTACGGACTGCTCACCGCCGATCGCACGGTCGGCGAGGACATCACCGACCTGTTCAACCACCTCACCGGCTACAGCAGGCGCACCGATTACCGACGGCTCCTGGTCGCGCCGGCCGGGCTGCGCTCCGGCCTGATCAAGCAGATCGACGAGCAAGTACGGCTGATGCAGGAATCCAAGCCAGCACGGATCCAGATGAAGTGCAACGCGATCATCGACGAGGCCATCATCGACGCGCTGTACCGCGCGTCCATGGCTGGCGTGCCGATCGATCTCTGGGTCCGTGGGATCTGTGCGCTCAGACCGGGGATGCCCGGACTGTCGGAGACGGTCAGAGTGCGCAGCATCGTCGGCCGGTTCCTGGAGCACTCGCGGATCTACGCGTTCGGCGGCCAGGACGGCGGTCCCGACGAAGTCTGGATGGGCAGTGCCGACCTGATGCACCGGAACCTGGACCGGCGGGTCGAGCTGCTGATCCGGGTGACCGACGCGGGTCAGAAGGCTGAGCTCCGGAGCCTGATCGACCTGGCCATGGATCCCGGCGTGTCGTCCTGGTGGCTGGGTCCTGACGGGAACTGGACCAGACATCACCTGGACAGTTCGGGTGCTCCGCTGATCGATCTGCAGGAGCATCTGATCCGGTTCAGGCAGAGTCGATCAGCCGATGCGGATGCCAAGGTGAGCGAGGTCCGAGCCGGACTCCGGCGCCAGACCGATCATGCCTGACAGCTCCGATGGCGCCGTAGTTCACGCTGCCGGGGCCGTGGTCTGGCGGCCCGGGGCGAAGGGTCTCGAAGTAGCCCTGATACACCGGCCCAAGTACGACGACTGGTCCTACCCCAAGGGCAAGTGCGAGCCAGGCGAGCATGTGCTGGCCACCGCGACCCGCGAGGTGGTCGAGGAAACCGGGTTGCGGGTGATTCTCGGCCGACCGCTCAGCACCTCGACCTACCAGGCCGGCCCGGGCACGAAGCGGGTTAGCTGCTGGGCCGCGCGGTGTGTCCACTCGGTGGGCTTCGTGCCGGGCGGCGAGGTCGACCAGGTGGCTTGGCTATCGGCCACAGCGGCCAGGGACCGGCTGGGTTCTCAGCGGGACATCGCGCTGCTCGATGAATTCCTGGCCGCCCCCGCCATGTCGGTGCCGTTCATCTTGCTCCGGCACGCGGAGGCGGGGCGCAAGTCCCGGTCCAGATCTGGCGATCTGGCCAGGCCGCTGGACGTGCGCGGCTCGGCCGACGCGAAGCTGCTGGCCGCGTTGCTCTCTTGCTACGGACCGTGCCGGGTGGTCAGCTCGGCAGCCGAGCGCTGCCTGGGGACGGTTCGGCCTTACGCGGCTGCCATCGGCGTGCCGGTCGAGGCCGAGCGGGCTTTCACGCTTCCTGCCGATGACCCGGCCGCTTTCACAGGCCCGGCCGCGAGCATAGGCTCGGCCGCGAGCACAGGCCCGGCTGCTTTCACAGGCCCGGCCGCGAGCATAGGCTCGGCCGCGAGCATGGGCCCGGCCGCGAGCACAGATCCGGCTGCTGGCAGGCGGCGCGCAGCTGGCCTCGCCGCCGCCGGAGAGCCGGTGCTCATCTGCGCGCACCGGGAGAACCTGCCGGTGCTGCTTGAAGCGGCGTGCCGAACCCTCGGAGCCGAACCGCCGCACGGTGCGCCACTGGCCAAAGGCGCCTTCTGGGTACTCCAATCCGCGGGCGGCGTGCTGATCTCCGCCGAGCAGCACCGCTTGGTCGAGTAGCCGATCCGAGCCCGAGCCCCAGCGGGTGGGCTTCGGCGTCCACGGCTGCTCACGGACGTGGCGCCCGACCTGAGCGTCGAATTGTCAGTGGTCCGCGATACAAGTCGGCTGACGCACGACACCGAGCCTGAAGGGTGCTGACGATGGCCGACCACACACCGGAGACCGTGGAGATCGAACTGGCCCGCCTGGCCGAACGGTTAACCGAGCCGGGCGAGCGCGAGTGCCTGCGCTGCTTCCTGCTGAGGATGATCACCGAGTTCGGCTGCGACGGGACTTACCGGTGGACGATCCGGTGGCGAGACGTCCGCGCGGCGCGTCCGGGTGGGTTGCTGAGGCGGTTCGAGCAGCGTGGCGGCTTCTGTGACTGCGAGGTACTGATGAACGCCTTCCCCGACTACCCGCTATCCGCTCAGCCGTTGCCGTGCGCGGGCGTGGTCCGCCCGGGTTCGACGCAGCCCTGCGATCTGCGCGCGCTGCGCCGGACCGCCTGATCATCCGCTGAGCTGTCCGGCCGCCGAGCTGACCGGCCGCTGAACCGGACTGCCTTCTGGTCAGTCCTCGCCCTTCTCGATCAATCTGAGCAGTGCCATAGCTATCGGCCTGACGGTGATCTCGATCTGCCACGGCCGGGCACCGTACCTGGCCAGCTCGGCCGCCACCAGCTGGGGATCGGGCGGCTCAGGTGGCTGCCAGGACAGCCGCCGGACGGCATCGGGGGCCAGCAAGTTCTCGGCCGGAAGGTTACCGGCGTCGGCGAGCGCGGCGACCGCAGCTCGGACGGCGACCAGCCGTTTCGCGGCCGCCGGATCACGCTCGGCCCAGCGGTGCGCGGGCGGCGGGCCGTCGCCAGGCGGTGCGGACGATTCTGGCAGCTGCTCGTCGGGCAGCGTCTTGGCACGCCGGATCGCGCGCAACCATTCCGGTCCGTACCGCCGCGCACCGCGCCCGGTGAAGCCGGTCAGCTGGCCGAGTTCTTCCAGCGTGTCCGGCGCGGCCCTGGCCGCCTCGACGATCGCGGCATCCGGCAGGATCCTGGTCGGCGAGATGTCGCGGCGCTGGGCAATCAGGTCCCGTTCCAGCCACAGCTCACGGACTGTGGCCAGGCCGCGTCGGCTCCGCACCCGGTGGATGCCTGACGTCCGGCGCCAGGGGTCGGTCCTGGGCGGGCCCGGCTTGGCCGCCAGGATGGCGGCGAACTCCTGCTCGGCCCAGATCGTCTTGCCCTGCTCGGCTAGCTGCTCGGCGAGGGTGTCGCGCAGTTCGACCAGTACCTCGACATCGAGCGCGGCATAGCGCAGCCACTCCTGCGGCAGCGGTCTGGCCGACCAGTCAGCCGCTGAATGGGTCTTCTCCAGCGTGAGTCCGAGCACCTCCTCCACCAGGGTGCCCAGGCCCACCTTCGGGTAGCCGAGCAGCCGTCCGGCCAGCTCGGTGTCGAACAGCCTGCGCGGCCGGAAGCCAAGCTCGGCCAGGCAAGGCAGGTCCTGGCCGGCCGCGTGCAGCACGATCTCGGTATCGGCCAGCGCGGCGTCGACGCCGGACAGGTCCGGGCAGGCGACCGGGTCGATCAGCACGGTGCCCGCCTCTTGCCGCCTGAGCTGCACCAGGAATGCCCGGTGACCGTACCGGAAGCCGGAGGCGCGTTCCGCATCGACGGCGACCGGTCCGGTGCCGGCCCGCAGCGCGGTTGTCGCATCCCGGAGTGCCTCAGCGGTCACCACCAGCGGCGGTATCCCGTCTCGCGGCTCAAGAAGTGGAACCGTCACGGTCGGCGCCTTGACCGGGGCGGCCTCAGCTGGGCAACTCCCGGCGCCAGCGGCGGCAGGCCGGAGGCGAGGCACAGCACATCGCACCAGGCGGCGACGTGCCGGTCGAGGTCCGTACCGTTACGCACGGGCCCGGCCGACGAAATGGCGGCAGGCGACGGCGCGGCTGATGAGGTGGTGGCAGACGACGTGGTGATCTGCGACGTGCTCACCGATGACGTGGCGGTCGGCGACCAGGACGCCCGCATCTCGAAGCCGGTCGCGACCGGTTCGCCCTGCTTGCTGCCGAAACCCTCGGTGACCACTGTCGTCACCGTTCCGCTTGGTGCCGCATAGTCCGCTGACCTGCCGTCCAGCGCCTCGGTCAGCCAGCTCCAGCCTACCTGGCCGATTAGCGGGTCGGCGGCTATCTCCGGGTCAAGCTCAGCCCGGACGTAGGCGATGATCCGGAACGGTCCGGCCCAGCCGTCCTGCCCGGCGCAGTCATACAGCAGCACGAACCGGCCCCAGCCGATCTCGTTTCCGGCGACCTCGACCGTCGCGGCGATCGCGGCGGCTTGCGGAGCCAACCGGCGCGGTGGCGGCTCATCCTCGAAGCTCAGCTCGGGCCGGGCGGTGCGCTGCGCGGCTATCCCGGCCTCAAGGTCGGCAACCGCCGCGCGAAAGGGCGATTCGCCCGCTGACTGCCCGCCCGCGCGCATGGCGGCAGGCCTTAGCGTGCGAGTCGGCGGCACGGCATCCTCATGCCACGCGGTCAAGCGGTCCGTCGGCCGCTGCCCTAACCAGCTCTCCGGCGACGGGAGGCAGTCCGACTAGCAGCCCGGACCCGCAGACGGTGCAGAACCACTCTGGGCAGCGCCCGTCGGCGGAATCGGGGCAGTGCTCAGGCTCGTCATGACGCTGGGAGAAGGTGCGCTGCGCACCGCAATCTGGGCAGTCGCGAAACATGTCGGTCATCTGCTGCTCCTCAGCGTCGCTTGGGCTCGGCCCCGCTTGTGGCGGCCGGCTGGCCGCCGGCTCCGCGGTGGATCAAGCTCACGTTTGATGCTTACACGGACCGGACCGCATGCCGTGGATCTCCGGCGGCGTGTCAGCTGGGCGATTGACCTTCGAGTGCGGGGAGACAGCCCCAACGAGGCTGGCGTGGCCTGTGAGACGATCCCAAACGTGACCACGCAGACCGCCGACTCAGCATTCATCCGGGCCTGCCGCAGGCAGCCCGTCGCCCGCACACCGGTCTGGTACATGCGCCAGGCAGGCCGGTCACTGCCGGAGTACCGGTCCAAGCGGGCGGGAACACCGATGCTTGACGCCTGCGCGGACCCGGACCTGATCACCGAGATCACACTTCAGCCGGTGCACAGGTACGGCGTCGACGCGGCGATCTTGTTCAGCGACATCGTGGTGCCGCTACGCGCGGTCGGCGTCGGCGTCGATATCCGCCCTGGTGTGGGGCCCGTGATCGACCAGCCGGTGCGCGATGAGCGCGATATTGACCGGCTGCGCGACCTTGAGCCCTCGGCCGTGCCGTTCATCACGCAGGCGGTGCGAGCACTCGCCGCCGAGCTCGGCGGGACTCCGCTGATCGGTTTCGCCGGCGGCCCGTTCACGCTGGCCTGCTATCTGGTGGAGGGCGGTCCGTCGAAGGGATTCGACCGGACCAAGGCGCTGATGTACGGCAACCCGGAGCTCTGGCGCTCGCTGCTCGGCAGGCTGGCCGAGATCACGATCTCGTTCCTGCAGGTCCAGATCGCGGCTGGGGCGTCGGCGGTGCAGCTATTCGACTCGTGGGCCGGGATTGTCAGCCCCGAGGACTACCGGCGCAGCGTGCTGCCATTCAGCAGCCGGATCTTTGCCGCGCTCAAATCCTCAGGCGTGCCGATGATTCATTTCGGCGTCGGCACCGGTGAGCTGCTCGGGCTGTTCAGCGCGGCCGGAGCCGATGTCGTGGGGGTGGACTGGCGGGTGCCGCTTGACGAGGCGGTTCCCCGGGTGGCGCCGGGCACCGCGCTGCAGGGCAATCTCGATCCCGCCGTCCTGCTCGCCCCCTGGCCGGTGGTCGAGCAGCGGGCCAGGGAGGTGCTGACCAGGGGCCGGACGGCCGAAGGGCACGTGTTCAACCTCGGGCACGGCGTGCTGCCTGATACCGACCCCGATGTGCTGGCCAGGCTGACCGACCTGGTGCACTCCGTGCCCACCGGGCCGACCAGCTAGCTGGTGGCCTGCCCGGCCCGTCGCAGCTAGGGCACCGCAGGCGGCGGCGTGGTGGTCGGCGGGGTACGGCGCCGCACTAGCCGCCGCCCCCCGACGAGGGCGAGGCCGGCTAGCAGCGCCACCGGCACGGCGAACGGCAGCGCGGCGCCGAGCGCGGTGAGGATCGCGGTGATCACGGCCAGCAGCGCGTGCCAGCCCGCTCGCAGGCCTGCCCCGAAGCCGCGCGATTTCTGCTTTGGATGCTTAACGGCTCGCACGTGGTGAGTGACCAGCAGCAGCGAGACGGTGGCGTAGCTGGTCTCGTGGGCCAGCGCCCGCTGCTGGGCCAGCAGCGCCTCAAGGGCTGCCTCCTGGGCATTGATCTGGTCCTGGACCGCCAGCAGATCGCCGATCGAGCCTGCCCGGCTGAGCAGCGTCCGCAGCTGGCTGATGGCGGCCTGCGCCGAGGCGACCCGGCTGCCGACGTCGGCTACTTGCTGGGTGACGTCCTGCGCCTGCTGGCTGAGGAAGATCTGCTTGCCCAGCTTCGTTTCCAGCTGGCCGAGGATGGCCGGATACTGCGCCACCGGGATCTTCAGCTCCAGGCTGACCTGGGCGGACCCGTCGTTTCCCGGCGGGATCGTCTCCTGTTCCGCCGCGACGTAGCCGCCTGCTGCCTGGACCAGACTCGTCGCCATGCTAGCGGCGGCGGCCACGTCCGCGGCCCGCACGGTCAGGTCGGCGGTGTAGATGATGCTCTGCGGCTGGACCAGCGTAGCGGTGGCGACCGCCGACGTTCGGCCAGCGGTCTTGGCATGACCGGCGGTGACTGGCGCTCCGTAAGCTGGACGGGGTGCGACGCCCGTCGTGGGGCTGGCTGAGTTGCCGCTACTTGAGCATGCTGCGAGCAACAGGCCCGCCCCGGAGAGCGCGGCCGTGACGATCAGTGCGGTGCGCAGCGGTGCCCGGAGCGCGCGGGCGGGAGCGGTAGTCATCATGCCGCTCGGACGCACCGGCGCCGGATCTGGTTTCGCCGGCCGCGGAAAGTAACGTGCGACGACCCGGATCGTTATGGTGGCGTTGCACGGCAGCCCCCTGCGCCACCCGACTCCCATGTCACACCGGTAGCACAGGTCACACCGGTTACACAGAATTGATGGCGCCGAGCACTTCGGGCTGGCGGAAAGGGGCGGAGCGTGGCTGTCGGTTATCCGAAGATCGAGCTGCACGTCCATCTGGAGGGCACGGTGCGGCCGGCCGCGCTGCTGCAGATTGCCCGCCGCAATGGCGTGGCCCTGCCCGCCGACTCGGCGCAGGAATTGACCCGATTGTATGAGTTCCGCGACTTCCCGCATTTCCTGCAGGTGTGGCTGATGACGACCGGCGCCTTGCGGACCGAGCGGGATTTCCGGCAGGTCGTCGTCGACTACGCGGCGGAAGCGGCCTCGCACGGGGCCGTCTACCTGGAAGGAATCTTCACCCCGGCCGAGCCAGCCGGCCGTGGCGTGGACTGGGACGAGATCTTCGCCGGCTACTGCGACGGCGCGCAGGAGGCCAGCGAGCTGCACGGGGTGAGGGTCGCCCTGACGCCGGACATCCCGCGCGACTATCCGATGGAAGCTGCCGAGCTGACCGTCCGGCATGCGGTGGAGCATCGGGATCGCGGCATTGTCGGGATCGGCCTCGGTGGATCGGAGGGCGATTACCCGCCTGAGCCGTTCGGCCCGGTCTTTGCCAGGGCGCGCGACGCCGGGCTCGGCTCGGTGCCGCACGCGGGGGAGGCGGACGGCCCGGCGTCGGTATGGGGAGCGCTCGACGTGCTCGGGGCGGACCGGATCAGGCACGGTATCAGGGCTGTCGAGGATCCTGGCCTGCTCGTCGAGCTGGCCAGTCGCGGGATCGTACTCGACGTCTGCCCGACTTCGAACGTGCGCACTGGGGTGGTGCGCTCACTGGCTGCCCACCCGCTTCCCGAGCTGCTCGCGGCCGGCGTCCGGTGCACGGTCAACACCGACGACCCGGCCATGTTCGGCTGCGATCTGGACACCGAGCACGAGACGGCACAGCGCCTCGGAGCATCGGCGGAGGGCTGCTACGCGGCTGGCGTGCACGGAGCACTGTGCGATGCGGACACCCGCGCCGCCCTTCGCCGCCGTGGCGATGACTTCGACTGGAGCAGCTGCCGTGACTGCGCGGACAGTCCGGGCTGACCATGGTCGCGGCCGGTTGCTGCGGCCAGCGGGATGATCGCGCCCGGTCTGGGCGTTAGCGCGGGCTGAGGACGCAGAACTCGTTGCTCTCAGGATCGGCCAGGACCACCCACGACACGTCGACCTGGCCGACGTCGGTCGGCGTCGCGCCCGCTTTCTGCAGCCGCGCCACCTCGAGCTGGAGATCGTCGTCGGGGTAAGGCGCGACGTCCAGATGGATCCGGTTCTTGACGGTCTTCGCGCTCGGCACGCGCAGCAACTCCAGATACGGCCCGCGACCGCTGGTCGAGCGCAGCGAGGCCAGATCCTGGTCGCAGGCATGCGCCGGCCAGCCAGCCGCGTCCTGCCAGAACGCAGACAGCCGGACCGGGTCGGCGCAGTCGACCACGACAGCGGCGACCGGCCCGGTGTCGCGGTAAACCGGCCGCGGCTCGAGTACGCATAGCTCGTTGCCCTCCGGGTCGGCCAGCACCACCCATGGCACCTGGCCCTGGCCGATATCGGCCGGCGTGGCTCCGAGGTCCCGCAGGCGTCGCACCAGGGCCGCCTGGTGCGCGGCCGATTCGGTGGCCAGGTCGAGGTGGACCCGGTTCTTCCCGGTCTTGCGTTCGGGCACCGGCACAAAGACCAGCGGCAGCGCCACCGGATCCGGATAGCTGTAGCCGGGCGGCTGCACGGCAGCCTCTTCTGGGTCGTCCTGGGCCACCTCCCAGTCCAGTGCGGCCGCCCAGAACGCCGCCAGCCGGGACGGGTCATTAGCGTCAACGAGCACATGCACCAGGCGGGTAGACATGCCCGCCAAACTCTCATACCCAGCAGGACGCAGGCAACCCAGCCGCCGTCCTTGGCCGGCACCCGGAAGGCGGGCGGCCGGTGGCTGGGCGGACACTGGGGATATGCGATATCTGGACATCAAAACAGCCAAGCGGATTTCCAAGATCGGCCTGGGCACCTGGCAGTTCGGGTCACGTGAATGGGGGTACGGCGACTCGTACGCCGAGCACGAGGCACACGCCATCGTCCGCCGTGCGGTTGAGCTGGGTATCACCCTGTTCGACACCGCCGAGATCTACGGATTCGGGCGCAGCGAGCGGATCGTGGGGCAGGCGCTTGGCGATGACCGGGAATCGATCTTCCTGGCGACGAAGATCTTCCCGATCGCGCCGTTCGCCCCGGTCGTCGAGCAGCGTGGCGTGGCCAGCGCCAACCGGCTCGGGGTCCGCAGGCTCGACCTGTACCAGGTGCACCAGCCGAATCCGGCGGTCCGGGACCGTACGATCATGCGCGGCATGCGCGCGCTGCAGCGGGTCGGGCTGGTCGACGAGGTCGGCGTCAGCAACTACTCGCTGACCCGCTGGCAGGCCGCGGAGAACGCGCTGGGCACCCGGGTGCTGAGCAACCAGGTTCGCTACAACCTCGTCGACCGCGCGCCAGAACGCGAGCTGCTGCCGTACGCCGAGTCACATGGCCGGGTGGTGATCGCCTACAGCCCGCTGGCCCAGGGACTGCTGTCCGGCCGGTATCACCGGGACAGCCCGCCTGCCAACCGCGTCCGAGCGGCCAATCCGCTCTTCCTGCCAGACAACATTGAACGGGCTGGTGACCTGATTGCCGCCCTCCGCGAGGTGGCGGACGCGCACTCGGCCACCCCGGCTCAGATCGCGCTCGCCTGGGTGATCCGCGGCCCGGCCGTGGTCGCCATCCCTGGCGCGTCAAACGTCGGGCAGCTGGAAAGCAACGTCGCTGCCGCCGATATCGAGCTCGCCGACGACGAGTACGAGGCGCTGCAAGCGGCGTCGTCCAGGTTCCGCCCGATCACCGGGCGTGCCGCTGTGCCTCGCCTGGTCCGGGCTCAGCTCGGCCGCTGACCGGTCGGTGCGGCCGCCTGGTCGTCGGCCGCTCCGGCCCAATGCCACCTAGTCTGTCGTGCGCCGGCACGCAAAGACGGGCCGAACGTCCCACCGTGCAAGTCGGCCCATCCTCATCGAAGGTGACCCGCTCCCGGTACATCTGAGCAGGTCACGGACCGTCACGGACGAGCGGTGAAACCGCCCTGCCGCACATTCCGGCACCGACCTTGAGCCGGGCTAACATGTGGATCGGACAGGCCGCCGGTCGGCCATGGTGACAACCGCGCGCTTGTAGGCGCCGATCAAGGCGTCGGGTACCTCAGCCGACGCACTCCTCCGTGCGCATCGCAGCACGGCCAGATCCGGCCGCTAACCTCACCAGAGGGCAGATGAAGGCCCAAGGCAGGGTGTCGGTGGTAACCGCTACCGTGAGGCCTCAACATCGCAGGTATCGCGGAGCTCAAATGAAGCCGATGGCAAACGGCTGGTCGTCGCTGCGCTGCTCAAGCAGGGTTGTGCCAAGCTTAGCGAGCGGGGTATCCATGAGAAGTGGGGATGTCCCGGCACAACGAGGTCAAGGCCGGCGTGATCCGGGGAATCATCAGCGACCTGGCGTGCTTGCCGAAGGGATGGCTTCAGTGAGCGCGGCAGCTAAGGGCAGTCCCGTGACCTACACCGCCATGTGCGAGCGCGAGGGCGGCTGGTGGATCATCACCGTGCCCGATCTGGAGTCGGGCCGAGTTACCCAGGCCCGGACCCTCGATGATGTACCCGCGACCGTCGTAGATCTCGTGGCGACCATGACGGACATCGATCCTGCGCTCGTCAAAGTGAAGGTCGAAGCGGAAATCGGCCCTGGCCTGGGCTTTGGCAAGATTGCGTTGGTCGGCGTGGGCGCTGTCGGCGCCGCTGCTGCCCTCGCATGGCGGCTGATTCGCGCCGCAGCAGGAACGTCTGTGCCTTAAATGCCTCGCGTCGGCCGATGTCGCCGCCCGTACGGCGCCCCGCACAGCGCGTCCGCCTCGGCACCCATCAGCGCTTCGGCGAGCGCCTGCACCATCATCCGCAGCAGATCCGGGCTCGCCGCAGCCGAGTTGTCGCCCGCACGGCGGGCGAGGTCCACACTAGAAATGTCGGCCATCGTGCTCTCGCTTCCCTCGAAGAGTTGCTACCTGCTCGAAGGATCAGCACGGTGACCGTCCCATCTGCGGCAACACGTCGCAGCAGATCAAGATCTCAACACCCGTACACCACGTCAGCGGACGCTAACCCGCCCTGCCCTGATCACTCCAGCCCGCGTGCCTTCTTAACTGCGGTTCTCGCGAGTTTCAGTGCTTCTTCCAAAGCGGCAGCAGAGTCCGGTCATGAAGGCTGGCCGTCCGCAGAGCGCGGCACGCGCGGAGTCAACTTCACTGGCTGCCTGGACCTGCCAGCGGCGGCGGCTCAACACCGCCCGGTGGCCCCGGTTAGAGGTCGGGCATCACGGCCCGCTCAGTCAGGCACTGTGTACTCGCCCCTGGCAACCCGTATGACCCGCTTCTGCTTGTGCAGTCCGTCCAGGTAGACCGAGACATTCGTCGTCGAATCGTTGGTCCGCCCTGCCTGGCGCAGCGCTTCGACGATCCCGGCGGCCCGCAACGGCTTGGGCTTCGCATTGCGCAGGACGGACACGATCGCGTCGTTCCTGACCATGCTCGCGATGTCCTGAGCGGCGACTTCGCGAGCGGGACTCAGTGACGCGATCGCGCGATTCAGCGCGGCGCGTTCGGCGCGAAGCCCTTCCGCACGGGCTCCCAGGCGAGCCAACTCAGCTTCCGTGGTGGCGAGTTCCGCAACGACGCGTTCCAGCTCACTACTCAGAGGTTCCACAGTTGGATTAGAACAGTCCCCCCTGAGGAAATGTCAAGTTTCCTCATAGAGATAATTTCTGCGAGCCGCCAGGACCTGGGGTGGCCGCCACGCCCCTTGCGTCGCGCGCAGGCTTGCCCACGCTCCGATTTCCAGAGGCGATGCGATCTAGGTCATTGCGCGGTTCGCATGATGAGCCATCCGGGTTCGCATACGCAGGTCATAGCCATGGTGGACCTAACGTCCCACCATGCGAACCTCCCCATCCTCATCGAAGGCGACCCGATACCGGAGAATCTGCGCAGGTCACGCGCCGAGACGTCAGCCAGGAAGACGACCCGGTGAGCGGCCGTTGCGCGACCCACGCCGACCGGCGGATCAACCGGATCGCCGCGATGACGGTAGCCTGGCTGGCCGGGATCGCCGGGGCGATCAGCGTCAGCTAGGCGCGATGGCTTTCCCACGCACACGTACTGGCTCGGGCTTGTCGGCAGGAGGGTCTACCGTAAGAATCGACGTCCCGGTCGGCCCGCGAAGAATGGACCCTGGCATATGACGGCGCACCCGGTCAGCGAGCTCGAGCCGGACGACCCGACTGAGATTCTGCGGGTTCTGCCCGGCGAGTACCATGCCCAGTTCCTGGCCGAATACGAGGCCGCTGTGGAGGCGGCCCGCAGGCCCGAGGAGTTCCGCCGCCTGCATGG
>Ga0116218_1000621_pt1 | contig 24457 bp, 24 predicted proteins | sample Sb_taG_2_FD_88966 | JGI IMG/M metagenome (GOLD analysis project Ga0116218, IMG submission 88966) | Peat soil microbial communities from Weissenstadt, Germany - Sb_50d_5_LS metaG | ecosystem: Environmental > Terrestrial > Soil > Wetlands > Peat | place: Germany: Weissenstadt | collected 2010-09-21 | reverse complement strand
CTGATTGATAGCCGCTGAACGGTAGTTGCTCACTTCGGCAGATGGACTGGGGTGCCAATGTAATGCAACGTCAAGATAAACGAAATCATCCTTTTTAGCTCCGAGAGTTCTACATCATTGCGGTGTCAATGAGGTGGTGTGCATAAAAAAGATAACTTTGTTATAGTATGAAATAAGAAGAATCGTTGACTAAGTTAGTTAATAGAAAGTATTGAGGATGGTGCTTTATGGATGAAATATCTCATCTTTTGCAATCTGATGAAACATATGATGAGAACGACCGTGATTACGCGCAATTGATCTCCATTGCCTACGCTTTGGATGATTGGTATACACGTCTGGGACGACAATTTGGCCCTCTTTCACGCCCACAACGGCGCATGCTTCGCCTCTTGAGCATAGATTCGCCGGTACGAGTCGGTGACCTCGCTGTACAACTGGGGCTGACCACAGCGGGAACGACACGTATGCTCGATAAACTTGAGGCTATGGGTTACGCGAAACGGTCGCGTACCGATCAACGTGATCAGCGCCAGGTCTATGTGTCATTGACACTTCCAGGTGCAATTGCATTACGTGATGCGGAGGGTGTATTCCTGGAACGAATACAGGCTAGCTTGAAAAATCTTAGTCCAATAGAGCAAGAAACGCTTGCCCAACTTCTACGCGCGCTCAACGAAAATGAACAAACATCAATGCCTTGACTGGTAAATGATGTACGCCAGGCATAAAAGAATGCTCATATCAGTGAAGATTGTTGCAGAATACTAGGAGGAACATGAAATGGCTTATTCTGGTGGAGGTCGGTTTGGGGGTATGGGTGGTGGTATGGGCGGAGGAATGGCAACGCTTTGGAATCAACAGCGTTCGTTGAGGTACCTGCGCGAAGGGAAGCCCGATATCTCGCATACTCTGGCTCTTGTTTGGAAGTCTTTAAGCGTATATCGCTGGCAACTGGTACTTGGGACATTTGTGATGATTTTGGGCGTTGGCGTTGGGTTAATCCCACCCTTGCTTATACGCGAAATGATAGACGTAGCCATTCCGCAGCATCAAATTCGGCTCATTCTCTTACTTGGAGTTGGTCTTGTGCTTTTTCCTATTGGAAGCGCACTACTGGGGATGGGTCAGAACTATTTGAGTATCGTTGTTGCTCAGGGAATGATCGCCGATCTGCGTGATCGCCTCTACAGGCATATACAAGCGCTCGGCCTGGACTTCTTTACCTGGTCACGGGCAGGGGAAATTCATACACGCTTTCTCAATGATGCTGGAGGTCTGCAAAACGTCCTTACGCAATCCTTTCTCGGCACCTTTGCAAATTTGTTCACTCTGGTTGGTACATTGGCGATTATGATCGTGATCAATTGGAAGCTGGCTCTGGTCACGGCTGTCGCTTTGCCAGCTTTTGCTTTTCCGATCCTACATTTCGGACAACGTCGCTACAAAGCCATGGAACGCGCTCAGATAGCGCTTGGTGAACTCTCAGTGGTGTTGGAGGAAACGCTCAGCCTTTCGGGAGCCATCGTTGTCAAAAGTTTTGGGACCGAGGAACGCGAGACTCAACGCTTCGACGCCGTGAATGCAAGCGTACGCACAGAGCAGGTAGCGCAACTGCTGGTAGGGCAATGGCTCTCAGTTGTAGTGCAGAGCCTGGCGGCGGTTGGCCCCGCTCTGCTTTATACCTATGGGGCATTTCTTATCATCTCGCACCAGATCGCTCTTGGAACAATTGTTGCTTTTGCTACCTACTTGACCCAACTCTATGCTCCGGCTTCTTCTTTAGCAGGGGCCAACGCAACCCTAATTGGCGGACTGGCTCTGTTTGACAGGGTCTTTCAGTATCTGGAAATTCCAGTGAGTGTGCCAGAACCGACAACACCTCATGTTTTGTCTGCAAAGCCTAAAGAAGGAATCGTCTTCGATCGTGTCAGTTTCAGTTACCCGGGAAAAGCTATCCATAAAGAAGTGCTGCATGAAATATCCTTTACCGCACCGCTTGGTCAACTCACCGCCCTGGTTGGTCCCAGTGGAGCGGGCAAATCCACCATCCTTTCGTTGGCTGCGCGCTTCTATGATCCCACGAGTGGTAGCGTTTGGCTTGATAGTGTCGAATTGCCGGACATTGCCCAACACGACCTGCGCCATAGCCTGGCGGTTGTTACCCAGGAACTTTTCCTCTTCCATGCAAGTTTGCATGACAATATCTGCTATGGAGTTCCTGACGCTTCCAGGTCTGAGGTAGAGGCAGTCGTGGAGGCTGCACAGTTGCAGGATCTGCTAGAACGACTTCCTGAGGGTCTTGACACAATTGTTGGTGAACGCGGTTATCGACTCTCAGGAGGTGAGAAACAGCGAGTGGCAATTGCTCGGGCTTTGTTATGCCAGGCACCATATCTGTTGTTGGATGAAGCTACCAGTTCGCTCGATTCTCAAGTTGAAAGACGTATTCAAGCCGCACTGGAGAAACTGGTCGAGGGGAGGACTGTCATCGCCATTGCCCACCGACTTTCGACGGTGCAACGAGCCGAACAGATCCTGGTTATACAGCAGGGACGCATCGTTGAGCAAGGAACGCACGAAAATTTGTTACGCCAATCTGGGCTATACCAACGGCTCTATATCGCTCAATTTGCCCCGGAGGAGTAATGCCGACGTAACTAATTTGTTGATTGACAGGCAAGACGTTATACGGCACAATTGAAAGAGCTACAGAACAAGTATCGCTTGCACAAATAGCCTGTTACATGCAAAGTAGAAACGAAAGTAGAGATTGATGTTCGAAAACTTTGAGCAAACTCAGATCAACACAAGTGGAGCAACTATCCATCTTGTGAAAGGAGGGAATGGTTTTCCACTGCTGCTGCTGCATGGCTATCCTGAAACCCATTTGATGTGGCATAAAATTGCTCCTCGTCTTGCTCAAGAGTTCACCGTAATCGTTCCAGATCTGCGTGGATACGGTGACAGCTCGAAGCCGAAAGGTGATCCCGATCACTACAATTATTCGAAAAGGGCTATGGCTCAAGACATGGTAGATGTGATGAGCAGCCTGGGCTTTGAGGAATTTTTTGTCGTTGGCCATGATCGAGGTGCGCGTGTAGGTCATCGCATGGCTCTTGACCATGCACCGCGAGTAAAAAAATTGGCGGTGCTTGATATTGCTCCTACCTACAAAATGTACATGACTGCTGATAAAACCTTTGCCAGTGTTTATTACCACTGGTTCTTTTTGATCCAACCATATGACCTTCCAGAACGTTTGATTGGATCACAACCAGAGTACTACCTTCGTTCATGTTTGATGAGATGGTATGCAGAGGCTGCTGCTTTTTCTCCTGAAGTGGTGGACGAATATGTGCGTTGCTTTAGTAATCCAGCGACGATTCATGCTACGTGTGAAGACTATCGTGCATCTGCTACCATTGATCTGCTGCATGACGAAGCTGATATGATCCAGAAAGTGATGTGCCCTTTACTTGCTTTGTGGAGCGAGAAGGGGTTTGTGGGCCGCAAATACGATGTCCTGGAGACATGGCGTGAGCGTGCTAGTAATGTGCAAGGAGGCACTCTTCCGGGAGGGCATTTTATTCCGGAAGAAGCGCCAGATGAGACGTATCATGCCTTACGAGAGTTCCTGTCGTAGTATGATAACGCGATAGAAATTCCGCTCTACATAGCCAAAGAAAGGTTTTCCAATGAGTATTTCTCAACCTATTCGACTCACTGAACTTGCCAATTGCGCAGGGTGTGCTGCAAAAATTGGCGCTGATATATTGGCTCAGGTTGTCAGTCCGCTACGACAGAGTAATGTTCCTCCACAGTTGCTGATTGGTCTGGATGCAATTGATGATGCGGCTGTTTATCGTGTCAATGCGCAACAAGCGATTATCAGCACGGCTGATTTTTTCCCTCCAGTGGTTGATGATCCATATACTTATGGCGCGATTGCTGCCACCAACGCTATGAGTGATGTGTATGCTATGGGTGGTCAGGTACTGATGGCAATTAATCTTGTTGCCTGGCCCGAAAATTTGGATACAACTATTCTTAGTGAAGTGCTGCGTGGAGGAATGGAGGCTGTTGAACTTGCGGGCGGTGTGATCGCGGGTGGGCATTCTATCTCCGATGACGAACCGAAGTACGGACTCGCCGTGACCGGCATGGTACACCCGGATCATATTCTGACAAAAGGTGGCGCGAAACCCGGCGATGTACTCGTTCTCAGTAAGCCGTTAGGAACGGGTCTCATGACAACGGCACAAAAGCAAGGGAAAGTGCGTGAGGAGGATATGGCGTCCGCGGTTCAATCGATGACACGGCTTAATCGCAGAGCGAGCGAGATTCTTGTCCAGGCTGGGCCAGGAGTTCATGCGGCTACTGACATTACCGGATTTGGAATTCTTGGGCATGCCTGGGAGATGGCTGCTCAAAGTTTAACCAGCATGCACATTTACTACAATTCGCTGCCACTGCTGCCGAATGTTCGTCATTATGCCGAGCTTGGATGTATTCCTGGCGGAACAGGGCGTAATAAGCGTTCGGTTCAAGCTCACGTTCACTTTGTTGATCATCTGAGTGAAATTGATCAAGCGATCCTCTATGATCCTCAAACCTCGGGCGGACTCTTTGCAGCCATTGATCCATCACTATGGCCGTCACTTTCGGAACAGAAAGACGTTACATTCTGGCGAATAGGAGAGGTGACTGAACTGGTAAGCAATCAAGATCTCATCGTCTTAGGGGTCGAGTAATATAGCATGTTGTCCCTATTCCGCACTTTGATTGACAGGTATTGAGGAATTTGTTAACGAGAATGTCCTTAGTTTCTGATATTTTTGGTGTACCCTAATTTTGGTCGCCAGAAGCTCTTGAGGATCTCAGACCAGAGTGTGCTGATTTCGTGTAGCTCCTGCTTTACACAAGAGATATCACGTGGTCTTTTGTTCACATCCATATCGAGCATGCTGGTGATAAGTAATTCAAATTTGTTCACCAGAACATCCACCATGCTGGTGGTGAGTGATCCAGGCTCGGAGTGACTTTTGGGACGAAGTGGTAGAAAGCGAAACGGCGCGTCTGAGGGATCTTTCGCTGTTAGTAATTGATGTAAAACTGCTCCTAAGCTGTAGATATCGGCACGCGGAGTAGTTTGTGCTTTACCATACTGCTCTGGCGCAGCATATCCAAGTGAACCAAGAGCGACGGTGTCTTTGGCCTGACCTGGCTTGAAGTAACGTGCGATCCCAAAATCAATCAAGTATATCTGCCCTGTGGGAGTGCGTATGATATTGGTAGGTTTGAGATCGCGAAAGACGATGGGCGGTTGTTGTGAGTGCAGGTAATCCAGTACGATACACAGTTGAAGCCCGATATCAAGTACTTCGCTGAGGAGAAGGCGTTTGTTTGGCGCTTTAATCTGGTAATCCTCAAGTGTTTCGCCTGCGATGAAGTCCATGACCAGATACCAATATCCAGGGTTCTGAAAGTGCTCATATACACGTGGCAGATTGGAATGATCCAGTTGCGATAACACACTCACTTCGCGCTGAAAGGACGTAGTGGCTTCAATCATCGCCTTTGGATATAGTCCTTGTAGACTCACTTCCTTAATAGCAACAAGGCGATCTTTACTCTGTGTGTCTCTGGCTTTGTAAACTGAACCGTAGCCACCTTCGCCAACCTTACTCAAGATGAAATAACGATTCCTGAATAGGGTATGTAGTAGTAGCTCTTCCAGAAAAAAGGATGGCTGGGAGACCATAGCGTCTGCTCCTTCACCTACTTACGCGTGAAGATTCATACAGCAGGATCAATCTAAAATCGACACTACCCATATCTCTCTTGCTACAAGTGCAGTATACAAGCTAGAAAGGAATGTCGCAAGAGAACAACGCATAATAGCGCATCACACTTTAATCGGAAACCCATCAATGTCAGATATATGAGTTACATCTCAGAGTTGATCTGCAGTACACGCACACCGCGCATATCAAGCCAGTATTGGTCTTTCGCCTGTACCACGCGGATGAGGACATTGTCGCAGGTTGGACAGCGCATGATGGTTCCCATACCGTGCATATAGACAGCGAGTTCGCCAATGGCATTGGTTACGCCGCAGCCTGTACAGGTTGTTTGAACGAGTGTCATTTCAAAGGGGAATATTTCTTGTAGGATGCCTCCTGCAGCGTTGCCGTCAAGTTTATCCATCATTATGCTCCTCCTGTTGGACCAAAACGTTCGGTCTTGATACGTGTTGGTTCATATCCCAGTGAAATCAATCCAGACGCTGCTGTTTCGACGAACTGTGTAGGCCCACAAATGAATGCCAGAGGTCGCTGTTCGTGTGGCCATGCAACCTCACCCAGCAACCCGAAGTCGATCCGACGGTGATATCCTGTCCATCCTGGCGGTTGAGCGCGGGTAAGTGTATACACTAGTTCTAGCATAGTATCATCACTTGCAATGTGATCAAGTTCGTCACGGTAGATGATATCTTCATAGAAACGTGACGAATAGATCAAGCGCGTTGCAACATTACTCCCTACGCTTTGGCGATGGCGAATCATCGCCATTAATGGCACAATCCCTGAACCACCCGCTACGAGCAGGAGTGGGCCTCCAATCTGAACTTTCCAGACGAAATAACCACCAATCGGGCCTCGAAGTTCAAGCTTATCTCCGACATGTAGTTCATCAACGAGATAGGGTGAAACTTCTCCATCCTCCAATCGTTCAACTGTAAGCACAATACGTTCTGCGTCCTCTGGTGGAGAGGCAATCGAGTAACTCCGCTGTGCCTGATAGCCATCTTCAGCAGTGAGTCGTATATCCACATGTTGGCCGGGCTGATGACCTATCCAATCGGGAACAGCCAGCGATAAACTCTTCGATCGTGCAGTTTCCATCTGTGTTTCAATCACCTCGCCAAGTTGCCAATTCAGTCGCCCCAATAGCGTTCTTCTTTCCATGGATCACCATGATTGTTGTAGCCAAGGGACTCCCAGAAGCCTGGTTCATCATGATCGGACAATTTGAGGCTTCGTACCCACTTGGCGCTTTTCCAGAAGTAAAGATGGGGGACAAGCAATCTTGCCGGTCCGCCATGTTCAGGTGCGATTGGCTCTCCCTGGTAAGCGTAAACGATCCAGGCTTTCCCGCCTATGATTTCATCTAGAGGAAGATTGGTCGTGTAACCCCCGTCAGAGATAGCAATTATGTAATTGGCGTCAAAGACGACCTGGTCCAGCAACGTATCGATAGAAACACCTTCCCACTGGGTATCCAGTTTCGACCACTTGGTCACGCAGTGGATATCTACAGTGACTGTCTCGTGTGGCAAAGCCCGAAATTCGTCCCAGGTCCACCGTTTGGGTTGATCGACCTCTCCTACAATGGAGAAATCCCATTTCTCTAAAGGGGTATGCTGGGTTGGACCAGCTGTAAGAACTGGAAAACCACGTTCAAGATACTGTCCTGGAGGAATTCTTCCGCTAACGTCACTCAGCTGACTGCGGCGATGGAATCCCCGCGAGATAAATCCTTGACTCATTCTGTCACCTCTCTCTATGCTTTACCACGCTTATTATCATGCAATCCTTCTCTGTACTATTAATACACATTTTGCGTGAAACCTCTTTAAGAATCTGTCTACGTGAGAACCCAAATGTTACATTCTAGTTGACAACATCCCACAAAAAGTGGCTCAATAGTAAGTGATAATATATGATCAAATATTTCTCCTCTCATGATCTGCCCTGATCTTCTGGTCTTTGCCAGGAAACTCGAGCATTCAGAAATATGACCGTTCCTGCAGATCGTATTATAAGAGCAGAAGAAAGTACCGTTGTAAAGTCCTTCAAATAATCGTATTTCTCAAAGTCGCGATCAAATGTATCCAACATGTTTAGTGCGTAATGGGTAAAGAGGAAAATGGCAGGTTCAAGAACTGCCTCGAGAGGATTGGTGTTTCATGACCTACACACGCCGAAATAGTACTGATGAACAACAAGAGGCCTGTCTGAAAGCCACACAACTCACAGCGATATGCGAACAGCTTCATATCAAGCTTGATCCAATTGACTGGCAACAGTTCGGTTTATGGGCCCCGGTGAAAGTGAATTCCATCGAGATTGCATCACTTTTGGAACTAGGAAAACGCGATAGTGATGATATTCTACGTCAAGTTCAAATCAAGCTTTTCGCGCATGCTGCTCTTGAAACTTTTCCCTCACGACATGGTACCAAAGCCTTAATGTGGAGTCCTGTCGACGTAATACAGCCACAAGAGTTTATAAGCCTCTGGATCATCACACTTGAGACAGATGAACGAATTCCTATCGTTGAAAACATCGAAAATGGGCAACGTGTCTATGAGTACTATCAGTTTGATGGAGACAACGGGCAGCAACTCGCCACGCTCTTCGGGCCGGTGAATGAAGGAGAGCATCACCTGGGTGATATTGTAACAATAAAAGAGCGTGATCGTGAATATACCGGTGAGATTATATACATCATCCCTTCAAGCAAGATGTTCACAAATCGCAAATATGCATCACGAGGATATCGCACCACTCCTGAGACGGCCAATACGAATAATGTAGCGGTATCAAGATATATTGTGGATTGTAACGATGGTTTCCCTCATATTGTGTATGAAACGCAAGTCATTCAAGAACCAGAGATTTCGCACAGTTGAAACTGATCGGGAAAAAACTCCGATAAAACTTATTATGGGGCAGTAGAAACAGAACTCATTACGGCTTCCTCTGAAAAATCCGTAACTCCATCGTGTAGCTTTTGATAAATAGAAAGCATCTTGTGTGCTGCCTTGGGCCAGGTATACTTTTGCGCCTGCAAGTAGCCTTTCTGACGTAGCTTCTCCTGCAACTGCTCATCCCCAAGTAAAAGGGAAATTGCATTCGCTATTGCATGTATATCTTGTGGGTCGACTTGAATGGCTGCATCACCTGTAACCTCTGGCAAAGAGGATGTATTTGAAGTGATGACAGGAGCGCCACAGGCCATAGCTTCTAAGGGCGGTATCCCGAAACCTTCAAAAAACGATGGAAAGGCGAATATATCGGCCAGGCTGTACAATGTAATCAGTTCGAGATTGCTCACACGGCCCAGAAAACGAACCTTATCCTCCAGTTTGAGTTCTTTTACCGTACTCAACGTCTCTTCATATAGCCAACCCGTTCCACCTGCAATTGCGAGTAGAGCCGAGTTCTCTTTGTTTTGCTGCACTTCGTAGAAAGCTTTAATCAAACCGAGGTGATTTTTACGTGGTTCCAGAGTACCAACACTGAGAACGAATGGACGTTTTAGACCAAATTTGTGCCGCGTTGCCTCCAAAAGGATTGGATCTGTGACGCGCTTAAAGTAAGGTGCGACGCCACAAGGAATGACTACAATCTTCTCAGCTGGAGTCTGATAGTGTTCAATGAGCGCTTGCTTCGTTGTGTGTGAAATCGCGGCAACAACATCTGCTTTTGTTACGGACTCTGGTACCACTTTGTTTAAATATGCAGCCAATGAAGGGATTGCAGTCTCTGGATATTGCAAGAAAGCCAGGTCATGCACCGTTACAATCTTGCGGGCTTTGCCAAGAAGTGGAGGAATGACAAAGTCCAGGCCATGATAGATGTCTGCTGATCCCGTGAAGAAATTTGCGTAAAACGGAACTCGCCAGCGGTACCAGAGAATGTTGAGGTAGCGATCAGGTATAAATAGACTTCGACCCCGTACGTTGCTGGCTGTAGGAAATGAATGCTCCTTTGTGGGGCGTCCGCTAGTTATAAGCGTGTAGTCATTTTTTTTATCTTCTGCAAGCATGGCATTCACCAGGTTTCGTGCATACACACCAATGCCTGCTCGCTGCCTGATGCCTGCCGTATAGTCTAGCGCAATTCGCATGAACATGTCCTTATAATTCCTAACATCTCAGGGGTTAACTTCCCTGATTTAGAGTGCCCACATAAGTATAGCAGGATTGGGAACGACGTCAATCGTACGACGTTGAAAGCGCAAGATTATACAGACAAAAGCTCAGTAATAGACGAAAGTACCGTTTCTTAGGCTGCTTTTCGGCCAGAGACTCGCAATATGCTACACTATGAGCCATTGAGAAACAAAAAAAGCGAAAAGCGGAAAGGGTTATTGTTTGAGAGAAAAAATATATTGGCTACTGCTAAGTCTCTCACTGGTCGTTTTACTGGCAGCATGCGGCTCTACGAAGGTCAACACATCATCGTTATCGTCCAAAAGCGTCACGAGCGATTCGCTGAACAACAGTCGTGTGCAGCAATCTCCTACTCCTTTCCCAACTTCGATCTTGCAATTCTCTATTCCCAGTCAGAGATCAACGCCAGTACCGACTAAAGTTCCTCGGCCTCGCGTTACCCCTGCCAATACGAGTACCCCACAACCAGTCTCTCAGTGTGTCATATACACTAATGCTACGACCCAGGTTCCTGGGCAGAATGGTGGACTGGCAGCCCCTTATGGACCGGCACCTGTTTCATCTGAGGCGCAGCAGCTTACGCAGCAGCTCTTTCAATTGATCAACCAGGAACGTGCCACCTGTGGACTTCCTCCTTTCGCCTGGAACAATACTCTGGCATCTGGTGCTCTGCTGCATAGCTGGAACATGGCACACTGCGGATTCAGCCACTATTGCCCCGATGGCAGCACGCCCTATCAGCGTATCGCCAATGAGGGTTTTGCCGGTTTGAGCGACTGCGGAGAAAGTATCGGCCTGGCAGGACCTTATCCTACTCCCTGGGCTGGTGTGTATTCTGTGCAGGTGAGCATGGCAAATGAGCCCCTAGGAGGCTGGCACCGTATACACCTGTTCAGCACGACCTTACACCGTATCGGCATCGGCATCTATGTTGATTCTAGAGGATGGCCCTGGTTCACTGAAGATATGGTGAGCTAGGGGTCTGGACGTATCGACATATTGTCATCACATGCCTTGTTCTGTATATCTCGCTTTTAAGTCTTTCCATATGAACTCAATACCTCTACGTTGATAGGTCAGAAAAATCAACGATAGCGCATTCTGCTGTTGATGTAAGAGCAGGAAAGACAGCTATTGAGATGGTATACTAGTACATAATTGGATCGTTGAGTATAGACCTGACAAATCTAGCAGAATATGATAGAAGCGCTCCCTGTCAAACTGTTGTTCGATGCTTTAATCTTTTCCAACCCGTGTTCGTGCATCTTACTTTTCACTACCAACTTAACAAGATGAGGAGATATATTAGACGGGTTCCGTCTTTTAATCTCCAAAGCTATTTGATTGAAGACGCCAATGAGAAAGGAGAGACAGTATGCAGCTCGCATGGAAGGTTAATAAAGACAGCAAAGTCAGGTTGAAGAATTACGATCCAGACTTTATTGATCCAAATACCGATCGTGCACTGGCATCAGCAGAGTTAGAAAAGCTCAGCGAAGAACTCGGCGAGTTACAGCAGTTGTTAGCGGCGGCGCAGCATCACTCTCTGCTCATAGTTCTACAGGGCATGGATACGAGTGGCAAAGATGGCACAATTCGCAATGTCATGGCACAAGTGAATCCGCTAGGATGCGAGGTGCGTTCGTTTAAGGGGCCTTCATCCAGGGAACTGGTACACGATTTCCTCTGGCGAATCCATCGGGTCGTTCCCGGTAGGGGAATGATAAGTATTTTTAATCGCTCGCATTATGAAGATGTGCTGGTGGTACGTGTACATGACCTCGTGCCAGAAAAAGTTTGGCGGCGAAGGTACACAGCCATAAACAACTTTGAACAGCTACTAGCTCAGAATGATATGATTATTCTGAAATTCTATTTGCACATTAGCTACGAGGAGCAGGAAAAGCGCTTACTGGCTCGTCAAGAAGATAAAACCAAAGCCTGGAAGCTCTCATCAGCCGATTGGGTAGAGCGCAAATACTGGAGCCAGTATCAACAAGCGTATGAGGATGCGCTTTCTCAGTGTAGTACGCCTGAAGCTCCCTGGTATATTGTGCCAGCGAATCGCAAATGGTATCGTAATTTGCTCGCGGCACGGACTCTCGTTTCTACCCTGCGCCCCTATAAGAAGGAGTGGCAAGCCGATTTAGTCAAGCGGGGAGCGCAGGAACAAGCGCGTATAGAGAAATTGCAGCAGGTGGGAGATAATCCTATAGAAGCAAAATCTTTATTCAGTAACTAGAGTTCATTGAGAAGATGATTTCGAGAAAGGATAAGGACGATGCAGGCTGCATGGAAAGTTGAACCAGGTAGCGCCGTCAAGTTGCGAGACTATGATCCCAACTCCGTTGATGCGCAAACGGATCCAGCACTGGCGAGAGCAGAACTGGAACAACTCGGCAAGGAACTTGGTGAGTTACAAGAGTTGTTAGCAGCAGCTCATCATCAGAGCTTACTCGTCGTATTGCAGGGGACTGATACGAGTGGCAAGGCTGATACGATTCATCAAGTCCTCTCCCGTGTCAATCCACAGGGATGCGAGGTACGTTCATTTAAAGCCCCATCATCGCGTGAACTTGACCATGACTTCCTCTGGCGAGTGCATCGCGTCACTCCTGGTAGAGGTGTCTTTGGTATTTTCAATCGCTCCCATTATGAGGATGTGCTGATTGTGCGTGTGCATGACCTCGTTCCACAAGAAGCCTGGAGTCGCCGTTACGATGCCATAAACGACTTTGAACGCTTGCTGGTTCAGAATGACATGATTATTCTAAAGCTCTATTTGCATATGAGTAAAGACGAGCAGGAACGGAGACTGCTAGCCCAACAAATGAATCAAACGGATGCATGGAAAGTAACGACTGCTGATTTGGCCGAAAGCAAATATTGGGACGCTTATCAAGAGGCCTACGAAGAGGCTCTCTCCAGGTGTAGCACTGATGAAGCCCCCTGGTATATCGTGCCAGCTAACCAGAAGTGGTATCGCAATCTACTCGTAGCACGCACGCTCGTCTATACCTTGCGTCAGTATAAGGATGAATGGGAGGCGCAATTAGTAGAACGTGGGGAACGAGAGCTTGCGCTTTTAGCACAGCAAGGTCATCTAGCTCAGACTGGAAGCCGCGAGAATAAACGTTCAAAGAAAGCTTAAAAAGCTTGCGATGACATTTTTCGTGGGGTTATTCCTGATTTTTGATTTTAAACAATTGGATAGGATGCAAAATAGCTCTTTGTATTTTCTTCCAGGGAGAAACGTCGTTACCATTGGATCCAACCATCGGGTGATTCATAAAAAAGTGAATACATGCTCTGCTTCCTATTTTCCTCTCATTCTGGACGTAAACTCTCAAAACGTCTTTCGCATCACAAAGAGTGTAGTTGCAATATACCCAAATCCGAGGAGCAGTACAGCGATTCCGCCAATAGCATGTAAAAGCACAGTATGCTGCGGCAGCAAGAGTATTGTTGCTCCAAGGAAAAGGAAAATGCCTCCGGTTATGATCCCCAACACTTGCCATCCAGGCCGCTTCCTGATTGTCTGTACGCCCATCAAGATTACAAAAGGTCCAGCCAGGGCACAGAAGCCGCCTGTAGCAAGAAAAAACAAGAGAGCAGGCAGTCCTATGACAATGATAAAGATGCTTATATACCAGCATTTGCCAGCTGTATGAGGCTTCGCTGGAGCAGATCGGGTAGTAGCGTATTTCATCGCAATCTGTTCTTGCGAGATGTTGTTTTCAGCACAACGAACGTCGTTCATGGTATACCTCGCACAATATTGGTGAAATCAATCTGCTCCTAGTCTACTATCTGGAAGGCGAAAGCACACCTGTAGAATCACCTATTTGACTACCTATCTTTGAATCACACGGAGACAGTCTTTGCGAGAGATATCAGTAGAATTACTGGGGTGGTGCTTCAAAGAAAAGGTGATCAAACACAGAGATTCCCCGGAAGAGTTGCTGCTCTTGTGCTTCTAACAGGTAATAGCTCCACGCAAGCGTGTTACGCAGCGTCTGCTGCCGTGCTGGCATATCCCTTGCTCCGCGCGACAAGACATGCAATCGATGCTCCAGACGTGTCAGCAGTGCCTGGGGTGGGAGTAAATTGACGCGGGCCGCTGCCAACTCTATGGCCAATGGCAATCCATCCAGACGCACGCAAATTTCGGCAATTGCCCGCGAATTGTCCTGCGTGAGGTCAGGAAGGACAAGCGGAGGAACCGGGAAGAGGTGTTCGGCCGAGAGGTGCAGTACCTCACGACTCGTGACTAAGATTGAGAGCTTGTGGCAGGCTCCAAGGAGGTCCTCTAGCAAGGTAGCAGCGGTGATGATCTGCTCAAAGTTGTCCAATAGCAACAGGAGCTGCTTGTCGCGTAAAGACACCTTCACAGCCTCGATCAGGGGCTGCGCACCTGCCTCCTGGATGCCCAACTCATGGGCGATGGCGGAGATCAGGAGAGTAGGGTCGCGAATGGCTGCCAGGTTCACGAAATACACCCCATCGGGAAACGCATCACGCAGTTCCGCTGCCGTTTGCAATCCAAGGCGCGTTTTGCCCAATGCCCCCGGCACCGGTAAGGGTCACCAGTCGTACATGAGGATGGTGCAGTAGGGCACAAACGGCTGCCACCTCTTGCTCTCGCCCAATCAGCGGGGTTAGTTGAGCAGGCAAGGTGTATTCGGAAACAATCCGAGGTTGAGCCGATCGTCTTGCAGGGATTGTCATGATGTTGTCCTGCATGTCAGTCACTCAGCACTTCGTTTGCTCTGTCAAGTAAATGTCTCATTTGAGTATGACCGCAACTACCTTGTGCAATTTTAGAAACTGCTCGTGTCAATTATAGCGTATTTTGGTCTGGTCTGCTTATATGTAGTCACCTATGCTGGCTCTGTAATCTATTTATTCCAGTATGATGAGATAAAAGTACAAACTGAAATCTCATGATTGCTAAGATCATATGCAGAGGAGCAATCGGTAAGACTTTACTGGAGAGCATGTCTGAGAACGCGAAGACGTGCTGGCTTTTCATCCATCTGCTGCACCTTCCTTTGCGTGACTACTTATAGAACTTTTCTCTTCTTCGACTTCGCCACCGGCATCAACGGTGCTTCTCGATAGCTATTTGCTTGCTTGATCAATAGAGTCAAACTCCTCCTGGCTGAGTTTGATCGTCGCTCCAACCACGTTCTCTTCAAGATGCTTTACCGAAGAAGTGCCGGGGATTGGGAGCATGTTACTTGAGCGTTTGAGGAGCCAGGCGAGTGCAATTTGACTGGGCTGTGCATTGTGCCTCTTAGCAATCTGGTCAATAACACCCCCTGAACGAGCCAGTTCTCCAAAAGCCAGGGGTGACCAGGGAATAAAGCCGATACCCTGGCGAGCGCAAAGATCGATCATCTGCTCAGACTCTGCGACCGTCATATGTTCGGACTCACGCATCGCTAGATTATAGTGGTTCTGCACAGTCACAATGGGTACGATCTTCTGGGCTCGTCTAAGTTGATCAATTGTGACATTCGAGAGTCCAATATGGCGAATCTTCCCCTCCTCCTTCATCTTCGACAGGGCACCAACGGAGTCTTCAAATGGAACTTTGGGATCTGGACGATGGAATTGATAGATGTCAATGTGATCGATGCGTAGACGCCGCAGACTTCCTTCCATCGCATCTCTCAAATGTTCGGGGCGTCCATCTGTAGGCCATTGGCCAGGACCTGTACGCAAGAGACCTCCTTTGGTCGCGATGACCAGTTCTTTTGGATAGGGGTAGAGCACTTCTGCGATAAGCGACTCACTCACTTTTGGTCCGTAGGAGTCAGCGGTATCTATCAGATTCACCCCAAGTTCAAGAGCGCGGTGCAGGACGGCGATGGCTTCTTGCTTATCCGCTGGTGGCCCCCAGATGCCAGGGCCTGTAAGGCGCATAGCTCCGAAGCCGAGACGATATATTGTCAAGTCTCCACCAATGGTGAATGATCCACTGGCTGAAGCGGGTCGTTGAGTTATTTGCTGCATAGATTTTCTCCTTTTATGCTCCTGAGGAGCACTTGTCTCATTCACACCTCGTTAAGCGAGAGAGAATAGTTCCTCTCTCAACTTCGTGTCTCTCTGTATGTTCCCTCAATGGATGGAAGGGTGCTCCTCTTCGGAGACACCAGCCAGTTGCTGCATGAACTTGATCATGATGGAAAAGTCCTCATCCATCCCCATTGCCAGGGCAGCGGTATACATCTGCAAGGCTACCGCCGTAGCCGGCATGGACACCGAGATCTCATCAGCCTCGCTCATGATCAGGCGCAAATCCTTGTGCTGGAGCGAGAGGGCAAATTGCGTGGGATACTGCTCGCGCCTCACATTGTCCAGCTTGGCCTTCTGACCGGTCGTGAGTACGGCCGTCTGTCCCAGCACGTCGAGGAGCACGTCTTTCTGTATGCCTGCCTTTTCCCCAAGCGCGATCGCTTCAGCCAGGGCCTGCATCCCCAGGCCGAGCAGCGTGTTGACTACCAACTTCATGGTGGTCCCCATGCCACTTGTGCCCATATAGAAGCTGCTTTGTCCCAGAATATCCAGGATAGGTTTGCACCGCTGATAGGTATCTTGCTCGCCACCGACGAAGATCACCAGGCTGCCCTGTTCCACCTGGGGCACGCTTCCCGAAACGGCAGCGTCAATCATTGCAACGCCCTTTGCTCTGGCCGCCTGGAAGAGGTGGCGCGAGGCGCGTGGGGAAACGGTGCTCATGTCGATGATGACCGATCCGGCATGCATACCGGCAAGTACGCCATTTGGGCCAAGCATGACCTCTTCCAGCGCGGCGTCATCGGTTACGATAGAAATGACCACATCGCTATGCGTGGCTGCTTCTTCCGGTGTCTCGGCAACAGTTGCGCCTTTGATAGCCTGCGCTTTTTCCCTGGTGCGATCATAGACGGTCAGATGATAGCCGGCTTGTATCAGCCGAGGGACCATGTGGCTCCCCATGTGGCCCATGCCGATGAAGCCAATGGTTGGTTTGGATTGTTCTTGCTGAGTCATAATACTGTTCTCCTTACGTCCTTTCTTTCTTCTTTGTAACTGACTTCTCACATTTCTCGCTATCAGTCCACCTGCGTCCAGCGTGCTTACACCTGTTCGGTGGGGCGAATAAGCATTTCACTAATGCTGATGTGTTCAGGCTGGGTGACAGCAAAGACGATCGCAGCAGCGATATCCTCGCCTCGCAAGGGTGTGATGCTGTGCTCGGCCGCCTGCTGGGCCTTCCTTACCTCAGGATCCGTGATGTGCTGTCGCAGTTCGGTCGCCACCATCCCCGGCTCGATCACGGTCACACGGATATGCTGCCTTGTGACCTCCTGACGCAGGGACTCGGAGAATGCGCCCAGGGCCCATTTGGAAGCATTGTACCCGCTATAACCTGCCTTGACCTGCCGACCGGCCACCGAAGAGATGTTCACAATATGACCCCCGCCCTGTGCCTGCATAATCGGCAGCATTTCTTGGCAGGCGAGCATGACGGCCAGCACGTTGATCTCGAGCATCTGTCGCCATTCCTCGGTATCAGCTCCTTCGATCTGGTGCAGCAACATCACACCCGCGTTGTTCACCAGGATGTCGATGCGCCCATAGATCTCTTTCGCCCGGTGAATCGCCGCGCGCAACTGGACTTCGTTTGTCACATCAGCAACAAGAGGTACCGCCTCGCTGCCTGCATCCTTGATCCGCTTGACGACCTGTTCCAGGCGGTCCGCACGCCTCGCCAGCACTGCTAGATGCGCGCCCTCCTCTGCCAGGGCGACTGCCGTCGCCTCCCCAATACCGGACGAGGCCCCTGTTACGAAAGCAACCTTTCCAGCTAAGTTCTTTGTCATTGTATCCTCCTTTGTTAATCTCTCATAGCACATTGCCTATTATATTCGATCAATTGAAAGTGACTACAATTAATAATGCAGCACTGTTAGCTTGCACGGACCCATTCTGGGTTCGTTCTCGAAAGCAGTCGCGTCATTCCTGCGATCATTACCACGACGATGAGGGCGATCACGAGTGGAGAGACGATCGCCACGTGAAAGATCAGCAAGCTCCCTACGAGGGCACCCGCGAACATCGCTCCTGCTGAAATCAAGCGGCGGCCTGCTCTCGATCCGCTGCCGCCCACGAGACGGCTATCTGCCGCGATGCCGACGATGGTCAGGGTAAGGACGGTCGTCGTAAGGTCAGGCACCGCGAGTTTGCGAGCAGTGGCGTTCTGGAGCCCCATTGCGATGCCCAGCACGATGATGATGACATAACTGTAGCCTGCATTCACCAGATTGCCAGACAGCGCGGTTAGAACGACCGCGATAGTCAGGAAGAGTGCTTGCAGCGTAGCGGCGACGCTGAGCAGGTGTCCACGATGCTGACCCAGGCGCGTCCCAAGCAGCCCTCCGCCGAAGGAGCCGAGCACAAAGGAACTTAACGCGACGAGAGAGGCAAGGATCGAGAAGCCAGGTGCACCGGCGAGAGCAAACGCTAGGAACACGACGTTGCCAGTCATGTTGGCGACGAAGACGTGACCAAGCACCAGATAACTAAACGCATCGACCAGACCGGTGACGAGCGTCATCGTAACCAGCAGCGGAGGCAGCGGGCCATGCTTGACTTCATCACGTGGAACGAGCGTCTGGCGTGCTTCCATTAAAAAGGTATTCATAACATCCCTTCCGGAGCAGGTCCTCCAATGGGAACTGCCTCGCGCATGATGCGCTCGATCTCACGAAGTGTTGCTTGAGTGAGATGAATCTCGCCTGCCCGGGCGGTTTGTTCGAGCTGTTCAGGGTTGCGTGCCCCCACAATGGCAACATCAATTCCTGGCTGGGCCAGCACCCAGGCTATAGCTAGTTGCGCTACAGTCATTCCCTCTTGCTCTGCCAGGTGCTTCAATTGCTCTACGACCGCAAGATTGCGCTGAAAGATCTTGCCGTGGAAGATCTCGCTCTTGTTCCGCCAGTCATCTGCTGCGAAGCTTGTCTGTGATGTGAACGTTCCAGCGAGCAATCCATGCGCTAACGGCCCATATACAAGCACTCCAATGCCCTGCTCCTGTGTATAGGGGAGGATATCTTGCTCGATATCGCGTCGGAAGAGACTATAGGGCGGCTGCAAGGCATCCAACTTTCTGGTCTTTTCGAACGCTCGCATTTGCTCCACATTGTAGTTCGAGACACCCACATAGCGAATTTTCCCTTCGTGAATCAGTTGATCCAGAGTACTGGCTGTTTCTTCGAAAGGCGTGTTAGGATCGGGCCAGTGGATCTGGTACAGATCAATGTAGTCGACACCAAGATTGCGTAAACTCTGCTCAACTCCCTGGCGTATCCAAAAAGCACTCGCGTCGCGAAGGAGCTTGTCTCCCTCCATGCGCAATCCACCTTTCGTCGAGAGAACAATATCTTCTCGAAGTCCCTTGAGATACGGCTGTAGTGCCTCACCTAGCATGCGCTCGGCCATACCAAAGCCGTAGGCTTGCGCTGTATCGAAGAAATTGATGCCTAGTTCGAGTGCTTTTTGCACAGTCGCTTTGCCTGTTTCCCATTGCGAACGCTCTACACGACCCCAGTCGCCACCGAACTGCCAGGTGCCGTAGCTGATCTTTGAAACACGGAGGTCTGTCTGACCAAACTGTGTGTCTTCCATTATATTTCCTCCTTTTTGTATCTGCTCACGCATTACTTTTTCATCCTATGAGGCAGTATAGCCGTCAGCACGGGCGAAGTCATCATACGGAGGTGGGATTATGCCACGTTTCACCTGTCACACTTTCGTGGGATAGGTGTGCCAGACCTTTCATGCCAGGCTATCCCACTCTGGGAGGATGACAACGTTCATGCTGAACACTACACTCTAGAAGGAAAAAGAAAAGGAGGAGAAGATGATGGGAAAGAACTGGAATATAGGAACCGTAGCGCTCGTCTCACAGGAGGCGAACGAGACAGACAATGCGGTCTCCAAGCAAAAGATGCTCTCGTTGCTTCTGCAAAAGGGGCCGGATGATGAGGCAGCACGCAGTTTTCTCTTACGAGTGGTCCAGCCTGGACTGTCTGGTTTGATGGATAGCTCGGTTTCGACCCTGGCTCCCATTTTCGCGACGGCCTTTGCCACGCATAACCCGTTCACGGCCTTCCTGGTCGGCATTGCCTCGGCGACGGGAGCAGGCATTAGCATGGCCTTCTCCGAAGCACTCTCCGACGGTTGAGCACTGACCGGACGGGGAAGCCCGGTCATGCGAGGGGCGATTACTGGGGGCATGACCTTCCTCGGGGGAGCACTTCACACATTGCCCTTCCTTGTACCAGAATTGCACCTGGCGTTAGTCCTGGCCTACATCGTGGTGGCGGTGGAACTGGTGTTGATCTCTGCCATTCGCCATCGCTTCTTCGGGACGAGTTGGTGGCTCTCGGCGCTGCAGGTGGTGGGTGGAGGCGCGCTGGTCTTTGTCGCCGCGCTGATCTTTGGTAATGCCTGATGGTGCCCACTCATAGTTCATCGGAGAGCAAGCCTAGAGTGCGGGCTCGTGCTACCGCCTGGACGCGGTTATGCACCCCAAGTTTCTCGAAGATATGAGTCACATGGCGTTTGACGGTATCAAGGGCAATTACTAACACCTCTGCAATTTCCTGGTTCGAGTCGCCTCTTGCAAGCAGTTGAAGCACTTCTAGTTCTCGTTCGCTTAAAAGTTCCACGAGTGGTTGCTTTGTGTTGCGCCCTTTAGACTGGTCCAACCACCTGGGAGGCTCGTGCGTTGCGCTCCCAGGTGAGAATGCTGCTAGCACCGTATCAAGGTACGGCGTTGGTCCTTTCCTCCGTTCCTGCACTCGTAGCCGGGAGAGCAGAGTTGCCATTGCGGTGTCTTCGTCCACAAAAGTGCGTATGTAGCCCTCCGGTTCGGCTAAATGCACTGCCTGGGCAAGGACAGTTAAAGCTTTTTGATCTTCGTTGCGTATGGAATGAGCTAGAGCCTGCAAAACCTTCATTTCGATGACATGGCTCCAGCGCTCTTGCTTTTCCGCGTTGATCTGGTGAGGTTCCAGGAGTGAAATGGCTTCAGTAGGCAACTGCTGGACCAGTAAAATGCGTGCTCGTGCCACATCCTCGCGTTCATGTGCCAATGGGGAATGTTCATGCGTCAATGAGGGATGAGTGCTTGAATGCTGTGCGATTTCGTGAACCCAGTTCCTAGCATGTTCCAACTCTCCACTTGCCAACCAGTACTGTACCCAATGCACGATGAGGTAGGCATCGCGCCGATATGGGCTGTAGGTTTTCTTCAGAGCCTCTTCTGCATGTTGGAAAGCAAAGCGCGCTGCATCCATCTCTCCACGTGCCAGGTAGATACGCATCAGAACGGTATAGCCTAAATATAAGGCAACGATGGTTTCTGTCTGCTCACTCAGCCGGACTCCCTGTAATGCCAGATCCAGGGCCTCATCAAGTCGGTTCCACTGTCGCAATGCGTCCGCGTGGAAGATATGCGCCCAGCACATCATTGCGTGTGGTAGTCCGGACGGTGTTGTTCCCATTAGTGCAACTTGACCTGCAAGCTGTTCTACTTCATGGAGTTTTCCATGCAATAACAACGAATAGGCCATTCTGCACATATAGATGATGGTTGAAGAAGTGTTTCCTGCGGCTTGGGCGAGCGCAGTGGCCTCCTTTGTACTCTGTATTGCTGCCACGATGTCACCAAATGAATAATAAGCCAGAGATTGTGCATATGCGACTTCTGCTCTTGCTAAAAGATTCTGTTCTGACAGGTGTGTTAGAGCCTCCTGGCAGAAAGCCAGAGTGGATTGTCCTTCACCGAGATAGTAACCTGTAATAATAGCACGATAGGCAGTAAGTTCTCCAAAAAGGTTATCTTGCGCTTGTTGTTTGGATGATAAAGGTTCTCCTGTTTCAGTGGTCTCGTTTACCAGCGCTGGTGAAGTGGCTCTTAAGGCCATTTCTGCATCTTGCAGCCAGCGTTCCATCATCGAGTAAGGTGCGACCATGAACAATGTCTTGGCATAAGCAAGGCACAAACGAGGCCGAGAGCGCACCACCTCGGCAGGGAGTTTCTCAAGCCAGCGTCTCAACATCGCATGTTCATTGTTTCCCCAGATAAGTGCATAGACTTGCTCGATCAGGTCAGCAGTCCACTGCCATTGCTGTGCTGTGATGGCATGAGATATCGCCTCGTTCAGGCGACTCTGCTGGGCATACCACTGGCTTGCTCGGTAATGTAGGATAGGTACTAATGTGGGCTGCGTTTGCTCTAGCCAGTGATGCAATGCCTGGGCAAAGAGGGCATGGTAGCGATACCAACGGCGTTGCCTATCCAGAGATACAATAAATAAATTGGCTCGTTCCAGTTGCTCTAACATCTGCTGACTTCCGCTCTGTTCCAGGATGGCGTCGCATAAGGAAGCGGAGAGCCGTTTCAGGATCGAGGTATGCAGCAGGAACATCTGCACGGATTCGCTCTGACTCTGGAAAACCTCCTCGATCAGATAATCGAAGATGTAACGTTGACTTCCACTTACTTCTTCCAGAAAATTGCCAGAATCAGCATGTCCATGCAGCGAAAGGCTTAACAATTGCAAACCCACCAGCCAGCCTTCTGTTCGAGTAGTCACTACCTTGATCATGTCTTGAGAGAGCTGGACACTCGTCGACTTCTCAAGGAAAGCCACTACCTCATCTGGATTACAGCGAAGCTCGTCGGTGCGCACCTCTAGAAGGCGTCCACGTGCCCGAAGCAATGAGATTGAAAGCGGAGGGTCTGCACGTGTTGCCAGGATAAGATGGAGTTGAGGAGGAAGATGCTCCACCAGGTAGGTAAGGTTGGTGTGAATCGCTTGCTCTGTGATCAAGTGGTAGTCGTCCAGGATCAGGAGGAACGACTCTGGTTGCTCAGCAATACGATTGATGAGCGTTTGCAAAGCAGAACGTAGTGGTGGTGTCTGTTGTGTTTGCAGGTATGTTATAAGTTGTGTGCAAAGCCCAGGCTGCTGGCCATCCAGCGCTGTAAGCACATACGTCCAGAACAGCACAGACTCATTGTCTCCTTCATCCAGGGATACCCAGGCGATCCGCTGACGCTCTATTAGCAGTGACTGTATCCAGGTCGAGAGAAGCGTGGTTTTACCGAAACCAGCAGGGGCCGAAACCAGTGTCAGTGGGCAGTCTAAGCTCATGTTAAGCAACTCAATCAAGCGTGGACGGGCGATCAGCGCGTGCGACGAAGAGGGGATAAAAAACTTCGTGGCTAGAAGCTGGTCGTTGAACAATGGTGACTCGTCCATGATAGTGTCCCTCACTTAGGTTGCTCTACTACTATCCTACGTTCCTCCATCCAAATCTTCCACTCCTATTTTAGGATATATCGACCCTTTTAGGCAATTAAGTTCTTTTTTGCAGCCAATATCTATTTTGCTTTCGGTGCTGTTTTCTCGTTGCCTCGCGCGAGAGCAGTGAAAATGCCGAGTGCGGCGAAAGCGGAACAGACGAGCAAGGCTATGTGGAAGCTACTCAAGAACGTATTTTGCAGTCCGCTGATACTCGTGAGAGGAAGGTTGTGTGCTTGTAACGATGACAAAAGTGTACCTGCTGCTGCACCTCCTAAGGCCGCAAAAACGGTACCAGTAAGGGCCACACTCATACTTTGCCCGATGACGCGCCCTGTGGCCAGCAACCCGGACGCTTCCCCTTGAGCATTGCTTGGAGCCGCCCCCATCATGGTACGAGTATTTGGTGATTGGAAAAGGCCCTGACCAATGCCAATAATAGCCAGACGCCAGATAATATCCCAAGTAGAACTTTGCGCGTTGATCTGGCTAACCAGGAATAATCCAAAGCAGGCTATAGCCAACCCTACAGGAGACAGCCAGCGCGATCCCCAACGATCTGCAAGCGAGCCGCTCAAAGGTGCAACTATGGCAAGCATCAGAGGCAAGGGAGTCATCATCAGACCGGTCTGGATGATAGAGAAACCTCGCAGTTGCTCGAAGTAGAAAGGCAAAAGAAATCCCGGTGCAAACAAGGCCATCATACAGAGTATGAAGCTGATATTGGCAAATGCGAAGACCCGATTCGTGACTAATCCCAGATTGACGATAGGATGCTCAACATGCGCTTCCACATATACCCCGACACTGAGCATTAATATGCTAATCCCGAGAGCGGTAAGTGTGCTAGTAGAAAGCCATCCCCATTCCTGACCAAAAGAGAGGCCAAGCGTAAGCGCAGCCAGTCCGATAGCTAGCACCGTCGCTCCGCTCAGATCGAATCGCTCCTGCTGGACCCGTTGCGGTTTTTGTTCACTATAAAAGTAAAACGCGGCGGAGAGGAGGAGCACGCAGATTGGTACGTTGACGTAAAAAATCCAGCGCCATGTCAGAAATTGCGTAATGAATCCTCCAATAGTCGGACCTGCGGCCACGCCAAGTGAGATCACTACCGTATTCAAGCCCAGTG
>Ga0116218_1000620_pt1 | contig 24485 bp, 17 predicted proteins | sample Sb_taG_2_FD_88966 | JGI IMG/M metagenome (GOLD analysis project Ga0116218, IMG submission 88966) | Peat soil microbial communities from Weissenstadt, Germany - Sb_50d_5_LS metaG | ecosystem: Environmental > Terrestrial > Soil > Wetlands > Peat | place: Germany: Weissenstadt | collected 2010-09-21 | reverse complement strand
CGCGTCTTTCTCTTTTTTCATCTCCAACGCCCTCCCCTGTGTGGCTGGTCCGAGATTGCCTCACAGGTTGCCTTGACCTATGCTGCTTCCGTCATTGTTGGCCTTGCTGCTCGAGCCTGCTGGTCGTCCTGATCTCATCCGTTCTCCTAAGCGCGTTCTAGCTCATCTTTGGGAGCAGGATTCCCAGTTATGAAACGCCCTCGGTAATACGCAAACTTACCGCCCATAGATTTACTTAGCTATATGGCCTTCTTCTACTGTAAAGCATAGCAGAAGTAAGAAGAGATGAAACAACAGAAACGCCACTTGATCGGCGGCACGAATAGTGGAACTTAGCGACAATGCATTACTGCCACTGTTTGCTATACTGGCCTGGATACATTCAAGTTGTAATAGAGGTGGCGCAATGGGAACGAAGCTCAGTTCATGGTGGCAGCAAATAAAACAATATCGAGTAACTATCTTGGTTGTTACAATTATCCTGGTAGTAGCAATCGGATTGATTATTGTCGGATACAGGTTCGATTGGACTGGGTTCAATGGAAACAGCAAATCAGGAAAAACGCTGTGGGACTGGTTACAGTTAATTTCAGCACTTGCAATTCCGTTAGTAGTGGGTTTTGGTGCAGTCTGGTTTACTACACGACAAGGGAAAGTAGCTGTTGCGGAAAATAAGGATAACCAACGTGAAACCGCACTTCAATCGTACATTGATAAAATGTCAGAACTTCTACTTCATGAGAAGCTGCGTGACTCAGCAGATGAAGAGGTGCGGAACTTAGCACGTGTTCGCACATTGACGATACTTCCTAGGCTAGATGCTGACCGCAAAAGAAGCGTACTTCAATTCCTATATGATTCTAGGCTGATAGATATAGATAAGTGTATCATTGACATGTCGGGAGCCAAAATGAGTGGTATCAACCTGAGTGGTACTCAACTGAGTGGTGCTTACCTGAAGTATGCAGACATGTCTGGAGCCAACCTGACCAGAGCTGCCTTTTTCGATGAGATTACTGATGGGATTACTGATGTTCCCTACGATGTAGGTTATGATGTTGCACTGAGTGCAGACCAGAGGAATGCTGAAGTTGAAAGTCTGAGTAATGTTCGATAATGTTCACTGTTGACCTAAAGAAGAATTCAGGGTGAGGGTAGCCAGACATTGGTGGAAAGGATGAAGGTGCTGCGCCATCCAGGTGCCAAAGAGACTGGCAAGTCCCATACGGGTCTCGGAGCCTTTCGGACTGCGGGTTCCTCCACTGATCTTGCGGGCAATAACGAGAGGGCGCACACTGCGCTCAGCCAGATTGTTGTGGGCTGGAACACCAGGCACCGCGACAAAGACAAAGAGTTCGGGCAAAAAGCGTTCCACGCGTTCACATAAGGTATGTTGCGGGGTGGCGGTCCCCACGTAGGGTTGGCACAAGTGCCAGAGCTGCTGCTCGTACGCATGCTGTTGTACCACACGAGCTTGCTGCTGTGTGCGCGGCGAGAGGTGCGGGTCAGGACCATGCTCCGCCCAGGCGACGGCTGCGTCATAGATGGCTTTGACGGAGGCAGCCCAGGTGAAGAGTTGCTCATCGTGCGGATACTTTTCTTTGAGTTCATGGGCATCGCGTAAGTAATGCACCCAACAGCGCTGATGCAAGCCCTGGTGGCTGTTGCAACCTGCATAGAAGTCACTGCCGAGCACACCGCAGAAGTCTGTGCCGATCAGCTCTTTGACCACTTCCCCTCCACGCGAATGATGGTACTCAAAATAGCGGATGTCTGGCGTTGAGACACTCCAGATATAGCCATTGGTGCCATCTTCTCGCCACCCCGTCTCGTCGGCTTGGACTGCCGGACTGGCACGGATCTCCTGTTTGAGCGCATCGAGCTGAGGCTGCATCTGCTCTTTGATCCGGTGCAGCAACTCCACAATCTCGCCACTGCTGATCGTGACCCCATGCAGCGTGAGCAGGTAGGTCTGGATCTGTCGAATAGGCAGACGCATCACCGTGCGCAACGTGGCAATCAGACTGGCCAGTCGCACTCCCATGCGTCCTTGACCCAGCACTTGGTCGTGGAAGTCCACCGGAGCTTCATACCACTTTTGGCACCCTGAACACCACCCCTTGTAGATACGATGTTCCGTGACCTCCACTGGTGCGGGCACGGGCACATCGATGACCTCTCGGCAGCGCGCCAGACTGATACCTCCCAAACGCAACTGACACGTTGGGCATATGAAGAGCCGATGCTCTACGATCTGGGTTGGCGTAGAGCGCGGTCTCGCTCGATTATGCTTCGCATCACGCTTCTTGCGAGCCCTCGTCTCTTCCTCTGGCGCTTTCTTCTTATTCGCCTTGACGAACGCTGGCGGTGGTGTTTTCAGCTTCTCGAGTTCCTCAATGCGTGCTTGGGCGACTCGCAATTGCTCGCTGACTTCGTCGAGCCGCTCTAAAGCTTGCTTGAGTTGGGCTTCTAGTGATGCTCTTGTCTCTTCTGCTGTCATTCTCTCAGTATATCAGAGAAGGGTTCATCTGAACAGTTTCGAATGTTCCTGCTGAAGCTGATGATCTGAGTGATGACCCGTTTGCATACATGAGTGATGCTGATGATCTGCTAAAATCCTATCTGAGCGGTGTCTTCCTGTTGAAAGCCAATCTGAGAAAGGTCAACTTAAGAGGAACTGACCTGAGTGAGGCTGACCTGACCTTTGCCAACCTTGCAGGAGCCAAAGTTACAGAAGAACAACTATCAAAAGCTAATTACCTCACAGGTGCAACCATGCCTGATGGGAAAATACATCTGTAGCCAGCTCTAGCACAATAAGGTGTGCTTATGATAGCAGACGAACTGACCAAGCCGACCAAGCCTGCACCATTTTGAGCGTAAAATTGTGGACCCTGCTTTTCCGTTTTCAATCGGGTTGGCAATTGTTACTAATCTGCTGAATACTGACCACTATGACGTTTGTCTCTGTTTGTTGTCTAAAGAGCGTTTTCGTTTTATACTACGGAAAGCATTTATGAAAGGATGGAATAGTAGTTGTGCCAGGGCAAGAGCATGATACCTCGTCTTTCCATGCAGACAACCAACCCTGGAGAGTGCGATTCTGCCGTCGGCTTTGGTCCATTCTGCGCTTTGTATGGCTAGTGCTCATCACCGATGTTATCGGCAGTACCATCGCTAATCTGAACACCACCACGACAGATACTCCACTCTCCAAACTGAACATCATCCACCTCTTGCTTGCCTTCCCCATCCAGGTTGTCTGTAGTCTCGGTGTACTGATTTTGCTCACCTTGCTTTCCTGGATCGGCAGTCACGAACCCGATGCTACCATACCGCGTGCTCTCTCTGAACAGGAACGCGTACATATGCTACGACGCCTTCGCCTGCGATATGAGCAAATGCTCGCGCAATCGTTACAGGGAGCTATCCAGGTAGAAATGGGATTGGTTTCCAGGCCGACTGCGGTACAGAATGCTATGAGCCTCTCCTTGCGTCTCCCCGATCAGCTGGAACAGCCACTTCCCTCCAACACCTCCATCATAGAGGCATACGAGTTGGCACAACAGGAATTACTGATCCTAGGAGGGCCAGGTGCAGGAAAGTCCACGCTCTTGCTGGAACTGGCACACTACCTGGTGCAACAAGCCGAGCAGAATGTTGCACAGCCGTTGCCTATTCTGTTGCCACTCTCTTCCTGGGCCACGAAAGGTGGTTCCTTGCAAAATTGGCTTATTGAGCAGTTTGCTCTCCTCTACGAGGTCCATCCGAACCTCAGTCGGCAATGGATACAAGCGAAGCAATTTCTTCCCATGCTCGATGGTCTCGATGAAATGGAAGCGTCAGCGCGTACTGCCTGTATCACTGCGATCAATACCTACCATCGTGAACACCTCCAGCCGCTCGTTGTCTGTAGCAGAACCGACGAGTATGACACTGCTGCACGCCAGGAGCACCTGGCCATACATGCTGCTGTGGTTGTGCAGCCTCTCTCGCAAGAGCAGGTTGATACCCATCTTGCAAACATGGGTCAGCCACTTGCAGCATTGCGCGCCGCCTTGGCAAAGAATCCCATTTTACAGATGTTGGCAACTACACCTCTGATGCTGCAGATACTCATGCTTGCTTATCACGACATCTCTGTACAAGAACTTTCCCAAAAAGATGCTCAGTTGCGAGAGCAAATCTGGACCGACTATGTACGGCGTATGGTCGACCGTAAAGGAAATGCAGAGCGTTATCCGCTGCATGTTACCCAGACATGGCTTGGCTGGCTGGCTCGAGAGATGCGTCAGCACAATCTAACGATCTTCTCACTAAAGGAGCTCGGGACGGATTGGCTTCCTCAAAGGCAAGGGATCTTCTATCGGCGGAGCATAGGACCGATCGCTGGGCTGCCCTTTGGGCTGTTTATGGGGCTGTTCATCGGGCTGTACTCTGGGGTGGCCATCGGGCTGTACTCTGGGATGGTCACAGGGGTAGTAGCCGGGCTGATCTGTGGGTCAATCATTGGGTTGCTCATTTGGCTGTATTTTGGGTTGTTTTATGCACTGCTTGCCGCCGATCTAGATGGCCCATTACAAATTGTCGGGTCAAGTTCTCCTCTAGAAGAATATTCTCTACTAGAAAAATATACTCTACGCTTCTTGCTCTGGCGCTCGCATCTCTTTCCCTGGCAGGGAGCGTCTTTCCTCGAGGATGCTACTGCTCGCATTCTGCTCCGGCGAGTCGGGGATGGTTACAGTTTCACCCATCGTTTGTTACTGGATTATTTTGCGGATCTCGACCAGACGGGACCTTCCACCACATCATTCGCCGACCCTGTGTTTCCCGTCCCGATTCCCTTTTCTTGGGACTGACTGCTTGGCCCTTGCTCTCGGGAAGGGTCTGCTATTTGGCTTTTGATGCTGTATTTTGTTGTCTCTTGGGAACTATGCTAGTGCAACTGGGCAAGCAAAAATCATGCGCCGCCTGGTCGCGTGATCTCTGCTTCGCAATGGAGGAGTTATTTCCGTTAAGGACTTCAGTGTAGCAAACAGCAAAGCAGGCGTCAATTACTCGCTTCCCTCCTTGTCTTTATCTGCAAGATGCTCGTTGAGATCCATTAGTTGCGAAACAATCCCTGTCAAACAGAGCGCAATAGCCCCCAGCTAATTCTCTGATTGGTCGCTCGATAATGGGTCACCCTTCATCTCATACTGAATCTGCTCAAAGTCTTCTCTATCCATACGTATTTTTGTGGTCTTTAGAGTCTTTTTGGTATCCATATTCGTAGTCCTTTCATTCAATGCAATATAGTGCGGCCAGTTTGTCAGCTTTGCGGTTCTCGGTTGCATTGAATTTCCCCCTATCAACGTGACACCGTACACTTTGAATTCAGTGTGTCTATTTTTATAACGCAACCCTCTATTGTCAATAACTACCCACGTACCATGCACGGCACAAGCAGAAACACCAGAGCATAGGTATACCCTCTAGCGGTGTGCTTTTTACGCGCTATAATCCCATATCTTCAAACATCACTTGCGCCGCTCTGGCACCAGACAACCACCAGTGAATAGCCTTGAAAGCGCATGAATACCTACGAGTGGACGTATATATCTACTACTCTGCTAACACCTGTGTTTTATATAGCTGCCATTTTTATCTCCCCACTAGCAGCATATCTCCCCACCGTGTTTTGTGTACTGCAAAATATATAGCTGAACATGACTAAGCTACTCGCTCACATACAAAATGAGAAATCCTTTCATGTTCTGCTGGCCCTGTGCCTATGGCCCTACACTCTCCCTACCCGCACACAAACATACCCTACCCTGTAGAAATAGGCCTGTAGTGATGCTCTGGCACCTTGTACCTATATGGGGCACACATGCGCACACGTACATACAACGCTACACATGCGCACATTGCTACTGTAGTGGCGCTATACAATGCAGTACCTATACCAGCGCATAGCTAGCATTTACTAAGCACCTTCTCGGTGGCAACAGTATACAGGGGCTTATAAGCCCCTGTATACGTGTAGGCTTATGCAGCTTGTAGCCTAGTGCCAGCACCTATTCGTATATAAGGATTTCCTTATGCCATATGGGGATTGAGGGATACCAATTGCAGTTCGTGATATGCGGAATATGGATTATGGAATTGCGTTTGAGTACAAACGGATACCATTTGCCAGGATAAGACATGAGTTGTACCTACCTGCCCAATTGTATATAAGTATCATTTTGGTGACACTCCGCTTGGATTGAAATCCAGCGGCTTCTGTAATTCCGCCAGATTGATCCTCACAGTTTCTCATACGGATCCTTGCTCCCTATGAGCTACACCTGCACGCAGTTGATACCGCATGCCTATGGGGGGTGTCATGTCCCCGACTACTGGGCCGCAGCCCAGATACTTTTGCCGGATGTTGATGGCTCCCACGCCGTCCCGATGCCAGGTGAAACCACAGCTCTTGTTGGTACAGTGAAACATGCGCCCTGCTACCTTGCTCTTGCGGAGGTGCCTGCATACAGGGCATCTGCGTGTGGTAGCATGCTCATCCTGCAGAGCAACGCCCATGCCCCGTCGTTCGGCTTTGTAGGTAAGTTTGTGGCGCACACTGCCAAAGGACCACTGGTGGATTTTCTGATTGTTGGTGGAGCCGACATCATTCCCCTGCCGGATATCCCTGACATCGCCAATCACCACCGTTTGCACGCCTTCTTGATACAGCTTAGAAACAAGGCGCGTGGTGCTTTTGTGCTCGATATCAGCGATCTGATGCCTGAGTTTCCCCAGTTGTTTGTGTTTCGATCTGATGAGCCGTTTGCGCTGGCGGGAGCCTTTCTTGCATCGACTGATCTTCTTGTCCAGGTGTTCGATGAGCTTATTGCGATATTGCCGTCTGGAGCGCAAGAGTCGCCCGTTGAGAATATGGGTAGTGGCTCCATCGTGCGTGACAGCCATATGGATTTCTCCCAGATCAATGCCAGCCACCTTGTCCCCCTGTGGTTGCATCACCGCCTCTGCCTTGTATGTAGCGATGGCTTCGTACTGCGTGCCAGTCCAGCGCACGACGACGGTCTGAGGGAGTATCCAGGGCCAATCCGGGACTAGAGGCTGGTTGCCCTTCCCGTTGGACAAACGTAGCACCCCATCTTTGAGGCTCATGGCACTGCGCTTGTACTCGATCCGAAAGTACCACTTGCGCCTATGCGGAGGACGGGCTGTCGGGTCGGTTTTGCGCCGCTGCCGCCAACTTGCAAGGTTGGCAAAGAACGCCTGGACGCAGGCATCGGCAGTATGCGCATGGAGCCTGGGGTTGCTGTAGAGTCGCATGAGATGCTTTGGTTGAAGCCAGATGCCCGTATGCCTGACCGTGCGCCAGAAGAAGACAAGCGCCTGTGAATAGAGTTGGCCGCATTCGTGGGCCAACTCGTCCAGCTGGGTCGTCTTGCCGATGTTGACGCGGCGTACCTGATACATCCTCATGTCTATCTCTTCTTTCACGCTCCTGCAAAAGCGGTAACTTGCCGCTCGTACAAGCAACCACGTACTGGCTAAAGCCTCCCAGAAACCCGCCTCACCACAGCCGTTAAAACGGCGTGGCTTGCAGCGGGTTCCGTTGGTCAATAGAACTGGAAGAGTTTGAAGGTTCGAAATCGGATAAAATTGGCAGTTATGCGAAAAAGATATCGAGACCAATTGCTACAACACTGCCAGCCGTTGTGGCAATAAAATTCACTACATCGTTGTTCATCCACGGTGTACCACGCAAGAACTCTGTGCGCGTGCCACAATGGTGAATGTGCTGTTCAGTCTCAGTCTTACAAGTTGGGCAGGTGTACATGACCTGGAGCGTAGCTCCTAGAACACTATCGAAACAACTACCTGCCATACCGCTTAAAAGTGCTAGCAAGGGAGTACGCGCGAGCGGCTTGCGAAAGCCCTCCACTGCCCAGCAAAGGAATCCCAGGGAGGATGCTCCCAGGGCTGATGCGGTTATGCCCAAAGGGGTAATCCCGCCTGAAGTGCCAGGAGCAACGGGCTTCCCGTTTGTAATCAACAGTGGAGATGTTGTACTGAGCGTACCCAACTCCGTAGCCCATGTGTCAGCAGTGGCAGTTGCAAGCGCACCAATGAAGCCTGATTTCGCTCGTTGGCGCGTACCTGCTGTTCGAGAGAAGCCAAAACATAGTGCGAAGAACGTTGCAAGTCCGCCGTTGGCTACAACTTGTGAGAGGTCGCGACGCGACCCTTTGCTAAATTTGTCGGAAGCAACAATAGCCTTTTCTGATACTCGAAAGGAGGAAAGCAGGCTGGACGAGACAAAAAAATAGACCAGCGAGAGACCCCATGACCAGCCTCCCATGCCCACGATACTTGTTCCACTGACGATTGAACCTAGCACGCCATTTTTATCGAGCGATTTGCGACGATAAGCGATCAGTCCGATGCCACTGCTGAAGAGCAATCCAGAGAGGAGTCGCAAGCTCATTCGACGGAAATTTTTTGAAGCTACGAAATGGTGTTTTGGCATTACAAGTATACCTTTAGATGAGAAGATTGAGTCTGAAATATCACAATGCTACGATGTTCTCGGCTTTATTCTACTGAAAGATGTAGCTGTAAGCAAGCCTCGTAGCTAAAGTGGTGTCAACTCTTTTCTGCATGCAACAAGTATGGTATTCTGTGGAGCGAAAGCTGATGCCAAATAGATGCGGAACTGCGACCAAACTGCACTCAATCTACTTTGCTTGTGAATCCCTTCTACATGAGATAGCTGGAGTATATTGAGCGAATCAAATACCAGTTCATACACCAAATGGAGGACAATACTAATGAGCGAGTATCAGCGTTACGAGTTCATGACAATTGATCGACCTCTAACACGAGTACAACTTGACGAGGTCAATAAACTTTCGAGTCATATTGAAGCTTCTTCTACCCATGCCCACATCGAATATCATTGGGGAGATTTTAAGCATGATCCTATCAAGGTGCTGCGCGAATTCTTCGATGGTTTCCTCTACTGGGCAAACTGGGGCTCGCCAGAACTCGCTTTTCGCTTCCCACATGGTATCTTGCCTGCTGATCTCATCGATGATTATGATTTCGATGATTTTGTCACATTCACCAAGCACAAGGATTATGATATCCTCGATATCCACTTTGGCGAGATGGAAGGACCTGACGAATGGATTGAATATGAGCTTGGATCATTTATCTCAATTCGTGATGAATTGATGGACGGTGATTTACGAGCACTATATATCGTCTGGCTAGCGAGCCAGTGCATGATGTTTGGCTATGAAGAAGATCAAGAAGAAGAAGATTACGAAATCATTGTACCACCAATTCCTCCAGCTTTTGGTAAGCTGACGGAGGCCCAGCAGGCGCTGGCAGAATTATTGCAAGTGCCTGAAGAATTGCTGGTCGCTGCAACTCAACATAGTACTGGAACTGTGACTTCGCCTAAAAAAGATGATTTTGCAATATGGGTCAAACAATTGCCAGATGATCGAAAGGATGAGTACCTTTTACGATTAGCACACAATGAACCAGGATTAAGTCACCTGTTCGTCAGGGAGTTGCGTGAATTGAATCGAGATAAGGGTAGGATAAGATTGTCAACTGGTGAACGGGTCACTTATGCCACACTGAACTCTGAAAGCAAGAATATAAAAGCTCGAAGAGAAGGTGAGAAACGCGAACGCGAGCGAGCAGAGCGCCTGAAACGCCTGCAATATATTCATGATCACCAGGAGCAATACTGGTCTCAGATCAATCAAGCAGTGGAACATACTGTGGGAGCCAGATATGACGATGCTGTTCGTGATCTGGTTGATTTGCGTGAAGCGGCCACTCAATTCAACGAAATGCGGGAGTTTCAAGAACGTTTCCGCACCTGGGTTCAGTCTTACAGGCGTCGCCCTGGATTAATCGAGCGTTTGCGGCGGCACCAATTCGTTTTGCCGTAAGCACAAGAAATCAAGAACCATGTGTAAGAATTGTGCGATTTCCTGACGAAAAAGTGTGAGAACGCACAGCGCTGCTTCCACTTATCCTCCTGGAAGAAGTTCCGTTACAACTTGTTTATCTTGCGAAAATCCTTACGTACATTAACAATGTAGGAGAAATAGAATTGCAGCAGCTTACAACCGATCCAGCACTAGAACATTCGCAAAGAACCAACAGCGAGGAATGGGACCAACGCCTGCTCAAAGGTATCACAGAACGGAGCGCTCGTATTGGGGTTGTAGGACTAGGTTATGTAGGGCTACCTCTTGCTATCGGGTGGGCGCGTGCAGGTTTTTTGGTGACGGGTATCGATATTGATCCGCAGCGTGTGGATATGTGCCTGCAAAGCAGATCCTGGATTGCTGATGTTCCGTCAGAAGATCTTGGCGCTTTGGTGCATGAGGGTCAATTGACAGCCACAACAGATACATCGGTTTTCACAGAGCTAGATGTCATCACTATCTGTGTTCCCACTCCTTTGAATGAAGCAAAGCAGCCAGATATTGGGGCTATCATGACGGTTGTTGATGCTATTGCTACCACTCTTCATCCTGGTCAACTTATTGTGCTTGAAAGTACCACCTATCCGGGTACAACAGATGAGTGCATATTACCGAGGCTCCAACAGAGCGGTCTGAGTGTCGGTGAGGAATTCTTTCTCGGCTATTCACCAGAACGTATTGATCCTGGCAATACAACGTTTGGCCTGCAAAATACTCCAAAGATCCTTGCGGGCACGACTTTGCGTTGCAAACAGTTGATCATTGCACTTTATGAATCAGTGATTGATATGGTCTTTCCCGTCAGTTCTACACGAACAGCAGAACTGGTAAAGCTCTTCGAGAATACATTCCGAGCTGTCAATATTGGTCTGGTTAATGAACTTGCAATGATGGCAAACCTTCTCGGTGTGGATGTGTGGGAGGTGATTTCTGCTGCCGCGACAAAGCCTTATGGTTTCACGCCTTTTTATCCAGGTCCAGGTATTGGAGGGCACTGTATACCAATCGATCCGCACTATCTTACCTGGAAGCTGAGTACGCTTAACTACACGTCTCACCTTATTGAGGCGGCATGCGAGATCAATGAACAGATGCCGCGTTATGTTGTAGAGCGAATAAAAGGTGTGTTGCATAATGCAGGTAAATGTCTTGATGAATCACGTATTCTTGTATTAGGCATCGCTTATAAACGAGATGTTGCTGATGTGCGGGAGTCTCCCGCGATTGAGATCATTGATTTGCTTCGCGAAAATAAAGCAAAGGTTGACTATGTTGATCCTTATATTTCGGTCATCACTCTCAAAAATGAAGAGTTGACTGCTGTGACGCTCGATGAAGATCTTGTGCGTGAAGCTGACTGTGTCGTTATTCATACGGATCACAGCCTCTTTGATTATGCTTCGATTGTCAGGACAGCATCGCTTGTTATCGACACACGGAATGCAACAGAGGGTCTATCAGAGCCACATATTGTGCGACTATAATCATAGAGACGGCTTTCAAGTTATGGGGGGTGTGTCTGGATATGCTTTTGCATGCTGTACAGGTATAGTTTGAAAAGGCTCAGATTTTAGGGAATGAATAAATGATAGAGGAACGTCACATACGCTGTATTCTTTTCGATCTAGGGAGCACACTCTGGACCACTGTAGATAGATCGAAATGGCTGAGTTTAGAGGAGACTTCCAATCTCGTTGCAGTTGAAACGCTTCTTCGCTTTACCAACGATAAAGAGTTTTCCTCGATGGAAGCACATACACTGGGTACGCTTCTACGAAAATCAGTCGAGAAGCAGATACGTTTTGGGGCGCGGCAGAATCATGGATACGAACCAGATTTTGTACTTACGACGGTGGAAGCTCTACAGCAACTGGGTATATCGAGAGCGAACCGTTCGCTTGGTGAAGACATTTATGAAGCATTACGCATTCGCATTCCCAATTCGCGCTTACTCTTTGATGACACGCTTTCTAGCTTAGCAGTATTGAAACAGCGTGGTTATATTCTAGGGGTGGTAACAAATCGTCATTATGGGGGACTGCCTTTCCATGAAGATCTCCAAACAATGGGTTTGCTCGACTACTTTGAATATGAGCATATGGCCATTTCCGCAGATTTGGGGATTCGCAAACCAAATCCCGATATGTTTAGGCATGCCTTAAACAGGTTGAGCGTGCAACCAGAAGAAGCTGCTATGGTTGGGGATTCACTGAAAGCTGATATTCTGGGTGCAAAGATGCTGAATATTTTGGCAATTTGGAAACCGAAAGCTTCATTGCGTGAGGAAGCAAAACTGGCATGGATGTCGTCATATATTGCGACTCGTGGCCATCAAACGCATACCAACGTTGCCCAAATGAGTGGAGAGATGGACGATGCTGAACTCTCGGAAGCATCTGATGGTGAGACACCAACTGGCTTCACAGATGACTACTTGCTTGCGTATATACTCAATCGGGATGGCCAGAAACTTCAGCCGATTCAAATCGATATTCAACCAGATCTTATTATTGAAAACCTCAAGGATTTACTTTCAATTTTCTAAATCTGTTACCTTCGGAACAGCAGAAATTGACTGAATTCGGGCTTCAGCCCGCCGCAAGCTACGGGACTTCAGTCTCAGTAGGTAGGCGTCTTCGGCTCTTCGGCTTTAGCCCTCGCATTTCGTCTTAAATCAGTGTATACTAGACATATGATTAAGACAGAACAGCCACTTGAATACCAACGAGATGAGCATCGGGTCCACCTGATTGTCTATCATCTCATCTGGTGTCCACGCAGGCGCAAACCTATCCTTGTTGGGAAAGTCCAAGAGCGATGCCAGCAATTAATTGAAGAGAAGTGCAAGGAGCAGGGCTGGTTCCTACTGACGCTGGCTATCCAGCCCGATCACATTCAGGTGTGTGTGCGGGTCTGGCCCTCCGATAGTGCAGCAGATGTGGTCAAGGCATTGAAAGGAGTCACGTCCTTTTCTCTGCGCAAAGAGTTTCGCGAAGTTACGAGCAAACTTCCCTCACTCTGGACGAGGAGTTACTTTGCGAGCACTGCTGCCAATGTGAGCAAAGAAACGATTCAGCGGTATATTGAGGCTCAGAAAGGCTTGTAGGATGTACCAGGTACGCCGTGTCACCATTGGCAAGAACGCACAACTCGATGAATTAGCCCGCGCGAGCGGCAACCTCTACAGCCAAACGGTGGTTTTCTTCTGGCGTACTGTGCGGCACAAAGGCATCTGGTTAAAGCCGAAGCATCTGATGCGCTTGTTCACCTCCGACAAGTTGCATGCCCATACCAGCGATGCGTGCGTGCAGGCGTTCTTTGCAGGACTCAAAAGCTGGCGCGAGCGCAAAAAGCAGGGCGATCCCGATGCCAAACCGCCCAGGAGGCGCAAGTGGTACTTTCGTATCGAGTACAAACGCTCTGCGATGGTCCTTAAAGAGGGGAAGCTCAGGCTCTCCAACGGGAAAGGCAACGAGCCGCTTGTTCTCAATTGGCCCTGGGAACTGCCTCAAACGGTCGTCATTCACTGGACAGGCAACCAGTACGAAGCCATTGCTACGTACGCAAAGGAGCAAGCCTATGGGCCGTTCCCACCAGGGGCGGTGGCAGGGGTCGACCTGGGCGAGATCCACATGGCAGTCGCCCACGATGGCGAGCAGACCCATATCACCAATGGGCGGCTTCTGCGCTCCAAAGTGCAGTATCGCAACAAACTCCAGGCCAAACTGAATAGCCGCATCGATGGGCGGATGAAGAAGGGCTCAAGACGCAGGAAGAACCTGATCCGCTCCAAGAAGAGGCAACTCAAGAAGATCGAACATCAAATCAAAGATATCGAGCACAAGAGCACAACCAGATTGATCTCCACGCTCCACGCAAATGGCGTGCAGACGGTTGTGATAGGCGATGTACGCGATATCCGGCAAGACAACGATGTGGGACACACCAACAACCAGAAAATCCATCAGTGGTCTCATGGCTCTGTCCGTCACAAGCTCACCTACAAGGCGGAACGATTGTGTATGTATGTTGCGTTGCAGGACGAGCACTACACGAGCAGGACATGCCCGCATTGCCTCTATGTGCGCAGCAAGGTCAAGGGGCGTGTGTTTCGGTGTCCGAAGTGTGGATGGACCTACCATCGTGATGGGGTTGGCGCGATCAACATCAGGCAAAAGTATCTGGGTCACGGCCCAGTAGTTGGCGCTATGGCACCGCCCATCAGCATCCGCGTGGTTGCTGGTGTAGCTCGCACGGAGAAAGTGTACGTGCGAGAAAACGTCTGCATGGGCAACTGTGCAGAAGCCGCTGGTCTGCGAGACCATGCGGAGTGTCACTGACTCTTCAACTACTCTGCATCTGTTTTTGAGTTCGATCGTTTACGTTTTGCCTCCAAGAGTTTTTCCGTCATTGAGACTTCCTGTTGCTTCTTTGAATCTTCGGTTGCGGATTTGATTGCTGGTTTTGTTGTTAGAGAGGCAATTTTGGGTGTGCGACTTGCCGCTCGGCTTCTACGTTCCTCACGGCGGGAACGTATCGTTTCCAGGACGAGATTGCCTGGTGTATTTTTCGCATCTGTCGACTTACGCATTCCTAGATGGGAGAGCAGCCAGTAATAACCAACGACGAGGAATTCCAGGCTTGAAAGACGGCGTAAGGCGATATCAACAGGCAGTAGAAGTGCTGCTATTGCAAAGAGCCAGAAAACAATGGAGTATGGTGTATACACCGGTGGCAAATTATTGGAAAATGCGGAGGCAGTATCGCTTGGACCGAGCACGCTTCCATTACCCGCTTGGGCCAGTTGATTGAGAAAGTGTGTATCTGTGCCGGAAGTAGAATATTCAGGCGAATAGGGAACTACAAGCCCCGTGGTAGTAGTCAATTGGTCTGGTGAACCGTTATTAGCACTACTTCTTGCCTGCCATGTTACGCGCAACAGGTATGCACCCACTTGCGTAGTAGGAAAATTGCTCTCCCACCTCTCAGGCGCGGTGGGTTGCAACACAATAGCCTGTTGTGATAGATCGGGAGCTATGATCTTGACCTGGACTTGTTGCTGGTTTACTGACCCCAATGAAGCTGAAGTTTCGGGAGGTATATCGACAATGATGTGTCCGTTCCCTTCGACTATTTCACTGTTCACGATGAGCTGGTTATTGGATGTTGATATTGTCCAGGTAACCAGGTTGGCCCACCAACGGGCGGCGTCACTCCATCGTAGCCAGTTTGCAGTCCATAGTCCGAGTGCATCACTTGTCCAGGCAACAACACGGCCCAGGCCATACTGCCAAACAGCAAGGACGGGATCATCCAGATGACTGGTGAGTATTATCTGAGCCGCTGCTTTAGGTGTGGTCGCGACATAGCCGGTTAATTGAGGTAAGGGACTTAGACCTGTTAAAATTGGATGAGGCGTGATAATGGCTGGAATAAAGGGTTCTTCGATGAATGCTCTTCTAGCAGCCTGTTTTGTCTCATTGAGCAAAATCTGTGGGATGGTGTTTGGGTTATCGGCCTGATAGAAGCGCCCCTTTCCCCATGTAGCAATCTGTTGCATCATTGTCAAATCGTCGTATGATCCTATATTTGTACCCACGACTGAGACAGAAATGTGTTCGCTAACCATTTTGAGTACCTGTTTTTGATAGCTATCTGTAGCGTCACCATCGCCTAGTAGAATCACATGCTTGATTTTTGCGTCTGTATGCAGTAATGCTGTTTCCGCGGCAATCAAATCTGGTATATAACTTGGAGGATCATTTGGATTCATTTTATCGATAGTCTGATCTATAGCTGTTTTGTTTGTGACATGCTGTAAGGGAATCACAAGGTTACCATAAGCGGCAGAAACACCTACGTAGTCACGCGGGGTTAGGAGGTTTATGACACCTTTGGCCGCCTCCTTAGAGATATTTACGGCGGTATTCTCCTCTAAGCTTTCGACAATGAGAACAACAGCGATAGAAGGAGTATCTTTGTGTTGTGGAATATCCATACTCACCGGTAACGTTTCTTCCAGAGGGGTATTGGCATATCCTCCGACCCCATAACTATTCTCACCACCGCTGACAACAAGTCCGCGGCCAAGATCACGCACATATGACTGTAATACCTGCATGCGCGTAGTACCCAGATCGATCGCGGGGACATCTGCCAGTACGACTGCATCGTAGTTCACTAAACCTTCGAGAGTCGTTGGCACATCAATCGGAACACCAACGCTGACATCAATATGTGTGGCTTGCAATGCACTCGTAATGTTGTGACCAGCTCCAGGGCTACCCTCGATGACAAGTACGTGTGGCGGCCCTTGTACATTAACCAAGACTGCCGCTTGATTATTCTGGCTAATGGTATCTTGTGGAGCATCCATGGTGATACGGTACGTGTGGAAGCCTGTTGGAGGCGCGTTTAACGTGAATGTAACTTCTTGTTCTCCGCCGTATAGTTGAAGTGATCGCTGGAGCAATATCGTCTGGTCAAGGTAGATATGAAGTGTGACACGCTGAGCTACGGAACTATAGAACCGAGCGTGTAAAAGAAAACGCTCGTTTGTATGTAGAGTGGATGGTGCGTTGAGATCGTCGATACGCGCCTCGGGGCCATCATATGTAGGGAGAGGAACAACATCCAATCGGATGCCTTCCTGTTTTAAAAGCTGCGCTTCTGGTAAGGCGTCTTCAAGATTCTGCTGACCATCACTTAAAAGAACAATGCGCCTCTGACTATCCTGTGGAAGTATCGCTGCCGCGAGTCTTAGTCCAGCAGCTAGATCGGTATAGTTTGTATCAGGTGTAGATTCAAATTGAGAAAAGTCGACCTGTGTCCTGACCGATTGCTCGACCAGTGCATTTCGCCCAACGGCCACAATGCCTACCTGGTCTTCTGGCTTTTTATGCTGAATGGCATTATTGATCCATTGTTCCATAAAAGCTCGTTGAGGTGTGGTGCTGGCGGAGATATCACCCACAAAAACAACGGACTGGCGTGAGATGGGGACTGACACTGTTGCGCCTGCCAGGGCAGTGACTATCAAAGTGAACAGTACGAGTCGGGTTGCTGGTATCCAGTAGCGTTGTGACCTGGGAAATGGCAGGGACATACGTTGCCAGGTGAGAAACACCAGCAAACCAATAGGGATTAAGAGCAATAACAGCAGAGGTTGCTCAAAGCTTAACATTGCTTCTCCCTCTTAACTGTTGCTTATTCTTAAGACGTTTTCTTATCCTGTTGAAGCGCTTACGCACAAGACTCAATTGAGTTTCTGCCTGATTCTGTAGAGTAGCAATTACCGTGTGTTGTGAGCGACGATTACTAGAATATGATTGTTGTAGAGGATTTGGGCGTTTCAAACCCGAAACGCCTCGTATCGTATAACTGCGGCTGAAAAGCCACCATTCGGCGCAAAGAACCAACAACAGAAAGGCTGCAATCCATGGCCAAATCTCTCGCAACACATGTGGAATAGCGGGGCTTCCCAAATCAAAAGGTAAGCTTTGAGCGATGGGGAGACTTGCCGAAGGTGTCAGGCGGGATTGTAATGGGTCGAACAGGTTCACAGCAAAAGCGCCATGCAGTTCCTGATTCTGCGTAATTTGGGTTACAGAATAGATGCCGATTTTATCAGTATTATTAAAAGCTGTTACAGGGAATGGAGGCGCGACAGTGACAGTTTGTTGATCTGGTTCAGTGATAGTTATATGTTCAGTGCCTGGCCATGCTTGAATTGTGACAGACGAATCAGGTGCAACTTGAGCATTTCCAGCAACCGGAAGCGGCAGAAACCAGTTGACAAGATTGTAGATAAGAATTGGAAATGTTGGTTGCAAAGGAAGATCAGAATCATGTAGATCGAAACTCAGCGCGCCTATGCGCCTGTTATTTTGCTCCCCGGCAATCAATAATGGAGTTTCAGGTGTCACAATGATTGGCTGCATCCACGGCGCTGGAGTAAGTTGATGACTTTTGCGCACAACATGAATGCTACTGAGATCGACCTGGTTCAGCAGATTTGGACTATCGTTTCCGGCACTGATATTACTGATACTGATCTCAGCCCCCGACTTGCCGAAGACGTTGGAATCTGTTGGTGGATTGACGAAGAATAAAGCTCCGAATGGGAGGCTCGAGGGTACGTAACCATCGAACACCGTTAAGTCAAAATTGCCACCATTCGTATATTTATCAGGAGTCGTCTCGAAGAGGTCGATATTGGGCTGTAGTCGCAACGCTGCTTCGAGAAAACTATTGCCTTTCGTGACTAAAAGCACTCGACCATGCATTGATCCTCCAACAATTGCCCATGCTTCGTGGTCAATTGTCATGGCATCTTGGGAGATGATGCGTGCATGCAAAAAACGAGTTGTGGGTGGTAGCGGACCCCATTGGAGCGCTCCAGTGGCTCCAGCCGCTAAAATAGCAGTTTGTACGCCCACCAGGTTACCATCAGCATATAACTCAACCGGGATTGATCGTTGTTGGTGACTATAATTCGCTATTTGAGCCAGAGCAACAAGTTTGCCCTGAAATGTTTGCGAGGCAAAAGCCAGTAAAGCAACATTAGGAGCATCAGTGCCGATTTGCAGGTAACGTACCGGGAAAGGGGATACTAGCGCTTGAACTGGTGAGAGTACGTGGCCATCACCAATGACTAAAATCTGCGTGCCTGTGTGGCCAGCAGCCAATGAGGTTGCAAGTGAAAGAGCTTGTTCAAGATCAGCATCCTGGTTTGTGACTTTCGCTTGCTGGAGCGCTGAAGCAAGCTGGTTTTTGTCCGAGGAAAACGCAATCAAAACTTGCGGAGTTTTTGCCATGGTGATAAGTGAAAGCTGATCACTGGGTCCAAGCCCATCAATCAAATTAGCGATGTCGCTTCTAGCAGCCTCGAATCGGCTGGGAGGAACATCAGTGGCTTGCATACTGGCTGATGCCTGCAAGATAATAATGGTGTTGCCACCAATAGGACTGCTAATAAAGGTGGCTGGGCGGGCGAGAACGAGAACGATCACTATAGCTGCGAGTATTTGCAGGAGAAGCAATGCTGTGATGCGCAGTTTCTGCCAGGGACGGCTTGCTTGTAGATCTTGCGATGCCTGTTGCCAGAGCAATGTACTACTCACTACTCGCTCTTGCCGTTTAGGTCGCATGAAATAGAGCAGAAGGATGACAGGTATAATTATGCTGAAAGCAAGCGCCGCAGGTAATAGTAGACTCATATCACACCGCCTGATCCATACGGTAGGTTTGCAATCTTGTTGAAAATGAAGGGATGAATGTTCTCACTTGACTAACTCTACCTGTCTTAGTAGCCTTTGTACAACATCTATCAGAGCTGTATCGCTGGGGATCATCGCATATGTCATGGCTTGAGCATGGGCAAATGATGCCAAATCCTGCATAAATATAAGCAGTCGTTGTTGGTATGCTTGTAGTACAGCAGGTGTGCCGCTTATTTCTACGTTGCCAGAACCCTCGCTATCACGGAGTTGCCAATCACCCTGTATATCTGGCTCGATCTCATCTGGGGAGAGAATTTGTAACAGTGCTACTTCTTGCCGCAATTGACGCACGGAGCGTAACCCGATTTGATAACCCCTTTGTGTCAGAAAGTCTGAGATCACGATAGTGAGTCCCGGGCTTTTCACTACTTTACCAAGATCATAGAGCGCTCGATTCAAATCGGTTGGGCCGTTATCTGGAAGGTGATTTAGAAAATCACCGATCGTCCAAATAGCGTGTTTGCCACTACCAACGCGACGATAGCCAGCTAATCGATCGGTGAGCGCTCCGACAATGACCCCATCTTCACATTTTAGTGCGACATATGATAATGCAGCAGCTATAGAAGAAGCTAATGAAGCTTTTGAAGGATTGCCATGCTGCATCGAGTTGGAACAATCCAACACAATTGTTACCGTCAGGTTTTCCTCGGCTTCAAAGACGCGCAAGAAAATTCTTTCCAAACGCGCATATGCTCTCCAATCGATACGGCGAAAGTCATCACCCGGAGTGTAGCGACGATAGTCCGCAAACTCCATTGATGTGCCAGCCAGTGGTGATCTTCGCCGACCTGGTCGCCCGGTCGCCATTGATTTGCGCGTGATAAGTGCCAGTGTATCCAGGCGTTGTAAGGTACTGGCATCAAGAGGGAAGCGATCTAAGCTATGATCGTTAGCCATCGAGGTCTCCTCTTCCCAGGTTATGACGTTAAGGTCTCTTCAATAATTGTTTCGATCAAATCTTCAGGTGTAACCCCATCAGCCAGGCCATCAAAGTTGAGGATAATACGGTGTCGCAGTGAGGGAAAAGCAACATTTTGCAGGTCTTCCAGCGAAACGTTATAACGACCTTCGAGAAGGGCGCGAACTTTAGCTGTCATAATGAGCGCCTGCAATCCGCGAGGACTGGCTCCATATCGAACGTATTTGCGAATGGGATCAGGCGCTTCATCCTGGTCCGGGTGAGTCGCCAATAAAAGGCGAACAGCATACTCTTTAACATGTGTAGCTACTGGAACTGCTCGAGCAGTTTTTATCAAGTGTATCAATTGTTCGCCAGAAGCAACCTGTTTGGCCTGGAGTGTTTGCAAACCAACGGTCGTATCGATGATGTGCAGCAAATCCTGTGCATTCGGGAAACGTACAAGAATTTTGAGTAAGAAACGATCAAGCTGGGCTTCAGGTAAAGGATAGGTACCCTCCATTTCGAGTGGATTCTGGGTTCCCAGCACAAAAAAAGGCATGGGCAATGGGCGGGTTGCATCCCCAACACTGACAGTGTGCTCTTGCATACCCTCAAGTAAAGCTGATTGCGTTTTTGGCGTTGCCCTGTTTATCTCGTCAGCCAGTACAATATTTGCGAAGATAGGACCCGGTTGAAAACTAAAGACGCGCCTGCTACCCGCTGATTGATGGTCTGATTGTTCAGTGACAATAGTCGTACCTACAATATCAGCAGGCATCAAATCAGGTGTAAATTGAATGCGCGCGAATTTCAATTCGAGCGCGTCTGAGAGAGTACGTACAAGCAATGTTTTGCCAAGACCAGGTACGCCTTCCAGCAGTACATGTCCACCAGCGAAAAGGGCCAGGAGTAATTCTCGGATAACTCGTTCCTGTCCGACAACAATCGAACAGAGCTCACTTTCCAACTGCTGAGCGATCCGCATAAACATCTCGATATCGGCCTCTCCTGGTTGCTCTGAATCTGTTGTGCTCTCCGTAATTGAGGCAGCACCAGCAATGTGCGGGTTGGATTCTTCAAACGGTACTGCGTTTGATGTCTCAACTTGTGACTGTGGTGAAGTGCTTTCACTCTTATGCGCCATATTTTTATACTTCCTTTCATTCAGATGAGTACTTCCTTTCGTTCTGCCTGAGTGTGTAACACTAGCTGCGTAGCAGCGTTGGCAGAACGGGTAAGAATACCGTAGCGGCATTTCTGAATGCAGTTACATATTATTGTCGCCCTTCTAATGAGTTGAAATAACCTTGAATAAGATTTTTCAGATCAGGAGGAATATTACTGTTCTGAATGGCGTCATGGGCCATTTGCGAATACTGAGCAATAACCTGCGAGTATGGTACAGAATTCCCTGACTGAACAGTACCAGTGTTGCCATCGACGCTGATGTTGCTTGTGCCAGAGCCAACCTGACCTGGCACAAATACCTGTTCATTCTTGCCAGAGTTGTTATTCGTATTGTTCTGTCCACTCTGACCACCAAAACTTTGTCCCTGACCAGGAGCATTCGTTTGTCCTGGATTCTGTCCCTGGCCGGGCGCCTGGGTTTGACTGGTATTTTGATTGTTGCTGTTGTCTGTTGATGATGCTAGCGCATTCGCAGCATTTTGAAGAGATTGGGATGCCTGATTGATACTAACATTAGAAGCATTATTCGCGCTATCCTGACTCGCAGCGTTTTCTAGAGTTTTTGATGCGTCCGAGACCTCGCTGGGATTAGCGTCAGAGACAGCTTTTGCGAGCTGATGTAAAGCAGAACTCAGTTGAGGATTATTCTGGCCCTGGCTAGAAGCTCGTTCGATCTGTTGGGCGAGTTGCGCACGCTGAGCAGGGGTCATATTCGCTATCTGAGAAGCAAGATTCTGTAAAGAACTATTCAGGGCTTTAGTATCTCCTGAAGCAAGGGCCTTACCTGTATTACTCAAATTAGTGTTGGAGCTATTTTGGAGTGATGAACTGGCATTTGCTCGTGCCTGCGCTTTTTGACTTGCCTGAGGGTCACGCAATTGGTTGAGTTGTGCTTGTGCCTGAGCGAGACTCTGCTGGGCCTGTTCCTGACTACTCGATTGTTGCAAACGGGCTAAAGCATCACGTAAGATTTTATCGATTAAGGCACGTTCTTGTGGTGAAATTGTAGCCTCGTTATCGATCACCAATCGTGTATGATTAATAGCAGCGAGCTGTCTATTTAAACGGGCCTGGAGTGCTGCTTGCTGTTGAAGGAATGTATTCATTGGATTGGGTAACAGTATAAGCAAAGCAATAGCAATTGTAGCTATACCGAATAGAAGCAGTCTCACTCGTCCTGGCCACAGCGAAATCGTAGCTGCAGGTGCATGTTTCTTCAATTGCCGAAGCGCGTCACGACGTTGCAATACTGCTATGGGTGCGGAGTCATCGCGCAGTTCCCAGGCCGTACTTATGCGATCATGTAATGCGAGCTGTGCATCAATATAGTGGGCACTGCGCGTAAATGAGGGACGATACCATAAGGCACCTCCAACTGCGCAGAGCAGGATTCCTATCGTGATTCCAATAGCCCAGTATGAAACTGTGGACCAGGGAATAAAGCGTGAGATTAGCAAGAGAGAACATGCACATATCATGCTTATGATTATTCCATACTCTGTCCAACGCAGTATTTGTTGTATCCATAATCTTCTGCGCCAAGGATGTAGGGTTTCGATGAACCTTACACCTTCATTCTCTCCATACACTAATGTCGAGTTATGTGAGGGTGCATTGGTTATCATCATTCTCTAACCTTTCAATTCGCCTTACCTGATCTTATCAGACCATTGGCAAGGTGGGTTAGCACTAAGATTGTTCAGATTTCTTGCCCAAGGATCGAAACCAGGGCAGAAAGCGACCAACTGGATCAGGTTTCACAAATACAATACTAAGAAGGAACAGTATGATAGTTACTGCAAGACTCACCAACGTAAAGGCGCTCCAGGGAGCAAGGTGTACGCGAAATAGATAAAAGTCACTTGCTGCACCTTGTCCGCTGCTTACTGCGCTATTGAGAGCTGAAATTGGATTCCAGGCATTCAACCACTGGATCCAGATATACCAGCGAGAATTAGCGGGTATAGTACCTCCCAGGGTTAGAATAGATATAACTGGATAAGCGAATAACCAGAAAGCACAAAATGTGTATGCTACGGCAGTGGAAGCTGTAGGGCGATGTATAAGCGTAGAGCAAAATAGGCCAAATGTGCCTGCAACTATAGCTGTGATAATGAATATAACCAACGTGCTTAGAACTTGCAATGGAGAGACACCACCAAAAAAGAAAACCAGGCTGAAGAGTGGAATTGAGGCGGCGATCAGTAATAACACATTGACTAAGCCTGCGATTAATTTGCCTGCTAATAGTGAGAAGGCGGAAAGTTTAGAACATAAAAGCAAGTCGAAGGTTTGTCGTTCCTTCTCACCATTAATGGCAGTAGCGGTAAACGCAGGCGCAATAAACACTATCAAAAAGAGCTGTATGAATGACAGTAGGGCGTAGAGTTGTGCTCCAATCTGACTGAGCAGATAACCTTGATAGCCACCACTGAAGACATTAGCTCGCTGGAGGAAACCGAAGCCGAGCAAACCCATTACCAGTAAGTAAATAATAATTAGCCAGACAAAACGTTCACGGCGCAGGCGCAGGCGTAGTTCTTTCGTGAGTAAAGCTGTAAAAGTCATAGAACGCTTGCTCCTTCCGTAATGTTCATATATACCTCTTCAAGCCGTTCAACGGCACTACGCGGTGCGAAAGAAATGACTGGTATATCATGCGCTATGAGTTCGGCCAGGATGCGATGTAGCGTTTGTTTGTCACCCTTGAATCCGGCCTGAATCACCTCGCTATCATCATTATCATCAAGTATATTCGTAATTTCGGGCATGTCTTTGAGCAACTGCTTTGCATCAGTGGCATGTTCGAGTACACGTATTTCAATCTGATTCCCCCCACCAAGGCTGTGGGTAACCTGTTCAACATTGCCGGCCATTACTAATTGTCCTGCTCGAATAATGGCGATATCACTACACATCTCAGCCAGTTCAAGTAGAATATGCGAACTAATGATGATTGTCTTGCCCATGCTTTGCAATGTGAGCAGCAACTCACGAAACTCTATTCTGGCTCGTGGATCAAGTCCCGAAGCTGGTTCATCAAGCAATAGCACATCGGGATCGTGTATGAGCGCTCGTGCCAGGCATAAACGTTGCTGCATG
>Ga0116218_1000616_pt1 | contig 24562 bp, 20 predicted proteins | sample Sb_taG_2_FD_88966 | JGI IMG/M metagenome (GOLD analysis project Ga0116218, IMG submission 88966) | Peat soil microbial communities from Weissenstadt, Germany - Sb_50d_5_LS metaG | ecosystem: Environmental > Terrestrial > Soil > Wetlands > Peat | place: Germany: Weissenstadt | collected 2010-09-21 | reverse complement strand
GGCGGGTACCGTAGACATCGACCTGACAAAAGATCCCATAGGTACAGATGCGAATGGTGAAGAGGTATTCTTGCACGAACTCTGGCCTACTCCTGAGGAAGTTTTGGATGTGGTATCCAAGTCGGTCACACCTGAATTATTTGAGCGGAACTATGCTCACGTGTTCGATGGCGATGAACACTGGCGCTCGTTGCCCAATACTGAAGGCGAACTTTTCAAGTGGGATCCGAGCTCAACCTATATCCAGGAGCCGCCATTCTTCCAAAATATGCCTCTTGAGCCTGAGCTTGTCAAGGATATTCGTGGTGCGCGTGTTCTGGCAATGCTTGATGACTCTATTACAACGGACCACATCTCTCCCGCAGGGAGCTTTGCCGCGACAAGTCCTGCGGGCAAGTATCTGATCGAACATGGAGTCGAAAAACGCGATTTCAACACCTATGGGGCGCGTCGTGGCAACCATGAAGTGATGGTGCGTGGCACATTCGGCAACATTCGCTTGCGTAATCGCATGGTCCCTGGTATAGAAGGGTATTTTACGGTCCACCTGCCCGATGGAGAACAGACAACCATTTATGAAGCATCTGCACGCTATCAAGAGGAGAAGGTTCCATTGCTCGTGATTGCCGGGAAGGAATATGGCTCGGGCAGCTCGCGCGACTGGGCCGCCAAGGGGCCATTGCTGCTTGGTGTTCGTGCTGCCATCGCTGAAAGCTTCGAGCGCATTCACCGAAGTAATCTTGTGGGTATGGGCATATTGCCGTTGCAGTTCAAGCCTGGCGAAAACAAAGAATCACTTGGGCTTACTGGTCGAGAAGTGTATGATATCGAAGGTATAGAGAAAGGCCTGACACCGCATCAGGAAGTGACTGTGAAAGTTACACGAGACGATGGCTCGTCGTTCTCTTTCCAGACAATAGCCAGGCTCGATAGTGCTATTGATGTGATCTACTACAAGAATGGTGGGATATTGTTGACTGTGTTGAGACGGCTGATGAAGGAGTAGGTTTACACGTTGCTAAGGTTGCGGTACATCCGCTCCTGTTGCGACGTTGTTATAAAGGGAGCGGGTATGAGAAATCGTGCCCGCTTCTATTTTGTAAATGCACTTCTTTACGTCATACGGTTTCTGCTTCAGCCAATTTTCCAAGTTCTTCTTGTGTCCCATCAAGCGGTAAAATTTGACAAACCTCTGATGGAAACGAGAGTATCACGTTCTGTGCAGCAAAGAAGCCTCGAGCCTGCTGGCTTGGTATATCAGCAGTCAGCGCCATAGTCTCGTTGACGCGAACATGGAAGCGAGTGAAAGGGCCAAGAAACGTACGCAACTCAATCGTGCCTGGAATTCGATTTTCCATTCTGGAAACGTTGTCTTCATCACTCTCTGTGGCTGGCTGAATTGACATCTCTTCGGGACGTACCAACACTAATACGCGTTCGCCATCCTTTTTGGGTTGTGGGGGAACGTGTAGAGTAAAGTTCTCTGCCTGGCAGATACCTTCAGCAGCAGATGTCAGCACACTTTGAAACTGGTTGCTGCTGCCAACAAAACTGGCAGAGAAGATAGTGCTAGGATTGCTGTAGATCTCTTCTGGATGATCGAGTTGTTCGATGCGTCCTTTAGCCATGACCGCGATGCGGTCGGAGATGGCCAGGGCTTCTTCTTGATCATGTGTCACATAGATTGCAGTCATTTTGAGTTGCTGCTGAATGCGGCGAATCTCATTGCGCAATGAGACTCGTACCTTGGCATCGAGGGCTGAGAGTGGCTCGTCCAGCAAGAGCACCTTGGGTTCGACAGCAAGTGCACGTGCCAGAGCGACGCGTTGTTGTTGCCCCCCAGAAAGTTGATGCGCATAGCTACGGCCTTTATCGCTAAGGCCAACTAACTCCAGTAATTCGGCACAACGCTGCTTAATCGCTTCTTTGGGTTTATGTTGAATATGCATGCCAAAGGCGATATTTTGTTCAGCGGTCATGTGGGGAAAGAGCGCGTATGATTGGAATACCATACCCATGGGGCGTTTACTGGCAGCTCGATGAGTGATATCTTCATCATCAAGAAGAATATTCCCCTCGGTAGGTATTTCAAAGCCTGCCACCATACGTAAAATAGTGGTTTTACCGCATCCACTGGGGCCAAGGAGGGTAAGAAACTCGCCCTGCTCGACGGAGAGATTGACATCATCGACAGCAGTGTTTTGTCCGAACTGTTTCGTAAGATTTTCTAGCTCGAGAAAAGCCATCATACGCTCCTTACTATTTCGCAGCCCCTATTTCGGCTGTGGATTCTGTACTACCAGGCCTTCTTGCGAATACGATAATGCCAAGTACGCAAACCAGGGTGATTGTAAAACTCAGTATTGATAATGAAGCTGCTCTATGTGGATCGTTTTGCCCAACGTTATTCAGGAAAATAGGGAAGGTATAAATACTGAACAGTTGTGCAATAGTGAACTCTCCCATCACAATTGAGAAAGATAACAAGGCTGCGCTAATGATACCAGGCAAAATATTGGGCAGGATAACCGTCAGAAATGTACGCCACCAGCCGCTTCCCAGGCTGTATGCTGCCTCAGTAAGGACAGAAGTATTGATTGCTCGGAGGTTATTGTCGATTGGGCGATAGACGAACGGCAATGCCGTAATCACGTAAGCACATACCAACAAAGGCGCGGTATTGACAATATTAAAGTTGTCCAAAGCAGGTACCAGACCAAGAGATAGGACACCAACGATTGGATTAGCTGTACCGCTATATTCCTGAAGCAATCCCACACCCAGTACGATTGCGGGAACAGCAAATGGCACCAAAGTAAGAAAATCCAATAAGGGGCGCGCTCGGGGGAGGCGCATTTGCACCCAGTATGCTGTAGGAGTGAGTAGCACAACAGCTAAAATGGTTGTTGCAGCGGCCAACTTGAGCGACGTAATAAAGGTTTGTGAGAAATCTGGATCGCTGAAAATTCGCTGATATGAAGAGAGATCGAAACCGTGCCCTGTGTCAAGTCCAAACCACAATGTGGCACCTAGCGGAACAAGTAAATAGATCATTACGAATATCAGTGCTAGTTTATTCAGACCATAACTACGTCCTTTCGTAGATTTACTTTTAGCTGGAGGATAGATATCTGCTACAGCTCGTTGTGGAATATTTGAAGTTGTGCCTCCAATGGACATAACTTACCTCCCTTGCCAGGTGTTAAAGCGGCGCAGCATCACTGTATAAAGTGAAACCGAGAAGAGCAAGACAACAATCATACCCACAGCCAATGCATTGCCCAGGCCAAAGTCGACAATCACATTCCCGTTAACCACGAAATTGATCAGGATTGGCACCAGGGGGATATTTCCTTGAGCCAATGCAAATGCTGTGGCAAAGGCTCCGAATGAGTTTGCGAAAAGTAACATCGTGGCTGCAATAAGTGAGGGTAGCAAGATGGGAAGTCCGACTCGTCGCCAGAAGGTAAAATTCGAAGCACCGAGATTTGTTGCGGCTTCTCGCCACTCGGGACGTAGAGCAGACAGGGCAGGAAGCGTAACCAGGATCATAAGTGGCAATTGGAAATACGTATAAACGATGACTAATCCCCAGAATTCGTAGATACTAAAGCCAAGATCGTAGATGTTCACGTGGAACAGCTTTTGAATCGCAACTGTTACGAAACCAGTCACGCCAAGCGTAGCGACAAAGGCAAAAGCAAGGGGAACACCGGCGAAGTTTGCTGCGATACTCGAGAAACCAACAAGAAAGTTATGCAAAGCTCCTGTGCGCAACGAATAAACACCATAGGCGGCCAGCCCACCAATGGTGCCTCCAATCAGAGCTGTCACAATCGATATAGAAATACTGGTTTGAAAGGCGTGTAAGTTGCCTACTTGAGAGAACATATGCTTGTAATTGTCCAGCGTTGGCGCACCGGTGTTATTGTCAGAAAAGCTGCCCTGGATGATGATGATAGCAGGTAAAATTTCAAAGAGCAGGCAGAACACTAAAAAAGGCATAAGTCCGAGCCAACTTGTCAGAGTATAGCTCCACCCTCTACTGCCCCGTTGCCTCCCTCTTTTAGAAGCCTGAGCTGAATTTCTGGCAGTAGCTGTCTCGACCTGGGATTGCATCAAGCCTCCTCCTCGTGTAATGAAAGAATACAGGGGTACGATAAACGTACTTACTATCAAGTATATAGTAGCACATACAAATCATCCCCTGTATTGTTGATTTTATTTGGATTTACGACCCCAGTACCTGTGGACCCCAGTTCTGAGCAACGACTGCTGATGCGGCATCTAGTTGTGCCAGTGTGGGATATTTGATATTGGCGTACTCAGTTGCTGGAGGCAGTTTTGCGGCAAGGTCAGCGGGTACTTTGTTGGCCGCTACCAGTGCCTGATAACGAGCCGGGTGAGCATAGCCTTTCAAATAGAACAATTGCCCTTCATCAGAAAAGATGTACTCGATCCAGAGGCGCGCCGCATAAGGATCTGGAGCAGTCTTGTTCACAATTGAGACGTAAGGGCCAGCAATCGAAGCGTCGGCTGGTATATGAACTGACAAATTGGGATTGCCCTTGAGCTGGTCACGGAAGCCCAGGCCAAGATAGTCCCACATGACTGCAATCGCAACTTCACCCTTTCCAATATTTGCAACACTCGAGCGTGCCACCGTGAAATTCCCATTCTGCTTCAACTTGGCAAAGTAGTCGATGCCGGGTTGAATATTGTCCAGGCTACCTCCATTTGCCAGCGAGGCAGAAAATACAGCCAGGAAGGCATCATTTGCCTGGCGTGGATCGCCGTCGATACCAACCATATTCTTGTAGCTGTTGTTGAGCAGGTCCTTGAATGTAGTTGGGGGGTTCTTAACTATGTCAGTATTAATGACGAAAGCCTGAGCACCATAGTATTCTGTACACCAATAACCAGTAGGATCTTTGAGAGGGGCTGGGATATCGGCCCAATTGGCATGTATATATGGGGTCACTAATCCCTGCTGAACGGCCTGTGGGCCAAACTTGAAGCCTACATCTCCAATGTCGCCATTTGGATGCTGTATCGAGTTCTTGAAGACAACGAGTTCCTGGGCAGAGGAATATTCGGCCTCTACTTTGTAGTTTACCGGAATACCATAGTGGCTGGTATATCCCGCCAGTATGTCTGCATAGTCAGCCCATTCGGGTGGAATTCCAATTGCATGGAGCTGTCCCTCTTTCTTAGCATTCGTCATTAACGTCTGCATATCGATTGGGCCTGCCATGTTAACAGTAGGCGTTGAACTTGATCCTGAGGTTGTGCTGCTTCCACATGCCTCGAGAAATGCTGTCAGTGCACTTGCCGAAAGCCCAAGAGCGCCTGCCCGCTTGATGAAATCACGACGATTGTGCGAAGCAAATAGTTGTTGAAATAAATCCTGTTCTTGACTTTCCATAGGGGTTCCTCCATTTGTCTGGAAATAAGACGACGACATGAAAAAGAGATAGAGTACCACACAAACATATGTGCAGTAATGCGGATTTCTACGTTATACGAATGCCTATCTTAAGAGATATCCTCATCTATTATACGTCATGAAAAGCTCGATATATCTCAGGTAAAGCATAATTACAGATGAACACACCTATCTCTAAGGATGAGTTATATAACAAGAGTGTAACAGTAAGAACCTTTGTAGACAATGTACAAGTTACACATATGAAGCTCAACAAATAGCTCTTGCTCGTGGTTGCTCATAAGAATTACCTCTATATGCCTGAATAGATAGAAACAATGATTTATGTTATCTAATGATATAATCCAGGCATGGCAGAAGTTACTAAAGCGAATGTTTTCCATGTCTCTTCATATACACTCCAGCAGTTTAAGAGGATTCAAGTACTGCTCGACCAGCTAAATCCTCAAGCTCCCTCGCGGGCGCTTGTTGTGCCAGATTCACCAACTCCCGAGGGAAAGATCATCGTGTTTCCGGGTTCTTTCAACCCCCCAACAATAGCTCATCTTGCACTCCTGAAGCAGGCATGGCAATATGCTCGGATACATGGCCCTATGCACGTTTATGCTGCTTTAAGCACGCATATAACCGATAAGGAGCGTGTCCAACGTCCCCTGTTACTTGATCGCATTGCCTTACTCGAAACTGTGCTGCGGAATCATGTGCGACATACAGGGATCCTACTTTTCAATCGGGGTTTATATGTAGAGCAGGCAGCGGCAATACATTCTACTTTTCGACAGGTTTCGGACTTATATTTTCTAATAGGCTTCGATAAAATTGTACAGATTTTTGATCAACGCTATTATACGGATCGCGATCAAGCTCTTGATGAGCTTTTTGCACTGGCGGATTTTCTCGTTGCTCCACGAGCTGAAGCCGGACCCGAGGAGTTACGCATACTGCTTGATCGACCAGAAAATAGGCAATATGCTGGACATGTACATACTCTTCCATTGAGCGCTACGTATCGCTATATCTCGTCGACCAGTATACGACAGGTTTTCTCGACCCATGAGCAGGAAGTTCCTGCAGAGGTACGACGCTTTATACACGAAACTCATGTATATGAGCCACCGTTGGAACTGCAGGACGGTACGAAGATCGATCAATATGGGGAACGTATGAGGGCTATTGAGACCGCTCTCAAGTTTACAAATGTCGAAACGTAAGCCTGTTTGAGCCGATCTGCACGATATCGCCTTCGAGTAGACGGTAACGGATAATGCGCAAACCGTTAACGAATGTTCCAGTTGCGGAGCGATGATCTTCGATTTCGAAACCACCATCAGGTAATTGATGTATGGTTGCATGCAGGCGGCTAACAGCCAGGTCTTCCAGAAAGATATCACATTCGCGACTACGGCCAATCGTCATCTCGGAAAGTACTTCATAACTTCGTAGAGTTCCTCGTAGCGTCATAAGGTCAAAATTAGCAATAGCACTATTGCCGGGGTCAGCGCGTTTCATTGCGTGCAATTCGTGACCCCTTGAAGAAGCAAGTTGAAATGGTCGAGTGCCCTCATTCCCGTAAAACACAAGTTTTGTGTTGCCAAAGAGAAGTTGATCGCCATGCTTCAACAATTGTTCTGAAATAGATTGGCCATTCACAAAACTATCGCCTTTACCATGATCGTCACGTAACACGAATCCGGCGTTTGTCCGCATGATACTTGCCTGCTTGCGATGCACAGAAATATCTTCTAAAAAAATATCACAATCACGACTACGGCCAATAGTCGTAAGATCTTTCCAGATTTCCAATCTCTTTCCAGCCCGAGCACCTTCCTGAATTATAAGGTGTGCTGCAGTTGTATACTCCTGCGGCTCTTCTACCATCAACTGACCTCTGTTCTAGTTTTATCTTCAGGTGGGAACTATCAAAAATTCCTCTATCCTTTATCCTTGATTTTTCAAGTCTAGTGCTTGCAAAATCTTCTCTGGTGTAATAGGTAAACTACGCATGCGAATACCCAGGGCATCGTAGATAGCGTTAGCTACAGCAGGAGCCATAGTATTAGTTGGCACCTCACCAGCAGATTTGGCTCCGAATGGCCCTGTGTACTCAGTATCTTCCACGAGAAACGTTGTCATATGAGGCATGTCGAGCGTTGACATGACTTTATAATCAACAAATCCGGGATTGCGAACGCGACCCTGATCGTCAAATTTAACTTCTTCGCTAAGAGCATAGCCTAGAGCCATTGCGGTTGCCCCCTCTACCTGGCCTGAGGCCAAGGTAGGATTGATGGCTTTGCCAAGATCAAGCGCATTTACGGCTCTTGTAACTCGCACCTGCCCTGTCTCAGTATCTACCTCAACCTCGACAAATTGTGCAAAGAAAGGAGCTGGTGAATCGTCTGTCCAAAAATCACCTTTTGCCATAATCTGCTGTCGATGTCTACCGTACAAGGTTTCATTTGCAATTGCTTCAACTGTGAGATGGCTCGGACCCCGAGGGGTGTAAATCAAACCATCGAAGATCGACATATCTTCGGGAGCGCAGTCCAACATGTCACCTGCAACATCGAGTATTTGTTGCCGCACGCGTTCAGCCGCCACCTTAACGCCACCACCACTAATATATGTCGTGCTGGAAGCATATGAGCCATAATCGAATACACTGGAATCTGTATCTACCGAATGCATAACAATCTTGTCCATACGTACGCCCAGCGCTTCTGCTGCAATCTGAGCCAGAATTGTATCGCTGCCTTGTCCTATATCGGTTGCGCCTGTCATTACATTAAAAGAACCGTCTTCATTGAGCTTAATCGACGCTCCTCCAAGTTCAAAACTGGCAACTCCGCTACCCTGCATAGCAGTAGCCATGCCTCGCCCTCGACGAATAGGTTTTCCATCTCCTCGCTCGAAAGGTTCATTCCAACCAAATGCTGCCGCTGCCTGTTCGAGACATTGAGGTAGACCGCAAGATCGAAATTGACGTTTTGAGTGCCACACCCCATCCACTTCTTCACCTTCGATAGGGTCCCAATCTCCTTTTTGCACGTGGTTTTTGCGCCTAAATTCCAACGGGTCCATATTCAAACGGCGTGCAATTTCATCGATGTGAGACTCCAAGGCGAAAAAGCCCTGTGGCGCCCCATACCCACGCATTGCTCCTGTGATTGGTAAATTCGTATACATTGCATCTGCTCGGAAGTACCATGCTTTTGCGCGATACAGGCAGAGTGTTTTATGTCCCGTACTGCGCGTAACGGTAAAGCTATGTGTTCCATATGCGCCAGCATTGCCTATCGAATGCATCGACAGAGCTACTAACGTGCCATCTTGCTTAACTCCACTGCGCATTCGCATAATCATTGGGTGACGAAATCGTCCGGCAGTAAATTCCTCGTAGCGGCTATATTCAATTCGTACCGGTTGACGTGTCTTGAGTGCTAACGCCGCAGCGACAGGTTCTAATAGCATTTCCTGCTTGCTACCAAAACCGCCACCAACTCGCGGCTTAACAACCCTTACTTGCGAAATAGGCAGTTGCAGCACAGCGGCCAGTTGACGTCGAGTGTGATAAGGTACCTGTGTGCTACTGATGACAATCATGCGTTCATACCCGTCAAGGTAGGCAACACATACATGAGGCTCGAGTACCGCGTGCGAGATATATGGAACGCGATATTCTCCTTCAATGATGATATCAGCCTCTTGCATTGCAGCTTCAAAATCGCCATGCTTGATGATCTCGTGCGCAGCAATGTTATGTGTCGCATCATATATATTACCAAAATTCTTGCCGAAATTGGGGTGTGTTCTATCTGGATCATGTAATTGAGGAGCACCATCGCGAATAGCTTCAAGTGGATCGAATACGGCTGGCAGTACTTCGTATTCTACCTCTATGAGGCCAATTGCTTCTTCTGCAATGGTGGGTGTATCAGCAGCCACAAAAGCCACCCAGTCACCCACATAACGCACATGACTGTCTAGCAAATAAGCATCATAAGGTGATGATTCAGGATAGGGCTGGCCGGCGGTGCTATGAGCAACACGGGGCAGATCTTCATGCGTCAAAACAGCATGTACACCTGCTAATGCCAGTGCTTTATTTTTGTCTATATGTTTAATATTGGCATGAGCATGTGGGGAGTGCAATATTCGCGCATGCAACATGTTGGGCTGTTCAAACTCTGCCGCGAAGACGGGTGAACCGGTGACTAAAGGACGTGCATCAACGCGCCGTTCTTTTTGTCCTACTACACGATTACGCGACATCTGCCGCACTTGCTGGTGTGCTTTATCGGCAATGTTACCAGAGCCAGATTCGTTGAAAGATGAAATCTGCTGGTCATCAACATTCATTAAGAGTCCTCTACCATCAACATTGCTGCTCTTAGAACGGCTGCAACAGGCTTGACATAACCTGTACATCTACAAATATTTCCTGCCAGTGCTGCCCGTATTTCTGCTTCATTGGGATGTGGATGCTCCTGTAAAAAAGCATATGTTCTCATGATAAAACCGGGCGTGCAGTATCCGCATTGTGCTGCTCCCTCTTCGGCAAATGCTTCCTGTATCGGGTGGAGTTTGCCATCGTACGCGAGTCCTTCTATGGTCAATATATCGGATCCATTAGCCTGTGCTGCTAGCATACAACAAGAGTTAATGGAGCGGCCATCCAGGAGAATACCACAGCCACAGCAGTCACCTGTACCACAAATGAGTTTTGTTCCCTTGATGTGATGGGCATGTAAAGCCTCAAGTAACGTTTCACCCGGATGAACACGCCAGGTTACCTCACGCCTATTTACTTGTAGGTGTATCTCAATATCAGGCATGGTGCCATTCCTCTCCAGATTCAGCAAATCCTGCAGCTTGTCGCAATGCTCTCATTGCTGCCACTTTGCTCATTCGTCGCCGATATTCTGCGGAGGCACGTTGATCGCTTATAGGACGTACTTCAGTGTAGACAAGTTCTACTGCTTTCTGAAAGGCTTCTTCTGTTGGCACTTGTCCAATTAGCGCTTCTTCTGCGATCTTAACACGTAAAGGTATAGGAGCAACAGCTCCTAGTACTAGATGAGCTGCGGTAATTGTATTATTTTTGATTATGAGCGTCGCGGCTGCATTGACTATCGAAATATCTTCAGAAGTACGGCCAATTTTATAGAAACCTCCCCTGAGATCATCAAAAGTGTCCATCGGTATGCGTAGCTCACGAATTAACTCTCGCCCGCGAACGCTCTTTGCGGGTCCAACAAAAAAACTCTCAAGCGGCACAATGCGTTCACCCTGCATGCCAACAAGCACAGCCTGGGCATCGAGAGCTAATAAAGACGGAGGAGTATCAGCGGATGGAAGAGCTGAAGCAACATTACCTGCAAGTGTTGCCATATTGCGAATGTTTGGCGAGCCACAAACAGCAGCGCCTCGGGCCAAAATACCATTAGCCAACGCCTGTATTTTTGGGTGCCTGGCTACTGTGCGCATTGTAGCTCCAGCACCGATATGCAACCAGGCGTGTTCATCGTGAATGTAGTCCAATCCAAGGTTATGTATATCTACAACTTCGCGAATCCCTACCATATAACGTGGATTCACCAACAGGTCAGTGCCCCCCGCGATGACGGTTCGTTCATCTTCGGCGAGTAGGCTGACAGCCTGGGTTAGCTCGATAGGGCTATGGTAGGCTCCAATTTTAAGCATGGTTGTAATATCTCAACTCACATCATCAATTCATAAAGTACATTATTGCCTCCAGGACACCCCCACCAATTGCACGTGATTTATCTGATATGGTAAAGCAATGCTCACGAATAGCTCGAGGATCGATATCGCCTACCTTCATACCTGCGCTTACTATAAGGTCGTCACGCACGAGTCCACGCAGTATGCCTGAGATTGCGGCGGTTATAGGAACTGTAGCTACACCTGACTTTACTATGGCTACTACCTCTCCTTCACGTACCTGATCACCGATCTGACGCATACCATACAGTCTACCAGCACAGGGAGATCTAAGTAAACGTTCTCCAGCATATCCACCAATCGTACCGGGTACACCAGTATTTGGTTCAGCATTACCTTCCAGATAAACACGCCCCAGGTTATGGCCACGATTTGTCTCAATGACCGCGTGAGCATCTTTACCTGCTTCGTAACCAGGACCAAGCGCAATCACGATTGGAGCGTCATTCACTGTAATACCACTATTGTGCTTCGATAGCGTCGCTTCTACCAATACATCTGGTCGCATATGTTTGAACGCAATGCCGTCAGGATCGACCAGAACAGGCACAAAGCCATTTTCTAATAGTAGCCGAGTATTTTCTATAGAATGGGCATGCCGGGCTGTTATTCCCTCAACAGTCACTTGTCCCAGGATGACAGCTTCCGCAAATGCTATGGTACGACGCAAGACAGTTGGGTGAGGTAACTCTGTTGCCATAACCGCGAACCCGGCTCGTTTCAAGCGGTGAATAACTCCACTAGCCAGATCACCAGCGCCTTTTACCGCAACCAGTACATCTCTCGATGCTGGAATAGCGTGCTCAGTTGTATTCTGCTCTGTCACGAAGCCCCCGAAAACTAGTGCCAGCCAAGATAATGTAAAGTTTGCGAAATGAGTTGCCCTGCGCGTGTTACAGCAGCAATGAGTTCCCCCTGTTTTGGCTGACATCTTTCGCTTGGTCCGCCTATGGAGACCGCAGCAACAACTGAATTGAGATGGTCAAAAATAGGGGCAGCAACGGCGTCAATGCCATCCTCAAGCTCTCCGTTAGAAATTGCGTACCCATGTGCGCGAACTTTGCGCAATTCCTCAAGGAGCAGGCGCGTATCAGTAATAGTACGATCAGTGTAACGGGCGAGGCTTACTTTGCTGAGTGTTTCTCGTAATTGAACCTCCCATTGATAAGCGAGTAACACTTTCCCGGTGGAAACGGCATGGGCAGGAAGGTGCTGCCCGGGTACATTCACGGCACGCACGAAGAAATAGGAATCCTCGGTATCAATGATGACGGTTTCCATGCCTTCTAGAACAGCCAGGTGGACAGATTCACGCGTTTGATCACGTAGTTCCATTAATATAGGTCGCGCAGTTTTACGCACAGCATGCGAACTGAGAATACTGGCACCCAGGGCTGTGACACGCAAACTGAGAGCGTACTTATGACTGTCCTCGTCTTGTACGAGTAATCCTTCGTTCATCAGGGCAGTTACTAATCGGTGGGTAGTAGATTTTGGTAATCCTGTGACATGTGCAAGATCTGTAATACCAAGCAGCCCCTGGTTTCCAAAGGCTCGTAAAACAGTCGCAATACGATGCACGATTTGAACGTTTTTTTCGCCTTCTAGCGGTTCCCCATGGCGCATGCGTTTCTCTCGATCTCATATATCGGGTCTATGTTCTATGTAGTGGAATGATGTTCCACATTTGATGGACTGAGTATAGCTAATGCTGATAAGAAGTGTCAAGCGTAAACCTTCTTCAGAGCATGAGATAGGTATTGGCTGTAATATAGGCTGAAGTTGTAAGATGAAGTTCTGTGAAACCGTTATTTAGAGACACACTTTTGAAGCCAGAGCGAAGGAGCGTTTTATAATATGGCAATGCAGTTGGATCAGAAGATACTGATAGATTTTGATGTTGAAGCGCAAATGAGAGATGGCACAACTCTACGTGCCAATATCTTTCGACCAGCGGGAGAGGGCCAATGGCCGGTGCTGCTTACCCGTTTACCATATGGTAAGGATCTTCTTGGCTCAAGTTCTGTACTAGACCCTGCTCAAGTGGCACGACGGGGATATGTTGTTATTGTACAGGATACCCGTGGTCGTTCCACATCCGAGGGCGAATGGGTACCTTTCATCAACGAAGCCTTAGATGGTGTTGATACTATCGAATGGGCAGCCCGATTACCATACAGTAATGGCATTGTCGGGATGTATGGCATCTCCTATTTTGGATTTACACAATGGTCCTCTGCGGTACTTCAACCTCCAGCACTGAAAGCAATTGCACCTGTTCAGACATTAAATGGAGGTGTTTTCCGTGGAGGCGCTCTGGAATTGGGCAGCTCTGGAAGCTGGCAATTAATGATGGGCATTGATATACTCATGCGTCGTCATAGGGGTGACCCACAGGCCTTGGGACGTTCTATCTACTTGCTAGCAAAAGAGTTGGATGCGTTGGGGAAAGAGGGATACTGGTCTTTGCCGTTGCGTGAATTTGGTCCACTCAAACGACACGATATAGCTCTTCCTTTCTTTGAGAATTTTGCAAATCTGATGGATCCCAGGCATCCGATTACTCAGCCGCTCTTTATTGCGGGGAAGCAAGAGAATGTGACAGTTCCTACACTGAATGTTGGTGGTTGGTACGATATTTTCTTGCAAGATACTATCGATAATTATAAGTTCATGCGCGAGCAAGGTAGTACACAAGAGGCACGACAAAGCAAGCTTATGATTGGTCCCTGGGCGCATGGAGTGTTTATGAATCCTATCGGTGAAATGAACTTTGGCTTCGGATCAAGCGTTGCCTTTATTGACCTGCGTATTGATTTCATGAGTTTGCAGGTACGTTGGTTCGATCACTGGCTGAAAGGCATCAATACGGGAATGCTCGATGAAGCTCCAATAAAGTTATTCGTCATGGGCACTAATGTATGGCGTGATGAGCAAGAATGGCCACTGGCGCGTGCTGTAGATACACGCTATTATCTCCACAGCAATGGACGTGCCAATACCCTACATGGAAACGGGTATTTGACTACGGAGCTACCGGATGCGGAAGAACCATCCGCGGACAACTATAATTACGATGCCGCTAATCCGGTTATTACGCGAGGTGGCGCGTTATTGATGTCTCCAGAGTATGGCCCTGGTCCTTTCGATCAACGTCCAACTGAGGAGCGTGAAGATGTTCTCGTGTATACAACGGGTGAGTTAAAAGAAGACCTTGAAGTCACGGGACAGATCAAAGTCCATCTCTGGGCCATTTCAAGTGCGCCAGATACTGATTTTGTGGCTCGCCTCATAGATGTCCACCCTGATGGCTACGCACAAAATCTCACCGATGGAATCATCCGTGCTCGATATCGTAATACAGCGAGGGGAGAAGATGCCTCGCTTATTGAGCCAGGGAGATCCTACGAGTACGAGATCGACCTCTGGGCGACAAGTAATGTCTTCAGGGCAGGACATCATATCCGTCTTGATGTGACAAGCAGCAACTTTCCACGCTGGGATCGTAATCCCAATACCGGGCATGACTTTGGCGCTGATGCAGAGTTAGCGGTCGCTCATCAGACGATACTGCATGATCGCGAGCACCTTTCAAATGTGGTGTTGCCAATTGTGCCGAAAGGGTAGCGATCCAACATATTGCACACTCAGTACATCTAGCGACACAAGACGAGGCGGCCACTCTTGTCATTCTGAGCGTCAGCGAAGAATCTCACACGTTGGGCAACGAGATTCTTCGCTGACGCTCAGAATGACAAGCAAATGCTCTCCATTCCATCAGCATTCTCGTCAACCTTTGCTGTACTCCTGGACAAATATGTTGGAATCAAGGGTAGCGAATCTGGCCCCCACGTTACAATTTTAAACCAGTTGACTTAGGGTTTCCTGTACCGATGCTGCGAATTCTGGGCGTGTTTCAGCAAGCATGTGCAGAGCAGTAATAGACTCAACATCGTGATATTGCGTGATAAGCTGACACGCAACACGCACGACAGTATCGCGAGGATCATGTAACGCTTCACGTACGACCCTGCGAGTGCGTTCATCCTCGCCGCCTGGGTCGATACTCTTCAATGCCTCGAGAGCCTGTGCGCGTATGTATGGATCGAAGTCGTTTGCAGCTTTCAGGATGAAGTCGAGCGTACTGCGATCACCAAATTGTGCAAATGTGCGAATAGCGGCACCGTATACAATACTTCCGGGAATCTCTTCATCTCCGTTGGCCAGGTTATCTCGGCGCTTTTCACGTGTAGCTCGTGAGTCAACCTGAATAGTACGCTTTACAAGCTCTCTTATCGAACCGATTGCGCGAGTATCTTGAAGTTGAACGAGCGTGTCGCATATTTGTCCAATCTGGGAGGCCTGGTCTCGATCAGTAATCTGCATGGTAGTATTGAGGCGATGTATCAGCGTTTGCGAGGCGCGTGGATCACGTAGATCGCTCAACACTTTTAAACATGCTAAAAAAGGCTCTCCTTGTTGATGAGTAAGCTCCCGCAACAAAACATCGCGGCCAATATTATTCATCCACTGCTCAATGTCAGGCATCATCGGTAAACTGTCATAGACTTGTTGGATAATTCGTTGATCTTGCAAGGTACCACGAGAGATTTCACCCCAATACCTGCCAAGCAGTAGTCCGAGACGATGAAGCGTCACGACATACTGCCAGTCAGAAGAGCTTTTCGCTCCATCAAAGAGAGCACTCGTTAAAGTTGGCAGGTTGCGCTCAAAAATAAGAGGAAGAGAGTTCTTACCTTGATAGCTCATACTGTCTTGTAATATCTGATTGACAACCAGAGCTGCCTGCTGGCCTAGCTGGGGTGAGATCGTGTTGCCACCACGAAGATAGTTTTCGATGGGAAGCGTGCGAAATAAGGGAACAGCAATATAGCTCTCTAAACCATTAGCATTGTCCAGACCGTTCATCAACATAATCTCATAAAAGCGTGCCTGATTGAGCGTTGCGAATGCATCTATCACGTCAACTTTTGCCCACCCCTTAGCTTCTCTAAGCGCATTAGCTAAAGCTTTCAGCGCTGCCACAGTTGCTTGTTTAACCAGAGATCGTGTAGCATAGAGAGAAGAACTGGAATCGGTTGATAACTTTCCCAGAACCTCTGAGATGTCCGCTGATTTGTAAAAACCAAGCATCAGCATAGCTATACGCCTGGCCCTGCCAATCATTGTTTCAGCGGGATTAGCATCAACAGGTAGATCAACAGGATCTTCCTGTCCAATAATAGAGAGCCATGCTGGAATAAGATCACCGGCGCGGTCAATCTCCCAGATATTAGGAACGAGAATGGGAATCCATTGCTGGAGAGAACCAACATTCAGTAAGGGAATAATTCTATCAGCAGTATCTTTCACAGATTGCCCACCCCAACGCAGATCAGTCACCAACATTGTTAGTTCCGTTCGCAAATCACTGATTTTTTGCCTTACTTCTGGGGTATTGGCATCCAATTCGGGAAGATTACGACGTGCTGCAAGATGCTCAACTGTAGCTGTTCGGTTTGTCTTCTGCTGTGCAGCGACTGGAACAGGCACCATAGTTGCAGTTGGAGCAGGTGCCGCGACAGATGGTGTATCGATTACGACATCAATATCCATTCCCCCCGGCCCTGTTGACTCAGCAGCAAAGCTGTGAAAAAGAACATTAGAGACTGTGTTTACTCTACTCGTGTCGGACATTCTATTTTAATCCTTTAATCATATAGATCTACCGGAAACGCTACATACAGCAGTATTGGCTCATTGTAACGTCCTCTGCTGAGATGGTCAAGTAAGAAAAAGTCATCGTTGTAACTTTATCAATTAGGGAGCGTAGTTTATAATGTAAGCATACATGTTGAACAAAGCAGAAATGGAATGAGATATGAGTAATCAGGAGATGCAATTTGCTGACCCCGATTGGAAACCCTCACAACAACTTGATACACAGAACAATTCTCAGGAGCAGGAAGAATATACTCCTCAACCGATAAATAGCGATTATCGAGAACAAAATAAATGGGGCTCAGCACCATCATCGATACCACAGCAAGAGGGTTATACTGGTCTTCGTCCATACGCCGGACCAATTCCAGGACAAACGCAAGGTGGGAATTACAGGCAAAGGCCTTATAGCAGACGTGGTCGAGGACCCTGGTTCTGGATTATTCTAGCGTTTATTATTTTTAGCTTAATAAGCGGGGGATCCCATTTCAGCGGTGGTTTTGGTTATGGTAACGGCCCTGATTTTAATCGCGCTACCTTTCCTCAAAAACAAATAGTGACACAAAACTATGACTATGCAGTAAGCGGGCAAGCGTCACTTGTGATTAACGATCCGAATGGGAATGTAACGATTACGCAAGGTCCATCGAATACGGATGTGAGTATTCAAACAGTGCAAAATAACGGCCCTTTCGGTAATTCCAACAACATTCAACCAAACATTAGCCGACAGGGCAACTCTTTTACTGCAACAGTACAAGATAGCCAACAAGGCTCTGTTGATCTTAATGTGACAGTGCCAGAGAATGCTAATTTGAACCTGACAACAGATACTGGTAGTATCAACTTTAACGGACCTTTTGATACTACTGGAACATACAACTTTCAAACGAATAACGGCGATGTAACTTTAGCAGTGCCATCTTCCTCGCCATTTCATCTTGACGCCTCGACGAATTCAGGTTCAATAAACTCCGATTTCCCGAACGCGAATATACAAGATACTGGTTCAGGACAAAGTGTAAATGGTGTTGTAGGTGGAAAATCACAAAGTCAAAATCAAGTCCCGAATGTGGTAGTTAGATCCGGGAGTGGCGATATCAACTTAAATCAGCAGTAGCTTGACGTAACCTTAGAAATTGCTGAGATACCTTAGAAATTGCTGAGTATTTTATTGTTCACTTGTACATGAGTTAATTGGCTGGTATTCTTTGAGTGAAAGGGATATTTCGATAGCCGTACATGACGAATAGTAATCTAAATGTCATTGAAATATTCTCGTTACTGAAGTCGGTCTTTTGATCAAAAGGAGGAATAACAATGTCATCCAGCAAAGGTAGCGGCCGTGGCTTTGCATCTATGAGTTCAGAGAAGAAGCGTGAAATTGCCAGTAAAGGTGGAAAAGCAGCCCATGCCCAGGGTACTGCGCACAAGTGGACAAGTGAAGAGGCACAAGCTGCCGGAAGAAAAGGTGGTTCAATCAGTCGTCGCCGCCCTAAGAGTACCGCTAAGGCTTCCTAAAGAGTTGATATTGTAGTAAGTGCCAGGCTGGCGTTTATCAAAGCCAGCCTTTCATTTTATTCATGGTAGTTGCACAAATTTTGTAGGATCAACCCAGATGTTACGAACAAGTACCATAAAGTGTACGTGCGGTCCTGTAGAGGCTCCCGTACTACCCTCATAACCAATCACCTGCCCAATGGACACATTTTGACCAACTTTAACTATGAAATGATCAAGGTGACCGTAGATTGTAGCAATATAATCACCATGATTGATTTTGACCGCCCATCCTAGACCTGACCAGTCCCAACCAACCCATATGACCTGTCCATTATCTGCGGCTGTCACAGGCGTCCCGTAAGGAGCAGCAAGGTCGATGCCTGAATGAGGTTTCCAACATCCGCACCATAGTTGATATTCAGGGTGGCCGAATGGCTGGGTGATTACAGCTCCTTTGATTGGCCGTTGCATTTGCCCTGATCCCATTATCCCACTGGCTGTTATGTACGTTGCGCATGTACCCCAAATGTCATTCCCACCACATGAACCCTCGCCTGTTATGAGCGATGATGTTGGGGTGGAAAGCTGTTGTAGGGTTTCCATTTCATTTATATGTTGGGTTGAAATCAGATTTCCGATTGCCTGCGCGATCGTACTGGGATGCTGGTTATTATTATCCAATGGAACGACAAAGAACGTCGCAAGGGCAATGATTAACACACTTCCAAGCAAAATACCAGGAAAAATAAAACGACCTCTCCGATATCTTGAATGCACCAATGGTTCAGTACGTTTTCGTCTTGTCGAAGCTGGAATGACGATAGGATATTTGGGATTTGTAATTGTATTGTAGCGTTCTGGCGGGATTTCTGGTGGAAGTTTTGTGGTCTTGAGAGATGTATAACGTCCCTCGGGTGGGAAGTTGGTGGCATCAGGATCAGGTGGAAAGAGTCTTCAACGATATTGAAAAAGCTAGGATAATATGTTAAAATATATGCATGGAGCATACGTATTCGCCCAAACAATTTGGGGAACTGATTGGGAAATCGGTCAATACCCTGCAAAAATGGGATCGTAAAGGTATCTTGCCCGCTTTTCGTAGCCCGACGAATCGGCGCTACTACACGCATGCACAATACTTGCAGTATCGGGGGTTGATCTCTTCTGAGCAGGGATTGGTGATTGCATATGCCCGCGTGTCCTCCCCCTCGCAGAAAAAAGACCTGGCTATCCAGAAAGAAGCCCTGCGGGCCTATTCGCTGGAACACGGGATCAAAGTCGATCAGTGGATCGAAGATATTGGCTCCGCGCTCAACTACAAACGGAAGGGCTTTAATCAGGTCATTGAACACATCGAATTAGGGCTGGTCAAGCGGCTGGTGATTGGGCATCAGGATCGCTTTGTGCGCTTTGGCTACGATTGGTTTGAGCAATTTTGTGAGCGGCATGGGACCCAGATTACCGTGATGAATGGCGAAACATTCTCCCCCGAAGAGGAACTGGTGCGCGATTTGATCGCTATTGTCACCGTTTTCAGTGCCCGCTTGCATGGCCTGCGTTCTCACAAAAATTTGATCCGAGCGGCGGCGCTTGGAAAGGACATCAGCAATGATCAAGGCGCATAAGATCAGAATGCATCCCACGCCTGAACAGGCCGTCTACTTTGCCAAAGCCGCAGGCACGAGCCGCTTTGTCTGGAATTGGGCGTTAGCTGAGTGGAATCGGCACTATGCAGCAGGCGAAAAACCTACCGTCTTCAAGCTTAAGAAGCAATTTAACGAGATCAGGCGAGAGCAATTCCCCTGGACGTGGGAAGTCACCAAGAACGCTTCAGACCAGCCCTTTCTCGATTTAGGCAAGGCGTTTACGGCGTTTTTTGAGGGCCGTGCCCGCCGCCCAAAGTTCAAAAGCAAAAAGCGCAGTAAGCCAGGCTTTTATCTCGCCAACGATCAATTTGAACTCGGTGATCATCTTATCTGGATACCGAAGCTCGGTTGGGTAAATATGGCAGAGAATCTGCGCTTTGCAGGCAAGGTCACAGGCGCACGGATCACCAAAACGGCCTCCTGGTGGTTTGTGTCTATCCAGGTGGAAATGCCTGACGAGATTCCGCTGAAGAAACCCGCTGCTTGTGGCATCGACGTGGGACTGAACCGGCTGGCAACCTTGAGCACGGGAGAGGAAATCGAGAACCAAGCTTTCCTCAAGATGGCGCTTAAGAAGCTACGCCGGGCCAACAAGCGCCTGCATCGCCGCAGGCTCGGATCAAACAATCGAGAGAAAGCACGCAGGCAGGTTGCACGTTTGCACTACCGGATTACCTGCCTGAGAGATGATGTCTTACACAAGCTGACCACACAGCTTGCCGCCTGCTATGGGATCATTGGGGTCGAAGATCTCCACCTTAAGGGCCTGCTGAAGAATCGCAAGCTGGCCCGCTCGTTCTCAGATGCTGCGTTAGGCAAGTTGCTCACCCTGCTCACAAGCAAGATAGAGCAGCGGGGTGGGCAGGTGATCAAGGTAGGTCGCTTCTTTCCTTCCAGTAAGACCTGTCACTCATGCGGCTGGAAGTGGGAAGACATGCAGTTGTCTGACCGCGTTTTCGTTTGCCAGAATCCTGATTGCGCCTATCATCAGTTTGCCCAGGATCGAGACCACAACGCTGCTCTCTGTATCCTGACTGAAGCCCTGCGCTTGATCGGGCTGAGAGATCAAGCCGTCTCTGGTACTGGCTCGGACAAAGACGTTAACTTGGCTGTGGACGCGGGGTAAGACCAAAAATGTGCAGGTCACATTGAGGCACCTACGAATGAAGCAGCAACAACGAAAGATGTGGGGAAACTATGCACGCATACGTTTTCCTACCTTCATCGGAGCAGCATACTAAACCTCGCTTTACAAAGACAGAATATATTGCTGTGTTTGATGCATAGAGGCACTTTACCTGAAAAAGCTGTTGGTTTCCAGTCCTTGTGCATTCAGGTAGCGTAAATAGGCTAATTGCACCTTATGCTTCTTAACCAGCAAGGACTCTTGGAATTAAACGTCAATGCGGCAATGTTTTGCAGAAAAATGGTTGAGTCTAAATTCGATCATATTTGTGAAGTATGTTTCGAGTGCGCTCGATTGGCAACTCGTAAAGGATATGCCCATCAACTCCGCTTACCGTCGTTGCGCGAAACAACGCGTTCAATACTGCCTCTTCTGTCGCTTCAACAGTGGCATCAAAAAGTAGATTGAGAGCCTGCGAGCTTTCAGGAACAAGACGAATTTGTATCTCAGTTTCAATGAGTTGGCGTGGAATACGTACGCCCGTTGAAAAAGCAAGAAAAATCTCTCCGCTTCCATTATTGGCCGTAGAGCCGGTGCGAGCAAGCCCTAAACCTGCGCGGCGAGCAAGGCGCTGCAATCCCAAAGGATGTAATGGGGCATCGGTGGCAACGACAACAATGCACGAACCTTCCGCAGGTTTATTATGGGCTGTTTCTGATGGCATAAGATCATGAATTTCGCGCCCCACAGGAACACCAGCGATTGTCAGGTTATAGCGTTTACCAAAGTTGGTATTGACCAGAACTCCGACAGTATAGCCCCCAAATTGGTGCGGAATTTGTCTGGATGAAGTCCCAATACCACCCTTGAAATCGAAGCAATGTAAACCGGTGGCGGAGCCAACAGATCCCTCCAGGACGGGACCTTCACTGGCGTTCTCTAATGCCTGAATGACATGCTCTTCTCGAACGTGGAAGCCTGCCGCATCGTTCAAAAAACTATCATCACACTCGCCGACCACGGGCATAGTAACGTCACTACGCCCAATGCGTTCATCTCGAGAGCATAAATAGCGAGCAGTCGCGTGATACACAATACCAATACTCATTGAATTCGTCAGCAATATAGGTGTATCCAATGTTCCTAATTCATTCAGGTTTGTAATGCCTATTATTTCTCCACAGCCATTCAGTACGGAACATCCTGCATAGAGGCGCTTGCCAAAGTAATCTCCTGGCGGCACAATGGCTGTAACTCCTGTGCGTGCGGGGCCTGACCCATGTTTACCAGGACTTTCCCCTTCCCACACAGTACAATGTCCGACTCGTACTCCCGCAATGTCTGTAATTGCATTGAGTGGCCCCGAAGGGAGAACACCAATCGTTAGTCCCAGGTCGCGTGCTCGTGGACGATCTACTGGCATAGTCATTGTGAATCCTTTCGATCTTGCTGATCCAGGAGAAATTCCATGATGGCTGAGGTGTATTCCTTTTCACAGCGTAGATGTGCGGCATGTCCGGCGTCAAAAAGGAGTACCTGTGCGTTGGGGATGCGTTCAAAGATGGTATGAGCATAATCGACTGGGACAATACGGTCACGCTTGCCATGCATGATAAGCGCCGGGCAGCGAATAGATGCCAGCTCTTCCTCGGTGATGATCACGCCACCGTCTGCGACCAGTTTTTCCTGTCCCTCGACATACATGCGCGGAAGTGATCGCCAGTAAGGTTCTCCATGGAGCTTAGCCAGTTCTTTTTGCCAATCTTGTGACAGTGGCGTTTCGATCAACCAGTGTCGGATTGCAGTTACATTCTGAGCGTTAATTACTGGTTGAGCACCCATTACAGCAAGCGCTGAGACTCGTTCGGGATATAATGCTGCCAGTAGCAGACCAACGATACCGCCATCGCTAAAGCCCAGTACCAGCACTTTTTCGATATTCAATGAATCGAGAAGTGTTGTCAGGTCGTTCGCATCATCTCGATAAAAGGAGAGTGAGTAGTCAGTGCGGTGTGTAGAACGGCCATATCCATGCAAATGTGGGGCAATAATTCGAAAATGGCTCTGCAAGACCAGCAATTGTGCCCCAAAATCACTTGCGGGTGTTCCGCCAAAACCATGAATCAATAGTAAAGCGTTTCTCTGGGAAGATAGGGGTATTGCGGTGAAATTTGGCTCAAAAATATCGTAGTACATGATAGTATTCGAGGTGTCAAGGTATGGCATCTTTCCTTTATCCCTGTATTTAGTTAGCTTTAAAGACAGTATAGCATTTTGCAAAGAATGTAAAGAAGTCATATCTGAGAAACTGACATTCGTGCATAAATGGGAGTGCAGAGGGCAAAGCCCTTTGCTGTGAGTGCGAGGGTGTCCCTCGCTTTCTATTTTATCTTATGGACCGCAGGACCATGTATAGAATTATGAGTAGATTTCAGGCGCGAATCCCTTGACAGGCTGTATGCTCATCACTATACTGTACAACAACATTCTAGGCTGCATTTTTCAAGGTGATTCTGTCTGCCAGGTGTTGCCTTGCAGTTAGGAAAGGAGTAACCCTTGGACTCCGAGCAAACCCTACCAGATGACACTTTAAATCCTGGTGCCAGTAGTGGCGACCTTTCCATAGCCCCTATTCCTTCAGAGATCATCATTAATGCCATCAAGGTTAATAAATATTTTGGTGATAAGCATGTTCTCAAAGATGTCGATTTCGAGGTACACAAAAGGGAAGTCGTAGCGCTGATTGGCCCGAGTGGCTCAGGTAAGAGTACCCTTATACGCTGTTTCAATGGGCTGGAAAAGCATACGAGCGGTGATATCTACATCCATGGTCAACGGCTTAATCCTCAGTTCTCAAACAAACAACTTGCTCCTATTCGTCGTGAACTGGGCATGGTGTTCCAGAATTTTAATCTCTTCCCGCATATGACTGTACTGCAGAACGTGATCGAAGCGCCTTTATTAGTTCGCAAAATGCCCAAAGATCAGGCGGTAGATCTTGGTGAAAAGTTACTAGAAAAAGTTGGTCTTGCAGAGAAGCGTGACGCTTATCCGAATAGACTCTCGGGTGGCCAGAAGCAACGTGTGGCCATTGCGCGCGCCCTTGCCATGCAACCCCAGGCGCTCCTCTTTGATGAGCCAACCTCCGCACTAGACCCTGAACTGGTAGGCGAGGTTCTCAAAGTTATGAAGGATCTGGCGTATGAAGGGAGTACGATGGTAGTGGTAACGCACGAAATGCAATTTGCGCGCGACGTTTCCGATCGTGTCGTCTTTATTTCCGATGGAGTGATTGTAGAACAAGGCGATCCCGAAGAAATATTTACGCAACCCAAGCAGGAGCGCACAAAGCTATTCCTGGAGCGCGTGCTCTCT
>Ga0116218_1000615_pt1 | contig 24579 bp, 23 predicted proteins | sample Sb_taG_2_FD_88966 | JGI IMG/M metagenome (GOLD analysis project Ga0116218, IMG submission 88966) | Peat soil microbial communities from Weissenstadt, Germany - Sb_50d_5_LS metaG | ecosystem: Environmental > Terrestrial > Soil > Wetlands > Peat | place: Germany: Weissenstadt | collected 2010-09-21 | reverse complement strand
TCGGCTACAAGCTGGTGGTCGGGGGGATGATCGGGATCTTCGTGCTGAGCCTGACGGTGTGGATGCATCACCTCTACTGGTCAGGCGCGAACACCTCGCTGGACACGCCGATCATGCTCGACACCGAGCTCATCTCGATCCCTACCGGACTGATCTTCTTCGCGTTGATCGGCACGCTATGGCGAGGACGGATCCGCCTCGAGCCGCCAATGCTGTTCGCCCTGGCCTTCATCTTTAACTTCCTCATCGGCGGGGTGACCGGCCTGTACCTGGCCGACGTGCCAACCGACACGATGTTCCACGGCGACATGTTCACCGTCGCACATTTCCATTTCACGCTGATAGGAGGCAGCGTGTTCGGATTCCTTGCCGGCTTCTACTACTGGTTCCCAAAGATGACCGGGAGACAGCTCGACGTGCGGCTCTCGAGGCTTCACTTCTGGCTGTTCGAGATCGGCTTCCTCGGCGTCTTTCTGCCCCTGTTCTACGCCGGGATGCACGGCGAGCCGCGCTGGCAGGCGTTCGTCGACCCCAAGTTCGCCACCTATAACCTGATTTCGAGTCTGTTCGCGATCCTGATCATCGGCTCCGTCGCTGTGCTCGGGTACAACGTGCTCATCTCCTGGCTGCGGGGCGCCAGGGCTGAGGTCAACGAATGGGGCGGCCGCACGCTCGAGTGGATGCTTCCCAGCCCCGTGCCGCTGGTCAACTTCCCGCGTCCGGTGGTCGTCTCGGCCGGCCCTTACGACTACGGGATGGGTGGGCCCCGGATGATGGGGGCGCCGGCGATCGCGGGAGCGGCCGTTGACACCGCAGGGTACGCGGCTCCGCATCCTCCGGATGTGGCCGAGCGGGCCGAGCGGGCTCGCTGGGGCGCGCTGCTGATGATCACCTCCTGGACGATGCTCGGCTTGGTCATCTCCCTCGCCTACATCTACCTCGATGCGCTCAACACTCAGGGGCAGTTCAGACCGTCTTCGGAGACGACGCCGACGACGGTCGGCAACGTCCTCCTCACCGTGGCCGCGCTGGCCGCGGCGGCGGCCTGGACCTGGGGCTATAGGCGGTCGCTCACGGGCGACAGCACCGGGGCGCGCACGGGCGTGACGCTCGGCTGGGTTATCACACTCGCCGGCCTGGTTGGAACCGTGGTGGTGTTCGCGGGCTTGAAGGCGCCCTTGCCGCTGCACGCATATGCCAGCTCGATCGCCCTGTTCGTCCTGTTCCACGCCTGGCACCTGGTCGCCGGATTGGTGATCGGTGCGATCGTGCTCGGCCGCCTGTACAAGGGCCGGATCGGCGGGCGCGAGTACGTGATCCAGGTGGTCGGCTACTGGCTGTGGTATGCGGCACTCATCTCCGTCGCCCTAATGGTGCTGACGCTGGCGATCGACTGACGAGGGCTAGCCGGGTGTAATTCGGGAGCGACGAGAGGTGATCGACAATCTGCCTACTGTGCTGACGCTGGTGGCGTTCGCGCTGCACCTGCTCGGCGAGCGCCGGGCGGTTGTGCTCACCGGGCGGCCGCGCGACGAGCGCGCTCGCGCGCGCGCGTTGACCTTTTACGCCGGGCTGCTGACGATCCTGATCGCGCTCCGGTCGCCGCTGGACACGCTCGCCGACCAGCTGTTTTGGGCGCACATGATCCAGCACCTCCTGCTGCTCGTGGTCGCCGCACCGCTGATCGTGCTCGGTCAGCCGTGGATGTCGCTCTGGCGTCCGTTACCGCTTGGATTTCGCCGGGCGCTCGCGCGGACGGCCATGCGCTCGCCGTATCTGACGCCGCTACGGAGTCTGTTCGGGGCGCTCAGGCGGCCCGCCGGCGCCTGGTTGGCATTCAACCTGAACCTCCTGTTCTGGCATCTGCCGGGACCGTATGACCTGACGCTCCGTAGCCTCGACGTCCACGTGCTCGAGCACAGCACGTTTCTGATCTTCGGGATCTTGTTTTGGGCCCAGGTGATCGGCGTCGTTCCCGCCTCCTCGCCGCTTCCGCACGCGCGCCGGATCGCCTACGTCGCCGCCGCGATCGTGCCGAACGTCGCGCTCTCGATGTACCTCGCGTTCGCCCAACATCCGCTCTACAGCCCCTATGCGATGCTTGCCCACCGGCCGGGCGGCATCTCCGCCCAGGCCGACCAGCAGATCGGCGCGGGGATCATGTGGGCTGCGGGAGACATGCCGCTAGCCATCGCCATCGCGGTGCTCGTGCAGCGCTGGCTCGCGCATGCCGAGGCGATGACGGCCCGGCTGGACAGACTCGTGGCGGAATCGCTTGACGGTGATCGGCGCCAGCCGGTCTAGGCATGTCCATGACCGGGCTCCGATCGACAACGATGAGGTGGGCAGCGTTCGCCGGCGCCGTCCTGATCGCAGCGATCGGGAGCATGCTGCTCAACTCGAGCGGACGATCGTCGTCACGGGCGCCCGCCTTCACGCTCAGCGTCGACCCCGGCACCGCCCTGTCGGGGCGCGCGCCTGACTTCACGCTTACCGATCAATTCGGTCGGGCGGTGTCGCTGCGCTCCTTCCGCGGCCGCGTCGTGATCCTGGCGTTCAACGACGCCGAATGCACCACCGTCTGCCCGCTCACCACGACCGCGATGGTCGGCGCCAAACGCCTCCTCGGCGCCGCCGGATCGCAGGTTCAGCTGCTCGGCGTCGACGCCAACCCGGATGCGAGATCGATCACGGACGTCCGCGCCTACTCCGAGGTGCACGGCATGACGCACGACTGGCACTTCCTGACTGGTTCGCTCCCGCGGCTGAGACGAGTCTGGACGGCCTACAACATCGACGTGGCGATCGAGCACGGGCAAATCGACCACACCCCGGCGCTCTACGTCATCGACCCCGCAGGCAGGTTCGCGAAGGTGTACCTGATGCAGATGTCCTACTCCAGCGTCGACCAGCAGGCACAGCTCCTCGCCCAAGAGGCCTCGAGCCTGCTTCCTGGCCATCCCCCGGTCCGCTCGAGGGTCAGCTTCGCCCAGATCCGGCCGATCGGTCCCACTACCGCCGTCTCGTTGCCGAGGGCCGGTGGGGGGTCCCTTCGCCTCGGGCCGGGTGGCACCCCCCACCTCCTCATTTTCTTCGCAACCTGGGACTCGGAGGTCACCAACCTCGCCGCGCAGCTGGGCGTGCTGCGCGGGTACCAGCGGATGGCCATCGAAGGCGGACTCCCGCCATTGGCGGCAATCGACGAAGGCAGTGTCGAGCCATCCGCGAGCGCATTGCCGCACTTCCTTCAGTCGCTGCGCAGTCCGCTCCCATACCCGGTCGCGATCGATCGCAGCGGTCGTCTGGCCGACGGCTACGGTGTCGAGGACGAGCCGTGGCTCGTCCTCGCATCCCCCGAAGGCGGCGTCCTTTGGTACTACGACATCTCGACGTCTGGATGGTTGCGAACGAGCGCGCTCCGCGCCCGCGTTCGAGCCGCCATGTCCCGTGTCGAGACGCCCTCGAGCGCCACCGTCCAGTCGTTGCTCGCCGGCTCACCCCCGGCGCTGGCGGCGATCCACCAGCAGGCAGGGCAGCTGCTCGGCGACCGGGCGGCGCTCTCGATAAGGCTACGCGCATTGCGTGGCTACCCGGTCGTCGTCAACGCGTGGGCCTCCTGGTGTGCGCCGTGCCGCTCGGAGTTCGGACTGCTCGCGTCCGCATCGGCACGGTACGGGCGGGAGGTCGCGTTCCTCGGTGTCGACACCTCCGACTCTCCCGGTGACGCGCGGTCGTTTCTCATGGCGCATTCGGTTAGCTACCCCAGCTATCAGAGCAGCATAAGCGCGCTTAGCTCGACCGCCGTGATCGAGGGTCTACCGACGACGATCTTCATCGACCCGGCCGGCAAGGTTGTCTACGTGCACACCGGCCAATACGAGGCAGAGGGGACGCTGGACGAGGACATCGCCAGATATCTATTGCGTCCTGATGCAACCCGAATCGGGTGAGTTCCCGAGGCGCCATCACAGCGCCACCGTAGGCGCCGTCCGCGATCCGTAGTTGACTCCGTTTCCTCGGTTGTCGCTACCGATGGCGCGAGACCTCCGCCCCGGCTGGGTAAACCGGCGTGTGAGGCACGCGACGGGCAGTGAGGTCTAGGGAAGCGCGCGCAGGTTTGTGGCGGCCGTCATCCCGATTGGGTGATGATGGCCTCCTGCGCGCGGTAGGTTTCCGCCACAAGCAACGGGTAAGCGAGCCGGTGCGGGGTCAGCCCCGTCGCAGCGAGGCGCAGAGCGGTGGTCGGTCGGACGGGCAATCAGGCGTTCAACGACGGCGCGTGAGGAGGCGAGGGGTCGGTGGCTCAATCGGTACAGATCGCCCCCGGAGTCGGGTTCGCGAAGATGCGCAACCCCTGGGGTGTGATTGGTCTTTCTCTGATCACGCTCGGCGTCTACTACGTGTTCTGGTGGTACTTCATCAACCGCGAAATGCGAGATGTTGGTAACACGAACGGGGTTGATCTTGGCCACAGCCCTGGCACGAGCGTGCTCGCCATAACCGTTGGTGCCTTTGTGATCATCCCGCCGTTCGTGTCGGTCTGGAAGACCGGCCGGCGCATGGAAGGGACACAGCGGACGGCTGGTGCGTCGGGTGGTAGCGGGCCGCTCTTCTTCGTATTGCACATCATTCCGATCGTGAGTCTGTTCGCGCCTGTGTACATGCAGATGGAACTCAATAAGGCGTGGCGTGCGATCGGAGATCCAGGGGACGAGTCAAGCGTCCGAGCTTCCAGCCGCGTCTGATCCAGACGTCCAGTCCCTCAGCGTCGAGGTGGACCAGCGCGCCGCTGCGAAGACCCCGTTGAGCGACAACTCCGGCCAGGGCGAGCGTCCTCCAGGACCGACGCCTGCTCAGGAGCCCCAAGACGACGCGCCGTAACGACCTTGGGCGGCGCGGCGGCCTCGATCGGGCTCCGCCTACCTGGCCGCGGTCGACGAGCTCTGGCGCTAGCTCCGAGACGCCGACATCGGGACCGGGCCGAACCAGCACGGAGTGCCAATCCGGCAACCACGTGTGCGTTCAACTCAAAGCGCAAGGTTCTCGGCGCGGCTCTCAGCGGCGGACCGGCACGAGCGTCAGGCAGTGTCGCCGGCGACCGGCGGCATCGAGAACATCGCAACTCGTCAATCGCGAACTCTCTCTCGCGAGCGCGAACGTTGCTGATCGCGCCAGTACGCACGGCCCTGCGACAAGCTCCCGGCCCGCCCCGGTCTTCTCGGGGCGGGCGTGGTCAGCGACTCGTGTGGTTCGCGCAGAACGACCGCTCGATCGTCCTCAGAAGACTCTCACCCTCGAAGGTGCTGAGGCGATTCCGTTGGCGACCACGACCAGCTTGCTCTTGCCCGCGGGCGTGGTGTTGGGGAGCGTGAACTGGGTCGAGGAGCTGGTGCCGGGGGCAACCGAGACCGAGCTCCAGTCGTGGGTCCGGGCGTAGGTGACCACGCCGGTGGAGTTGTTGGTGATCCGCACCACGGGGAAGTTGGTGTTGTCCTGGACGTCGTCACCGTAGGTTGCTCCCGGGTCCAGCCCGGCGAGCTGCTTGCCCGACAGGCTGTAGGTACCGCCCGGCGCGAGGGAGGTGGCGCTCAGCGTTCTGATCGAGGGCTTCCACGCTCGCTTGGCCGTGCCGCCCGCCGTGTACACCTCCATCTGTTTGCTGCCATCGTTGTAAAGTACCTGCCCGTTGGGCAGCGCCAGCATCCGCGTTTGATACGAGGTGTCGTTCTGCGCGTTCGGCGCGTCCGGGATCTGGGTCAGGGTGTTCGAGCTGGCGTTGTAGAGGAAGAAGTGCGTCGGGATGTTGTACGTGCACGCGCTGGCGTCGAACAGCACGTTCCCATCCGGGAGGGTCGCCCCGGGTCCATCGGTGCTGGCGTACTCCTCGTTGTCGATGGCCGGGATCTCAGGCCCCGCGGTCCACGTGCCCGAGCTGTACTGATAAAGCGCGGTCTGCGTGTCCGTGTCCGTAGTGCACGGTGTCGGGTACTCCTGCGTGCTGGTGCCGCCCCCGGCCACGAACACATTGCCGCCCGGCATCTCCACCTGCGGCCCGAGCTCGACAATCGGGAACGGGTTGACCGGGCTGCTGGGTGTGAACCCAGCAAAGCTCCAGGTGTCGTTGCTCGGGTTGAATAGCTCGGTGTTGCCGATACCCCACGTGTCGACGGTCAGCAGTTGGCCGCTCGGCTCGAGGGTCCAGCCCTCCTCGTCGTTGGGGTCGGTCTTGCCCGTCGCAGGGATCACGGTCCATGTCAGGTTGCTCGCGTTGAGCAGTGCATCGTCGACGGTCAGGTCCGGATTCGTGAGACACGTGTTACACGGATGCTCGAGCATGAACGTGCCGTCGGGCAGGACATCGCTCGCGGCGTCGCCCATGTTTGTCCAGCCCGGTGGCGGTGCTACGGAAGTCCAGGTGTTGCTCACCGGATCGTAGATCGCGCCCTGATTCGACCACACTGCGTTTTCCCCGATGTATTCGCCGCCCTCGACGATCATCCGCCCATCAGGCAAGATTGCCGAGGCGAAATACAGGGGCGTGTAGTCCGCCGGCATCGCTGCGATCTGGCTCCACGTCCCATCGACGTAGCTGCCGTTCGCATCCGGCGTGAGCTTCCACCACATGTTCGTGCCGCCGGTGACGTTGTTGTCCGGCTCGTCGTGGACGAGCACCGTCCCGTCGCTCTCCAGCAGCATCGTGCCTGGTGTCCCGAACGGCGGCGCGTTCACGAGCGGCGTCCAGGGTGACGCAGTCCCGGCCGGGCCGAAAGAAGGCTTCAACCCCGACCGTGCGGGATGCCGGAACGGCGTGAGGATCGGATGACCCGGGGACGCGGCCGGAGCGGCGGCAAGCCGGGCCCCACCGAACCGGTGGACGGACGCCAGCGGCGAAGTGGCAACAAACAGTATTGCCAGCGCGGCCCCACACGCAGCCCCCCCGACCCATACGGCAAATCGACGACTTATTGAAGCCAACGCCGCCTCCTCTGAGGTCACCCTAGATCGATAAGAATGCGCCAGCCTATCCCGCTCGGCCGAGGCCTGTCAAAAGCCTTGCTTGGCAGCTGCTGCGCGCGGCTACAGGGAGAGGCCTAGGGCGCTCGGTGGGCGGTCAGTGTCGCGCGGCGGGCTGTCACGTTCCGCTGCTGGCTGACCGGGTCGGTGTCACGGGCCCTCACCAGGAACTCCTCGAAGGCGGCGATGATCACGTTGAGCTCGCTCAGGCCGGCGTCGGTGGTGGAGCGGACGTCGCCCAGGTCGCCGATCCTGTCAGCGAGCCGCTGCGCCGCCGCTCGGGCGCGCTCGGAGACCTCTGCCAGCTCGTCGGTAAGCAGCATGATCGCCAGCCTTCCAAGCGGTTGCCGACAGCGTCGCCCAGAGCGAGACGACGACGCCGGCGCAGCAGGAGCCCGTCGAGGCTCTTAACCGTCAGGTCAGTGTGTTGGATGTTGTCGTGGACACGATGTTCCCTCCGTGTCTCGTAGGTGCGGTGGGTGGTGATGGGTCTGTCAGAACGTGGCTCGGGCCGCTTCAGTGGCCGAGCCGCATTCGGCGCGACACGCGGGGGACGTGTGGTCCGGGGAGCAGCCGCCAACGCGGGCGGGCCGCCCACGAGAGCGCGCGAGGGTTCGAGAAACCGTGCGGGCCGGCGAGCCGCCGGAGGTCTTGCTGTCGGGCATGGGCCATCGCTAAGGCAACCTCAGGGTGCATGGTCTGACTCCTTCGCTGTGGGTGTGCGTGACGCGCGAGGCGCGTGGGCGACGAACTTCAGTGCCCAGTCGACGATGATCGTCACGTCGCAGAAGCCGAGCGCCAGCAGGATCGTCAGCAGCGCGGGCGGGTCGATTGGGTTGTAGGTGTCGCCTTCGTGAAAGTGGTGAAGGTCGTTGCTGTACAGGCTGTCGTAGCCGATGAGCGCGCCGCCGGGACGCAGGACGCGGAGCGCCTCGGCCAGCAGGCGGGTCTGGAGCACGCGGGTGGGGACGTGGTGGAGCATCGTGAACGACGCCACGGAGTCAAACGACGCGTCGTCGAACCCGAGGGCCGTGGCGTCGCCGTGCAGGACCTCCACGTTCGTGTGCGCGAACCGCTGCGCGAGCGCGTCGGCAGCGGGCTTGTCGTGTTCGACCGCCACCAGGCGACGGACCTGGGCGCGCAGCCAGTCGGTGGCCGCGCCCGGGCCGGGGCCGAGCTCCAGCAGCTCATCGCCGAGCGCCACGCCGGCGGTGACGGTGGGCAGGACGTCGCTTTGCAGGTGTTGCGCCCACTCGGGACCGGGACAGAGCCGGGCGTGGTTCTCGTTCATGGCGATCACCGTAGGCCCTGACGGTCGCTTCCTCAAGGGCGTATGGTGCCAACTTATGTCGCTAAACGGACAAGCTGGCCCGGCGGTGGATACGGGCGCCACGGCGATCCTGTTGAGCACCTTTCCTATGGAGTCCGGGAAGCGCTTTGCCTGGCATTCCCACGAGCGCCACCAGCTCGCGTGGGCGACCGACGGGGTGCTCACGGTCATCGCCGAGACCCATACGTGGGTCCTCCCGCCGACTCGCGCACTGTGGATCCCGGCCGGGGTCGTCCACGAGACGATCGCGACGGAGAAGGCGACCATGCGAACGCTGTACCTCAAGCCTGAGCTCTGCCCGATCACCTGGCCCGCGCCGCAGCCCTTGGCCGCCACCCGCCTCCTGGCCGAGCTGATCGTGCACCTGAGCGACGCTCCGCTCGAGCCGGCCGAGCGCTCCCGCGCTGAGGCGGTCCTGTTTGATCTGCTTCAGCCGGTGGCCACCACGACGATCGAGGTCACGATGCCGACCGACGGGCGAGCCCTCGACGTGGCGCGTGGGCTGCTCGCCGATCCTGCGGACGGTCGCAGCCTCGCCGAGTGGGGGCGCGCGGTGGGCGCGAGCGGCCGCACCCTCACCCGCGCCTTCCTCGCCGGGACAGGGATTCCGTTCAGCCGCTGGCGGACCGCAGTGCGGCTGCGCGCCGCCCTCCCGCACCTCGCGTCCGGGGAGCCGATCAGCGCCGTCGCCGATCGGGTCGGCTACCAGACCCCGAGCGCGTTCGTCGCCGCGTTTCGCCGCGAGACCGGACTCACGCCGGGCGCCTATTTCCGCTCGTCCTAGACCTCGAGCACGAGCCTGCCTGTGTTCTCGCCGCAGAACAGGCGCAGCAGCGTCTCCGGGAAGTTGACCACGCCTCCGGACGCCACGTCCTCGAAGGACCGGGGCTTTGCCCTCGGCCATCCAGCCCACCATCTACCAATGCCATCGTCGGCCGCATGGGACGCGGCGGGGAAGCGGTCGTCGCGGTGGCGGCTGAGAGTGGCTTGTCAGAGGTGGTCTAATGGGCTCAGAAAGCGAGCTTGCCAACCGGAAAGCGAAGTGGTTTGCCCTACGGCGTTAGAAAGACAAACGGGGCGTACCAAGTCGTAGATCGAGAGACCGGAAAGGTCTACTCCCGCCACACGACCAAGGACAAGGCCGAGCGCCAGCGTCGGCTGCTCGAGGGCATCAGGCACGGCTGGAAACCGACGGAAAAGAAGAGCGACGGGTGACCTGGGCATCCCGCGCCCGAAGTCCCGATTTGCGCCAGTCTCGGGACTCGCGCCACCGCTCGACCACCCCCGGAGGCGTAAGCCGTGCGAACTCGACTGACGGTCGGATGTGACGATTGGGCCGTCGCCATTGCGATGGCGCGAGTCGTCTCGGAACCGGCGATCGCATCCGTGGCGAAGCGCTCGCCCGGCGCCGGCGATCGGCACGATCGTGTCGTCGCCTATGAGCGATGGCCGGTGTCACGGTGCCTGTCAGACTGAATGCGATCGTCGCGCTTTCGGCGCTAAGGGGGCGTTTGGATGGCCTGGGGCTCGACCTTGTCGCTTTTGGGCCCCATTAGTGCGCTTGTCGTTGGTGGGTATGAGCCCGCTGCGGAATAGCGTGGTTTTCCCGGATGGCGTCGCTGGCTGGTGCGCCTACCGTTCCGATTATGCGGTTGCCGATCAGATCCGAGACCGAGGCCTTCCGGTTCGTCTTTGCGAGCGTGGCGGTGATCGCCGTCTCAGTGCTGCTCGGATTTCTCACCACAGCCCTGGTAGGAGTCGTGGTCTTCGTGCTCGCTCTCGCCGTAGGGGCGATTGCGTACGTGCGAGCCGATAACCCGGATCAACGGACTCCCCTGCGCGACGCCGAGCACGACCCGCATCCCCACGGCCCACCGCCTAGCGCCCGCCGCGTACTCGTGGTTGCCAACGAGACACTGGAAGGCGACGACCTATGCGAACGGATCACCCCCGCGGACGGTCGGCCCGTCGAGGTGGACGTTCTGGCGCCGGTGCTCACGTCGCACATGCACTACATCACGTCTGATATCGACGGTGAGTCCGCCAAAGCGCAAAGGCGGCTCGAGCGTTCGCTCGCATGGGCCGAAGATCACGGCATCCAAGCGCGCGGCGAAGTCGGCGACCCAGACCCGACCACCGCGCTCGAGGATCAACTGCGCGACTTCGGCGCCGACGAGGTCATCGTCGTTACACACCCGCGCGAGCGCGAGACCTGGCAAGAGCACGGCGAGTTGGAGCGCCTGCGTCGTGAGCTAGACGTGCCGGTCACCCACGTAGTCATCGGGCACGACGACACACCGAGCGCCTGAACGCGACCCTGGGCCGCGGACGTTCTGGTCCGGCCCCGGCGCCCGTCGCGGCGGACTGCTCCATTCGGGCCGATGCGGTCGCGCAGGGTTGTCTACGCGCGTGACTCGTTGCGCGTGAAGCGGCCACGCCTTCGTCTCCGCGCGCCTGGCGAAACGCGCGGGAGGCGGGTGTGATGCTGAGCCCGTCCGGGCCTCTACGCGGGCGACAGTGCGCCGTCAGCTAGAACGAGCTGCTCGTCGAACGTGAACCCGGCCTCGAGCGCGCGCCGCGCCGGACAGCTATCTGCGACCTTGCGAAGCCGCCTGACCTGATCGTCCGTCAACCCCTCAGGCAGGTAGATACGCAAATCGACATACCTGGGCGTCGAGTCAGAGTCATACACGACCTCGACGCGGACCTCCCCCAGTGCCCAGTTCCGCGCACGCGCGTAAAGAGTGATCATCGTCGAGACGCAGGACGCGAGCATTGCGGGCAGCAGCTCGTGCGGCGCAGGCCCCTCGTCAGTTCCACCAAGGCCCTCGGGCTCATCGGTGACGATCATATGGCGGCCGTTGACATCGACCTCATGGCGAAGCCCACCATCTAGAGACCGAGCGGTCGCGGTCATAGTCATAGTCGGATGGTCAACGATGCCCCGGACTCAGTCATCCGCGAAAGACCGCACGGCGCCCGAGGCACTACCGCAGTTTGAACGCGGGACCGATTCTCGCCGCCGCTAGACACAGCGGATCTAACGGATGCCACTTGACTTCACGCCGAGTTGGCCAGCGGCGCGCCGCGACCTCCCCACGCCCACGATCCAGCCGACACCGACGAACGGCGAAGTGGTCAAGACCCGACTAGGCAAATGCGGCTCGTACCTTGATTCGATCGCAGGCACCCGCGTTTCATCGCCCGCGTGCGGATCGGTGTCGGTGTCTGGCCGCTTGCTCGTCCTCACCGCGATTCTGTGCGGCTACGGCTTCTGGTGGGGACCGCTGCCTCAGCGGCGGCGTCGTGGAGATCGGCGAGTGCAAGGGTGTGAGGAAAATCGCCGCCTCGGTCGGGGCGCTGAGGATCGGCTGGGGTGCAGAGTCGGACATGGTCGGCTGCCAACTCAGCCACAAGAAAAGCCCCGCAAATGCGAGGTCCTTTGGGATGGAGCCAGCCGGGATCGAACCGGCGACCTCCTGCTTGCAAAGCAGATCGGAATGTCCTCCTCTGTCTCTTGGTGTCCCGAAAATACCTGCAAATCGGCCGTTCTTTGGTGGTCATGACGGGACATGAAAGGACGGCGGGAGTCAACCTGATGCACCCCTGGTGCACCCTCGGCGTGGCGTGAGTCCGGGCAGCGGGAGGAGGGGAGCGGCCGACGTGTGCCCGGCTACTCAGCTGGTGGAGGTTGCCACGCCGCCCAAGGCCGCTCTCGCTTCGACAATCGCCGTCTGCGCATCGAGCCGCGGCATGTCCTCGAACTCGTCCATCACGTGGCCGTAGGTGCTGAGCGTCAGCCTGGCGTCATGGCCAAGTTGGCGGGCTACGTAGATCACTGAGCGGCCCTCGTGGAGCAGCAGCGACGCGAACGAGTGCCTGAGGTCGTAAGGACGGCCGTGCTCCAGCCCCGCCGCCTCGATCGCCCGCTTGAACGCCCGGCGCCGCCACGACTGGTAGGCGGCGAGCGTCCAAGGCAGACCGACCGCTGACGGGAAGATCAGCGCGGTTTCCGAGGGCCTGCCGCTCCGCAGCCGCCACTCACGGAGGTCGGTGGCGAGCGGCTGGAGGAGCCGGACGGTTCGGTGCGCGGAGGTTTTTGTGTCCTTCTCCTCGCCAAGCGAAATCGCGCGCTCGACGAGGATCGTCTGCTCGCGGATGTCGCGCCACTGGAGCGCCAGCGCCTCGCCCAGGTGCCGACCACGTAGTCGGCGAGCGTGACCCGGCCCATGTCCATCTCGGTGAGCGTCCCGAGCTGCTGCCGGCGCCGGAGCTCGGCACCGAACGTCACCGCATCACCCTTACGGTCGAACGTCTGTGACCGGTACCGGCCACCCTGCCGCCAGCGCACCCTCCAGCGCACCGCCCCGTCCTTCAGAACCCGCCTCTGGATCTCCATGCTGCTTCCTCGCTGCCTGACTTCCTACAGCATGCCACCCTGCTCGGCATCTTTCGACGAACCCGACCCTTCTCCGGCACTCGTCGCGCCCGTCGTCCCGTATGCCCCGCCGCACACCAATGACACAAAGCTCGGGCCGGACTACCCGAACCCCATGCACTGCATTTTCCTACGTGGGGGGCGGGTAGTCTGGCCCGAGCGCCCCTCAAATCTCCCTGTGCGGCGGGGCTTCCGGGGGCGTCAGGTGTGGAATCGGATTCCACACTTCCGTCCACACTTGGCTACACACCACTGATACCATTTCGGTATGCGAGGCGGCGACTACATAATGATGGCCCGCCGTCGCGCGGGGCTCACGCAGCGCCAACTCGCCGAACGGCTCGGCCTCCGCCAGGCCACGATCGCACGCTGGGAACGGGGTGATCGCGGCGTCAGCGTCGACGACGTCGAGCTGGTCGCGCACGCGTGCGGCCTGCAGCTCGACGCACATCTCCTGGTCGAGGACCGCAGTTGGTGGCCGCAGATCGCGATGCAACTCGAACTCGAACCGCTCGAGCGGGTCCGCCGGCTCACCCCTCCGGGTGCTCCGAACATCGCAGCGACGTTGTCCGAGTTGGCCGGCGCAGGGGTGCCGGGGCTCATCATCGGAGAGGTCGCCGGGGCGCTGCATGGCTGGCCGCTCGTGGCCGGTTCGTCGACAATCGCGGTATGCGGGCGGGTCGATGCCGTGCGCTATCGCCTCCGACAAATGGGCGCTCGGCAGACCCGGAGCGGCAGGCACATCGTGTCCGGCGGAGTGAGGGTCCTCATCGACGAGGCGCCGGCGGGCACGGCAGGCGAAGCGGACCTCGCCCGCAATCGGGTGGCGTTCGAGACACCGGCCGGAGCCCTCGACGCAGCCGGACTCATCGACCTGCTGAGAATCGCCGACGCGTCAGACGCTCGCACGGCCCGACGCGACTCACTCGCGCTTCAAGCCGTGCTCGACGTCCAACGCGAGCGCGAGGCCGCGGGCACCTCCGACGAGCGGGCGGCGGGGGACACGATTGCTGAATGGCTGAGCCAACAGACTCCGGTCGCGTGAGCCCCGCCATCGACGCTGAGCGTGAGGCGCTCCTCAAGACACTTGTCGCTCACCGCGTGCAGTTCGTCGTGATTGGCGGCGCCGGCATCCAGTCGCATGGCCGTCGCTACGACACCCTCGACATCGATGTCACTCCCGACCGTGACGAGGCAAACCTGCACCGTCTCGCTGATGCGCTGAACGAGCTCGAATGCCGCCTCGTCATCGATCCCGCGAACACCTCCGCCTGGGTGCCACTCCCACCCGACTACTTCTCGCCTCGCAGCCTCCTCGCCGCCACCGTCTGGAACCTGGCAACGCGACACGGCCAGCTCGACCTCACGTTCGCGCCGAGCGGCTTCCCTGGCGGCTACGGAGAACTCGCGCCCCGCGCGCAGCAGCTAACTGTCGCCGGCACCGGCATTGCTGTACTCGTGGCTGCGCTCGACGACATCCACAAATCAAAGCGTGCGGCCGACAGACCGAAGGACCGGGCCTACTTCCTCGCCGCCGGTGAACCTGGGCGCGGTTAGCAGCATGCCCGCGGCGAGTCACCTCGCTCCGGCGCTCATCTCGGACCAGCGTCGCGAGGAGCTCGTGCGCAGAGGGCCCGTGGCCGATCGAAGCGGCACTCTCGGGCGCTCCCTCGTTTCCGCGCGCAAACCGGGACGAACTCGAACACATAGAGGAGGCTCGTGCCGCGATCGAGGCCGGTCGCTCGCCGCCGTTGCTCCGCATCGAAGCTGCGGGCATCCTGGGCGGCCGCCCGTCCGGCTGACTCTCGCGCCGGGGTCAGCGCTGATCGGGCGCCCGCACCGGTTGCGCGGGGTCGATCGTGGCTGTCCAGCTCCCGAGGAGTATCAGAGCTTCTGCGGAGCGGGAACCGGGCTCGGCGGTATACGTGAAGAGGGTCAGCCCGGGGTCCGCGGCGAGGTCCAACCGGTTGAAGCTCAGGTTGAGCTCGCCGACCACGGGATGTTTGAACCGCTTTACGCCGGTGTTGTGGAAGCGGACGTTGTGGGTGGCCCAGAGGGTGCGGAACGCCTCGCTCTGGGTTGCGAGCTCGCCGACGAGGTCGGAGAGGGCGCGGTCGTAGGGGTCGCGGCCCGCGGCCGAGCGCAGGATCGCGACGGTCTCGGTGGCGACGCGGTCCCACTCGCTGTATGACTCCTCGGCTCGCGGATCGAGGAACACGAACCGGGCGGTGTTGACCGGCCTGGCGGGTGCCGCGTACAGCTCGGAATACAACGCGAGTCCGAGCTGGTTCGCGGCGAGGATGTCGAGGCGGTCGTTGCTGACGAAGGCGGCGGCGCCGGTGATCGCGTCGAGTGTCCATTGGACCTCGGGCCGGACGCGCTGCTTGGCCTGGCGCCGACGAGGCCGCCCCGGCGTTGGGTGTGCGGCGCGGGCGAGGTCGAAGAGGTGAGCGCGCTCGGCGTCATCGAGCTGCAGCGCGCCCGCGAGCGCACCCAGCACGCTCTCGGAGACGCCACTCATGTCTCCGCGCTCAAGCCGGGTGTAGTACGGGACGCTCACGCCGGCGAGGACGGCGACCTCCTCGCGGCGGAGCCCGGGAACACGGCGAGGGCCGTACGTCGTCAGCCCGACTTGGTCTGGGCTGATCCGACCGCGGCGGGACGTCAGGAACTCGCGGATCTCGCTCTTGGTGTCCACAACCGCAGGGTAGACCCGCCCAGCTCCGGCTGGGAGACCCTGCCAGTACCCCTATCGACAGGGACTCTCACTTCCCGCGATCCCGTGCTTTCTTGGACATAGCCAGAGGCCGCGACACACCGTCGGTCCTCGTGAAGGCCCACTCCTTCGGGCCACGTCGTTTCCGCAGCAGACACGAAAGGTTCCACCAATGACTAGCAAGAAGACTTGGTTCATCACCGGCGCCGGACGCGGCATGGGGGTCGAGTTCGTCAAGGCCGCGCTCGCCGCCGGCCACAGGGTCGTCGCGACCGGCCGCAACCCCGAGGCCGTCGCGCAGGCCGTCGGTCAGTCGGACGACCTGCTGGTCCTCAAGCTCGACGTCACGAGCACACCGGACGCCGAGGCTGCGGTCGTGGCCGCGGTCGACCGTTTCGGCGGCATCGACGTGCTCGTCAATAACGCGGCCAGCTTCTACGCCGGCTACTTCGAGGAGCTCACGGCAGAGCAGATGGAGCGGCAGTTGGCGACAAGTCTGATCGGCCCGATGAACGTGACGCGCGCGGTGCTGCCCGTCATGCGCAAGCAACGCTCGGGGCACGTCGTGACGATCTCCTCCTCCGCGGGGCTGGTCGGCTTCGAGTACTGCACCGCCTACGCAGCCTCGAAGTTCGGCGTGGAGGGCTTCATGGAGTCGCTCGCCCCCGAGGTCGAGCCGTTCGGCATCAACACCACGATCGTGAACCCCGGGTTCTTCCGCACCTCGCTGCTCACGAAGGAGTCGACGAACTACGCTGCCCCGTCGATCGAGGACTACGCCGAGCGCAACGCCGCCCAGCGCGAGTTCTGGGAGGGCGCAAACGGCCAGCAGCCGGGTGACCCGGCCAAGCTCGCACAGGCGCTGATGACAATCGCCGGTCAGGACCAGCCGCCGCGCCGATTCATCGCCGGCGCCGACGCGATCGACACGGCCGAGCAGGTGAGCGCCACGCTCCAGCAAGAGGCCGACGCCTTCCGCGAGCTGTCGAGCTCGCTGGCGCTCGACGGGGTCGGGAGCCTGTCATGAAGCACATTTCGCTCGGCGGACTAGACGTCTCACGCATCGGACTCGGGACGATGGCGATGTCCGGCTACTACCTCGACCCGAACAGCAGCGACGCCGAATCGATCCGCACCATCCAGCGAGCAGTCGAGCTCGGCGTCACCCACATCGACACCGCCGAGATCTACGGCCCCTACGCCAACGAGGAGCTCGTCGGCCGCGCCCTCAAGGGCCGCCGCGACCAGGTCGTAGTGGCAACGAAGTTTGGCCTCGTCTCGCACGCCGGCGATGGCCCCGGAGTGCTCGACTCAAGCCCGGCGAACATCCACGCCGCGGTCAAGGGGTCACTGAAGCGGCTCGGGACCGACCGGATCGACCTCTACTACCAGCATCGCGTCGACCCGAACACGCCGATCGAGGACACCGTGGGCGCCCTCGCCGAGCTGGCTGCCGAGGGTAAGGTCCTGCACATCGGCCTGTCGGAGGCTGGACCCGAAACGATCCGCCGCGCGCACGCTGTGCACCCGATCGCCGCGCTGCAGACCGAGTACTCCCTCTGGACTCGTGATCCGGAGGTCGAGCTGCTACCGCTTCTGCGCGAGCTGGGAATCGGGTTCGTGCCCTACTCGCCGCTCGGGCACGGCTTCCTCACCGGCACGATCCGCAGCCCCAAAGAGCTCGACAACGACGACTGGCGCAAGACCAACCCGCGGTTCATCGAGGGCAACTTCGAGAAGAACCTCCGCATCGTCGACGAGGCCAGGGGCGTCGCGTCCGAGCTCGACGCGACGCCGGCGCAGGTTGCTCTGGCGTGGCTGCTCGCGCGGGGCGACGCTATCGCCCCGATCCCCGGCACCAAGCGCGTCTCCCGCGTCGAGGAAAACACGGCTGCCGACGGCATCGAGCTGACCGCGGAGCAGATCCAACGGCTCAACGACCTCGCCCCGGCCACCGGCGAGCGCCACGACGAGACCAACATGGCCAGGATCGAACGCTGACCACGTCACGGGCCATCGTGAAGCCCGCGAAGCATTCGAAGCGGGACTCGACCCGTCCATGCGGCCGCTCCCACGCTCGTCGCCAGGAGCGCAACGCGTCCGCGGCAGCGTTCGGGGCCGTCCGATCGGAGGCGCCGGCTTCCCTGCAGTCCGCGCGTAGCAGGGCGGTTGTGATTCGCGGCGAGGTGCTCGTCGGTTTACGAGAGCAGGACACTCGCGGGTGTGGAGCTGCCGTCGCAGTTCGGGGCCCCTCCGTCGGATGTGGGGCGGGGCTAAGAGCGCCGCGCGTCGTCGTCGGCCGGATGTTCACCGGGCAGCTGGTCGGGCGTGGCGGCCCAGCTGGCGAGGAGGTCCAGCGCCCGCTGGGAGTGGCTGCCGGGTTCGGCGGTGAAGATCGCCAGCCGTAGTTCTGTGTCTGCGGCGATCTGCATGACCTCGTAGCTGAGCTCAAGGTCACCGACGACTGGATGATGCAGGCGCTTGGTGCCGGTCTGGTGGTAGCGGACGTTGTGCGCGGCCCACCAGGTCCGGAACGCATCGCTGCGGGTTGAGAGCTCGCCGACGAGGTCTGAGAGCGCGCGGTCGTACGGGTTGCGGCCGGCCATCTGGCGCAGGGCCGCGACGAGGTCCTTGGCGGCCTTCTCCCAGTCGATGAAGAATTCCTGGGCGGCGGGGTCGAGGAAGGTGAAGCGGGCGCTGTTGGGCGGCTGTTCGCGGCTGTCGAACAAGGGGGCGTAGAGGGCGCGGCCGAGCTGGTTGGCGGCGAGGTAGTCGCAGCGCATGTTGCTGACGGTCGCGGGCGCGTCGATGCTTTCGAGGATGCGATGCACGGCCGGCCGGACCCGCTGCGAAGCCGATCCTGTCCGTCGGCGCTGTGAGGAAACGACTCCCGCCCGCCCGGCTGCGCGCGCGAGGTCGAAGAGATGGGTGCGCTCAGCGTCGTCAAGTCGCAGCGCGTCAGCGAGCGCGTCAAGGACCTGATCGGAGGCGCCGGTCGCGTTCCCGCGCTCCAAGCGTTTGTAGTACTCGACGCTCACACCCGCAAGGGAGGCAACCTCTTCGCGGCGCAGGCCGGGCACACGCCGCTGACCGTAGCTCGGCAGGCCAACCTGATCGGGCGTGACCTTGCCGCGCCGAGAGGTCAGAAACTGCGAGAGCTCGCTTGCCGGGTCCACTGGTCGGACTGTACGCCCGCGGGAACCGGGCAGGGGTGCCCTGTCAGTACCCCTCTGACAGGGCCTCTCACATCCCGGCGAACGGTGCGAGAGTGACAGCAGGCCCCATGACTTCAACGCAAAGAGGACACGACGATGAGCACTGAGAACACTGATGGCCGGGTCGCGGTCATCACCGGCGCGTCGTCGGGCATCGGCGAGGCGACCGCTCGCGCACTGATCACCGACGGCTACCGCGTCGCGCTGCTCGCGCGGCGCCTGGATCGCATCCAGACGCTCGCCCACGAGCTTGGTGACGGCGCGGTCGCGATCGAAGCCGACGTCACCGACCGCGACTCGATCACCGCCGCCTCCCAGCGCGTCCAGGCCGAACTCGGCCGCGTCGATGTTCTGGTCAACAACGCCGGGGTGATGCTGCTCGGCCCGTTCTCCGCCAAGCTCTCCGGCGACTACCGGCGGATGATCGAGACCAATCTGCTCGGCGCGATCACCACGACCGAGGTGTTCCTCGATCAGCTGATCGCCGGCGGCGGCGGTGACCTGGTCAATCTCTCCTCGGTCGCCGGCCGGACCGCACGGCCTGGCAATGCGGTCTACGCGGCGACGAAGTGGGGCATGAACGGCTGGTCGGAGTCGTTGCGACAGCAGCTGCAGCCCGACGTGCGGGTGATCGTGATCGAGCCCGGCGCGGTCGCGACCGAACTCACCGACCACATCACCCACACCGAGACCAAGGCCGCGGCCGAGCAAATGTACGAGCAGACGTCGATCGCGGCGCAGGACATCGCCGAGATCATCGCGTTCGCCGTCTCGCGCCCGCGCGGCGTGTCGCTCAACGAGATCCTCGTGCGCCCGACCGGCCAGGCCGGCTGAAAGCTCCAACCCTTCCCTATGACGAAAGAGATCGATTCGACCATGACCGCCATCAGCACACCTTTCCTGACTTTGAACAACGGCGTCGAGCTGCCCGCCCTCGGCCTCGGTGTCTTCCAGACACCCGCCGACGAGACCCGTGACGCCGTCCGCGCTGCACTCGACGCCGGGTATCGGCACATCGACACCGCCGCCGCCTACGGCAACGAGCGCGAGGTCGGCGAGGCGATCCACAGCTCCGGCCTTGACCGCGCCGACGTGTTCGTGGAAACGAAGATCTGGATCAGCGACTACGGCTACAACGAAACGCTGCATGGCTTCGAGAAGAGCGCCGGAAAGCTCGGCGTCGAGCAGATCGACCTCCTGATCCTCCATCAGGCGCTCCCGTCGGCGTTCGACCGAACGCTCGAGGCGTACCGTGCGCTGGAGACGCTGCTCGCCGACGGCAAGGTCCGCGCAATCGGGGTCAGCAACTTCATGGTCGAGCACATCAACGCGCTCCTCGAGCAGGCCACGGTGGTGCCGAGCGCCAACCAGATCGAGTGCCATCCCTACTTCGCCCAGCAGCCCGTTCAGGACCTCGGTGCCGAGCACGGGATCGTCACGCAGGCGTGGTCTCCGATCGGCGGGATCACCTTCTACCGCGACGGCAACCATGGCAGCACGCTCGATGACCCGACCATCGGCGACATCGCCTCCGCCCACGGCAAGACCGCGGCGCAGGTGATGCTCCGCTGGGGGCTCCAGCACGGCCGCTCGGTTATCCCGAAGTCGACCAAGCCAAGCCGGATCGCCGAGAACATCGACGTGTTCGACTTCGAACTCTCCGACGACGACATGACCGCACTCGACGGCTTGGACACCGGTCGGCGCGGCGGCCCTGAGCCCGACGCGATCACGCTCGAGGCCTTCGGCCGCGAGATCCCCGAAGCCTGAGGCAAGGAGACCCATCATGGAATACCGCCCGCTCGGACGTACCGGAGTGCAGGTCTCAAAGCTGTGCCTCGGCACGATGATGTTCGGCGCCTGGGGCAACTCTGACCACGACGACTCGATTCGCATCATCCACGCCACGCTGGATGCCGGGATCAACTTCGTGGATACCGCTGACGTCTACTCCGCCGGCGAGTCCGAGGAGATCGTCGGCAAGGCATTGAAGGGCCGTCGCGACGACGTCGTGCTCGCCACCAAGTTCTTCGTGCCGATGAGCGATGATCCCAACCAGCGCGGCGGCTCGCGCCGCTGGATCATCACGGAGGTCGAGAACTCCCTGCGGCGGCTCGGCACCGACTGGATCGACCTCTACCAGGTCCACCGACCGGACCCCGAAACCGATGTTGAGGAAACCCTCAGCGCGCTGACCGACCTCGTCCAGCAGGGCAAGGTCCGCTACATCGGCTCCTCCTCCTACTCGGCCGGCGAGATCGTCGAGGCACAATGGACCGCGCACGCCCGCAACCTCCAGCGCTTCCGCACCGAGCAGCCGCCCTATTCGATCCTCGTCCGCGGGATCGAGCTCGACGTGCTGCCCACCGCCAAGCGGCACGGCATGGGCATCCTCACCTACAGCCCACTCGCCGGCGGCTGGCTGTCGGGAAGCTGGAGCGCCGACAGTTCACCGACCTCGCCGGCGCGCCAGCGGCTCGTCGCGCGTTTCGACATGTCGCTGCCGGAGAACCAGCGCAAGCTCGAAGCCGTCGAGCAGCTCGCCACGGTCGCCGACGACGCCGGCGTGTCGCTCATCGAGCTCGCGATCGGCTTCGTCGTCAACCACCCGGCCGTGACCTCGGCGATCATCGGACCACGCACGATGGAGCAGCTCGACAGCCAGCTCCCCGCCGCCGACGTCGCGCTCGACCCAGCCATCCTCGACCGCATCGACGAGATCGTCAAGCCCGGCGTCAACCTCAACCCCGCCGACACCAGCTACGGCGAGCAGGTCCTCAAGCCGTCGCTTCGGAGGCGATAGACGACAGGTCCAAGTCCAGGACAGCGACGACCATCGAATGGCCGCTAAGAGACTCGCAGCTCAGACGAAGCGAGACTCTCCGTCGAGCACCTGGCTTCCCTGCTCCTCGCCAACAGCGTGAGTGTCGAACGCTGTCGGTTGGGGCTTAGCAGCAGCAGTGGAGGACCAGCAGCGACGCTGCGCAAGACCTGATGCACCCCTTATGCACCCCGGCCCAAGCGAAACCCGCCCTTGACACGATCCCCCTAGGCGAGAAAGCTCGCCAATGCAGGCACTTCTTTGATGGAGCCAGCCGGGATCGAACCGGCGACCTCCTGCTTGCAACGCACGGAGGGCGATTTGGATCCGGGTCACATGCCGATTTCGCCCATGAACGCTGGTTTACGCTAAAGCCGCAGATCGGCTAAGGGCGGGATCGCGGCTTACGAGGCTTCCAAAAAGCTTCCATTGGCCGAGGGGACCGGCGTGATTAACGCCGCTCCCGTCGAGCGTACGGGCGCCGGCGACAGCACGCCAATCCGGTCGGCGGTCGTAAGCCGATTGACAAGATCCGTCTTGCCGCCGATACACTTCACATCATCCCCCCAGTCGCTTCGGTGGCTGGGTGCGAGGCCCGCGAACGCGGGCCTCAGCGATTTAAGGGTTGATCTGGTTCCTGGGAAACAGCTTCGCGGAGAGCGCGGCCACATCCAGCCATTTGTACGGCGTGCCCTTGACCGCGCCGTAGTACAAGTTGAAGCCGTCGATGTAGACGTTCGTCCTCACGGGTCGCGCACCATACCGTCGGGGTTCGACTGGACGGATGCGGTTTCCGGGTCGTCCGTGCGCTCGACTGCTGTGCAAGCGCCCAGGAGCTCTGCGAACTCCATCGACATCCGAGACCGACGCATATTCCGGCGCCTAACATCTGCCAGCTCGCGCACGTAGACCGCGCGCGTTACGTTGGCATCGCGGTGCCCGAGGAGGAACGCGACCTCGTCGATGCTCTCGCCGGCCAGCAGCGCGCGTGAGGCAACGGTGTGTCGGAAGGAGTGCATCGACGGCACTGCTCCGTGCGGGACGGGGACCGGTTTGCCGTCGCCGTCGAGCTCGTGGAGCAGCGGGAACGTCGGCGTCCCGTCCTCCTGGGTCGCCTTGGTCTGCGCGATGCGCAGCGCTCGCATCACGTTGCGCTGGCCGAGTGGACGGCCTGTTCGCGCTGAGAACACGTAGTCGTCGTGCCCGAGGTACGTGGATTGGCTGCGATGCCGAGCAAGCAGCGCCGCCAGATCGCGCGGAATCGGGACAGTCCGCTCCGAGCCCACGGTCTTGGTCGGCTGCCTGTTTCCACCGCGATCGACCTGCCACCCGAACTCCACCTCGGCGTCATCGAGGTCCGCAATTCGAACGTTGCTCCACGTCAACCCGAGCAGCTCCGACAGCCGCGCTCCGGTCAGGGCGGCGACGGTGAATAGCGTTCGGAACGGCTCGTCGGCACCCGCGATTGTCTGCTCGAGCTCGCGTCCCTCGAATAGACGGCGCCGCTTCCCCTGGGACGGCTTCGGTCTCTCGGAGGAGAGCATCAACGACACTGGGTTTGGGCCGAACCATCCGAGACGGCGCGCGGCGTGGCGGTAGATCCGGTTCGTTACGCCGATCACGATCACGATCGTGGACTCGGCCAAGCCCTTAGCTCGGAGCTCGCGCACGAGCTCAGCGAGGTCGTCGGGCGAAACCGCGTCAAGCCGGCGGCTGGCGAACCGAGGCGCTAGATGCTGCTCGACGGCATTCCGATAGCACTGCCGCGTCGCTGGCCGGAGGTCGACGACCGGTCCTGACAGCCATGCGTTGGCCGCGTCGCCGACGCGCAGGCGGGCGTTGTCGGCGACCCGCTGGCCTCGACGACGCTGAGCGATGAGCTCGTCTCGGACAGCGCGGGCGGCGGTGATGCCGCCTTCGACGGTTCGCCACCGCTGCCGACCGGACCCGTCCTTAAATCCGACCTCGTAGACCCCGGTTGAGCGCTGGTAGATGTTGCGCTCGACTCGCACCCTACGCGGTGCGTCATCTTCGTTGCTCATGTCGGCCCCTTAGGCGGCCTTACCGACAACCGCTGCCAGGTGGCGCGGACGCCCGCCTGACTGCCGCCAGGCATCGAGATCGGCGCGGCGGAAGTACAGCTTGCAGCCCGCGCCCTCCTGCTCCGACGCGATCGCGCGTTCGGCGGCGAGCTTGCGCAGTGTGTCGCGGTGGACGCCCAGGTACTTGGCCGCGCGCCGCGAGTCAAGCCACTCGACGTCGTTTCGATCGTGCGGGTCCAGCCGCTCGGCGATCACGACGGCGACGCGATGAGCCAGGAGATCAACGAGCTGCTCGATGAGCGACAGCGCAACTGCGGATTGATCGACGGCGGCGTCGAAACGATCGATCTGGGTGGCGTAGATTGCCATTGTCGGGACCTCCTTCGTGGGTCTCGGCCGGGCCCCGGGGTGTGACAGCACCGCCGGGGCCGACTCTTTTGTTTACGTTTGCAGACTAGCTGACGGTTCGGACGGATCGATCCGTCTACGGATGTAGCCTTGGCATGTGTCCCCCCGCGTCGCCACCGAAGACCTCCTCGATGCCCAGGCCGTTGCGGACTTGCTCTCCCTATCGCACCGCAACAGCGTCAGCCTGTACCAGCGCAGGTATGAAGACATGCCGCGCCCCGTCGTGGACCTCGGGGATGGCCGGGTGAAACTCTGGTTGCGCCCAGAGATCGAGCGTTGGGCAGCGAAGCTCGCGTCTAGTGGCCGGACACGATCCGCTCGTCGCGTCGCTCGCTGACCGCCTGCCGGTCATGCGCGACCGCGGGTGAGTGGGCACGAGGTCCGGAAATTCTTCCTACTCACCCCGTGATTCCCAGCCCCGGGGACAGCATCCGCTTCCGATTTGGCGACGGCCCGGACGGGCGTCGCCAAATCGGGAGCACCCCAGCGGAGCGGCGTTGACGCGTCCACGCGTCCCAGCGAACCGCTGAGGCAATCGCTTCCTGCACGGCAGGATGAGGGCCTCGACCGCGACCTGGGACGGTGTCGCCTCGGG